>Ga0233422_10000075_pt1 | contig 55222 bp, 58 predicted proteins | sample Watercolumn_Mata_2_FD_182724 | JGI IMG/M metagenome (GOLD analysis project Ga0233422, IMG submission 182724) | Freshwater microbial communities from Lake Matano, South Sulawesi, Indonesia - Watercolumn_Matano_2014_110_MG | ecosystem: Environmental > Aquatic > Freshwater > Lake | place...
AATGTCTGGCAGATATTATACAGACTGATATTTCGATAAGCAACTGGTTAAAGCCGATGTCTTTGCGAGTGCGTTTGCTGATTGGCTAATATTTGGAAACCTCCATCTCCTCTGTCTTACCGGTCACGGTGAAGACGACGCGCTCGCAGATGTTAGTGACTCTATCTGCAGTGCGCTCCAGGTTATGCGCCACCCAGATGAGGCGTGTCGCCCTGGTTACGGTTCTGGGGTCTTCCATCATGAAGACAAGCAGCTCTAGAAACACCTGGTCATACAGACTATCAATTTCATCATCTTCAGCACTTATTTGCCTGGCAACATCGGCATCATGTTCAACAAAAGCATCCAGGCTTCGATGTAACATATCTGTAGCCTTTTCTGCCATACGCGGTATATCAATCAAGGGTTTCAGTGGAGGTTCATCGCCTATCATTATGGCGATTTTAGCAATGCCGCCAGCATGGTCGGCTATTCTCTCAAGGTCAACTATAATATATAGAACAGCTATAATTATCCTCAGGTCGCTAGCCATCGGCTGCTGTGTGGCCATAAGCTCAGTGCACTTCTCCTCGATTTCATAGCGCTTCAGGTCAATCTCGCGGTCAGCAGCGATTACTTTCCTTGCCAGCTCTAGGTCTCTCTTCCTCAGAGCCTCTATAGAGCGACCTATAGCCTTTTCCACCATGCTGCCCAGAAATAGCACATCATCCTGAAGCTCGTGAAGGTGACGCTCAAAACTCGTTCTCGGCATTTTGGATTCCTCCTTAGCCAAACCGGCCTGTTATGTAATCCTCTGTCCTTTTGTCTTTCGGGCGGCTGAACAGTTCGCTGGTCTTGCCGTACTCAATCAACTCTCCCAGTAGGAAGAAGCCAGTCCATTCAGAGACCCGTGCTGCTTGTTGCATGTTGTGAGTCACAATAACAATAGTATAGTTTTTCTTTAGGTCCTGCATCAGCTCCTCAATTTTCATCGTGGCTATGGGGTCAAGGGCGGAGCATGGCTCATCCATAAGGATGACCTCCGGTTCTACAGCGAGAGCACGGGCAATACACAGCCGCTGCTGCTGGCCACCGGAAAGCGCCAACCCTGATTTGTCCAGACAATCATTTACCTCATCCCATAAAGCTGCGGCTCTAAGGCTCCTTTCCACAATCTCGGCAAGTTTTGTCTTGTGATTCATGCCGAGCATCCTTGGTCCAAATACGGTATTTTCGAAAATAGATTTGGGCAGTGGATTCGGTTGCTGGAATACCATACCTACCCGTTTCCGTACCTCAACCACGTCTACATCCGGTGCATAAATATCAACTCCGTCTAATAATACCTTACCACTCATGCGACTTTTTGGTATGGTGTCATTCATGCGGTTTAGTGCCCGAAGGAAGGTGGATTTGCCACATCCTGAGGGTCCCATAAGGGCAGTAATAGAATATTCCCTGATGTCCAGGTTGATTTTTTTTAGCGCCTGTTTGTTGCTGTAGAAGAAATCAAGTTCTTTTGTTTTTATCTTTGGGTCCATCTACTTTCCTGCCATTCTAACACGGAAGCTTTGAGCTAGCCAGTTAGTAATACCGTTAATAACCAGAATGATGATAATTAGCATTACGCCTGTAGCCATGGCTTTATCCAAAGCCCTGGTCTCCATAGCCAGATAATATAAGTGTAGGGCTAGAGTCCTGCCACTGGAGAATAGCGAGGTCGGCATGGCAGCGCTGCTGCCCATGGTGACATAGAGACAAGCGGTCTCACCTACTGCCCTGCCGACACACAAGATGACAGCCGTGATTATTCCAGGCAAAGCTGCCGGCAGGACAACTCGATATACGGTTTGCCATTTAGTAGCCGCCAGAGCCAGGCCGGCTTCCCGATATGAATTAGGCACTGCCTTTATGGCTTCCTCGGCAGTCCGGATGAAGGTGGGCAGTACCAAGCAAGCCAGCGTTAAAGCTCCGGACAAGATTGAAAAGTTGAAATGCATAATGGTCACGAACAGGGCAAAACCAAAAAGCCCGAAGATAATGGACGGCACACCAGCCAGAGTCTCTACGCCATATCTTATGAGCCTGGTGAGCCAGTTATCGGTGGCGTATTCAGACATGTATATGGCAGCGCCAAGCCCCAGAGGTGTGGCAATCGCGATAGTGAGTGCAACAATATAAATCGTACCGACTATGGCTGTGGAAATACCGCCTTCACCACTAAGTCCGCCCTGCGGCGCTGTAACCAGAAACTCCCAATTGAATTGGCTTATACCCTTTGACAGAACATAACCAATGATAAGCGCCAGAATTAGCACGGTGAAGATGCCAGCTAGCCAGATTATACTGAAGGCTATTCTTTGAGTTAACTTTGCTGACAGTTTCATGCATGCCTCCGAGCCACGAAAGCCAAGCTGTTAAGCCCCATAATCAGCACAAAAAGGACGATTCCTGTAGCAAAGAGAGCACTTTCGTGAAGACCACTGGCGTACATTATCTCCACAGCGATATTGCCAGTTAAGGTTCGTGCCGGGTCTAAAGGTGAGGTCGGTATAAGGATAGAATTGCCGATAACCATAATCATTGCCATAGTCTCGCCGATAGCTCTGCCCATAGCTAGAATTACTGCAGCCATGATGCCTGAGCGTGCTGCCGGCAGCATGACATGCCAGATTGTCTGCCAATGGCTAGCACCCAAAGCCAGGGCTCCTTCCCTATAGCTCACAGGCACAGCTCGCAGGCTGTCTTCACTGATGCTGACTATGGTGGGCAGGATCATTATTGTAAGTACAATGACTCCTGCCAGAACACTATACCCGTTGCCACCGATCTCTCGAATAAGTGGGACAATGACCACCATGCCTACTAATCCATAAACAACTGAGGGGATACCAACAAGTAACTCTACTGCATTTCTAACAACACCGCGGGCTCGATTGGGGGCGACTTCAGCCAGGAAGATAGCACAGGCAATACCTAGAGGTGCCGATAGCAGTAAAGCGCCGATGGTAACATATATTGAGCCCACAATCATGGGCAAGATGCCGAACTCATCTATTCCCGGACGCCAAACAGTGCCAAATAGAAATTTGAAGACTCCGATAGCACGAAAGGCAGGTAAGCCTTGCTGAATCACAAAAAGGCCGATGAGGAAGACGATTAAGATAGCTGCTAGTGCAGTTAGAAACACTCCCCGACGGGAAAGGGTGTCTATCAGTTGGCGCGATATTTTCGGCATCTGACTATCTAAAGCATATTTAACAACTAACCGAAGAGGGATCCGAGCAGAATCCCTCCTCAGTCAAATGTGGGAAGGAAGATTTTCTAATTATAAAGCTTGGGGAAATCTGTCTACTTCGCGCTAAGGTAGCCCTCCTGTTCGACGATTTTCTGTCCTTCGCTGCCGAGGCAAAAGTCTATGAAATCCTTAACCAGACCGGTTGGCTGTTCCTTGGTCAGGAAGTAAAGCGGACGGACAACGGGATATTTCCCAGTTTTACAGTTATCCACAGTGCAAGGAACACCATCGATAGCCAGAGGTTTGATGGTGTTATCGATGTAACCTAAGGAAAGAAAGCCGATAGCCAGCGGAGTTGTTGACACTGCGGTCCTTAAGGCGCCATTCGACGGTTGGAGTATAGCCCTTTCGGTAATCAAAGTCTTTCCCATAACCATCTCTTCAAAAGCGCCTCTGGTTCCAGAGCCCTCCTCCCTGGCGATAACAGTAATGGTGCCGCTGCCACCACCGACTTGATTCCAATCGGTAATCTCACCAGCGAAAATTTTTACCACCTGCTCTTTGGTGAGTCCAGTCACAGCATTACTGGGATGGACGATTATGGCGATGCCGTCGCGGGCTAAAAGATGTGTCACCACTTTGGGCTCATCGGATTTGAGCTCTCTGGAAGCTGCGCCTATATCTACAGTCCCATCCGCCGCAGATTTGACGCCAACGCTAGAGCCTCCACCCTGAATGGTTATGGTGACATCTGGATTCTTCTGTTTGAAGGCGGCAGCTAATTTCTCCGCCACCGGCTGAATGGTCGTCGAGCCAGCTTCAGTGATAGTCCCTGATGAACTCGAACCGCAGCCACCAAGGGCTAAGGCAACCATAATCAAACAGGTTAATGGTATCAAAAACCATGCTTTTTTTGCTTTGTGATACATTATTTCTCCTTTCAATTAAATTATTTCCTTTGTTAAGTATTACGCTGTTTTCAATCGCATTTTCAGTTGTATAGGCCTCCTTATTACAGATTCCCTTCTTCTTTGGATACGGTTATTCCGTCGCTTAATGGTAGCCGGTCCGTTGTAAGGATAAAGTGCTTCGTTGTCATATCGTTGTCTCCACATTTTTCACCTCTGTGTTTATAACATTTTCTCTAATCAGTTGCTTTATCTTAGCCTCGATTTCATCCCTAATTTCCCTCACCTTTTCTATGGACTTTCCTTCAGGGTCTTCCAACTGCCAGTCTTCAGTGAGCACAAAGGTAGCGGGGCAAACGTTTTCAGACCCACAGCCCATGGTTATAATTTTGTCAGTGCCATCAAGCATCTCAGAAGTCAATATTTTAGGGCGCTTGTGGCTTATATCTATGCCTATTTCTGCCATAGCTTTCACTACAGTCTGGTCGACATGACTTGCCGGTCTGGTTCCTGCAGAAATAGCCTCAGCTTTTCCAGCAGCGTAATGATTGTAAAAGGCTTCAGCCATCTGGCTCCGGCCTGAATTGTGCGCACAGACAAATAAGACTTTTCTCATTCGGTGCAGTTAATGAGCCACAATCTTGGGCTCTATCTCCCCATTAACAGCATAACAGGCGAAGTTTAATGGCGGTTTAAGGATTTGTTAAGGGTTTGTTAAATGTTGGGGATTGCTTTATTGTGGACTTTGCTTGAGTGGCAAAGTAAAGAAAAAGGTGGAGCCTTTACCTTCCTCGCTCTCAACCCAGATATTACCACCGTGTGCCTGGATGACGTGTTTGGCAATGGCTAGACCCAGTCCGGCACCCTCTCCCGCACGAGCCTTGTCTGCTTTGTAGAAGCGCTCGAAAATGCGAGGTAGGTCCTCTGCGGAGATACCTATGCCTGTATCGGATACCTTCATCAGTACCGAATTTTCCGAAAGTTCTGCGGAGATATTCACCTTCCCATTTTGAGGAGTGAACTTGATGGCGTTGTGGACCAGATTGGTTATCACCTGATATATCCGGTCCTTATCAGCTTGGACAAGAGGAATGTCAGTGGAGAGGTCAGCCGACATAGCCACACTTTTTCTTTCTGCCTGTGGCTTAAATCGGGCGATGACATCTTCTGCAAGCAAATTTAAATTGACCATCTCCGGCTTCAGGTCGCCTCTGCCGCTTTCGATGCGTGATAGCTCTGTCAGCTCCGTTACCATTTGCATCATTCTATCTACTTCAGTGTCAATGCTGGATAAGAAGTCTCCGGCAACCTTTTTGTCACTGATAGCACCATCCTGCAAGGTCTCGACTATCGCCTTTATTCCAGCCAGAGGTGTCCTCAACTCGTGGGATATGTTACCCACAAGCTCACGTCGCATAGTTTGCAGGCTTTTTAGCTCAGTAAGGTCTTGAAACAGGAGCAGTGAGCCGGCCAGTCCATCGGTCATAAGTGGCACAGCGATAACTCTGAGAAACCGCTTGCCTGGCTCGAATTCAAGCTGAGCCGTTTGTTCCTTAGCCGTTTCAAGGCATGACTTTAGCGTCCTATCTATTTCATAGTCTCTAACGGTTTCTATTAGGTGCTTGCCTGTTGCCTGTGTCTCCTCAAAGTTGAACATGTGCTCGGCAGCCTTATTAGCCAGTAGTACACGACCTTCATCATCTACCATCATGACGCCATCAGCTATATTCGAAAGGATATTTGCCAATTTGGTCTTCTCATCTGATATCTCTGCTACCATGTCTTTAAGGCTAGCAGACATTTCGTTAAAGGCTTTAGCCAGCTGACCTGATTCGTCACTCGTTAGAACCGGAATCTTTTGTTCAAGCTCTCCCGAAGCAATTCTTCTGGCTGCCTGCGTTAACTGTCTAATTGGCTGTGCAGCCCGCCGAGCAATAATCGCCGCTGCCAGGATGACCAGCAATGTGGCTATTGCCATTGACAGGACAATGCTGGTAATTAGCGTATTTACTGACTTTTCAACCTCCGCCAATGGCAAAGCCACTCGGGCAATTCCCAAAACCTGACCATCGATGGTGATAGGCACGGCGACATATAACATTTGTTGTTCCAGAGTGGTGCTGTACCGAGTGCTGACACCAACACCACCAGCCAGAGCTTCTACTACCTCAGGGCGCGTGGCATGGTTTTCCATAGTCTGGGGGTCATGCTCGGAATCGCCCAAGACTGTACCATCGCTGGCAATAATGGTAACTCTGGAACTTATCTGTTCTCCCGTTGTCTTTGCCAGAGTATCGAGCTCATTTCTCTCGGAGGTAACAAAGTCAGGCAGACTTGCCTGCGCCACAAGTCTGGCTTCGCTCTCAAGTTGTGAACGCAGGCTATTGATTTGACTGTCCCGGACAAAATCGACCAGATAAAGCCCCAAGGCACCCATGCTGACCAAGACAATCAATACAAAAGGGATTGTTATTCGCCACTGAATACTACGAAACACATCAACCTTCCAGTTTGTAACCGACACCTCTTACTGTAATCAGCCGCTCAGGCTTTGCCGGGATAGTCTCTATTTTCTCCCTGAGCCACCTGATGTGGACATCCACAGTGCGAGTACCTCCGGCATAGTCGTAGCCCCAAACCTTCTCTAGCAATCGCTCTCTGCTGAGTACCAGTCCTCTGTTTCCTGCAAGAAAAGTCAGTAAATCGAACTCCTTTTGTGTTAAATCCAGCAGCATGCCACCAAGCGTGGCTCGACGTCTGGGGATATCAATTTCAAGATTACCGACATTAAACGTTGCTCCCTCTGGAGGTTTTGACACTGTCATCTTAGCTCGTCGAAGCATTGCCCGGATGCGGGCAAGCAACTCTCTCATACTAAAGGGCTTGGTCATATAATCATCAGCCCCGACTTCAAGACCGACTATCTTGTCGACCTCATCACCCTTCGCTGTCAGCATTAAAATAGGTACAGTTGTATCCTTCCGTAATATGCGGCAAACTTCAAGACCACTAAGCTCAGGTAGCATTATATCGAGGACGATCAGCTCTGGTTTCTGGCTCCGGGCAATTTCCAGAGCTTGGGCACCGTCAGTAGCAGTGACCACATCATACCCCTCTTTAGTCAGATTATATTTGAGGACGTCGAGTAAAGTCTTGTCGTCTTCAACCACAAGAATTTTGTCGTCCATGGCTTCACTGTTCACCACTAGTATAATGCTAGTTGCATAGCACAGCAAGTATAGATGAATCAGGCTGCAAGAGCGAGGTCAAGGTAAATATGGGGCAATACGAAATGTCATTTCTTATGTGTTGGAGAGAACTAAAGTAGAGTACCAGGTTGTTTCTTTAATATTTGGAAATCTCCAGCTCCTCCATCTTACCGGTCACGGTGAAGACGACGCGCTCGCAGATATTGGTTACCCTGTCGGCGGCGCGTTCCAGATTATGTGCCACCCAGATGAGGCGCGTCGCCCGGTTAATGGTCTTCGGGTCGACCATCATAAAGGTGAGAAGCTCACGGAAGACCTGGTCATAAAGACCATCCACAGCGTTATCCATGGTGACGACGTGCTTCGCTAGGTCCACATCGTGGGTAACGAAGGACTTAAGGCTTTTCTCAATCATTTCGGTAGTCAATTCTGCCATCCTGGGGATATCAATTAGCGGTTTCAGCGGCGGCTCATCGCCAATCATGACTACAATTCTGGCAATTCCTTCGGCATAATCGCCGATTCGTTCAAGCTCTGTTATGATACTGAGCACAGCCACAATTACACGCAGTTCATCGGTCTTCGTCTTTTGTGCGCCCACAAGCTCAATGCACTTGTCTTCGATATTGAACCGTAGTTCATCAATCTTGGCATCAGCAGCAATTACCTGATGAGCCATCTTTAAATCCCGTTTTTTCAACGCCTCGATGGAGCGGTGTATCTCCTTAATCACCATATCGCCCATAGCCACGATTTTATCCTGAATCTCCTGAAAACCCTTTTCAAAACTGGCGCTCATTTTCATTGTCATTACCTCCCCAACAGTTTAATTATACATATCGCTAGCCACTGTGGCTACACCTTTTCAGCTCAGGGGAATAAATCTAACTATTGAATAAATGATACCTGCTATGATGGCAGCTCCTGGGATAGTAAAAATCCAAGCCCAAACAATAGTAATGGTTACACCCCAGCGCACGGCAGAAGGTCGATTCGCCGAGCCTACACCTGATATAGCACCGGTGATAACATGAGTGGTGCTCACCGGAATGCCCAGATGAGTGGCTAAGAAGATACTGAAAGCGCTGGCTGTCTCAGCACAAAAACCATCAATCGGTCGTAACTTGGTGATTTTTTGCCCCATTGTCTTAACAATGCGCCAGCCACCGCTCAAGGTGCCCAAAGCGATGGCGGCGTGCGCACTCAGGACAACCCACAGGGGCACTATAAATTCGCTGATTAAGCCCCCGGCAAAGAGAAGGCTGGTTATAATACCCATAGTCTTCTGCGCATCGTTGCCACCGTGTCCTAAGCTGTAAAGGGCTGCAGAAAAAAGTTGTAAAACACGCGACCACCTGTCAACAGTAGCCGGTGTTTGCTTACGCACAATCCAGGTTGTGAGGACTTTTAACAAGAACCCCAGGACTAGACCGATAGCCGGTGCCAGGACAATAAAAAGCAGTGTTTTGTACCAGCCGCTGGCTATAATCACCCCGAAACCGCTCTTGGCTATGGCGGCTCCGGCATAACCGCCGATTAAAGCATGAGAGGAGCTGGTAGGCAGTCCCAAATACCAGGTAATCATATTCCAACAAATAGCGCCGCAAACACCAGCCAGGATTACAGTTGAAGTTACTGTATTAACATCAATCATGCCCTTGCCGATGGTTTTAGCCACTGCCGTACCGAATATAAGGAAAGCCACAAAGTTAAAAAAGGCTGCCCAGAGGACGGCTTGTCGTGGTGATAGAACCCTGGTTGAGACAACGGTGGAAATGGAATTAGCGGCATCATGCATGCCGTTGGTGAAATCGAAAGCCAGAGCTACGATGATGATGAAGATTATGAACAGTAAGCTTAAATCCACCGTATCCCGCCAGGCTGAGTTAGATACAAGTCTGCCATAGGGTCTCAGGCATATTTCAGCGCCACGCCCTCCAGAATGTTAGCTACATACTCACATCTGTCTATGGCGGTCTCTATATGCTCGTAAATCTCGCGCCACTTGATAAGGTAAGCAAAATCTGCTGAGTCGAAAAAGAGCTCCGCCAGCGCCGAGCGGTAGACGCTGTCCCCCACATTCTCCAGGCGGTTAATCTCCACACATAGCTTGAGAAGCTTGTCCCGGTCGATGCGACCATGTATTTCTGACACACCCTTCTCGACCTCGTTCACCGCCTGTACCACGATATCGGCTAGCTCCCTGGCTTTATCAGTGGGGCGCTCTACCTTGTAAAGCAACATAGCATCCGCCGCTGAGTGGATGAAGTCAGTTATATCGTCCAGAGATTCAGCCAGCAAAGCAATATCCTCGCGGTCCAGAGGGGTCACAAAGGTACGGTGTAACTGTGCGATAATTTGATGAGTGATAGCATCCCCCTCATGCTCCAGACTGGTTATTACCCCTACTCTTTCTTTAACGTTTTCCCAGGTGTTCACCATATCTCTTAGCTGCTGGGCTATCTTAACCACGTTCTGAGCGCTCTGCTCAAAAAGGACGAAAAACTTCTCTTCTCTGGGGAAAAAGGAAAACCTAGCCAATGGTTAGCCTCCTTTGACGGCAAAACGGAGAGTCAGGAAATGAGATGACAGGATCTAAACACATAAGGGAGGGCAAGTTGATGCTCTGCTTGTTATCAAGGCGAGCCAGCATGATAATATAACAGCTCTTCTTTAAATACTTGCACGTGTAATGCAAGTCGTTCCTACTTTATTCCGCTTAATCGCTTTAGCCCGCTGCCACCACCATTTTAGACTACGCACGTGCAGCAGTCAAGCGAATTCGACCTGAGTAAGTCTGACGAATTAGATTTGTGCCTGTGCTGACGAGCCAAGATTGCTCACAGCCTGGTGGTACCAGTAGATTAACCTGCAATTGGCATCGATGTTTTCTTTGGGCACAGCGGAATGCTTATCCGAACCGAAAGGTGCTACCAGCCTATCATCTAAGATTGCTTGTGGAAACGTGTTTTTAATTTTATTGGCGGTGGTGTCGAAGTTAGTCATAGAGGAAGACGACATCTCCGCTTCCAGGAAGGAGTAGTCAAAATCGTGCTGAAGTATCTCTATTATTGGCTCTGGCGACACCCGGTTGTAGAGCCTCATAAAACCTTCAACTTGCACAGACCTCTCCACGGTTTTTTCTTCGACCTTTTTTCTGATAGGAATACCACCCATCAATACTGTTGCTGTAATATTTAATTTCCTTATGGTCTTGGTTACCTCTTTGTCGATGTAAATTTCCATCCTGCCCCTGATAATCAAAAACATCTCCGCTGACTCCATTCGCCTTGTCTGCCCACTACTGTCCCGGAATAGCATTGCTGGCTCTTCTAATTTCATGGTTTGTGCCCTGTATATCTGTGGAGGTTTGCGAAGCTCTGAATCAGTGCACACAATCGCCACTAGTCCTAGCTCTCTCAGACTACGGGCGGTTGCCTCCGCCATTTGCCTGTTGTAGTAATTGGCGATGATTTTTGGGATTTTTCCTGTGAGGCGAAGTCGAGTCTCGTAGAGGGTCTTAGCCACAATGGCTGACACCTTCTTTACCACCTCTTCATCGAGCATAGGTGGAGGAGCTATTGCCACATGTACTACTTCCTGCTCAATCATCAGCGCTTCTCTTTCAGGTTAGCAGCACTAACCTACGATACCACGCTTTTAGTTAAATGAAAAGAGGCAAGCTGTCAGTTAGCCTAGAAATGCCTCGGACTTTGCCGATATTTCGAGGTGGTATGTGTGGCAGATTACATCCAGGGTGGCATTTTAACGTTGGTATTCTCGAAATAGTCGTTATCCAGGGGTCGCTGGGAGACACCAGATTCTACAGCAGCCTTGGCTATAGCATGAGTTACCGCTAAATGCACTTTAGGGTCAAGCGGGTTGGGTACAAGTTCGCCTTCATCCGTAGTGTCGACAATGGCTAAGGTGGCGGCTTTATACATCTCATAGTTTATCTTGGTAGCCATTGCATCTAGTGTTCCCCGCCAGATTCCGGGGAAGCCGAGCAAGTTATTGACCGTCCTGCCATCGACAGCCAGCGCCGCGCCTGACTTTGTGGCGATATCCGGGGCAATTTCTGGATAAGGATTAGTCAAAGCAAAAATTACCTGCCCTTTCCTGACCATGTTCGGTTTTATCAGCCCCTGTACCCCACTGGTGCCGATGACGATATCTGCCTTTTGCATGATTTCATCTAAATTGCTAGGAATGCCCCCGTGTTCTGCATGCCGTTTTATGCTGGCATCAGTCCTGGCTGTGCCTAAGGCGGGCTTACCTGTATATTTCAGGACAAACTTTCCGATAGATAGACCAGCGGCACCCAGTCCAATAAGTCCGACTTTTGCTTCCTCAAGTGACATGTTGCAAATCTTGCAGGCATTAAGCAGAGCTGCTAGTGTCACTACAGCGGTACCTTGCTGGTCATCATGCATAACGGGGATATCCAGGTCTTTTTCTAACGCGTCCTGAATCGGGAAGCATCTTGGCGAGGCTATGTCTTCTAGCTGAATGCCTCCAAACGTAGGAGCAATATGTTTTATGGTTTCCACGATTTCGTTAGAGTCGGTAGTGTTCAATAAGATAGGAATTCCGCTAACTCCGACCAGCTCCTGGAGAAGGGCAGCCTTTCCCTCCATAACGGGCATCCCTGCCACCGGACCGATGTTCCCTAAGCCGAGTATGGCAGTGCCATCAGTAACAATAGCCACGGAGTAAGGGATGTTTGTGTAGGTGTATTTAAGGGCTGGTCGCCCCGAGATTAACCTGCACACTTCAGCAACGCCAGGGGTATATACTTTCCTCAGGATGTCTATTGAGTTAATAGAGTTGATGCTTACCGTCTTTATTTTTCCATCTTTGTGCAGATTGAGCACATCGTCCCTGACTTCCAGAACAGTGACCTCTGGAAGTTTTGACACCTCTTCTATTAAGTGCGCCAGCTCCTCTTCACTTTTGATAAGCACTTCAATGTCTCTGATGGTATAGTAATGTCCCAGATGTACGGTTGTTAAATTCCCGATATCTACCCCAACTTTACCGATGGCTGTAGCCAACTTACCCAAGGTGCCTGGGACATTGAGATTTTTGCAGCGCAGGGCTCTGGTGAACTGATACTTCGCATTTTCCATTATCTTACCTCCGTATCTATAAGATTACTGTAGCTAAAAACGCCGGCATGGAGATGTCCAGCCTTAAAAAGTCTCAGGAACAGCGGAATCGGGCGGGTTCGTGCAGCATTAAGTACTAACAACATACAGGGGAACATAGTGCTAATCGGAATGATGTGTGCTTAAGCACTTCAATTCTAGCACAAAACCACAAATTTGGCGAGAGAAAAAAGTGAATATTTTGTGCCAGATTAAAACACGAATTTGAGGCAACGTAAGCAAATATGACTTTTTCGTTATAAAGTGGTAGCATTATAGCATCGACTATTCAATTAACTGAGGAGGAGCAAAATGAGAACTAAGGAACAGTATATCAAAGGGCTATCGAAGATGAAGCGGAATGTCTATTATGACGGTGCGCTGATCGACCGGACCGACGAGCTACACGCTGACTGCCTTAATGTAATGGGCACTACTTTCGAGGAAGCCGCCAGGCCGGAGAGCCAGGACCTGTGTACCGCCATCTCTCATCTCACCGGTGAAAGAATTAACCGCTTCACTCATATCCATCAAAACAGTGATGACCTACATGCCAAGCAGGACATGACCCGCATGCTCTGCCAGAAGGTGGGTGGTTGTATACAGCGGTGCATGGGCATTGACGCCACCAACGCTGTATACAACGTATCCTACGAAGCGGACAAGGTAAACAAAGGCGCCACTCAGTACCATGAGAACTTCAAGAAATGGCTCATCCGCTTCCAGACCGAGGACTTGGTAGGTTGCTCAGCGCAGACAGATGTTAAAGGCGATAGAATGCTGAGACCCGCCGACCAGCCGAACCCCGATGCCTATGTACGCATCAAGGAAAGACTTAGCGATGGCATCGTGGTCAGCGGCTGCAAGGTGCATATCTCCGAGGCTTCAGTAGCCGATGAGGTTCTGGTAGTGCCCACCCGGGCATTGCGACCAGAGGATAAGGACTACGCTGTCGCCTTTGCTATCCCAGGCGATTGGGATGGACTGAAGCAGGTGGTTACCATCCACAACTACAGGCACAGGGAGCACTTCAAGCGTGGGTTTATGCCAGGTAGCACGGATTCCTACATGATTTTCGATAACTGTTTCGTGCCCTGGGAAAGGGTCTTTCTCGCCGGAGAATGGCAGCATGGTGGTGTGCTGGCGCTGCTGTTCGCCCTGTTCCACCGCCATTCCTATTCGGGCTGCAAACCAGCAATAGGTGACATCGTCATGGGGACGGCAGCCCTGGCTGCAGAAGTCAATAACGTTCATAAGGCGCCACATGTCCGCCAGAAGCTGGCTGAGCTCATCATGGTAACCGAGCTGGGATATGCTGCCGGATATACGGCTTCTGACTTGGGCAAGCCGGAGGTATATATTCCGGGCGTAGGCTTCATGCCCTACGGTCCCGGCTCCTATATACCTAATTCGATTTACTGTAACGTGGGGCGCTGTCTTACAGGCGAGGCAGTGTGGCGTGAAGCGGAGATACTCTGTGATATCGCTGGTGGTGTAGTAGCCACCTTCCCTCATGAGAAGGATTTCATGAACCCGGAGACCAAAGAACTGCTACTTAAATATACCAAGCGGAACCCGGATATGTCAGTAGAAGACCAAGCGCAATTCTGGCGGTACTTGGGTGATGGACTGTGCTCAGCTACCGGTGGTATACATAATGTGGGCGGTTACCATGGCGGCGGCTCACCGGTCATGGAGCAAATCGCCATCACTACGCAGTACGACATCGAGTCCCGGAAGAAGCTGGTGAAATATATCGCTGGCATGAGCGGTGGAGATCATGATGCCTTGAGCAAGCAGAGATACAAGCCAGTCAAGACCCCTGCCGAATCAGTCAAGAAATAGTTAGTCTACTGTTCCTTCAGCCCCTCCCTGTTTGAGCGGGGAGGGGTTTATCTTTCAGGTCAGGGCAAAAAGAGAGGAGATGCTATGGATTATAGAAATATGACTGCACCCTGTGGACTGGATTGTTTTAACTGTCCTTTGTATTTAGCAGGGGAAAACGAACGAATAAGAGAAGCGATTGCTAAGCATATGGGTATTCCTTTAGAACAGGCGGTTTGCCGTGGTTGTCGCGACGAGAGAGGAACGATAGCCTTCTTGGGTATGACTGAACCATGTAATGTTTACAAATGTATCGATAAAAAAGGCATTAGCTTTTGTTGTGACTGCTCTGATTTTCCATGTGACTACCTTCATCCTTATGCGGATAAAGCGTCGGAGAGACCTCATAACACTAAAGTTTTCAATTTGAGCCTAATCAAGAAAATGGGATTGAAGGCGTGGGCGGAAAAGAAGGCAAAAAACGTCCGAGATACATATTTCGGAGGGAAATTGAAGCTATAATTAATCTGCCGGCAAGCTGGCGGATATCCTCGCCGGGTCTTGGTGATGCTACAGGTGTCATGGTTGTATTATTGGTAGCAAGAGCGATTAGGGACTAAAGGTATCTCATCACGAGTTGAAATCGGGAATCCAAGTGGTAATGTCAAACTGGCGCATTGTTGACAAAACTTTTGCTATTGTACAATAGCGGCAATGCCATTAGTCGATAGGAGGTAGAGATGCGGGGTTACGATGAGACCAATTTCGTGGACAATTATGAGCCTGGGGATGATGCCCTGGTAGAGCTGAAAAATGGCAGGTTTGTCGATGTCATCAAGGGGCGCTATTTCGCACCGGAGACCAGAGTTATCATCCAGGGGAAAAGGGTAAAGGCAATGCCCGGAGTACCGGGCGAACCCGCTGGCATTAAGCCCGACTTCACCATAGACCTTCAGGGCAAGGCAGTTTTCCCGGGCATATTTAACACACACTGCCATGCAAGTTACACCATGACTACGGTAAGCCCATCGATGAAGGATAACAGATTGGGCAATAAGTATCACCAGCAGCAGCTTGCCAAGAACATGACTGAATGCCTGGCGCACGGCATTACCAACATCAGGGATTGCAAGATAGACGACCTGCGCATCTTGCGCGACTGGAAAGACAGGATATGCCGAGGCGAGGCAAATGGTCCGCGCATCTACCAGGCAGTGGTGGTTACCGAACCACAGGGCTACTTCTCGCCTAAGCTTACCCTGACCTGGCGATTTTTTTGCATGGCTCTGGGCATTCCGGTGGTTGAGTATGAGAAGAGCGAAAGCGGAATAGTGGTATTTCCTCTTGATGCCAGCCAGCAACAGGTCAGGGATGCGGTGGACCGTGCCATCGACGAAAGAGGTGCGGAGTACATCAAAGTTGGGGAACAACGCGAGGACCTAGTTTCATATAAGCCTGTAAATACCATCATGACCGCCAAGCAGCTTGAAGCGCTGGCTGACCAGGCGCGGCGAAGAGGCTTGAAAAGTACCATGCATCACATGAGCGTAGAGTCATTCCGGCGGGGAGTGAAAGCCGGCATATCATCGCTGGCACATGTTGCTATGGATGCCGACCTCACTCAGAACGATGTCAAAGCTTTCATCGCTGCCAAGTGCATACTTGAACCTACCGTGTCAGTGTCTTATGACGTGGTGTGGAGGGTTAAGGGGCATCCATCCTATGACCATCCGGATGTACTCAAAATAACCGAGTTCAGGGACAAAACCATAGCTGCTCTGGCTGAGGAGTTCTTCGTTCCCGAACTGAGGGATAGTGTGCTCCAGAGCCACCAGAGGATTTCAAGTGGAATTATGAAGACGCTAGGGCTCAAGGATAACACTGCTTTATTCCGGTACTATGCTCCTGCCGGTATACATGGTATGCACAATTTCGGAATGCTCTTCGAAAGAAACGTCCGCATGGCGTGTGGTAACGACGGCGGCATTGCACCATGCACGCCAGCCGCACTCAAGTATGAGATAGGCATGTTTGACCTCGCCTTGAATAGTGATAAAAAAGCCGTACGGTTCACCGGTGCCGATGCCCTGCGCCTGTCCACCATAAACAGTGCCGAGACGATGGGGCTGGAAGAGGAGTTTGGCTCCATCCAAAAGGGCAAAGTGGCTGACCTGGCAATCGTCGACGGCGACCCAATAGCTGACTTGCATATCGTAGGAAGCCGTGTTGCCGCCCTATTCTATGACGGCAAGCTAAAGATAAACAACTGCGGACTTAAGGTGGAGAAAGCCGGGTGACTTTAGTCGCCATCGACTATCAAGAGGCTGGCTTATGACTTGCGGCTTAATAAACGCTTTCATAAAAGCGTCTGCTGGTATTATGGGCACTGTAAGGTAATTCAGGTTCACTATTGCCACTGGTCGTTGTGGTATCGGTGCTGCTGCTAGATTTCCAGCGTCACGCTGATTAGTTCAAAGCGGCAATATCTCATAGTGTTGTTCAATATCATATTCCACCTTTTGACTACATAGCCGCCGTCAAAAGTTTTTTCTTATCGGGGCTGTAACAGCTCATGTGGGCAGTTTTTTAACAGTCTCAACAATTTTGGGCAGAATCTCAGCGGTGCGTCCCTGAATCAGGTAATCGGAAATCCCTTCGACTGTCAGCGGAGTAGGTTCGGCATTGACTTCGATTATCGTCATGGCGCACTCATTTTTTACAAAATGTAGACCCGATTCTGCCTTCCGCTCTTGTTCCACCTGGTGCTGCCGGGCTATTCGTGGCAATTGAGCAAAAGGATAGACAACCGCTGAAGTCCCGCAGATTAGCATCAGGTCGCATTTCCAGGCTTCTTCAAGGCTTTCTTCAGCAACATCAGGTGGTATCGGCTCATTGAAGTGGACGACGTCACCTTTTATGGGGCTGCTGCATTTGTTGCATCGCGGCGGCAATTGTCCTGCCAGCAGCAGTCCTTTCAGGTCATACTCGTTACGTTTAAACCGCGTGCCACAAGAAGGGCACCTCAGTTTCAAAACGCTACCATGATACTCCAGAACTCGCTTATTCCCTGCCTTCTCGTGCAAGCCGTCAATGTTCTGGGTGAGCACGGACTTTAGAATACCAATTGTTTCCAGCTCGACAAGGGCATAATGCCCGGGGTTCGGCTGGAAACTCTCCAAATTGCCTAGCAAAGAACGCCCGCTCAGTGTATCTTCCCAATATTCTTTGGGGTTCCTGAGGAACTTATGATAGGTCTGATAGGCTCTTTTTTCTGCTTCCGGGTCTTTGGTCCAGATGCCGTTTGGTCCGCGGAAATCCGGTATCCCGGATTCGGTTGACATGCCAGCGCCAGTTAAAGCAATCGCATGGTTGCTTTTCAATAGGTCTCTGGCAGCTTGTTCAATGAGAGATTCCATCGTCTGGGTATGTATCCGTTGTGGTCATGGGATGCTTATAGGCAGCTTCATTTGCTCTTTGGCTAAGTCAACTTTTTTCCAGGCTAATAGCTGGAGCAAATCTCCTACCACCACCTCGCCGTGACCGGGGTGGCGCAATGGCAGATTAGGATTAATATGATATTGATTCTTCCTGCCCACCTTCTTTCGAGAAATATAGCCAGCCTCTTCTAACTCAGCTATGATTTTGTGTGTTGTCCTCTCTGTTATGCCCACCGTTTGAGCTATCACCCGGGCTGTACTCCGGGGATTGCGAGCAATATAGCCCAGAACCAAGCCATGATTAGTGATAAAAGTCCACTTTGCCATTCGATTGGTTTCCCGTAAAGTCTTTGACAAAAATAGAGAGATTGTGTTAGTTTAGGTTAATAATGCAATAGCATTGTGATGAACATAATTTCATCTTTTGAATTTCATTACTTGTGAATCATATTATTATAGCTAGGAGCAGCTTTAAGGTCAAGAGAACAGCAATTGTAAGGAAGGGTGAAGACGATGGTTGTGAGAACGAAACGAGACGCTGTTAGAGTTTTATCTGACGCAAGTGGAGACAAATGTTTCTTTTGTCATGATGGCTGTGTTTCCAGGAATTTACACCAGTTGGCTGAATGCCTGGCTCATATGACTGAAGACTCCTATTGCCATCATGTGACGCCGCTTAAGAATGATTTCAGTACCTGGATTCGCGATGTATTTGGTGATGATAAGCTGGCTAACGACTTGACTCGCTGCGCTAACCGTGCTGAGGCGGTTAAGGCTGTCAGGGACCGAATCGAATGGCTTCAGAAGAAGCTGAAATAAATGGCATGTATAGCAGCTAAAACTGCCATTCCAAATCTTTAGTCTGTTATTTTGAGTGCGGCGAAGAATCTGCTGCGGAGCAGGTTGACAAAATCGCGCAAATTAGTTTAAATATCTCAAATTAGGTTAACATGAAATCTGCATACAATGCAGGGCTGCAATCTATAGCTCTAGCTCTAATATTTATGCCTGAACCCTTTACCACTCCTGTAGGCATTGCTCTGCTTGCCTATGTCAAAGTCGCGGGGCAACAACGACCTGTAACTGTACGCCGCCCGATAAATACTTTTGAGGACCGGTACAGCTACAAGCTGAACATGGTGCGTGGCACAACCATAAACTATCAGCTATCTCCAAGAAGACACGGGCAACTACCTAGAGTCTATCCGAGCGTAGCCAAATTGCAGGATAGTCCTCAAGTCCTGAAAGCCCTGCGCGAGAGGGCAAAGCGGCAATACACTGGTGTATCAATTTCAAAACTGGAGCCGGCAGGCTTAATGAGAGGACCTAGATTAAGAGACCGCGCTGCACTGGCAACGCCTAGGAATTTGGCAAACCCCAAAATGAGCTCGGTTATTACCTAGTCTTTCCACCAACCAGCTACTGTTATATAATTTCAACTGTTGCCCAAGCAAATATAGAGACATGTCTTCTGATTTGAAAAGCCTGTTCCAACCTGGCTCAGTAGCTATAGTCGGTGCCTCACAGGACGAGTCTAAATCCGGTGGAATGTTCGTCTCCAGTCTGCTGAAGGATGGTTATAAGGGAACAATCTACCCCATAAATCGTAAGGAATCCGAGATTATGTCCCTAAAAAGCTACCCCAGCGTTCTGGATGTCCCCGTGGAAATTGACCTGGTAGTAATGGCTATACCCGCCCAGGGTGTCCCTCAGGCAATGTCTGAATGCGCTCAAAAGGGTGTCAAGTTCGCCGTTGTACATAGCGTTGGTTTCAGTGAACTGGGAGACGGGGGCAAAAAGGTGGAAAGACAGATGCTGGAGGCTGCCCGTCTGGGTGGCGTCAGAATAGTTGGACCTAACTGCATGGGAATATTCTCGCCTAAAGGCAGTATTAACACCATAGTACCTTACGCCAGAGTGCCCATGGAGTCCGGCAGCGTGGCTTTTGTGGGACAGAGCGGCTGGGCAAGCGAAAATATGACGCGCCTGGGCAGCGAGCGAGGACTTCGCTTCAGCGGCATCATCAGCATCGGCAATCAGAGCGACCTTGCCATTGAGGACTTCTTGGAGTATTTCGGTAATGACCCTGAGACTAAGGTTTTTGCCGCCTACATTGAGGGCATAAAGCAACCGGGGCGCTTCCTCGGGCTGGCGGAAAGAATATCACCCAAGAAACCGATTATCGTGTGGAAAGGCGGTAGTTCCGAACTGGGTGCTAAGGCGGCTGCTTCACACACCGGTTCGCTGGCAGGTAACCATGCTCTGTTCGAGGCAGCCAGTCGTCAGAAAGGTATAATCTCTGCCCAGGGCATGGAAGAACTCATGGACCTGCTTGTAGCTTTCAGTTGTCCTTATCTGCCAACAGGCAGGGAAGTAGGCTTGCTTATCGAGGCGGGGGGTGGCGCCGTAGCTGGCGGCGATGCTTGCGCCAGGGCAGGACTCAATATTTCACCTCTTCCCCAAGATGTTCAGCAAAAGCTACGCGAGTTTCTCGAAGGAAAGATACCACCGTCCCCCAGCCTGAAAAACCCGGTGGACCTGGTATGGGCTCCTTTTAACGAGGCGCCTTCGATTTATGCTACTTGCCTGGAGATAATGGCTCAGGCGGTGGATTCCTGCCTGACTATTTGCTATGCCTTTATACAAGATGAGTGGTTTCTGTCACGTCTGGAGAGCATACGCGAACAGAACAGGAAGCCAATAATCGTTGTTCCGGGGAACTCCATTGACCAGCGGCAGGGCATGTTTCTGGCAACTAGGCGGGGCATACCAGCCTATACAATGCCGGAAAACGCGATAAAGGCGTTAGCCGCGTTGACCCAGCGTGCTGAATATCTCAAAAGCCTGGCAGTTAAAAGCAACGAACCGTAAACAAGAAATCCCGAACAAATACAGATATTCAAATCTCAATGATTTAACAAATTTCTGATTAGTTGGTAGAAGTCTTCTGGCTCTTTGCCGATTGATAATGCCTCCATGGGGCACATGTCTCCCTGGTTGGGTTTCTGGATGCAGGGCACGATTTTGTTTAAGCTATGCTTGATGCCGTATTGCTCCAGCACTTCGACGGCAAGCTGGCTACCCAGTGGACTATAGACCTCTCGACAGTCTGCCTTAATACTCAGCAGAGCCGCAGCTCGCCCCATTATCTTGTCGAATATGACCACATTTCGATGATTCACGGCGAACTTATCCAGGTACTCGACCAGCGGCAGCAATCTGTCTTTGTCTGAGGCAAAGATTAGTTTGCTGTCCTCGTAGACGTAGAGGGTATTGTTGCTGGTCAGGAAGTCATCGAATAAGGGTTTGTACACTATGCTTGCTTAGCCTTTATATCTCGGGCGGCGAATTTGCTCACCAGCCAGACTATCGCCGGTATGGAAATCAACTGTATGACTATGCCTGGCCAGCCCTGCTGGATAACTGACCACAAGGAGGCAAGCGGATTCACCTCAGGACCTAGAGGGCTGTAGCTTGTTCCCTTAATGATATAAATCACCAGGATTGCCAGCAGCAGCGCTATGCGTCCACCTACCATGGCTCCGAGCAATGACCATATTGGACGCAGGTTGTATTTCTGGCGGAGTATACCGGCTATAAATCCATAGGCTGAAAGCTCTATAAGAACCTGCGGCAGAATACTTAGAACAGGCATACCCGAGATGAAGTAGCTGACCAGTGGCGTGAATAGTCCGACAATCAAGCCTGCCCGCCAGCCAAATAGCAGTCCGGCTATCAATACGAAGATGTGCATGGGCAGGAAGGTTGGACCGGCTAGATGGAATTGGTGGAAAACCCAGGGCACAAATACAGCCAGCATGATGAATACAGCTGTGAGGACATAGCTCCGAATGTCAGTGTATTTCAGTGCCATGAGGGAAGGCTGGGGTTGAGAAAAGGCTATTCTGTTAATCATCGGTAAAACCTCCTTTCGACATAGGTCTCTGTTTGCGTTTCTTGGTTATTGTTCTCCAAGCAGGATATTTTTAATCTGTGTAGCGAAAGCCTCGCTCTCCGGGTCACTGGTAACCAGTTGAATTTGGTCTGGTGATTGTATGCCCAGTCCCAGTTTAGCAGCCCGGGCAATCTGGTCTTGCCCGAAGATGCCTCCCTGGCTCACCTGAGAAGTAGTACCTAGCAACCGCAATATGGCTACTCCTACGGCATCGATTGCCACGCGGTCGTTACCTGCCAGGAGCACATTAGCCTGGGCACGGGTGCCCTGGTCCGGTCCCCCTTTGACGAAGGCATCAACGCCATCCAGTACAACTAAGTCAGGAGAGTAGGCGGTGTTGATTTCGGCTATCATCTGTCGGATATGAGGGGAGGAGTGTAGCTCTTGCATGTATGGATAGCCTTTGCCTGCCACCATGCCTACGGAGTTTTTCAGGGACAGTGTGAAATTACCGCCGTAAGCGTGAGACTTCAGGCAGCAGGTCTGCACGATACATTCTGCATCCAGATAGATGCGAGGGAAGAGAAATCCGTCTTTCCAGTGGCTGTCTTTGGGATGTAAGTGAACCCAACCATCGGTCTTAAGCTCTTCCAGGTTAACGATGTCGAAGCCTAGCTCTTTAGCCAGTTCAAAGATGCCCTTATCTTTCATCACCCGCTGGGTGGGAGCATATGGACCGCAGCGTTCTGCCAGAGTGATGCTGGTAGCCCCCATCTGCTTAAGGGTTAAGACCAGGGCGCGCAAGGTGTCGCTGTGGGTGGAGCCGGGAGCTGGGTCGGCGGTATTGAAATTGGGCTTGAGTACGACTGCTTTTCCACGCACCGGGTTGGACTTGAGCAAAGCGATAGCCTTGGGCACGCCCTCCAGTCGATTTTGAGCGCGTACCAGGCTTACAGTAGTTGACATTTTATTGGTGGTCATGTGGCTGCTCTATCTCGGGTTTTACGTCTACATTGTATCCGACAAATATAAATCGGTCAAAAAGTCGACCTTGACAGGAGTGGCGGGAAACGCATAGGATTTGTTGTGGGAGGTGACGGAATGAGAATAATTGGACTGGTTATTGTGAGCTTGTTGTTAATTGTATCGTTTGCTGTTGCTGGCTGTGCCCAGCAGACACCACCTGCAGAGTCGCCAGAAGATATTAATACGGAGTTTGTCCTTACTAGCTCTGCTTTTGCAGAAGGGGCAGATATACCCGTTAAATATACCTGCGATGGACAGAATATCTCACCCCCGCTAGACTGGAATCAGGCGCCGGCAGGTACAGTTTCGTTTGCACTGATAATGGATGACCCCGAGGCAGGCAATTACACACACTGGGTTATTTTCAATTTGCCGCCAAATTCCAGTAATTTGCCGGAGGATGTGCCAAAGGTTGAGAAGTTAGCCAGTGGAGCTTTACAGGGGAAGATTGCTTCTGGTGGGATTGGTTATCCGATTGGTTATTTTGGGCCCTGTCCGTTTAAAGGTTCTTCGCACCACTATCGTTTCATTTTATATGCCCTGGATACATCGCTCGATTTAGCTGCAGGTGCATCTAAGGAGCAGGTGCTGAAGGCTATGGAAGGGCATATACTTGCTCAGAGCCAGCTTATTGGCATATATCAGCGCTAGCCCTTGTTGACAGGCGACTACCTCGTATGGCAAAGTAGTTATATAAAGTTTTTGGGGTGTTACATGAGGAAAGTCGCCGTTGTTGCTGACAGTGTCTGCTGCCTGTCACAGGAGGTGCTTGAGAAGTACGATATATGTGTAGTGCCTCTGCAAATAGTCTATGAAGGCAAGAGCTACCGAGACGGAGTCGATATTACCCCTAACGAGGTCTATAAAATCATGCGGAAAAAGGAGAACCTGCCCACTACTTCAACGGCATCGGCTGGGGACTTTCTAAATGCCTACCGACAGATGAGCCGGAAAGCCGAAAGCATACTTTGTATCACCCTGACCAGCCTGCAAAGCAAGACTTTTGAGGCAGCCTCGGCAGCCAGAGAGATAGCCAAAGAAGAGATACCAAACACTAACATTGAGGTCTTTGACAGCCGCTCTGTGGCTGGTGCTCTGGGGTTTATCGTTCGTGAGGCAGCTCGAGTCGCCAGTGGTGGTGCCGGGTTGGAAGAGACGATTGAGACAGCTAAAAAAATGAGGGGCAAAGTGAATTTTCTAGCCATGCTGGATACGCTATACTATCTTGCCAGACTGGGTCGTATCGCTAAAGCTGCAGCCTGGGTCGGCTCTGTACTGGATATGAAACCTGTTCTGGGGCATGACCCGGCGGTTGGAGAGACGGTACCGGTGGCGCGCCCTAGGACTAAGAAAAGGGCTGTAGAGCGCATGCTTAAAATAATGGCGGAGAGGGTGGGTGGTTCCAGGGTCCATGTCGTGGTGCAGCATGCCGATGAGATGGAGGAGGCGAAGAAGCTCGCTGCTGAGATTGAATCGAGATTTAACTGTGTTGAAATGAGCATAACCGAGTTTGCCCCGGTTATGGGAGTGCACGCCGGACCTGGGCTACTTGCCATCGGCTTCTACGCCGACTGAACCTTCATTACTTCACTTGTCATTGCCAGACAGCGGTGCTGTGGGTGGTCTTGTTATCTTACCTTACCTCGTGCCAGCGAGGCGAAAATGCCGCCGAAGCAGAAGATGGCAAAGATGATAAACGCCGTGTTCACGCTGCTCAGGAAAGCCGGGTAATATTCGGGTGTAATCTGCACTCTACCGAGGTACATGGCAAAAATCAGCATCACCATGCCCATACTGAACATCATCCCGATTTGCCGCATCGTAGCCAGCGTTGCCGAAGCTACCCCGTAAAATCTCTTGTTCACGGAGCTCATGACCGCGTTTGTGTTGGGTGAGGTGAAGAGGGCGAAGCCCAAGCCGAGGATTATTAGACCGGCTATGATGAACCAAAGGCTTGTTGTTTTATCTAAGAAGATGAAGAAGATGAGACCGATGACAGCCAGTCCCATACCTGCTGAAGATACAATTCGTGGCTCGATTTTGTCGGAAAGTCTACCGGCAAATGGCGAGAAAATAGCCTGTACCACGGGTGACGCTACCAGAACTAAGCCGGCATTCTGAGGGGTGAGACCTTTAATATACTGGAGGTAAAGGCTCAGCAGGAAACCGACGGCAAACGTAGCACTGTAATTAATTAACGCCGCCAGGTTGGATAAAGCGAACACTCTATTGTTCCTGAACAGGTTTATATGCAGTATGGGGTGTTCCACCCTGTTTTCCCATTTAACGAAGGCTACGATTCCAAGTGCACCGGCTAGAATCAACACGGCGCCTGGCAATTCTGGCAGCATGGTAAATCCGTACATTATGGCTATAAGCATCAGGCTGTAGATTATGGAGCCGACGACATCGAATTTCTCCCCTCTTGCTTCAGCCCATTCGCCTTTTAATTTCCAGCAGACAAGTGCTATTATCAATAAACCCAGAGGAACATTTATCCAGAATATACTTCTCCAGCCTAAATATTGTGTTAATAGTCCTCCCACGAATGGTCCGACTGAAAGACCTGTATAAACAGCGGCAGCGTTTATGCCCAGTACTCTACCTCTTTCTTGGGGAGGGAATACTGAGGTTAGAATAGCTACGCCGGTGCTGAAAATCATGGCTCCGCCTATGCCTTGCAGTACTCTAAATGAGATGAGCATAGTCGCTGAAGTTGAAATTGCAGAGAGGAGTGAGGCAATAGTGTAGGTAAGCATGCCGCAGGTGAAAATTCTCTTTCTGCCGTATATGTCGGCTATCCTGCCGATGGGGACGAGGAACATGGCTGCTGCCAGGATGTATGCCGTAGCCACCCAGCCCAGTAAAATGGCATCCATTGCCAGGTCGTGCCCGATTGAGGGCAGTGCAATAGCAATGGAGGAGCCCATGAATGGGGTCAGGAAGGTGCCAACGGTGGTTACCAGCAAAGCGGCTCGCCGGCTTTGTACCATGTCCGCGCCTGTTCCAGTTTGTTGAACTTGCATAAACTGGGCAATTCTACCACTTGTATTAGCAGTATTTAAAGGGTGAGGGGGTTGCTACTATATGATTAGTGGCAAATCAAAAGTCGTTGGTGTATGCTATGATTGATTTTAAAGGAAGGCGGAAGCATAAGCTATGAGATGGTCGGCTGATGCCTACCTCGATATAGAGACCACCGGCTTATCCCAATTTTTTGATTATATCACTGTAATCGGCGTTCTCCGTTGCGATGGCAGAGATAATGAGCTCATTCAGCTAGTCGGTGGAGAAGTGACACGAGGCAATCTAATTACAGCCCTCAGGGATGTAAGAACAATCTATACCTATAATGGTGCCAGATTCGACCTTCGCTTCATTTCTAATTCTTTGGGCATAGACCTTGCCGCTGAGTATTATCATCATGACCTGATGTATGACTGCTGGAGATGTAACTTATATGGGGGTTTCAAAGCTGTGGAGCGGCGGCTGGGTATTCCCAGGCGGTTACAGGGCATCGGCGGCTATGAGGCAGTACAACTATGGTGGAGCTATGTGAAGGGGGGAAATGAAAGTGCCCTGGCTCTTCTTCTGGAATATAACAGGGAGGATGTGGTGAACCTCAAAGCACTAAGGGAGAGGCTGAATTCGCTCTAAAGATTGCCGCTGCGGTGGCATGACTGGTTTCCAGAAGATGAGGGAAATAGTCATTATTGCTGTTCCAGTCACCATCTGGGTGGTGGGTCAGTTTGGACATAATGTTAAGGATTATGAATAGTAATCCCGTGAAGTGACTTCCCCGAAGCCGGACATTTTTGTCCCGGCTCATCTAACCTATTATGTCGTGGAATTACCCCGATGTTCCTATCAATGGGGCTAATATCTAGTGCTTTTGTACAAATAGGACACTCGATAAATGGTAGCCGCCAGGGTTTTATGATTTTTCGTTGAGAATTACCCGGCATATAAATCACCCCCTACAGCTTAAATTATATTCATTGGCTGGGAGGTGTCAATAGGTATTGATAATTGGGTAGTGGGTCTGTTTGGACATAAGGTTAGAGATTAATAAAAATCAGTGATTCTCTAAGTAACCAGGTAGATTGCATAGAGCCAAGCATGTCAAAACTACAATTAAACAATATATTATAAGCCCCAACGGTACCCAAATTATTATTTTCTTTGTCTCTTTATTCATATAGTTAAATTATATTCATTAGCCGTGGGGTGTCAAGAGGTAGTGGGTCAAAATATGCTTTCTGGTGGTATAATAGGTGATTCGTGCCTTAGGAATCCGTTTGACTTTGGGAAAGGATTGTTATTTTGGCAACTGAGACGAAAACGAAGGGCTTCTATGGGTGGTGGTTAATATTCTTCCTCTGGGCTGTCTATACCATCCAAGTCGGCTTTGCTTTCTACAGCCCGGCGGTGCTCTATCCGTTTATGATTGAGGAGATGGGGTGGTCGAGAGGGGAGATAATGGTGGGTGCTACTGCCTTGATGTTGCTTTTTGGGCTCGCTGGTCCGCTGGCTGCCTGGATGATTGGGCGTTTTGGAGCGCGTGTTACTCTGGCTATCGGTGGAGCTATTGTGACCGTAGCTGCCACTCTGATGGGCTTGTTGGGTCATATTTATTCCATGTATCTCGTTTTGTCCCTTTTCATTGGCTTGGGGGTGGCACTTGCCTCGATGATTCCGGTTCAGACGGTGATAGTTGCCTGGTTTAGCGCCCGCCGTGCCATGGCTATGGGGCTGGTAATGGGAGGTGGTGCTATCGGTGGCTTCTTGGCACCTCAAATAGTAAGCGTGGCGGTTGAAGCTGGTGGTGGAAACTGGCGCATCGGCTGGTTTATCATCGCCGTGGCTTCAATAATCGGGATAGTCGTGGCTATGCTTACGGTGCGAAACCAGCCCTCTGATTTGGGTCAACATCCTCATGGACTGGCTCCGCATGAAACGGAGGCGACAGTAAGCGGTACTAGCCGGGTGTCACGAATTTATCGAACCCCGGTCGATTGGACCTTGCGCCAGGCTCTAAAGGCGCCGGCGCTGTGGCTTTTGGTGGTCGCTGTGGTGTGTAGTTTCTTTTTGTGGCAGGTGATTGTCACGCAGGGACCTCTCCACCTGCAGGACCGTGGTTTTGACCCGGCAATGGCAGCCTTCTTTTACAGTCTGGCTATCGGCTTGAGCGTTGTGGGGCGCTTCACCACCGCCGCTCTAGGTGATATTATCGAACCGCGTTTCCTCTTTGCCTCCGGTGCTTTTTGTGTTCTGCTGGGAGGGATTCTATTCTGGTTTGTGTCGCCCACGGCTATGTGGATGGCTTATCTGTACCCGTTGCTAGGCGGTTTTGGCTTTGGGGTAGCTTATATCTGTGTGCCCACTATTGTGGGTAATTACTGGGGGTCTGCGGCTTTTGCCGGCATTAATGGGATGGTTTCGCCTATTTCGATGTTGTTTCAAGCTATGGCGGCGCCTCTGGCAGGGTTTCTTTATGACCTGCAGGGCAGCTACCTGACAATTATGATTATCTCGTGGGCAGTAGCGGCTATAGGACTGGTAGCGATTTTGCTGTGTAGACCACCCAAGACGAAGACAGAGCTAGGCACTAAGGGTAGCCAGGTTTAGATGGCTTGTTTATAGCCAGGCTCTTAACCTTCTGAAGGCGGCTATTTTCTCCGTGTCGCCCACTTTAGACTTTTCCAAAGCCTGGTGTAGTATCTCGATGCTTTTGTCGTAAGTTCTCCTGTTCACAGGATAGGGGTGACCGTCTTTGCCGCCATGGGCGAAGCTATAGCGGGCTGGGTCACGAAGGCTGACCGGGACATCGTAGATAAGCTCTGAGATTAAGCTGAGGGCGCGGAGCGTTTTTGGACCGACACCTTCCAGACTGAGCAGGCTTTCGAAGCTGTCTGGCTGGTGCTCATAGGTTATAAGCAGTGTCTTGTTGAGCCTGTCAGGGTGGATATCCTCAAGACTTACATGGTGTCGCGAGGGCAGGTCCAGGGTCTTGAGTCTTTTCAACTGGCTGATGATTTCCTCTGGTTTTTCCTCAAGTGTAATGTGAGTGATGGTATCCCGTGCTGGCTGGCTCTCAGCGGCTACCAGGTTCAGGGTTTCGCCTCTCGCCTGTGAGCAGATGGCTGAATGTGGCTCGCAGACGAAATCGGTTACCTTTTCACCCAGCCAGTGATAGCGGCGGGCATAGCGATTGTTTTCATTCATTCCCTGCTGGACCACTGACCAGGAGCCGTCGGCGGTGAAGAAAAAGTTATGGTGATACAGTTGATAGCCATCTTGAAGTGCTGAGTTATCGACCTTGGCTGCCATGCGGCTGGCATAGACTAATGTTGACGGTTCTGTCTTTAGGAGATGACCGCGGCTCTCTATTTCGGCTGGAGTTTTCCGCGATGTTTTGCCTTTGCCGCCGGCGATGAACAGACCGAGGTCGGTTTCCAGCCCTTTAATTCCTTCTTTGAGGGCACCGCAGACGGTGGTAGTAACGCCGCTGGAGTGCCAGTCATAGCCTAAGACACAGCCGAAGGCTTGAAACCAGAAGGGGTCTGATAGACGGCGTAGCATCTCCTCAGGTCCGAACTCTGCTGTGATGGCTATGGTGATTTCACGCGCCAGCCTGGTCATGCGGTCGAAAAGCCAACGCGGCGCTTTGCCGTAATGCAACGGCAGATTGGCGATTCCAGTACGCTGCGGAGAGTTGGTCATTTACTGTTCTGTTCCTGAATATATTATACACGTTTTGAGCTTGTCCGCTTGAGAGGAGGGGTTAGGATGGGGGGTGATAAATCTTTTACCTTATAGAGGGGGTCAAAGCAAAAGATAAACTACCTTAAACAGAACGTCATTTTGTTTAGAAATAAAGAGCTGCTGCAGAGCCGGGATAAGGTTACTGTTTTCAAATAGAACTTGGCGATGCATAACGAATGGCTCCCATGGCGGGACTCGAACCTACGACCAAACATCCATCGAGCACCATCTGTATTTGTTTTACGTTGGCTGCACGCAGTAGTTAAGGTTATAGAGGGTAGAAAGTTGTGGTGAGTGAATGCTGAATCTTATTGACTAGCACCCGGTATAATTTCAAATGAATCAATCATTTGTTGTACTATTTCCATGGAATCGGAATATCTATACGATTGCGCACTATATATAACCATGTATAAATTATTATTTTTAATCGTATAGACATACATTGATTTCATGTCATATTGCACATCTTTTGATGTGAAGACTATCTTATGTGCAGGATTGCCGGCAAGAGTAGTTGGAGTCGAATCAATAAGCTTAAAATCATGACGCGATTGTTCCTCTCCTTGGATTAAATTTTGAGTAAACACATCTAATGTTTCTGGTACAGACATATTTAAAACTATAATTTGGACGTCATCCCGCATACCTGAATCACTTTCTTTTGGAAGAACAAACGCGATGTGAAGTCCAGGTTCATCACTTGGTTCCACTTTTCTCCAGTCTTGAGGATATTGAATTGTTATTCCGTAGGTACTATTTGTGTAGGTCAACATCGTAATCTGATTCACAGTAGGAAGTGTAGGACTAGGCACATTAATGCATGATATTGGAAGAAGAAATAACAGCATACAAACCGTGATGGTGATTAAGCTTCTATTGGCCATATCAAAGTTCCTCCTATATGAGTATCTTATAATGAACGTGGCATATCGTCAAATTAATGTCAATCCAAAATAGGAAATTACTGTTTGGGGCACTACCTGCATAAGTTTGGAAACTGATATATAACTACACAAAAAGCCAGGAAGCTTAGAATCATTGACAAGTTGGTACGATGGACTTATATTATGTTTGGAACCAGTGGACGGGATGCGGTAAGATGCAACAACAGTATCAGTGTCCTAATTGTGGTGCAGCGGTTGCTTTCGAGGTCAGGTTTTGCGGCAATTGTGGAGTGCAACGGCAGATTGGCGATTCCAGTCCGTTGTGGCGAGTTAATCATTTACCCGGCTTTATTGCATGAACCTTTACGCTTCTGATGGAGCTGCCAAGTTTTTTCAAGTCTGCCTGCGAAATTCCCGAGTCATTAGCCAGCGTCTGTACTATGGGGTCATTTGGTGCGTAGTCAGCAGAAAAGGACGTCTGGTCAATTATGTTTACTTGCTTGAATCCAGCAGACTTGATAGCTTTTATATATTCATCCTGCATTGTGGCACCGGCGAGACAACCGATATAAGCTGCCACAGAGTTCTTTATCGAATCTGGAAGTTCGCTCACCAGTACGATGTCGGATACCATCAGCCTGCCGCCGGGTTTTAATACCCGGAACGCCTCCTGGAAGACCCTGTCTTTATCCGGAGATAGATTGATAACGCAGTTCGAGATGATGGCGTCGACATGGTTATCAGCGATTGGCAGATTTTCAATTTCGCCCAGCCTGAAGTCTACATTTTTGAAGTTACCTTTCCGGGCATTCTCCCGGGCTTTTTCTATCATCTCAGGAGTCATATCCACGCCGATAACCTTGCCGCTTTTGCCGACTATGTTCGCTGCCAAGAAGCAGTCGAAGCCGGCGCCTGAGCCGAGGTCGAGGACAGTCTCCCCTTCCTTCAAGGAAGCCACGGCTATGGGGTTGCCACAGCCGAGACCTAGATTAGCTCCTTCTGGAACTGACTGTATATCCTCGTCGGTATAGCCTATCCTCTTGCTTATATTTGTGGCTACATTTGTTGTACCGCAGCACGTACTCTGCGGTGCGCAACAGTAGCTGCCGCCTTTGGCGACCTGTGCATAGCCCTCTCTGACGACTTTTCTGACCTCTTCTTTTTTCATTTTCTTATCTCCTATCTAAGTAAAATTAGTAGCTGTAACGTTCCCCTTTAGCTGCCTTGCTGCTCGAACTGAGCAGCGACGCTGCTATCCTCAGCCTCTGGTACTACAAGGGGTAGTGGTGGGTGATGAAGATGAGGGTGGGGTATAATTCGTTACAGGTCTGGGCGGTTCATTCACCACAAATTGGCTGGCAAGGTAACCGAGGGTGACTTTATAAGTGCCAGGTAAACACTTGCATAGCTTAAAGACCAGCTTATAATCAGCGCCGGCAGATATGGTGAGTTGCTCCTTTTCGATAGTGATGCCATCTATCTTCAGCTCGGCAGTGTAGCTGCCCTGAGTGCCGCCGATGTTTGAGATTTTGGCGGTGACGAAGACATTGTCTCCGACCTCGACCTCATCTGGATTGACCTCAAGGTCGGAGAGACGAAACTCTGGAGGCGAGGGTTTTTCGACCACGAGGGTTGACTCGCTGCTTCCAACCGAAATACTGTAGGTCCCAGGATGGCTTCTGGTAAGCGTGAATGTTATTGACTCTGTAGCTCCGGGGGCGAGCGTAAGGCTTCTTCTATCATCGGCTACTCCATTAACCATCAAAGGCACGTTGTATGTAGTTTCTTTCGAATCGTTGTTTCTTATCTCGACTTCGATAGTGGCTTTCTCGACGGTGGTAATCTTCGGTGGCGTTATGTGTAGAGACAATACTTCGAAGCCCGGTTGAGCCTCAGCGCATGCCTGCAGGAGACCAGAGATTGCCGTCAGAATCAGCAAGGATATTATGACTGCTATTTTCTTATTCACTTTCGTTATGTCCCACTCATTTAAACTGATATTAAACTACGTTGTGAGCTTTATCAAAATAATCAAGCGTGTACCGGTGGTTTAAAGAATGTAGCCAGCGAATCGAGTGTCTCAGGGTCAACCCAGCACTCAACAGTTTGCCCACGCCTCTTCATCTTAATCAGACCTGCTCTATGGAGTTCCTTTATGTGGTGTGAGATTGTTGAAGGCGCCAGACCCAGGTTTTTGCCCACTACTCCTACACACTCGCGTATATCAGCGTCTGCGTTACAGGTTCCTCCAGGCGGGCAGCATGCAGCCAGACGTATGAAAATGCTCAAGCGGTGCGGATTTGACAGCGCCTTAAATGCGTGAGAGAGTCGCTCGGCATCAGCATTTCGAAGATTCGACATGTTTCGAATTATAGCTCAGTCTACATCCTCTTGTCAAGAGGGGCTTAGTTTTGAGCATAGTGCACGTGACTTACATGCCTTTAAGCAGGGTGGTGAAAATATCTTCTAACTCTTCGGCGTTGCTGAATTCAGGGTCTATTGACCGGATAATTCCGTCACCATCTATGAAGAAAATTGTGGAGAAAGCGTTTACATTATAAAGGTCAGTCACTGTGCCCTCAGGGTCAAGAAGAATTGGAACAGTAAATTTCTCGCCCTCAGCATAACTCCGAATTGCTGATTCTCTACCCATGAAGTGGACAGTGAGTATTGCCATCTTTTTTGCCGGTATTCTGGTGGAAGCTTCCTGAATTATAGCCATCTTTTGCCTGCAAGCCGAGCACGACCATATCCAGAAGTTCAGCATGACTAATTTTCCTCGGTAATCGCTTAATGATACGGTTTTGCCATCAAGTGAATTGAGTGTGAAATTGGGGGCGTGCTTGCCTATTTGGGCGCTCGTGGTAAGTTCAGGTGAGACAGCTTGCTGTCCGCTGGCATCTGTAGACTTTACCAGGTATTGATAAATAGCGTTGGTTTTGAGCGAGGTTAGATTGATACTGTGCTGGGTAGTAGACTCATCGCTTGATACCGTCTGGCGGTCTTTAGAGCCTTTAACCCAATATTCAACTTCGCCGGTGGCTGGCTTGCTGGTGACCCATGTTAGCGTAGCACTCGATTCGATGAAGTCGGACACTTTTACATCGGAGATTGTTAATGGGATTATTGCCAGTGTTTTGAATGAGCCCTCTTCAGGTAGTGCCTGTTTATCGGCAGATAGTATTTTGAAGAAGTATGTGTTATCGGAAAGAAGTCCGTCAACAGATATTTGGTGGACAGGGACTGGGTTTTCATCAGTCGCTGTAGCGATTAGAACGCGGTCTTTTGTATATATTTCGATGCTGTTTATGGCTGGCTTGTCTGTTGTCCAGGAGATGACTGCGCTCGTCTCGGATACTTCTACGTGTACATCAGAGATAACGGGTATTTTTTCTCTCATGTCATTTTTGTGTGCAGCAGTGTAGGTAAAGGCTGCGACGACGCCGTATGAAACCACGCCCAGAAGGCATATACCAACAGCTAAGGCAACGTAGGGATGCTGTCTGGCTTTCCCGCCGATTGACCTTAGATATATTAAGGCTTTTGAGCTGAAATCTGGCAGGCTGTTACCGAATTCGGATATTCTTGATTTGATTGTTGCTGTATCAAGTTTCTTATTTCTTTTGGCTATATTTTCTAGCCACTTTCTGCTGGAGAGGAACCCTCCTGGATAGAAGATTATTATTAGAATGGCAAAAGCGATAAGGACGAGGTCATAAATAAGGGATTGAACAGGAGTGAGAGAGCCGAGATACTTTTCCCAGAAGCCGAAACAGCTGGCACAGGTGGCATATCCTCCCTGAATAATCGACCAAACATTTGTCCCCAGGAATGATAGGAGGAGTGGGATGGTCAGAACTGCCATAAGACGAGGTAAGAAGCCGATGAGCAGACAAGCTCCCAGAATAAATTCTGCCCAGGGAACGACGTGAGGTATGAAAATATCATACAGAAAAGAGAGAGTGGCTGGGGTTATGAAGATTTCGGGAATTATGTTACTGATGAAGTCAACAACCTGTGCTGGTACCCCTTCGGCGCCAATTATTTTGCCCGTGCCGGATATCAGTAAGGTGAGACCGATAAGGATGCTGGCGACCAAACTTATTATATTTCTGGTTTTATCTTTAAATTTGATAATGTTGCCTGATACGGCTTTTTTTGCTTTTCTTGTAGTCCGTTTCACCATCTTAAGTCTTTCTAAATGACGTGCTTGACCTGCTTGCCAGTGGTATTTTCATTTCTCTATTTCAGGCGATTGCACAGAGCAGCCTAAGACTGAATCCACAGCACTATATAGTATACACCTATGGCTATAAAGACGACAGCCATGGTTATCCGGACAATCTTCTCTACGCGAGTAACCGCATTCAGCCAGTTGGCAACTCCAGCTATGCCCAGCGACAGAAGCACGCTGAATATCAGCACGGGCAAGCCGGTGCCGATGACATAAACTGCGGGCAACCCCATACCGCCAGTGGACTTTAGGGCTATTGGCATCAGTGCACCGAAGAACAGGACTGCGCTATAGGGGCAAAAAGCCAGGGCGAAAACAACACCTAGCAGGAACCCGCCGACCATACCCCAGTTGGCTACTTTGCTCCCGAGTGAAGCTAATTTGCCGCCTCCGCTACCGAAAGAGACTCTGTCGATGAAAAGCATGAGTATGCCGACTATGATCAGTATTGGACCTAAAATTTGCTCACCAGTATCCTGAAGAAATGAAGATACCCAGGGGATTTCCATACCAAGCACGATGATAAGTATACCCAGAACAGAATAAGAAAACATTCGTCCCAGTGTATAGAGGGAGCCGGTTATGACCGCGTATTTACGGTCTGCCACGTTGCGGGTTATATAAGCCACGGCGGCAATGTTGGTAGCCAGAGGACAGGGGGCGATGGCGGTTATTAATCCCAGAAGTAGCGCTGTTACTACCGGGATATTGGAACCGCCCAGGATGCTGCCCAGGTCCATTATTCTATGTCCTCCAGGCTTTGCTCGATGACATCTTTGACCTGCTGGTCAAAGCCCGCTTTATTCGTTCTGCATTTCCAGTCCCAGATAGCCTGTATATCGCTAATGTGGTCGGTGCCATCTTTTGCCGTATTGATAAACAATTGTGAGCCAACAGCACCGTATTTCTTGATGATGTCGACGTTCTTGCTGTCCCCGATGTTATATACTCCAAAAGTCATCCTGCCGCTTTCTAACTCGTCTTGAAAATAGGTGCTCATGACATAGCGAATGCGCTCCTCGAAGCACAGGCAGGTAGGGCAGCGTTGCGGGCGATGGCAATAGACGACGTCCACCCTATCAAGCGTGTTCGAAGGCTCGTTTGATGGAGTTATTTCTTGAGGTGTCTCCGGAGGCTCGGGTGTTGGGACTGGTTCGGCAGGCGGGCTCGCGCAAGCATAAAGCAGTCCGACAGCCAGTATAGCGATTATAGCGAAATGTATCCTGGTTCTAAGCGAGATGTTCATGCTTTTGGTAGCTCCTCAATACTTTTGATTTGTCATGTTTTCCGGTGATGGCAATATCAAGAGCCCTTTCACTGCTCTTCTTTAGCCATGGCATTTATGATTAGCTGTGTAATCTCTGCTTTTGTAGGCACCTTACCGCTGCTGACCACCTGCTCGTTAATCACCAGCCCCGGGGTCATCATGACGTTGTAAGCTATGATTTTGCTCATGTCCTTAACTTCCTCAACGGTGGCGTTGATGCTGAGCTCTTTCACCACCTCTGTGGTGGTCTTCTCCAGCTGATGGCATCTGGCACATCCAGGTCCTAGGATTTTTATATTCATTTTGTCCTCCTCTCATTTATCAAAACATCTTCGATTTTATAGACTAGTAATCCAGCCGTATATCAGTCCGGCGGCGGTGCAACAGACTATTATTATACCCACATACCAGAAGAGCCTCTTGGTGCCGATAAACCGCCTGACGACCAGAATGCTGGGCAGTGAGATAACCGGGTCGGCGAGCAGGTAGGCTAGTAGGACTCCCTTGCCCATGCCTAGGTCGAGGAACATGCGTGCCATGGGCACCTCCACCAGAGTTGGGAAGTACATGAAGACTCCAAAGAGTACTGCTGCCAGAGTGGCTAACAATGTAGAACTGCCGAAATATTTAATGACAAAGTCTGCCGGTATCACTGCCCTGAGCATACCAGCCACAAAGACTCCGACCAGCAACAGAGGGACAATGGTGCGGACAAAGAACCATGTTTCCTTCATCCAGCTAATCACTTCATCCCGGCTTAAAGTATGTCTGACTACAAGCACCAGCGCCACTAGGAGCACAGAAAGCCCGATGAGTTTCACTGTCCAGGTTATCAGGGAGGAAGCCCCCCCCACAGCAATATGGCAAGCAGAAGAGCGAAGAATACCCAGAGCCAGTTTGAGACTTGACTTTCCCTAGTCATGCTGAAAGCCTCAGTGAATGGGTCATCTGTCGTATTATTGAGTTTCTTGTCGGGGAACAGAGCAGCCATGCTCATGCCTATGATAAGGGCGAAGCTGATGGACAGTATGATACGGGCGAGGGCAAAATCAACGCCAATCAAGCTTGACGTATAGATAATAGCCAGTATATTGGTAGCCGGGGCGGTATAAAGAAAGGCGATGGCGGGACCGATGCCGGCTCCGCTCCTCCGTATGCCGGCAAACAGAGGCAGAACAGTGCAGGAGCAGACCGCCAGGCACAGCCCGGCTACGACCGACATAGGATAGGAAATGTACTTTGGCGTGTCTGGTCCGAGGTAACGAAGTATTTTTTCCTTTGGGAAAAGTGCATAGATAGCTCCAGCAATGAAGAAGGCGGGCACCAGGCAGGTCAGCGTGTGTGCCAGGATGTAGTCCTGTAATGCAGCCACACCGCCTTTAAGAAGCTCGATAACCAGTGGCATGTTTAGATATCCTCTCTCGTCTTAGATTCAAAGATATGCATATCCGCATACAATGAGGCAAAAAGAAAAAGGTTAGTTGGTCGTTGATAGCACGCAGCCGGGTCCTATTCTTTTGGCATTCCTCAGTCTCTGTCTATCTTGTAAGGCTGTTTCATTCCCGTCCAGCGCTTTTCTGACGGCTTCAATCAGGTCTGCGTAGTGCTCCTTCAGACCTTCCTTATCTATCGAATAAAGTGCCCAGAGTCCTTCTCGCCTGAGCTTCAGGAGGCCGGCATCGTAGAGGGCGCTAAGGTTTCGCGAGGCACGGGGTTGGGAGATGTCCAGTGCCTGCATAACCTCGCAGACGCAGCACTCTCGCTCCAGCAGCAGGTTTAGAATCCTCAGCCTGGTCTCATCGGAAAGTGCCTTAAAAGCTTTGACTAGCGCTCGCATCTGTAAGACCTTGTCACTATATGCGCATCTTCGCATATAGTACTGCATAAGGGTTATCTTGTCAAGAATGCCAACTCAAGGCGGAGATTGCCACGTCCCGGTTGCATCGGGACTCGCAATGACATTTTTGGGCAGTTTAAAAATGTAGGGACAGACCTTCAGGGCTGTCCCTACATTTGTTGGCTGAGTTTATAGAGCTTGGTATTTGAGATTTTGCCGGGCTTCATGGTGTGGTAGACACGGCTTCTGACTCGTAAATCCTCTCTTCAGCCAGCTGTTCTTCTGTAAGGGCAACATCGGCTTCAATGTCCCTGCCTTCAACTCCTTTAGCCAGCATTTCCTTGTAGTATTCGTGTTGTATGATTAGATTCATGATTTCGCTGCTGCCGGTCCATATCATGGCTAACCTGGCTTCCCTCAGGGCTCGCTCTACGGGGTAGACGTTGGTGTATCCGATTCCGCCCAGAATCTGCATGGCATCGTTTACTACCTCCCAATGTGTTTGGGTGGCGAATTTCTTGACCTCGGACACCAGTCTTCTTTGATAACCGGCGGTACCTATGTCGTCATCTATCGTTTTGGCTACAGCATAGGCTAAGGCACTGACAGCATCGAGCTTGGTCACACAATCAGCGATTTTGAAGCTAACTCCCTCGAAATTCCTTATAGTCTGACCGAAAGCCTTCCTCTTGTTGGCATATCTGGCGGCTATTTCCAGAATAGCCCGTGAACCGCCCACGCCGCCGGAAAGAAGCCTTTCTGGCACCATCAGCTTGTAGAACACCTTCGCCCCCTCGTTCTCCTTACCCACCAGATTTTCTTCTGGAACCGGCACATCGCGGAAAACTAACCTTCCTGTGCCTGCGCCTCGACTGCCCATCAAGCCGTAGACATGTTTAACTTCCACACCCATGTCTCTCTCCACGATGAAGGCGCTTATTGAATCGCGACCGGCTCCGGGGTTGGTGACGGCGAATACCAAGAAGAAATCGGCGCCTTCGGAGCCGACAACAAAGCGTTTCTGCCCGGTGAGGTAATAGCTGTTGCCTCTCTTTCGAGCCATGGTGGTGGCACCGAAGAAGTCGGAGCCACCTCTGGGCTCGGTGAGCGCCTCGCCAGCCCATTGCGTGCCGGCTATAAGTGGCTTCAAGTATTTCTGCTTCTGAGCCTCGGTGCCGAACACATTTATGCCTTCACCAACGATAGATGTGACTGAACACAGGCAGGCGAATGGTATGCCCAGCTTATTAATCTCTCCTATTTGGAGTATTTCGTCCACCCATTTGAGGTCTCTGCCACCGTACTTTTTGGGGAATCTTATGCCAAGAAGATTTCTTTTTCCTGCCTCCCTGACGAATTCGTAGGGGAACTCGACTTTATCGGCATCCATATCGAGTATGAGCTGCCGTGGAACGCTCTTGACGAAATCCTGCACCTCGCGTTTAAATTTCTTCTGCTCTTCAGTCAAAAATACTTCTAGCATTTCTCTCTCCTCCTTTCGGGCTTGGTTTTAAGAAAGGGCTATGTGGCAACCCTGAATCAAAAGACATGCTGATTCTATTCCTTTTTTCAACAAAATGCCAAGTTGAAAAGGATATGTTTTAACCATCCTGACTCTAAAGAGCGATATTTTTGCATTTCTAGCCTTTGGTTTCAGGTGTGTCCATAACAAAAATAGTGGGGCAGACCTCAAGGTCCGCCCCACATCTGTTCGTATGCAAGGCACCTTGTTTAGATTTTTAGGTCTAATATTTGTTACGGGCAGAGCGGACAAGTTGGGCACTGGGTGCAGAACTGGGTCTTGCAATTGTTATATCCGGACCAGTAGTCCCCGTATCCGTAAGAGTATGGGTAATAATATGGGTAATAATACTGGTAGTAATAGGGGTATTGATATTGATATTGAGGACATTCCGGGCATGTCGGACATTCTGGACATAGTGTCTTGCCCTCTTGTAGACCTTTAGTATAGCCGTCGCTGTAGCCAGCATCTTTGCCCCTGTTGAAACCCTCGTTGTAACCGTTGTCGTAACCCTCTTGTTTCCCCTTTTCGTACCATTGCTGGCACACCGGTGGCATCGTCCCCGGTGGGACGCAGGCAGAGCCGGCAAAGAACGCCCCGACTAAAACCAGAACAGATATTGGAAGCAAGATATATAGCATTCGTCTGTTTATCTTCATTGACCTCTCCTTTCTATGGCTATTTCCCTGTCCATTTTTGTTTCTCCTTTCCTCCTTTCTTGTTCTTGTCTCTAATATTCTCCGATAAATACCTTACGGTGTTTTATTTTCGCTTACTGCGTGCAGTGCCTCGTTTGGGAGATTTAGCCTTTGCTATCTGCTTTGTCTTTTGCTGCTTGACTTTTGCTGTGGTCTTTTTTCTGGCTTGCTTTGCCTTTGTCGACTGCGTTGGCTTTGCAGTCACCCTTTTTACATCGAATGGTTTCTCGAACGAGACCTTCTCATCGGCTTCTTTAGACGGCGTGGCTACGGCTGTCTCCTCTTTAAACAGAGGACGTTTGTCCAGCGGCAATTTTGCCTTATTGACTTGGGTCCATTTTACTGCTCTCTGATTGTAAGGCTTCTCGAAGCCATAGGCGCGGTAGGTAATCATGTCTGCCAGGTGTGTAACCAGCCAAGCGATATCCAGAGAGCTATCCCAGTCTCGTTCTATGCCTATGCAGACCATGTTGTTTTCCGGACTGATATTGGGGTGAAAATGTGAGGTGAGACAGAGGACATAAGGCGCTTCATTGGGATAGCCCGGTATACCGGCAGGAAGGTAAATTTCCATGACGTGATTTGCTGTTAGTGTTGGCTTTCCCGTAGTCGGGTGGAGCATCATACCTTTGCACTTAAGAGTGACGCGGTATTTTGTGGGCGGGTCACCCTCTGCAGGTTCGACCTCAATAAGCCCAGATTTATCGGCTAGCTCCTTTAGCCATTCATATTCTTGGTGTAGCCGCTCTTGTAAATCGGCGACTACTGCACCTGGTTGTATAAAATAGCATAGTACCAGTATCTCGTTTTCGATGATGCCAGCCGATGCCAGCGTCTGCCACGGATGAAGTGTCAGGTATCGTGAGACTCCGGCTTTTCTTACATATCGTCCCTGTGGATTTCGGTATAATTGTTCACCGGTTTTCTGTAGATAAGCAACTGTTTGTCTGCCGGGTCCCCGCTCCCTAACTATTTGCGGTGTGATTTGTGAAAGCAGCCTACCAACTGTGGCATTTTCCGAGACTAATGCCGGATAATAGCGGTCATGGGTGAAATCCCAGATATATACTCTCATTTAAGCCACCTCCTTCATTATGTTGCTCAAGATTATTAAACCGCTTCTTTTGCCCCTTCCCCGATTGGTGCCAGAGGGCACTCCCATGTGGTGCAGCCTCCATATTCCTCCCAGCATGACCGGTGATGCATTGTGCCACACTTGGGGCAGATGAAAGGAGGGTTTGTAGCGCTGTATTCTTGTTTGCCGCACCAGAGGCAAGATGTCTCCTCCATGTTCTTAGCTATCTCTAGGCTTGCAGACTTAGCCTTGATTGTGTATAGGATTACGAAACCAACAACAAAGCCAGCTATGCATAGAGCCAGGACAAATACTGCCGTCATGGTTTCAGCACTCCGCCTTATGCTATCTTGTGGCTCTCATAAGCTCGGTTGTATTTGCTAACGCTGTTATTGGTATCCATTACTTGCCAGACAAACAGGAAGATGTAAGCAACGGCTAGTATGGCAATTAGAGCAATATAGGTTGAATCCAGGTAGTAATAGTACGTAACAGCGCAGGCTATCAAACCGCCGATGAGAGCCAGCCCGGCAAAGAGAATAAGAAAACCCATGGCGATTCTGCCCAGAATTATATGCCCCAGACCATGTAGTCCGAAGATGCCGGGGATGACAGCCATAGCCATAATCGTGTTTGCTGAAACGCGGCTATCGGGTATTTTTATATCACAGTATTGACATAATCTGGCATTGGCATCTATTTCTTTTCCGTACTCACGGCACATCCTCTTTTGCTCATAGCGTCCCTCCCGCTCTGCAATCGCTGCCGCAGGGCTTACAGCTAATTCGCCCGCAATAACCTCCTCTTTTGTGTACTTTCCGCAGGCTTTGCATTTTAAGTCGGCATCGTACTCAGTAACGGGACCACAATTTGGGCACAGGCGAACTAATTTTACCTCTATCTCCTCCATAGTTGACCTCCTTTCATTTGAAATTTAATACTTTATCTTTGTCGGCGTCAAGTTCAAAGTGGACTGCCGATGTCTTATTCCTTGCTGTGATAATGTGAAATGAGGGCACTTGTCCCTGGGACAGGGTCTTTTCCAGCAACCATGGTGTAGCCTTGCTGATAGTGGATGTTATATGTGGCTGCATGAGCTTTTTGCACTTCGGACAACTTAGCTCGTCTGTGCTGAGTTTTTCGAGTCGCTTTAACATCTGCTCGGTGTAACTGCAGGTGCAGGTAGCTTTGAAGACCAGGTCAAAATCCAGATGGAGCGCTGTGCCAGAACCAAGCTTCTTTTCAGCCATTTGCAATAGCTTCCCGAAGGTGCTGTCGTCAGCACCACTTCCAGTAGAGATAACGGATTTGATGAGGTTATGGTTTAGGCATCTTGTGTTCAGAGGGAAGTTAGCTGGCAAAAATTCGTTGGTTATGCCGTTGAAAATGAGACCGCTGCCGCCAGCAATCTTACGCCCGTGGATAAGTTTAAGAGCTTCCTGGACCTGTAGTCCGCCGATAATGGAGGCGATGGTGGGTGTTGTTGGGACTCTTCCCTGTTTCACCTCCTCGATTGGCAGCAAACAGGAGATGCGGCGTTTTATTTCCTTGTAAGCTTCTGTGGGCAGATTGCACTCGTAGCAGGCGCCTTTACCTGGTATATAGACGTGGAATTCCCCCACCAATTCCTGAATGCCGCCGTTAATCCATGGTGTGCCCACCTTGAAGCAGGCACGATTGGCAAAAATCCTGGCGCCGAAATTATCTACTCCAACCAGAACGACATCCATGCTGCGGAAAACGCCAAGACCAACATCGCTGGTGATATCACCGCAAATGTGGGCAACCTTGACATCAGGGTTCAGCTCCTTCAGTCGTTGAGCAGCTACTTCAGCTTTTAGCTTACCGATGTCTTCAGCACGGAACAGGACGGAGCGGGTAAGATTGGCGGCTTCAACGACGTCAAAGTCGATTATAAGTATATAGCCGATGCCGACGAGTGCCAGATTTTTTAAAATCTCATTTCCCAGAGCGCCGGCACCAACTACCATCACCTTGGCGTTAGCCACTTTTTCCTGTTGCCACCAGGAAATCAGCCTGAGAGTATCATAGCGGCTCTGACTGACGTTTGGACTGTGGCTATGGTGCAAAGAAGCGTTCTGATTCTTCATCATATTCATTGGCAGTTGAGGTTAAGTTCTTAACCTTAAAAACCAAGCTTTCGCTGATTCCGCTTCTCATAGTATTAGGTTTAAGTCGGAATGCAAAAGTAAATTCTTCGCCAGGCTTTAATTCTTCGGTTTCGGGTGACTCCAGTATGGTAAATATTTCGCTGGAGTTGATTGAAACTTCAGCTTCACCAGAACTCCGTCCTGTATTCTGAACAACAACTAAGATTTCCTCGCCACCCCGTGAAATTTTCCCGTCATTGCTTTCATCTGTTACGGAAATAATCTTGAAGCTTGCTCCTGCTGACACCGGTTCGGTCGATGAGAAGATTGTAACGAAGGCGAGTACCTCCTCAGTCTTTTTGTTGCCGTCATAACTGAAGAGCATTTTGCCTGAGTGGTCTCCCGGGCTGAGTTCGCTACGCTGCGCCGTAACATCGATGATAGAATTACCGTCCCCAGATTCTTTATCCACCTTTACCCAGTCGGGTTTAGATGAAATAAGCCAGGATAGGTTTCCACTTCCAGTGAAGGTTAATTGTAAGGCTATTGTATCTATGGCTGTGCCGAAGAACAAATACTTCTCAGAGGTGGAAAGCGAGACGCCGGTTGCTGGCGTTGTTGTACTTATTTCTGTTTTCTGCCATCCTGCAAGCTTGCCGTTGGTGAGGATGTCTGTGCTTAATAACCAAAGTCCTCCCTTTTCATCTTCAGCTTGCAATGCCAATGTGCCGATGGTATCGACACCGTTCCCCTGCGTATTAACTGCTGGCTGTTCCATAATCTCTTTTAAGGTGATGGGCAAGGGCATTTCCTTATCCCAAGGGTCCTCTTTGTTAAGTGTATAACGCCAGACCTCACTGTCATTTTGAGTAAAATAGTAGTTATATACCTCCGCTTTATCGTCATTGCGGAACGAGACAACAGCCGCTGGAAAATTTTCAAACGGTGGTTGGCTTGACTTCTGCTCTCCTGGCAGCCAGACGGTGAAGGCGAGTCCTATGATGACGAACAATGCCACAAAAAATACCAAAACAGGTATAAGGAAGGCAGGCATTTTAGCTTTTAATAGTGTCTTCCTCCTTGGAGGCGGTAGCAGTTTTAGCTCCTTATCCGGGACTTTGTAGGTATAGAAGCCTTTGATTGCCTTTATTTCTGAGCCGTCCCAGCCGAAAAAGCAGAGCTCATTTTTCGTAGGGTCACATACGGCAGCCACATGCCAGGGGTGAGAGAAAGCAACGTGGTGGGCATTCACGTCATCATCGGACATGAAAGCCCCAAATCCGGGGTGAGTATGATACCAGCCGACGACTTTCTGGTCGGGATATTTTCTCTGTGCCGATTCTACGAGTTGTAGCCAGACCTGATGAGTGAACTGTGCCTGAGTTTGGTCTCCGGTAGCGTAGTCCGATTCAACAATGCCGACGATGTCAACTCGATATTTACCTGTGCTATCTTCGGAGAAATTGCCCATAAGAATACCAACTACCTCTCGCTGCGGGTTGGCTGCACCGTGACGGTGAATAGCGTCATAGGCTTGCTTGTCTATGTAGATAACAACATTGCTGTCTTCGGGGCTACCCCAGATTTTCAAGTTCGCCTTGTTGCCAATTCTGCTCATCAGCCTTCGGCTCCACCTTTTTCTCCGCTTTTACCTTTGTCCTTATTCAGTCCTTCCTCTGCTTTTTGGTCTTTTTAACTGTTGACTTTCTGCCAGCCTTGCCTATGGCTGTCTTCTTTGTCTTCGGTGTTTTACGGACGGTAGTTTCTTTTCTTGTGCCGTGGAATTTTCCGCCGGTAAAAAAGTAGGCAGCTACGATGCCCCCTAGAAGCCCGACAATGATGGGGATAATGATGAGGAGCAGAGAAGGCGACTTAATAACCTTCAGCTCCATTCCGTCAGCCATGAGCATGAGTCTGAGCCGCTGGTCATTTTTGTCTCGGATATTTCCGCTTACAGTTACTGGCTCGAGGTATATGTTGTTCAGCGTTGTGGCAGCGGCAACTGTATAGCCTGTGTTCTGAGTGCCCTGCAGCTCAAGAAAATAGCGACCCAGCTCCGGCTTGGTGATAAGGTACAGCTTCTTATTGCCGACATTGAATAAGGGGGGCGATATATCCTTTGTCCCATAAGACAACTTTCTCGGCTCCACCGTGCCATCAATGGTAATCCCTAGGATGTTCTGCCACGTGGAGTATTCATTAGCTTCTTGCCAGCCAGGAAAAGCGGCAAAGGTGAATTCAGACAAATCGATGTCCGCTGGATAGAAAGAACGTTTCAAGGTGAAGTTGACGTCTGGAGCACCGCGCTCGGCTTGAACCTGCACACTTTTACCCGGCTGTGGTTCACAGGCGATTGCCTCAACAGATACGGTTTCTGTAACCGTAGGTATCTGGTTGACCAGAGCGTAGTTGTTGCCAAGCTGATAGGGGTTGAATTCATAATACCCGTCGCTATTTGATGTTGTGCTCTGCATCGTGCTGGAAAGATAGGTGGTGGCTCCGGGTACCGGTCGTTGATTTGTATCTGTAATATAACCAGATATCGATGTAGCCCGGCTGAAAACGCGAATGTCGGAGAAGGCATTGCCCGTGACTGACATCGACCGGGTACAGGGATAAGAATCCCACCGACAATCTTGGTCGACACATACATATCTGGCGCAGGTTTCCCATACTTCCACCATGGCTTCACCTTCGCAAGTTAACCTTATCTGTCCTGGTGTGGATGGTGCTGCCCAGGATAGCGTATGTGTTGCGTTTGTGGTGATATTGTCGATTGTTTCTTGGGAGCCACTTGGAAGCTGAGCCAGCAAGCGAATGTGCGTGTTGATGGCGTTTGTGCTGACGGTAATGTTTACAGTCTCACCGGTCAGATATACGGACTTATTGGTTGTGAGCGATAGGGAAAGATATGATGTTTGGAAAGAGACTTTACTCGGGATGATTTCGTCACCGGATAAGATGGCATTTGTAATTATAGGAGTGGCTTCTTCTAGGGGCGGGTCCGAGATGATGGCATGGCATGGCGCAACAGTGGAGCCCATCATCAGTAAGCTTGATATCAGATTGGCAACCACAATTAGCGTAAATAATCTCATCATCGCTCCTCTAGTTAAATTACGACTATTCTAGCATATTCTGCAGATGACATGACGGCTGAACTCGACCCTAAAGGGTCGAGGCTACTTCATTTATTCACCAATGTAGCAGCGAGGCTTTAGCCTTGCTGAGCTCTTATAGATTTCTGTCATCGCGAGGAGTCCCGATTGCATCGGGACTCGCAATGACATCAGGGACATTACCAGCTGAACTCGACCGCAAATGATGGGGCTACAAGCTATAAGTTTGAGTTTGAGGTTCTGGCGGTTACGGCGGCGCCGAGCGCGGTTATGATTTGAGGGTTGGTGGGCACTAAGAGTTGGATATTAAGTTCTTGTTCTATGGTCTTGACCAAGCCGATATTTAGGGCACCACCGCCACAGATAACACATGGCTCCTCAAGCTTGATTTTCTTGACCAGTGAGGAAATCTTGCTGGCTAAAGACTGGTTGACGCCGGCGGCTATGTCCTGTTTAGGTATGCCTTCAGCTACCCTGGTGATTGCCTCCGATTCGCCGAAAACGGCGCAGCCGGTACTGAAAGAGACGGGGTTTTTGGACCTGAGGGAAAGTGCGCCGAAATCCTTTAAGTCTATTCGCAGGACGTTGGCGATGACTTCTACAAAGCGACCGCTGCCAGCAGCGCATTTCTCACTGACAGCGAAGTTTGTCACCAGCCCTTGAGCATCTATGCGCATCACCTTGGTTGATTGCGCTGCCACATCAATTATCGTCCGAGCGCCAGGGAAGATGCTGTTTATACCTCTGGCGGTGCAGACTATGTCGCTTGCTTTCTGGCTGGCGAAATAGACGTTGGCGGCGCCGGCGCCGGTGGCTACAGTATCACTTATATCTTCCTGATTTAGATTGAGCTGTCTCAGAAGCTCCTGCCTTATATTCTCAGCGGTGGCGCGGTAATTGATTCCGGAGAGGACGATATGATGGGCGAGGAGTTCGCTGTCCTTAGTGATGACCCCCTTGCTGTACAAGGAGCCGATGTCTATGCCCATAAACCAAGTCATTGACATTGATAGATCTCAATTTTCAAATTACAAACAATATCAAAATGGCAGATAAAACGTCATTTATCGATGTCATTCTGAGGAGTCCCCACAAGTTGTGACGACGAAGAATCTCTGAGATTCTTCGCTTCGCTCAGAATGACAGTAGAGGGAAAGCTCAGAATCACATTCAACCGTTTGTAAACAGCCTCCGGATAAAAATGCAAAAATATTTTAGTCACTTTTATATTTTATTTTGGAAAAATGTGGCTTTTTCCAGGCGGCGCGGCTTTATTGCTACTGGCTTGCCTTCTGCCGTTGCTTTCATATAATTTTCCTTTGCCAGTATGGCGGCACCCATAGCGCCGGTGATGAGCGGGTCTGGAGGCACAATGATTTCACAGCCCAGATTATCTTTCATTGCCTTAACCATGCCGCTGTTTTTGGCTACACCACCGGTAAGCACTACATCAGCTTCTACCTTCAGTCTCCGTGCCAGTGCTGCCACACGGCTGGCTAGGGCGTCATGGATGCCGGCTATGATGTCCTCTGCCTTCTCTCCTTCAGATAGCCGAGTCACTATCTCTTGCTGGGCGAATATGGTGCAAACATTGCTGATTGATGCCTTTTTGGTAGATTTGAGAGATAGGTCTCCCAGGTCTTCAAGCTTGATGCCCAGCGTGGTGGCGATGACTTCCAGAAATCTGCCCGTTCCAGCGGCGCATTTATCGTTCATAACGAAATCTACCAGTTTACCATCGCGAATCTTCATGCACTTGGCATCCTGACCGCCTATGTCGATGGCAGTTCTGACTTTTGGGAATATGCTGGATATGCCTCTGGCATGGCAGGAGAGCTCTGTTATCTGGCGGTCAGCGAAGGGAACGTTCAGTCGTCCGTAGCCCGTAGCCACGATGTAGGCAACCTGTTCAATTGGCACGCTGGCTTGTTCCAGCGCCATTATCATGACTTCGTTGGCGAGCTGGCGGTGTTCTGGTCCTGTAGGACCTTTGATGGCAGACAAGACTCTATCAGTCGTGTCCATGAGGACGACTTTAGTCATCGTGGAACCTATATCGACACCGGCGAAATACAAGCGGACCTCTTGATTTCTTTAGCTAATGGTCTCAAGGAAAGCTTCAACCCTGGTTCTTAATTGGGCTAAAGCTCCTTGTGTATAATCATATTCTATGTAGGTGCTGGGAACGCCGATTCTTTCCAGGTAATCCTTGAGCGCCGGCATTTCAAAGGCAAAGGGGTCGCAGTATCTGACCAGAAACAGTACAGCCCCGTTGATTTTCCAATCTTTTATGATGCCTTTAAAATAGCCGAAGCGGCTTTGCAGGTCGTGGGCGTAGTCCTTTGTGGTCTCGCCTAGCTTAGCCTGCCTGAAGGTGCGGGCACAAGTTATCTCATTTAGATAATAATCAGCCAGTCCATCTACGGGGTCATCAGTGAGCTTTACCTCAGCCCTGAAGGGTCGAAAGCCACCGCAGCTATCATCCATGACCACATTTGCCCCGGATTCAAATATCTGCATAATGTCAGTATCGTCTAAAGTGCTGCTCCAGATTAAGAGGCGTGCCGGTTTTTTAGGCGGCACATTCTGGCGACTTTTTACCTCGCTTATGACCTGGGTCAATAGCTCGTTCCCTTCGGTTACGGGCAGGCTCATCAATGCCTTTATCACCTGGAGGATTTCGGTTCCCAAGACGAGTGGCGGAATCGGTTTGGTTAGCTGGTATAGCTCTTTTACCAGGGCTCGCTGCTGGTTATGTGATTTGATGGCTGCCTTTAGCGCATCCGGCGACAGTTTTTTGCCCGTGAAAGCCTCCAGCGTTTTCTTGAAGTCGCCCAGTTGCCCCTTGAAGTATTCCAGCGAGTCGGCGCGAACGGTGCCAGGCATATCTATGAAATGGGTATAGGAATATTTAACGCAAGATTCCCAGACGTGGGCAGTTCTATGTTGCGGGTCACATGAATGCGCTGTGACCAAGCCGTCCACAAAGTCGTCTTTACCTTTTAATGAGCGATCGATACAGCTGCGTATAAAGGGGCAGAATGAGGTGGGCAAGGCTCTATCTGCCTCGGTGATTGGCTCTTTGATGCTGCCGTATATCCGGTATGGTACCAGGTCAAGAGCAGTGAGCATCTCAAGCGGGACATAGGCACAGGGATAGCCTATTATCTTCTTGCCCGCAGCTTTAAGTTCTTTAGCTCGCTGCTGCCGGTTCAGGTAAATTTCCCGGGCTTTGCTCAGCCCCTGGCTTTTGTCTGACATTCTGAAACCTCACTAAATTCAAATTGTTTGTAGTCTCACCAGTCGAAGCCCTCTTGTTTCCTGACTCGCCTGTAGTGCTCCATGGTTTCCTCGAATGGCTCTGCCCTGGCTAGGGCATCCTCCATGTCGAATAGCCTGAGGTCTACGATGTCTCCCTCGATTGTCAGCGAAGGCACTTTCACTATCTCCAGCAGCATGTTTGCCACGTAGGGTAGATGAGTGGAGGCGCTGCGGCAACTGATGAGTGGATGCAGAAGCGCCCCGTCGCATTTCCATTCACGAGCAAATTTCAAATAGGGATAAGCCAGAGCGCCCTCGGTAACATTGTGCTTCTTGGCGTCCGTATATAAGCCGAGAAATTTCTGGAGGTTGAACCTGGTGATTTTCTCTACGGGGTCTTTGATGCCGCTCAGGTCTAGAGGAATAGGCGGATGATAGCCGACGCTCTCGATGACGAAGTTCCAACCCCTCTCAGCCAATCTATCGAATAGTGCCAGGCTATGCCAGGGCGGTAGCTCGGCGAATACCATCCGATACTTCTCATTCTCGATAGCGCCTATATGATTATCCGTCAGCTCTTTCACTTCGTTATACAGGTCATAGTAACATTTCAAGGAGTCCTTTATATCACCCATAAGCATTAATGCCGGGGTCATAGCGCTCCAGAAATCTCTGCTGTGCATGGGGCAGGGCTTGGCTTTACGTAATTCGTTTGTTTCATGTAACATGCGGTTTATTTCCACAATCAAGTCGACTGTTTCGCTGAATTTGTCCCGGTCCATTTTCTTGCCCACGATACGTTCCACGAAGGCAATGAAATCCCTGAGATGCGTTACTCCCATGTCAACCATTCGCTCATAAGCGCCTTCCATGAAGAATTCCTTCAGACCGGGGACAGGAGCTTCGAATGTCCATACTGGGACATCCATGTACTGTCCCAGCGCTTGGAACCACTTGTATCTGGCATCACAGACGGCGGTTGAGGACATGAGGAATACCGGTTTGGGCATGCCGCCCAGTGGGGCATCGGGTGGTATTTCACCACCCAGCTCCTTCATCATCCTGGATGCGTAGCCTATATTAGCCCGGCTATAACCACACAGGTGTGTAGGGTAGCCATCGGCATCAGCTATGTCCAGGTATTTCTGAGCGACTCCAAAGGCTGCCAGGGCAGCGCCGTAGTTCTCCGGGTAGACCACTTCTACGTCCATCGCTTTGAGTACCGAGTCACCATAGTAATAATTCAGCATACCCCAGACCACAGGTTTGCCTGATTTCAAGGCTTCAGTGCCCTTAAGGTATGACTCATTTACCTTGGCGCGAAGCGGATACATCGATTTTAGGCGGCGTATTGCTCTCTTCTTTTCTTGTGTAACCATGCCGTTTTCCTCCTTGAAATTCAGGGTGGCTCTTTAATCGGGTCTTTTTGAGTCGGTCAATTAAGCTTTTGGGCGAGAATTTTTATTATATCTGACAGCTATACGTGTCCTGTATTATAGCATGAGGGAGTAGTATGTGTCGTTTAATTTATCGTCATACGTGGGGCGTTCTACGAAGCTCCATGGCTAAACAAAGACAGTTTGTAATTTGGGTAATTTGATATTGTTTGGGATTTAGGTTTTAGTATTTAGGATTTTTAATCACAGTATCCGTTTCAGTCTGGGGTTGTGGGTGATGCCGGGTATTCTGCCCCTTTTGGCGATGGGTTTACCCTCGATAGCGTGGAGGTCGGCGGTGCAATCGATTGGCTTGGCGCCGCTGATGTAGCTGCCGACGCCGAAAGAATCGACCGGAGCGCCTTCATCGATAAAGTATCTTATGCGTTCTGGGTCGAGACCACCGCTGACGAATATTTTGACCTCTTTGAAGCTGGCTAGGTCCAATCTGGCTCTGGTCTCTTTGACCAGGTCGGCGGTTACTCTACCACGCTCGCCGGGGGTATCGAGGCGTACGCCTTGCAGTTTTCCCTTGAGCGCCTGAGCCACGATAATGCTTTCTTCAGGCTCATCCTTGAAGGTGTCCACCAGGGCGATGCGGGACACTTCAGGCGGCATGTGTTTATGGAAAGCCTTTGAGGCTGTGGCGGTATCACCCATGATGATAATCAGAGCGTGGGGCATGGTGCCGGCGGGTTGAATGCCAGCCAGATTGGCTCCTGAGACGCTGGAGCAGCCGACACAGCCGCCGACCATAGCGGCGTAGTCCATTACACCGGCTACTAGGGGGTGCACGTGGCGGGCGCCGAAGCTGATAATCGGTATACCCTGGGCGGCTTCAACGCATTCCCTGGCGGCGGTTGCCCAGCCGCTGCAATGTGACAACATGCCCAGATATACCGTCTCATAGACGCCGTAGCTCTGGTAGGGTGCAGTTATGCGCAAAACCACTTCTTTTCTCTGGAAAGGCTCGCCTTCGGATAGTGCCCAGACCTCGCGGTTGTCTTCGGGGAGGACTTTTTCCAGCAGTGCTTTGACCTCCTCGATGCCGCAGAGTATGCCAGCGCGGCTGGGGAAGACCTCCATGGTGGCTATGGGATTGATGCCCTCTTTTTTGAGTATTTCCACGGTGCGGATGAAGTAGATATCAGATGTATCTCCTGACAGGACGAAATCTGGAATATCGAAACGTGGTTTCGGCAGCTCGACAGCTGTTACTCTGGTCAGCTTGGCGCCAAGCACCTTTTCTATGTAATCGATAGCCCAGATATGAGCTTTCTCATCGAAGTCACCGACGCAATCTACCGGCACCTCGACTGGATAATGGCGGACTCTGGTCTCTGACACGCCATGTAATATGCAGATGTGGGTGCAGACACCGCATACCACCACCGTTTCCGGTTTGAGTTCTTTCAGTTCTTTCTCCAGAGTAGTGCCGTAGAACAGGCTGTAGGTTTTCTTGGGTATTATCTTGCCGGGGTATTTTGAAAGCTCCGGGATGACTTCAGCTTCTTTGGTACCTTCGACGGCGTGAGGGGGGAACATGGCGAACTCGGGGTCATTTTTGTCATGGTTGTCGCAGAGATAGAATATCTTCGAACCTTTGGCTAGTTCTGCTTCCAGAAGTTTCTGGACGTTGGGGATAATGCGTCGAGCCTTAGCTCCACAGTAGAGCGCATAGCCTTCCTCCATAAAGCCACGCAACATGTCAGAAACTATCACCGCTCTAGCCATAAGTTTTCCTCCTCTTTATTTTAAAGCCTCCTTAAGTTCTCGTATTACTTGAAAAGGGTCGCTGGAGATGATACTGGCGGCATAAAGCTCCATGGTGCCAAAATCGGAGGAACCGTCCCAGGGATAGCCACGGTCAACTATGCGGGCGATGATGGGAAAGCCTTTCCATTCTTTGGGCACGGAGTTGAGGGGTGGGGTGGCTATGCCCACGTTAAAGGAAGTCACATGCATGCAATCACGAAAGCAGGCTAAGACCTCATAGACTCTGTTCTTGAAGGAGTCGTTCAAGGTCGGCGAAAGTAGCATCATTTCCTTTTCTTTGATTGGGGTTAAGTAAGACATGATTCTGATTCCGTTTTTCTCCATAGCCAAGCCAAGGTCGAGGTGAACCTGGTACAGGTCGTCGAAATAATCGGAGCTATGCTCAGCTTTATAGCGAAGCGCAGCAAGGCGCAGGGCTTCGATTTTGGCATAATGGTGGTCTCGGCTCAATACCACCTGAGCGTGTCCATGCGCCAGGCTGGCACCGGCTTTCTTCAGTGCGTTCCACAGGAAGAAGTAGTACTTGGCTGAGGGGTCGAACTGGTGGGCTTTCTGCGCCCATTTCCAGCCGGTATCCAGATAGTCGATAACTTCCTCTCTAGAGAACTTAAGCGGATTAAAGTCTTTGAAGATTATCATGCAGTGTAGTCCATCGTATTTGGCGATGTTGCTGGCGGTGATGCAGTGCTTGCCTTTTATCCTGCCAAAAAGGTCTTCCGGAGTGTCTTCTAGCGGTTTGCTTAGCGGGTCGTCCTTGGCTCTATCCAAAATTTTAGCTTCGACTCCGAGCCTGTCTTCGAACTGGCGCGGACGCAAGGCTCGCAAGGAGTTGAATATAGAGCCTTCGAATGTGACCAGGTTGGTGACTTTGATGATTTTCTGCTCGGTTACTCTATCTACAGAACCGAACTGCTGCTCAATCCAGGGTAGCATGGCTTCAGGTGGCTTGAGGCAGCCTTCGGTGATGGAGACCGAAAATATGCGCTGGAAAAGCCCCTTTGCTTTTTTGGGCAGAGCCTCGACTAGGATATCGAGGTCAACAATAGTTTGGTTGGCTGGGTTCACAGCTCGCCTCCAACAAATTTATATACTCGTCCAGTAAGTTGGCGGCTTGAGCCGTATCACCGTTTTCCAGTGCTGACAGTGTATTTTCCAGTATGCTGACTTCACGGGTGAGATGTGCCGATATATTGCACAGGGAGCCGCAGCAAGGCGCCATTCCCTCAGACCGCCACAGGAGAACCTCCTTAATCTCCAGCATCTTTTTCACGTCTCGAATAGCTTGTTTTATTTTCTTAGGGTCAGCTATTTTCTGCCTAGTAGCGCTGACGCTGTCTTTATCGATTATGAACATTTCACTTTCTTCTTTGTGGACAGGGCTTTAGCCCTGTCCCTACATTTTAGTGTCCCTAAACATGTAGCCCCGAGGCTTTAGCCTCGGGAGTCCGAGCCTTAGAGGGTCGGGGCTACATTTGTGTTTTTCTAGTGTTTAAAATGACGTATGCCGGTGAGCACCATAGCCATATTGTATTTATCGGCTGTGGCAATCACCTCTTTATCTCTTACCGAGCCGCCGGTTTGAATTACGGCGGTTGCTCCGCCCTTTGCCGCCACCTCGACGGTATCAGGAAATGGAATCATGGCGTCGGAGGCTAGCACACTGCCCTTGGCGGCATCTCCGGCTCTCTTCAGGGAGAGTTCGACGCTGACTACCCTGTTGGGCTGCCCCGTGCCCATTCCTAGCAGCGTACAATCTTTAGCCAATACGATACCGTTGGACTTGATATGTTTCACTGCTCTCCAGGCGAAGAGGAGGTCACGCATTTCAGCCTTGGTAGGCTGGCGCTTGGATACGGTCTTAGGTTTAAATTCCTCCTCGGTGTAAAAGTCCTCTTCCTGCACCAGGAAACCGCCGCTGATGGGGCGCAGGTCGATTCTTCCGGTTCTGCCCTGCGGCAGTACGGGTAAGGAAAGCAGACGCAGGCTCTTCTTGCGCTTGAACATGTCAAGAGCTTCATCGCTGTAGCTCGGGGCTATGATGCAGTCGTAATGGGTTTTATCGATTTCGGTAGCCAGGGCAGTATCTATGGGTCGATTGCAGGCGACGATGCCGCCGAAGGCGGATACCGGGTCGCCAGCAAGTGCCCTCTTATAGGCTTCAATCAGGTCTTTGTTGCTGCAAAGCCCGCAGGCGTTGTTGTGCTTGATGATGGCTATGGTAGGGTCGGTGAAGTCGCAAGCTGTGCTCCAGGCAGCTTCAAGGTCGAGGAAATTATTGAAGGAAAGCTCGGGACCGTGGAGCAGCTTGACCGAGGTCATGCCTACAGGTCTTTGCTTTATGGATTGCTCGGTGTAGAGAGCGGCTTTCTGATGAGGATTTTCTCCATAGCGCAGGTCATAGAGCTTCTTCATGGCTATGGTCATATCCTGTGGGAAGGTCTCTTCGTCTCGGAGATACTCGGCGATGGCGGTGTCATACATTGCTACATGCTGGAAGGCTTTTTGAGCCAGCCTTTTTCGCTCTTTGTGGTCCACCTTGCCCTTTCGCAGCTTTTCAATGACAATATCATA
>Ga0233422_10000077_pt1 | contig 53829 bp, 52 predicted proteins | sample Watercolumn_Mata_2_FD_182724 | JGI IMG/M metagenome (GOLD analysis project Ga0233422, IMG submission 182724) | Freshwater microbial communities from Lake Matano, South Sulawesi, Indonesia - Watercolumn_Matano_2014_110_MG | ecosystem: Environmental > Aquatic > Freshwater > Lake | place...
TTCGAGGATGTACTCGTCGAGCTGCTTCTTCTCTCCGGCGTTGCCCGACTCGAGGCTGAGCGCCGCGGCGCAGCACGCTCCGACCAGGCCGCGATAGACCGCGCGCCGTTCGCCCGGCACGCCCGCCTCGTCCAGCACTGGCTGCATCTCAGCCCACACTCGCTCAACCGCCACCTTCCGCGCAGTATCGTATTCACCGAGCCTGCGCACGAACTCCCGGTGCTGTTCCTGCTTGAGGTTCCGCATCCGGGCCGGGGACAGGAGTCCTGCCTCGTACTCCGCGAGGCCCAGGTTCGGCAGCCAGTCAAGATCTCCCGACCTTTCCAGCTCGGCGAATCGCCGTCGCACGCCGTCTTCCAGCCTGAGGATGGAATTCAGCGGGAACCGGCTCGCCTCCGCAAAGTCCGCCTGGGACCTGGCTAGTAGCATCTCCCGTTTTCCCGGCCGCGCCCGGCGCGTGCGGTACAGAATGCCGAACCATTCCAGCCCGTGGTCGAACAACGGGACGGTGACAGCCATCACAGGCTCCAGTCCGGTGTCGTTGACGGCGACTTTCAGATACTGACCGTAGAGCTGCCGACGTCGGGCTGCCGACGCATTCCTGCGCGCCCGCTCCAGCCGCTTCAACCGGTCGGGCACGACCGGAGCCGGCTGCGGCTTGGGATCGGCCTTCGGCAGGTCGAAACGCCGGTCGTAGTTCTCGACCTGCTTCCGCATCTGCGGTGAGAAACCGGAAACGACCCGCCCCAGCGCCACCTGGTAAACCTGCTGCTGCGTGGTCGGCAGGTTGGTGTACAGGTCAAGGATGTCGGTGACGTCGCGGAAACTCGCACGACACCCACGCAGGAGGTCGGCGACAAGGCTCAGCGACGGGAACTGTACATTACCCTTCTCCATCCGGCTCACGATGTTGGCCTTGCCCTTGCCGGTCCGGCCCATCGCCTGGGCCAGCTCTAGCTGGTTCAGCCCGGCCTTGAGCCGCAAGTCCCTGAGCCTCTGACCAAGCTCGGGAGGAAAGGAGAAAGTGTCTGTCGGCCTTTTCATCTCATGACTCTGCCACGTCTCATTATATGAATTCATATAGTGACGGTCAAGCGGGAGAATGCCGTAACTCACGGGAGTCGCGAGACTAAGGTCGCATCATCCGAAATCCACCCCTCCGTCTCCCCCACTATGAGGGAGACTACGGGGCAGACTGTGAGGCAGACAATGAGGTGAGCCATGAGACAGGCTACGGAGTGGGCTACGAGGGTGATTATGAGGCAAGCTATGATGCGGGCTGTAAGGTGAGCTATGAAGTAGACCACGACCCAGACTATGGTGCAGGCCACGAGGCAGAGAGTGAGGCAGGTTTTGAGGTAGACCATAAGGCAAGCCATGGAGCAAGCTACGAGCGAGACTACGAGGATGGCTACGGGGCAAGCAATGAGGCGGGCTATCAGGTAAGCCATGGGGCGAACTATGAGGCAGACCATCAGGAGAGCCGCCTCCCCCGCCCGGCATCCGGCCGTTCCGCACGCTCTCTCCGAGAGAACCCATGCCGCAAACCTGCCTGGCATTGACTTGCCCGCCCATTTGCCCTGAGTCAAAGTCCGACGTCCATGCAGGTTCCTTCTTCAACAGGTTATCCGGGATTGAGACAAGCGGCGTGATCGGCGTCGAACTTGGCGTCCGCTTCACGCTCGAGAGATGACAGGTAAGAGGCGCTTCCACCCGCCGCTTGCGCCTCGCGCTCGTCCTACCAGTCGTGTCCGCTTCCTTGACTTATGTGGCTAGCCTCCTACAATACAAGCCCATGTCAATCGATACCCTCGAACTGAAGTCGTGCATCCAGTGCGGGCGGTGCTCCGGCGGCTGCCCGGTGTCCATCAAGTCGAGCCTTAACCCGCGCAAGCTGGTCTACTGCTATCTGAACGACGAGTGCAAGAACCTGAACGCGGACGAGTTGGGACTATGGGAGTGCACGACTTGCACGACCTGCACCGAACGCTGCCCGAAGGCGGTCCGGCCTTCCGACCTCGTGGTCGAGATGCGCTCGAAGATCATCGAGAGCGGCCGGATGACGACCCAGATACAGGGCGCGCTGGAAAGCACCTTTGTCCAGGGCAACCCATGGGGACGGGGCCGGGAGAAGCGGATGGACTGGGCCCAGGGCCTGGACCTACCGGTCATCGCCGCGGGGTCAAAGACGGACGTGCTTCTCTTCACCTGCTGTACCAATGCCTACGACCCGCGCTGCCAGCCCGCTGCCCAGGCGCTGGTCAAGCTGCTGCGCGCGGCCGGAGTCGATTTCGGCGTGATCGGCGAGGAAGAGACCTGCTGTGCGAGCGAGCAGAGGCGCATAGGCGAGCAGGGGATGTTTGAAGAGCTGCGCGACTCGAACACCAGGCTCATCAAGGAACGCAACCCCAAGCGGGTCGTCGTCACCTCTCCCCACAGCTACAACGCATTCAAGAACGACTACCCGGGGCTCGACGTGCCGGTGGTGCACTACACCGAGTTGCTGGCCGGGCTGCTCGAGGCCGGCAAGCTCAAGCCCAGGCGTCAACTTGAAGAGGTCGTCACCTACCACGACCCCTGCTATCTCGGCAAGCAGAACAAGGTGTTCGAGCAGCCGCGCCAGGTGCTGCAGGCGCTCGCCGGAGACCGTTTCGTGGAGCTCGACCGCTCGCGCGAAACCAGCCTCTGCTGCGAGGGCGGCGGCGGCCGGATGTGGTTCGAGTCAGCGGGCAAGGGTCGGTTGGCCGAAACCCGGGTGACCGACTCGGTGGACCTCGGGGCCACGATTCTCGCTACTGCCTGCCCCTACTGCACGCTCACACTCGAGGACGCGGTCAAGACAACCGACTCCGAAGCCAGGCTTCGCATCAAGGACGTTGCCGAGCTGCTGGCTGAATCCCTCTGATCGGCCGAAGACCGAGGACGGACGACCGACGGCCCTTGCCGAATCTGTATACTGGCTCTTGATTCTTAGATCGCGCTCAGACCGATGAGAATCATCCGCGCTCTGTTCATCGCGCTCATCGCCTTCCTGCCGCAATTAGCCGCAGCCGGCCTGTTTTCCGGCATTCCCTCGGCCGAAAGCATCGCCAACTTCCGACCGCCGGCCAGCACCCGGATACTCGACTTCCGGGGCCGGGTCATATTCGACTTCTACCAGGAGAAACGCCGCCCGGTCCGGCTCGAGTCCATCCCGAGTTGTCTGCGCCAGGCCGTTGTCGCAATTGAGGACAAGCGATTCTACTCTCACTGGGGCATCGACATCGCCCGTATCCCCGGCCTGGCCCTGAGCATAGTGAAGAACGCCGGAGGCATCAAGGGCACATCCACCATCACCCAGCAACTCGCCCGCTCCATGTTCCTCACACCTGAACGGAGTCTCAGCCGCAAGGCCAAGGAAATGGCGCTGGCAATCGAGCTGGAACGACACTACTCCAAGTCCGAAATCCTCGAGATGTACTTCAACCAGATCTGGTTCGGCGGCTCAGTCTACGGAGTTGAGGCCGCGGCGGAAAAGTACTTCGGCAAAACCGCGGCCCGACTGAACCCGATCGAGTGCGCTACCCTCGGAGCGATGCTCGCCAACCCCTCGGCCTATTCGCCCTACAACCATCCCCAGCGTCTCCTCACCCGGCGTGACTTCTTCCTGACCAGGATGTTCCGCCTCGGCTGCATATCGAAAAGGGAACTCGACGCCGGCCTGAAGCAGCCGCTAACCGTGCTACCCCCGGGCTCCGGCGGCAACCTCGCGCCCTACTTCGTGGAGGAGGTCCGTCGCTACATGATGGAGAAGTACGGTGCTGACTTCGTTTACCGGTCGGGAGCCGTCATCCGCACCACGCTCGACCTCGACATGCAGCAGGCAGCGAACCTGGCCCTGCTTTCACACCTGCGGCAGATAGAAAAGGACTACAAGCTCAGGCCGACGCTCTCGGCCTATGACTCGGCGGCCAGGCGCGACTCTACCATCGGCCCGCCCAGGTACGTGCAGGGGGCGCTGCTGGCAATGGACGTGCGCACCGGCTACATCCGCGCCCTCATCGGCGGGCGGGACTTCAAGCACAGCGAGTTCGACCGGGCAATCCAGGCAAAGCGTCAGGCCGGTTCCGCCTTCAAGCCGTTCGTCTACGTCGCCGCGATCGACAACGGCGTGACGGCCGCCGACATCGAAGCGGATTCGGCCATTACCATCCAGATAGCCGGTCAGCCTGACTATCAGCCCCAAAACTACGATGGTACGTTCCTCGGCCGTATCAGCCTGCGCCGCGCCCTCGCCCTATCCCGCAATCTCGTAGCCGTCCGGCTGATATCCAAGATCGGCCCCGAGCTTGTCGCCCGCTATGCCAACCTCATGGGCATCACCGGGACGCTGCAGCCCGTGTACTCGCTGGCTCTCGGTTCGGTCGAGGTCACGCTCCTTGACCTGGTAAGCGCGTACAGCACCCTGGCGGGAGGCGGCATCCGGGTCAAACCCGTCATGGTCACGAGGGTCGAGGACGCACAGGGGGCCGTGCTCGAAGAGAACCGGCCGGAGCAGCAACCGGTCCTGCGCCCGCAGACGGCCCACGTGGTGGCCAACATGATGCAGAGCGTCATCAACGAAGGCACCGCCACGGTCATACGTCAGCTCGGCTACCAAGGACTGGCCGCGGGCAAGACCGGCACTACCGACGACTACTCAGACGCCTGGTTCATCGGCTTCACCCCCGAGGTAACCTGCGGCGTCTGGGTGGGGTTCGACAAGAAGAAGACGATCTTCAACGGAGCCACCGGCGGTACGGTCGCTGCTCCCATCTGGGCCGATTTCATGAAGACGGTTCGTCCGGACTCCATACCTTCCGACAGCTTCCCCGTACCAGACAGCATAGCCACCGCTGCCGTCTGCGAACAGACCGGGCAGGCCGCCACCCCCTCCTGTCCGCTCGTCCGCTACGAGATCTTTGTCGCCGGGACGGAACCAACAAGCCCGTGTGCGCTTCACTCACGGCGGTAGCAGACGCCAGGTTCGGTATCGCTCACTCATTTCTGACCAGTGACCCGGGAGTCGAAGTACTGAGAACGATCCCCGGGACTAGTCAGGTCTAGCGACCGGTAGATGTCCGGTCATCCCCTCTGCTTCCCCTCTTGCTTTGTCCCCGGTCCCCGTTACCTTGTCCCTGGATGCATGCCCACTCAACCGCAGCCAACGCCCGAGCCCTGCGGAGCATCTATCGCCGCCTCTTCCGTGCGTTCGGCCCGCAACACTGGTGGCCGGGCGACACGCCGCTCGAGATAGCGGTCGGCGCCATCCTCACCCAGAACACCGCCTGGGCCAACGTCGAGAAGTCAATCGCCGCACTCAGGTCACGCCGGCTGCTCGACATCGAGGAACTCGCGCGCCTCTCGCCGACTGAGCTGGCGCCGCTCATCCGCAGTGCCGGCTTCTACAACATCAAGGCGGCGCGCGTGGCAGGATTCGTCAAATGGCTCAGAGCCCACGGCGGCTTCGCCGGTCTCCGGCGCAGGACCACGCCGGAACTCCGGACCCTGCTGCTGAGCCGTGACGGGATCGGCCCGGAAACCGCCGATTCGATTCTGCTCTACGCGCTGGCGCGCCCCGTGTTCGTGATCGATGCGTACACACGCCGGATTCTCTCTCGCTACGGACTGATTGCCGGTGACGAACCCTACGAGGACCTGCGCCGGCTGTTCGAATCGTCGCTGCCCGGCACCGCAGCGCTCTTCAACGAGTACCACGCTTTGCTGGTCCGTCTGGCGAAGATGAGCTGTCGTTCCAGGCCCGTCTGCGACTCCTGCCCGCTGGCGTAACACCGCCATCACTCGACCGCATGAGCCCTGTGGCCGCGTTCTCAGTCGTCGGGCTTGACACGGACGGAATAGGAGGCACAATAAACAGAAATGGTTTCCATTTGCGAAGAGCCTGGTGAGGTGGCCAGGCTGTTACGCGAGGGCGGCCTGAAGGCCACGCCCAAGCGGCGAATGGTGGCGGAGTACCTGCTCGGTTCCGGCGACGCTCGCACGGTCGAGGACATTCGCCGCCATCTACGGAAGCGACTGGGCTCGCTGGGACTCCCCACCGTATATCGGATTGTTGAGGAGCTGGCTGAGATTGGATTGCTTGCCAGGATCGACCTCGGCGACCGGGTGGCGCGTTACGCAGCTTGTCGAGCGCACGGAACCGGACACCATCATCACATCGTGTGTGTGAAGTGCGGCTCGGTGGAAGCGATGCCCACGTGTCTGTTCCAGCGACAGGTCAAAGCGCTGGAACAGACTACCGGGTTCCGCATCACCGATCACCGGCTGCATGTCGAAGGCATGTGCCCGAACTGCCTGTGAAAGGAAAGCTCATGAGGGATGGAACCCATCTGGTAATCTGTGTCGCCGCCGCATGCATCCTTGTCGCGCTAACCGCGTGCGGTTCCGGTCCGCACGCCGCCAGCCCGAGGCAGCACAAGGTCAAGGTAGTGACGACGCTCTTTCCGCTATACGACATGGCCCGGAGTGTCGGGGGCGACAAGGCCGAAGTGACCCTGCTTCTGCCACCTGGAGCGGAGGCACATTCATACGAGCCCAAACCATCGGATATCGTGAACGTCAGTGAGGCCGACGTTCTCGTCTACACCGGCAAGTTCATGGAACCGTGGGCCGCGGATGTGATCAAGGCTGCCGCGGGCAGGCATCTGATCGTTGTAGACGCGAGTCGAGGTACGAAGATGATCCCCGGCGTGTTCCACGATGTAGACGAGCCGCCCGGCTCCCTGGACCCTCACATCTGGCTGGACTTCGACAACGCCAGACAGATGGTCGCGAGCGTCGCCGAGGCATTGGAGCGTGCGGACAGCGCCAACCGAGTTTCCTACAAGCGCCGGGCCGACGACTACAGCCACGAGTTGACCGTCCTGGACTCTGCATACAGAACGGCCTTTGCTACGTGCAAGGACCGTGAGATTGTGTACGGCGGCCACTATGCCTTTGGCTACATGGCTGCCCGCTATGGCCTGAAGTACGTCGCGGCGCAGGGCGTATCACCGGACGCCGACCCCACGGCCCAAGACCTGGCCAGGCTGATCGAACAGATAGAAAATGACAAGGTCAAGTACGTCTTCTATGAAGAACTGACCAGCCCGAAGATTGCCCAGACCATCGCCGGGGAAACCGATGCGAAGCTGCTCCTGCTCAATGCTGCGCACAACGTTGCCAAAGACCAGCTTGAGCAGGGGCTGACGTTCTTCGACATCCTAAGGGCCGATCTTGCGAACCTGAAAACCGGACTGGAATGCAGGTAACGTGGCTACCGTCCTGTCGGTCGAGAATCTCAGTTTCGGCTACGGGCCGGTTGAGGTCCTCACTCATGTGACATTCGCCGTCGAGAAAGGTGACTACGTAATCCTGGCCGGACCAAACGGAGCAGGCAAAACCACGCTGATAAGGTTGGTACTCGGCATCGCCGGCAAGTACGAAGGCAAGGTCGAGTTGTTCGGCCAGAGCCTGTTAGGATTCGCCGGTTGGGGCCGAGTCGGCTATCTACCCCAGCGAGTCAACGTCTTCAACCCGCTGTTCCCGGCTACGGTGAAAGAAGTTGTCGGCCTGGGCCTGCTGTCGCAGAAATCCTTCCCCCGACGTATCACTCGGAGCGACCAGGTTCGGGTCAGACAGACGCTGGAACTGATGGGGATTCCTGACCTGAGGGACACGCCGGTGGGAGAGCTTTCAGGTGGGCAACAGCAGCGCGTGTTTCTGGCCCGGGCCCTGGTTTCACACCCCGAACTGCTCATTCTCGACGAACCGAGCACCGCCCTCGACCCACAGGCACGGGAGAGCTTCTTTGAGTCCATCCGGAGGCTGAACCGCGAGCAGGACATCACAACAGTCTTGATTACGCATGACACCGACCTCATCGGCAAGTACGCAACGAAGGTGCTCTACTTGGATCGGCGTGTTGTCTTCTATGGGCTGCCCGCTGACCTCTGCAGCTCTCCGGAGATGCACCGATACTCCGGCGTCTGCCCGGCGGAGCGTACGAACTGACCTGAAATGACCCTAGCCAGGTTCATGCACTACGCCTTCATCCAGAAGGCATACCTTGCTGGTTCGTTCGTCGCCATACTGTGCGCCATGCTCGGGCTGTTTCTGGTCCTGCGCAAGCTGTCATTGATCGGCGACGGCCTTTCCCACGTCAGTTTCGGGGCAGTCGCGCTCAGCCTCTTCTTCGGCCTCTACCCGTTCTGGGCTGCAATTCCGGTGGTCCTCGTGGCGTCCTTCTTCATCCTCAAGCTCACCCAGAAGGCGCGGATCTACGGTGACGCGGCTATCGGCATCGTCTCCTCGCTCGGCATCGCCGGTGGCGTCATCCTAGCCAGCCTGTCAAGAGGTTTCAACGTAGACCTCTTCAGCTACCTCTTCGGGAACATCCTAGCGATCAGTACCCAGGAGGTGTATCTGTCAATCGGCCTGTCGCTCGTTGTCTTTGTGTGCGTCATGCTGTTCTACAACGACCTGTTCTCGGTCACCTTCGATGAGGAGTACGCCCGGATTACCGGCATCAAGGCCGAACGCATCAACCTCGTGCTCGTCCTCCTCACCGCGATAACGGTCGTGCTCGCCACAAAGGTCGTCGGAATCATGCTGGTGTCGGCTCTGCTCATCCTGCCCGCGGCCACGTCCCTGCAGATTGCCCGGGGATTCCGGGGCGCGATGCTCATCTCGACCATTTCCGCAGTCAGTTCGGTGCTGGTCGGAACAACCACATCTGTCCTCCTTAACCTCCCGGCCGGTGCGACTATCGTCATGTGCGGGCTCCTCTTCTTCGCCATTGCCTTGACCGTCAGGTACCTCCGTCGCTAGAGCGCTCACTGGGCATGACCTGGCCGCCGGGAGCCTGCGTGACCGACCGCCGATTCGCTCCATGGCCGGAGACGCGTGGTCGCGCCCGCTCAACCCTCTCACTGCCAGTTTGACATGAACGGGCCAGCCGATACCATCTCCCCAATGAAAGCCGAACCTTGCCCAACCTCGGCCGACGATCGAGAGAGTGCCAGCTTCCTCGCAGATGCCGCAAGTCCTGCAGTCGTGGAGCCCCGCGGACGAGCCGCGCGAATGCTCGCCGGCCTGCTGCGTTTCTTTGGACTGTGGGCCGGAATATCCGGCACGTACGCGGTCATGTGCGGCGCCTGCCCGTTCTGCGGCAGACCCGGTTGCCCGGCGGGAATCGGTGTCGCAGGTGTGTTCGGCGTGCTTGGCTCCCTGATCCTCACTCAAGGCCGTCACCTCTTCGCGACGATTGGCGGCCGACTGATGAATGGAAGACACTGACAGTTGGCGCTGACAGTAACGCAATCGCCCCTTGTCCCTCTTCTGGCCTCCCTTTCCGTTTGACTTTCCGTCGTTTGCTTCTAGCATAGCTCGGTGCTTCTCCTCTCCCTTCTCCTCATCGCCCAGCCGGCCGACACGACCGGAGGCAGGGCGGCCGGTCGGGACATCATCTACTACGGCGGCAAGCGGGTAATCTTCTTCGCCAAGACCGAGGAAGTGGTGCTGCTCGATTCTGCCTGGGTACGCTACCGCGACATGTCGGTCCACTCCGATTCCATCCGCTACGATGTCAAGCAGCACCAGCTGTCTGCCCATGCCGACGTCCTGTTCACATCCGGTTCGGTGAGTATCACCGGCAACCTGCTCCGCTACGACGTAGACTCACGCAAAGGTATGATGCGCACCGCCTACACCACGGTCGAGAACGGGTTCTTCCGGGCCGGAGAGGTCTGGCTGGTGCGCGAGAAGGTGCTCGACGCGCGCGGCGGATCATATACCACCTGCGACCGCTCCCGCCCGCACTACGACTTCTATGGTCCGCACGTGAAACTGTTGATGGACGATGTGGCTATTGCCGAGCCGGTCCTATTCAGGCTCTTCAATGTCCCGGTCCTGGCCGCCCCCTTCTGGATGGTACCGGTCGCATCCAAGCGCAAGTCCGGCCTGATGACTTTCAAGGTCGGCAACTCCCAGACCGAGGGACTCTACGCCAAGAACCTTGCCTACTATTGGGTCATCAATGACTACGCAGACATGACCTTCTACGCGGACGTGATGACCAAACGAGGGATTCAAGGCCGGGCGGAGGCCGTATACGTTGTCACGCCCTTTGCCCAAGGAAACATCAACGGCTCCTATATCCACGAGTGGGATACGCGCCGGCAACGCTACAGCGTATCCGCCACGCACCGGTCAGACCGCTTCTTCCTTGGTTCCCAGTTCGACGGCAAACTGGACCTGATGTCGGACGCAACATATGTCCCCGACTACACCGAAGACCAACTCGAATGGCTGAAGCCGGACCTCTTCTCCTACGGGCAGATCTCGCGCAGCCTGCGGCGCGTGGGCAGCGTGTCGATACTGGCTCAACAGAAGACTGAGTTCGCAAAGCACACACGCTGGGCAGATCTTCCCTCGGTCAAGCTCTCTATCTCCCAGCGTCCGCTGTTCGCCGGCTGGAACCTGTCGCCTTCCGCCTCCTTCCTCCACCACACTGCCGACACTCTCGACACCACCAACACCGAGGTCGTAGCCCGAACCCGCGACCTGCAGGGAGGCGCAGCGCTGGGGATCTCGAGCCCGGCCTACTCTCTCGGCCCGCTGGGAACCGCGACGGTCTCCGAACGTGTCGCATTCAGTGAAGGCTTCAAGTACCACAACGACCGCCTGGATGAACACCCGCGCAGCATCACGAACGGCATCACGGCCAGCGTGGATCAGCGGTTCATGGGCACGCTCGGCCTTTCCGAGGCCTTCTCCCTGAGCCAGTCGGACAACCTGCGCGACACTGCACCGGTCAGCGCGGCCTACGCCGGCAGCGTCACCGGTCGTGCCGTTCTCTATCGCGTATTCGGCACAACCGCTTTCGGCATGCGCGGACTGCTGCACACGACCACACCGACGGTGGCGTTTGCCTACGAGCCCAAGGTAGACTCGGGCCCGCTCTTCGGCCGCCCCCGCCTGCTCGACCCGCAGGTTGCCAGGCTGAGCTTCGGACTCGGCAACAGCTTCCAGGCCAAGGTCGACACCTCCGGCACCAAGCGTGACCTCGGCACATTCAGCCTCGCCACCTCCTACGATATGCTGGACAGCGCAGCAGTCCCGCTCAAGCGCCTCAGCCCGCTGACCGGCACCCTCTCGCTCGACCCGCTCCAGGGCCAGAAGCTGAACCTGTCAATAGATGCCTCGGCCGGGTTCGACTTCGATTCGCTCGACTTCAGCAAGAACTACTCCATCGCCACCACGTTCAACCTGAACCGTATCGGACTCGACTCGGCCCGCGCCGAACGCGGATTCCAGCTGGGCCTCAGCCATACCTACAGCCGCAGCTCGGGTGGAAGCCCGGCCCACATGATCAAGGGCACCGCGGCCGTCGCCATCCCCGGCTGGAAGCTGAGCCTGACCGACTTCGGGTACAACTTCTCAGAAAAGCAGGTCACGAACTACGGCCTACTTCTCACCAAGGATCTTCACTGCTGGGAGGCGTTTGCCAAGCTCCAGAAGCTCGGCACGCGCTGGAGTTACGATTTTGAGGTGCGCATCAAGAAGCTGCCTGACTTGAAGGTTGGCAAGGGTACGTTCGGCAGCCTGCTGCCGAAGATTGGGGGATGATGAACATCTACCTCGCCTCGACCTCTCCCCGGCGCCGAGACCTGCTGCGGCGGCTCGGCATCAGATTCCAGCTAATGACACCGGCAGCGAGTGAGGCACCGGCAGCGGTCGGACACAGGGCCGGCAGCCACCCCGCTCGCTATGCCGTCGCCTGCGCAAAGGCGAAGGCACTGTCGGTGGCCGACCGCGTTGGCGCCGGGATCGTCATCGGCGTTGACACGGTAGTCGTCTGCGGCAGGCAGATACTTGGCAAGCCGCGTAGCCGGGCCGAGGCCCGCCGGATGCTGGGCATGCTCTCTGGTCGTACTCACTCTGTGATTTCGGGCCTGGCGGTTGTACGTACGCCGGAGCACAAAGTGATCACCGCGTCCGAGACGACTGAAGTCTCGTTCCGCAAGCTCGGCCCGGAGGAGATCGAGCAGTATATAGCCGGACCTGAACCCTACGACAAGGCGGGAGCCTACGGAATCCAGGAGCAGGCCGGCATCTTCGTAAGCCGCGTATCCGGATGCCTCCTGAACGTAGTCGGACTGCCCGTGCCCTTGCTCCTGAAGCTGCTAGGCGAATCCGGCTGGCATCGCTAGCGGGTCAGCAGTCTACGCAGGCCGCAGGTACCAAACTACCTAGGGGCCGGCCTTCCAGATGTTCAGCCAGTAACTGTTGTCCTCGGTACCCCGCGTATTATCCATGATCAAGTGGTATAGCCCGAGTGCGGCGATTGGAACCGAGAATGCGCTGACTTCGTGGGGCCGCTGCTGTATCATGGCGACGGAGGGCTGTCCCGCCACCCATTTCGCGAAGTTCGTGTCGTCCATCACCTTTAGGTATATCTCGCCTTCTTCTGACCCGCAGTTCCCGTAGAGTACGTAGCCCGCGCGCATGGTGTACGACCAGGACTGGAAATCACCTGCCTTCACCGCGGCATCCCAGAACAGGACACCAGCGGTCTCGGCGCGTATGGTCACGGCTAGGCTGTCTTCTGCCGTCAGTCCATCCTCATCAGAAACGGTAACCCGGATAACGGCATCACCCGACGACTCCGGCGCGAACCAGCGTACGCTATCCCCCCAGCTCCAGCCGAGTCTGCCGCAGTCGTTGGACCAGGCGTAGGAAAGCTGCTTCAGCTCCGGGTCGCTGGCTTCGCATGTGTAGTCGGCGCTGTCGCCGGCCTCAACTGACCTGCTGCCGTCAAGCGACGATATGACGGGTGCTTCCTTCCGTTGCGGGCACCCGGCAACCAGTAGGGATAGCACGACCACGGCTGCACGCATCAACGCTCCAGCCATGCTTCAGTTGTAGCGATACAAGCGGTCGCTGTCAACTGATTCCTGATTGGGCATTCTTGACTCGGTCGCCGGCAGCCCTAGAATCCAGCGTTGCGATCCTGAGTGGCTGCAGTGACCGGACCAAAACAAAACCAGCGCAGTAGGCCGAAGTGGCGGAACTGGCAGACGCAGCGGACTCAAAATCCGCCGTTCAGCGATGGACTTGTGGGTTCGACTCCCACCTTCGGCACTACACTCCATCCACTCAACTGGCGAAGCTGCCCGGACCTCAACGCCATCGCGTTCAGCGATGGACTTGTGGGTTCGACTCCCACCTTCGGCACTACACCCCATCCACTCAACTGGCAAAGCTGCCCGGACCTCAACGCCATCGCGTTCAGCGATGGACTTGTGGGTTCGACTCCCACCTTCGGCATCCCGAGCGGTCACAGGCTGTCGACCGCTTTGCCGTATCGGCCACACGGCAATAGTCGCACCGGCATAGCAGACTCCAACCTGTGAGAACCCACCAGAATGTGCTCCAGGGAAGGAAGATGCAGCGAAACCGACGCTGGGGCTAGTAACCCCACTGTTCGGCGAGATACGTCTTGCGCCTGCACTCCGGGCAGAGGATGCGAAGCGTATCTGACCGGTAGGGCTGTACGTCACCTCTCGGACGCGGTTCGGCAGTGCCCAATCCCGCATAGAGAGTCAGGAACAGCGTGGGATTGGAGTTGGCCAGGTCGCCGACTCGGTGCGCAATCCAGACCAGGTGCGCCTTGGTGGCAAACGGCTCGGCGCAGACCTCGCAGTTGGCGAGTTCCTTCTCCACTGACGTTTCCCAGTCAGCACTACGCTCGGTCCGGGCGGTATCGAACTCCTGTGAATGATAGATACCCTCTCGCGTGGTGCAGTAGAGAACACACTGGCCGCAATAGATGCAGCGCTCCGCGTGGTGCACGTTGCGCATGACCCCTCTTTCGCGGTCAACTACGATCTCCCGCGCCCGGGCCGGGCAAACGCGCGTGCAGGCTCCGCAGGCGATGCATTTCTCTTCGCGGAACTTGAGTATCCCGCGGAAGTTCGGGTGCACCGAGTCCACCTTGGCTGGGAACTTGCTCGTAAACGGACCCTTGATCACCGCCCGCACCGCCTCGACAAGCTCACGGACTTTGGGCAGCGGGATTCTCACTTCGGTCCCTCGATTATGGATTCACCGCCTCTATCGTCAGTGAAATCATCCTGCACCGTGTCTTTCCACAGCTTCACGCCGAAGATGAGTGAGCCGCGCGCCAGGGCGTGAGCTGCTACAGGAACCGTTATCAACACGAACAACGCACATAGCAGTGCCTTGACACCCAGCGCGCCGAATCCGCTCTTCAGGAACACGCCCAGCATGATTCCACAGGTGCCGAGGGTAACACACTTGGTCGCGGCCTGCATGCGATTGTACAAATCGGGGAAACGCACCAGCCCGAGGCATCCCAGCACGGTGAACCCAACCCCGACGCACAGGCTGAGCCAGCCGAGAACGTCAATCATCCAGGCTCCTTCCTTCCAGGTACTTGGCCAGCGCCAACGTCCCCACAAAGGATATGACCGCCAGAGCAATCGAGAGGTCGATTAGATATGCGAGCCTGTATTCCAGCGCCATGAGCGCCGTGATACTGGAGAAGATGACGGTCATGATATCCACCGCGATTGCTCGATCGGGAATAGATGGTCCCTGCAGAGCCCGATACAGACAGAAGAATGCTCCCAGCGACAAGACAATGATAAGGATCGTCATTTGGCTTCCATCAATCGAATATCCGTGAGAGGAAGTACTCAAAGGGTCCAATGATCATCTTGCCGGCCTGGACCGGATCTGTCGAACCGACCTCAATCCAGTGAATGTAGAGCACGTCTTCCTTGAGTTCGACGGTCATGGTTCCGGGCGTGAGAGTGATGGAGTTGGCCAGGAAGACACGCGCTATCTCGGACTTCAGACCCGTGCGGATCTTCACAATACCGGGTTTGACCTGCAGGCCGGGCGACAGCACGCGCAGAGCCACGTCGATATTGCACTTCAGGCACATGTAGGCGAAGACCGGGATGTAGGCCAGCAGCCAGAACCAGCGCACCGGGTTCAGCAACCTCGCCGGTTCCAGCGGTAGGTACTTGCCGAACAGGACAGCCGTGAGCAGTGCGACGCCGATTCCTGCTACCACTTCCTGATAGTGAAAAGTGTAGACCAGCAGCATCCAGACCACGAATCCGAGAACAAAGTAGGCTATGCGTCTGGCCATCTATCGTCCCAGCACGCCCTGAGCGTACCCGATGCCCTGTAACAGCACGTTCGCGGCCGGCCCAACCAGCCTGTCGAGCACCGGCTTGAACCCTATGCCAAGCGCCATGGTGAGAACCACAAGCCCCAACATGGCGATCAACATAGTCGCAGGCACCTCTCTCGTTGGTGTCGACTCTCTGTCCTTGTGGGTGAAGAACGCTTTGTTCACAACCTTGACCAGATAACCAAGCGTGATTGTCGAGAACAGCGCTGCCAGGATCGCCAGCCAGTACATCTTGGCATAAACAGCCCCGACCACTATGAACAGCTTGGAGAAGAAACCGGCAAAAGGAGGCACGCCGGCAAGCGACAGCGAACCAAGCAGGTGAGACCAGGCGGTTACCGGCATGCTCTTCTCCAGCCCGGAGAGCCTGTCCAAGTCACGGCTGCCGGTTGCGTGCTCGACCGAGCCCGCAGTGAGGAACAGCAGACCCTTGCCCAACGCGTGCGCCAGGATGTGAAACAGCGCGCCGACGATCCCCCAGTAGTTGCCGATGCCGAGACCGATCAGGATGTAGCCGATCTGGCTGACGCTCGAATAGGCCAGCAGCCGCTTGTAGTCCTTCTGGGCGTAGGCCAGCAGCCCGCCGGCCACTATCGAAAGAACACCGAATCCCAGCAGCAGATTGAAGAACATCGGAGCGGTGTCCCGGGAAAGGCCGAAGACATTGAACATGAGACGACTCATCGCATACACGCCCAGCACCTTGATGAACACACCCGATAGCAATGCCGACACCGGCGCGGGAGCAGACGGGTGTGCGTCAGGCAGCCAGGCGTGAAACGGCACCATCGCCATCTTTACCGCGAACCCGACGAGGAAGGTGGCCACAATGAACCAGAAGAGCGGAGTGCGGCCGAATCCGGCCATCACCTCAGAGATCACCGCCATATTCAAGGTCGAAGCCTTGGCATAGAGCAGGGCGATGGCCAGCAGTATCGCTGTGCCACCGATCTCACCGATGACCATATATTTGAACCCGGCCTCGAGCTCATCGAAATCTGTTCCGAAGGCGACCAGGGCGTAGGAGGAAACAGCCGATATCTCGATGAATACGAACAAATTGAAGATGTCGCCCGTGATTGCCACGCCGTTGAGGCCGGCAAGTACCAGCATGAAGAGCGAGAAGAACTTCCATCGGCCGGTGTAGTGGTCGATGTAGCGCACCGAGAACAGCAGCGCCGCCAGCCCTACAGCGTTAACCGCCAAGGCTACCAGCGCAGTCAGGTGGTCATAGACCAGCGTTATCCCCAGGCTTGAGGCCCATCCACCCATCCGGTAGATCAAGACCGGATTCGCACCGAAAAGCTGGGCTGCCCCATAGACCGAAATCCCGAGGAGCGCCGCACCCGCTGCATTTGCGGTCAGGTCCGAGGAACGCTGCCACAGCTTCGCCAGCAACGGAATCAGAAAGGCCGTGGCCATAGGGATTACTACGAAAAGCGGCAGGATATTGGCGTCCATCTAGCCTTTCAGCCTTCTGATCTCGGTGATGTCAAAGGTACGGTACTTCTCGTAGATGCGCATGGCCAGGGCCAGCATCAGCGCGGTGGTTGCCAGGCCGATGACTATGGCAGTGAGCACGAGGGCCTGCGGAACCGGGTCTACAAAATTGCTGCGGGACTGAGCCACCTCGGTGATGATGGGCGGAATCCCGTTGTGCTTGAATCCTACCAAGGCAAAGAACAGGTTGACCGCATACTCGACCAAGCTGAAACCAATGATGATACGGATGATGTTGCGTTTCGTTACGACCGCATAGAGCCCTATGAGCAGAAGCAGCATGCAGGCAAACAGCGCTATCATGGCTAGTCCTTCATTACGAACCGCGATGCACCGAGTGCCAGGAACATGGCAAACAGGCCCGCACCGACCTTTATGCCTATGGCGATATTCGCCGGCAGAATTATGCCGCCGCTGATGAGCGCTAGCGGACTGCCCACTCCGTAGACAGACGCGTTCTGAAAGAAGAAGGTCCCGGCCACGTATCCGGCCAAGGCAAGGCTCACGAAGAGGATGCCGCCCAGACTCTCCACTACCGATGAAAGAGTGTAGGAATTGCGCTCCGCGTGCTCAACCGACCCGAACGCCAGTGACATTAGTATGAATGCGGCTGCAATCAACACGCCGCCCGCAAACCCTCCGCCCGGGGTCAGATGGCCGTGCAGCACGACGTAGGTACCGAAGAGGAAGAGCATGCCGGCCAGCAGTCGCGCGATTACCTGGACAATGGGAGACATGCCACGCATGCTAGCTCTTCCCTTCGCCGGTGTGTTCCTTCCGGCCCGCCCGACGCATGATTGTCAACACTCCCACCACCGCGGTAAAGAGCACGGTTGCCTCACCCAGAGTGTCGTAGCCGCGGAAATCGAGGATAATCGCCGCCACAACATTGGCCGCGCCGGTCTTCTCCAAACCGAGGGCAATGTACTCTCTGGCCACAAGCATCGTCGGGCTGCCAAAACTCGGCAACTCGGGAAGAGCGCGGCCGACGAGGAACATGAAAATGATGCCGAAGGCAACGTAGACCACCGCCGGGAACACCACCTCGCGTTTGAGTCCGCCCGCTAGGGTCGTGTCGGTGTTGGTCGTCCGCAGTATGACAGCAGCAAAGAAGACGACCGTCAGGGTTTCGACGACAATCTGCACTATCGCCAGGTCCGGCGCCTGAAGCAGCATGAAGATGATGGAGACCGAGAAGCCGACGATGCCCAGCGATACCGCTGCCGCGAGCAAGTCCTTGATCTCGATGGCCGCCAGCGCGGCTACGAGCATTGCCGCCAGCAGTACGTAGAGCTCAATCATAGATCACCTCAGCATCAAGACCAGAAAGAAGACCACCGCGCCGAGGAAAACCCAAGCTGCATAGAGTGGCAGGTTGCCGTTGCTGATGTAGGATAGTCCGCGACCCGCCCATCGGACCAGGTCGCCCACGAATTCGAAGAGCGCAGTAAGCACGCGGTCGACGACCTGCCGGAACACGAGACCAAGAGCACGAAGAACGCCGACAATCCAGTTGTAGACATCGAAGGCGCCCTTCTCGCCGTACCTCAGCAACTCGTCGAGAATAGGCAGGTGCTTGATCGGCGAGTAGAACGCGGTGCCGGTGACGCGGCTCTCCTCGTCATCAGCGATCATCTCTCCGCCCACAAACGTCCGGGCCGCCGTCGGCCTGCGGGCTGTCCCGAGAAGATACACGAGGACTCCGATGGCGAGTGAAGCGGCTACGAGCAGCGTGGTCAGCACCGGCTGCCAGATGCCGATCGGCTCAACCAGCAGCGGCAGGCTCGGGTAGATGAGGCCGCGCAAGGGAATCTGGTAGGCAAACACACCGAAGACGATACAGACGAGCGCCAGCACGGCCGGCGGCAGCCACATGGCGAACCCGGCTTCCCGCGTCCTAGCCAATGCAGCCGGACGCTGGCCGAGGAACATCGAATGCAGCAACTTCAGGAACGACGCCAGTGTTAGCACGCTGCCGAGCATCGCCGCGATCAAGAACAACGGGTAGAGCTTGTTGCCTTCTTGGGCGAGCTCTACGACTCCCTGGTAGACCATCCACTTGGAGACGAATCCGTTGAGAGGGGGAACTCCAGCGATCGCCATCGCTGCCACAAAGAACGAGACAAAGGTAATCGGCATTCGCTCAGCCAACCCACCCAGGTCGTCGGTATTGTCGGTCTTTGCCCACATTTCCACCGACCCCGCCGACAGGAACAACCCGGTCTTGTAAATCGTGTTGTTGAGCATATGGAACAGGCCGCCGGCTATGCCGATGGGAACGCCGGTGCCGATGCCCAGCACCATGTAGCCGACCTGGGAGACCGCATGGAACGACAACAGCTTCATGACTCGCTTCTGTACCAACGCCATCATGACCGCACCAATTATCGTCAACGCGCCCACCGTCATCAGAACATTCCGAACTGCCATGTTCGACGTGATGTCGAAGATGTCTACCGACATGCGCGTCAGCAGGTAGATGCCCAGCAGTTTGTCGAGCGACGCCGGGATGTAGGCCATTACGGTCGCTGGCGCCGTCTCCGCCGCCGAGGGAATCCAGGAATGAAGCGGCATCGAGCCGGCCTTGGCCAGCGCGCCCGCTGCAATCAGTAGAAACCCGACGATTGCCGCCGGCTCGCGCAGTGGGAGAGGCGCGGGCGGCATCATGTCGATCCATCCATATCGCACCGCCACCAGGGCAATCCCGAGTAACATCGAGAAGTCGGACAGGCCGACGACGACCAGGGCCTTGGCCGCGACCTTCTCGCTGCCCGGCCGACCGGGAAGCAGCAGGCCGTACAACACAACGAGCAGCACACCCCAGAAGAAAAGCATGACTGGCAGGTTGGCCGAGAGCAGGACTCCGTTCGAGCAGGCCAGTCCCAGAAGGACAAAGAAGAAGAAGCCGCGCGCGCCATCCCTCCCGCGCATGTAGCGGAGCGAGAACAGCAGCACAAGCACGGCGAACGCCGCCACGCAGAGCAGGACGAACCCGGACAGGGCATCTACCCGGAATGCGACCGGTATGCCGCCCACATCGGCGAGCTCATAGGCAATCACGCCGTGTCGAGAATGAATGAAAACTCGGACCGAGTAGTAGAGCGCGACAACGGCCCCTATGAAGCTGAACTCGTTACGCAGGCGACTCACCAGGTATCCGAGGACCCCGGCAACAAGGGGAACGAGCAGCATCAGCAGGAACGTGTGCACTTAGAGCACTCCCAGTACTTGAGCCATGCCGCCCTCAATGAACTTCACCGGCAGGTGGTACGCGATCCCGGCGACGAGCGAAGCCAGAGCGAGGACGAGAACTACGCCGACCGGCAGGCTGCTCACCGGCTTCATCCCAGTGGTCCTGGCTTCCCCCGCAAACACCTTGGTATAGAGCCGAACCATGTAGAGCAGAGTAAAGAGAGCCGCTACCATCGCGCCGACACCGAGCAGAAGGCTGAATCTCGCCGCGGCGATCACAACGCCCAGTTTGGCGAAGAACCCAAGGAAAGGTGGCACGCCCACAATCGAGAGCATCAGCATGCCGGCGGCCGCCGCCAGCACTGGATTCGAACGCGCTACCCCGCCGAGCCCATCAAGCTCGCCGTGGCCGGCCGAATCCTCCACCAAGCCGGCAGCGAAGAAGAGCCCGGCCTTGGCGACGGCGTGGGCGGCCACATACAGCAGCCCGGCCGTTATTCCGTAGTACCCGGTCAGAGACAGACCGAGGAAGATGAACCCAAGCTGGCTGACTGTGGAATAGGCCAGCGTGGAGCGGATGGTGCCCGAGGTCAGGGCAATGCCGCCGGCGACGAGACTCGACACAACCGCCAAACCGGCGACCATGACCATGAACTCGTCCGGCACGCGTACGGTCAGCACGAAGAGCTTGAAGAAAAGGATGATGCCGATATTCTCGGCCACGCCCGACAGGAGGGCGCACACGGGAGCAGGCGCAGCCTTGTATGCCCTTGGCAGCCAGATGTACAACGGCAGCGTCGCCGATTTGGCCAGGATGCCGACCAGTACCAGCGCCGCAGGCCAGAACGGTAGCGTCTGGCCGCGCAGGACGTCGAGACTGAGAGTACCGCGCTCCGTGAGTATCAGTCCCAGGCCAACCAGCATCAGAGCGGCACTCCCGAAATTGACCAGCCAGGCCCAGTTGGCCGCGCTCAAATCCTCATCTCCGCGGTAGAACGCCACCAGCCGCCAGAGCGCCAGAGCGGCAACTTCCCAGAGCGCGAAGATCACCAGGAGGTGCCGTGCATATACCACGCCGATGCCGCTGGCCACGAGAACGACGAGAAAGACGAAGTACTCGGCAACCCGACCGGCACGGATCTTGACCAGAGAGTAAAGCAGCGCGGCCAGTCCGACCACGCCCAACACCAACGCAAAGAACACCTCCAGCCTGCCGCCGCTGAACTGCAGCCAGTTCACGTCCAGGTTCACGCTAGAACCGCTCCCTGATACGCTCGGTCTTCTGCCACGACAGCTGCAGCAGTTCCTTACCGGAGAACTTCATCCTGCCGTCCTCGAACGCTGCCATGCGCTCCGTGCAGCAGTAGCAGGGATCGACTGCGGCCAGCGTCAGCGCCGCGTCGGCAATCGAACCACCCTTCACCGCAACCACGTTGGAGGCGATGTTCATGTAGCTGGGAGCCCGAACCTTGTGCCGGAGCGGTCGGTTGGTACCATCCGACCTCATGTAGTGAAACACTTCGCCACGCGGCGCCTCGGCGTGCCCGATACCCTCACCGGGCGGGACCTCGTCGATGCGGGCCTCGATCGGCCCGTCCGGGAGCTTGCTGAGGCACTCCCTGATAATCCTGATGGATTCAAATGTCTCCAGCAGCCTGACCTTCGCCTTGGCGAACACGTCGCCCTCGTTGCAGACGATCACGTTGAATGGCACCTCACCGTAGGCGTCCCAAGGCTCGTCGCGCCTGACATCGATGTCATACCCGGACCCGCGCGCGGTCGGGCCAAGCACCGAATAGGCCACCGCCTGCTCGCGGGTCAGGACGCCCACCCGCTCGAGCCGGGCACGGATAACCGGGTCGTCGAGCACCGCGTTGGTCAGCATCATAGTCTTCTTCTCGGCCAGGTCGAGCGCCACGAGTATCTGCGGGATTTGCTCCGGCCTGATGTCCCGCCGCGTACCACCGGGCTTGTTGGCCGCGTAGTGATTCCGATTGCCGGTTATCATCTCGAAGACTTCGAGGATATGCTCGCGGTATCGCCACGCCCACATCCAAACCGTGTTGTAGCCGATGAAGTGACCTGCCAGCCCCACCCACAGCAGGTGGGAATGTATCCGCTCGAGTTCGTGCACCACAGTCCGAATGTAGGCCCCGCGCGGCGGCGCTTTGATGCCGCAAATATCCTCGACCGCCAGCACCGTAGCAAGAGGGTGCGAGTTTGAGCAGATACCACAGATGCGCTCGACCAGAAACGGAATCTGGTCGTAGGTCAGTTCCGGCGAGATGAACTCGTGGCCGCGGTGGTTGTACCCGAGATTGATCTCCAGGTCCACGACGGTTTCGCCCTCAACGATCAGCTTGAAAAACTCCGGTTCTTCCTGTAGCGGGTGATAGGGCCCGATCGGAACGATGCGCCTACTGCTCATGGGCCTCGTTTCTCCGCTCGTAGTCCCGCCGCAAGGGATACTTGCCGCCGTCCCAGTCCGTATCGGAAGTAAGCAACGGTACCAGGTTGGGATGACCCGGGAAGTCAATACCGAGGAGTTCGTGCATCTCCCGCTCTATCCAGTCGGCTGCCGGAAACCATGGCGCCTGCGACTCTATCCTGGGATCGTCCTTCGGCGCAAGCACCTTCAGCGTGTACATCGTACCGGTCCTGTCTTCCGCGAAGTGATAGAGAACCTCGAATCCTTCACGCGTGTCAATGCCGGTGCAGATGGCCAGCCGCATCCCCCACTCCCGGTGCAGGAGTTTCGCGGCCTCGGTGAGACGCTCGCGAGGAATCCGGATGTAGAGCCGCCTGGGGTTGTGCTCGTACACCTCGGCCTCAGGCACCAACTGCTTCAGCCCGGCTTCCGCGTCTCTCACAGTTTGCTCAGCGCCTTCACCACGCCCAGAATCATCGCCTCCGGCTTGGGCGGGCAGCCGGGAATGTAGGCACTGACCGGCAGATGCTTGTCGTACGGCCCCACCGCGTTGTATGAGTTGCGGAATAGCTGGTTGCCGCAGGTGCAGGTGCCGATGCAGATCACCAGGCACGGCTTTGGAGTCTGCGCGTACACATCGAGAACGCGCGGCAGCGACTTGCGGTTGAGCACCCCGGTTACGAGCAACGCGTCGGCATGACGGGGCGAACCCACCAGCACGACCCCGAAACGCTCGACGTCGTAGCGCGGCGTCAGTAGTTCGAGTATCTCGATGTCGCAGTTGTTGCACGCTGCCGCCGCCACGTGATACACCCACGGCGACTTCTTCAGGCCCCAGATGCGTGGGTCTTTCATAGCTTCATGAAGGCCAGGATCACGCCCAGGATGCCCAGTCCACCCAGGATGAACCAGAAGAACCGAAGCGCGTGGTCGATTTTGAACCTGGGATTCGTATTCTTGATGAGGATAACCAGCACTGCGACGGCAAGGAACTTGAGTATCGCCCACCAACTGGCAAGCCCGCCCCAAAAGACTGTCACGAGGAAGCACGGCAGCAGGAAGAACATCATCGCCTTGGTCAGGCGGAAAACCGCCAGTGGGGCGCCCGAGTACTCGATAAGCACTCCGGACATGATCTCCTGTTCGGCTTCGGCCATATCGAACGGAGGATAGCCGAGTTTGGCCTGGATGCAAATCAGCACGATGACGGCGGCGATGGCCCCGGACCACGAGGCCAAGAATGGTCCGCCAACCTGCTGCGCTAGGACGAGGTCTCCCAGGCGTATGGCGCCGCCGGTGCGAATGATCGGCACGCTGAGAGCGAGCAGGAACGGCAGTTCGTACCCCAGATAGAGGACCATCTCGCGCGACGCGCCGACCGCAGACAGGGGGTTGCGGGATGCCGACGCCCCGAGTATCGTAGCCAGCGGGGGCAGGGCAAACAGGTACACCAGCACAATCGAGTCGCCGACAAAGGACCCACTTGGGAAGAAATTGACGTAGAAGAGCAGCACGGCCGTGACGCACATCGCGGAGAACCCGATCAGCGGCGCCGCCAGAAACGTTAATCTCGAGGCACCCTCGGGCACAACAGTCTGCTTCAGCAGCAGCTTCAGGATATCGGCGAACGGCTGGAACAGCGGCGGCCCCACGCGCCACTGCACGCGGGCTGAAACGAACCGGTCCACCCACGTAAGCAGCAGTCCTACGGAGGACGTAAAGATGAACCCGGGGAAGACAACGAACGCAAACACGAGTCCCCAGCCCGTGAGTATCACTGCAGCCGCCTTCCGTGGACTGACCGGACTGCGAACCCGGCGCCCGCCTTCTTCCCGGCCTGTTCCTCTTCCTCGATGAACTGCAGGGCGCCGGTCGGGCAGGTCTGGACACAGCGCGGTCCGTCGAGCCGGTCACTGCAGAGCGTGCACTTCTGCGACATGTGCCTTACGAGAGAAGGCGGAATAACGCCGAACGGACAGGCCAGAGCGCACGAACGGCATCCGACACAATGGAAGTCGGACTTGCGGACTACCCCGGTGTCGGGGTTCTTGACAATCACCTGGAACGGACAGGCCGCCGCGCACAACGGCTCATCGCAATGCCGGCAGCCCTGAGGCAGCAGGGCGTCGGTCGTGGCCTCTCCGTGTCGAATCCTGGCCTCAACCTTGAACCGGCTGCGGCAAGCCGCTTCACAGGAACGGCAGCCGATGCAGTAGTCAAGCTTGAGGACTATACGCTTCATGTCCACACCGACAGGTTCTCGCCGTTGGCGACCGGCACCCGCTCGGTCTTCTCAACAGCCACGACGGTTGGCGCTACCGTGAACTCACCGGTCAACTCATCCTCTACCAGTGGGAAGAGGCAGCGATTCGAGTGCACGTTGGTCCCTACCATCAGCACGCCGGCCGGCACCGCATGCGTGATGCGAACCCTGAACTCGCGTTCCGCGGTCAGGCTCTTGACCCGCAGGTAGTTGCGTCCGGTCACGCCGATGCGAACAGCATCGGCGCGGCACACCGCGACCTCGTCCTCGGGATCATGGAATCCCCGCAGTCCGATGGCCTTCTTCTCACCGACAAGCAACCACTCACCTTCCGGGTGCGCAAGTCCGGCGGCCCGTTCCGCCATCTCCAAGACCTCGGTCGCGGCCACTGCCGTGGACGAAAGAACGCCCCTGCCCTCGGCCTGTCCGAACCACCCAAGCACGCGGGAGAATGGCCTGGTACCGTCGAGAGGCGAGGCGAGCGGCGACCGCTCAATGCTGCCCCAGTACGACCTGCCGACCGAAGCCCGCTCAAGCTCGGCCGTCATCGGCAGAACCAGCCCGCGCACCGTCGGGTCGGGTCTGAAAATGGCAGTAGATACGACGTGTTCGACCCCGACCGTCTCCGGCAGCAACTCCGAGTAGCTGAACGGGAAGAGGCCACCGGTCCAGAAGAGCATTCTGATGCGACCTTCTCCCATTGCCTTGCGCAGGTCGGAGAAGCGCATCGGGCCGAACGGCAGCTCAGTCTCCCTGAACCCGGTGAACGGCTTGGCGCCCGCCCTGGCCACGAGCTGGCTGGCAAGGCTGTGCAGCGCGGGATAGCGCACGCGTCCTGAGTGCATCGCGCTACCGACAAACCCCGGCGTATCGGACCCCAGTATGGCTGCCGCAGCTTCGAGCTGCTGGCGCGAAGCTCCGGCGAGTTCGGCAAACCGGCCGACATCCACCCCGGGAGCAACCGCCGGATCGATGAGCGCGGCCAGGGAAAGAAGCGCAAATGGTTCGGTGCCGGGCCTGACCTGAATGAAGACGTGCGCGAACCCGGCCTGGCGTGTCCTGACCGAATCCACGACTACCACCCGGTTCTTTCGGTCCCTGTACCTGGCGTCCAGCATCCGCCAGCTCGCCACCGGCGACGTATTGAACACATCGCCGGCAAGCAGCATCGTCTTGGCCGACTCGATATCTGCCAGCGTGGCGTCGGCGACGCCTTCGAGCCTGTAATTGAACCCGTTCTCAGGTTCGATATGCCCGCACGCGAGGTTGGGCGTATTCAACTCCGCAGCCAGACCGTGCAGACGGCGCACGTCTTCTGCGTCACGGCCCCGGCTGTACACAATCGCCAGTTCCTCCGGCTTCACCTCGGACAGCCAGCCTCGGACCAGGGTCTCGGCTTCAGGCCAGGTTGTATCCCGACCGTCGAGCAACGGCCGGCAGAGCCGTTCCCGATGGTCGATCACGATGTTCGCGCTATTGCCACGCGGGCAGAGCCGGCCCTTGTTCACCTCGGCATCGACGAAGTAGTGCATCTTGTGCTCGACGCCGTTGTACTCCACGCCCGAACCGCAGCCGTTCAGACAGAACGGACAGGTGGTGCGCGTCGGCTCTCTCATACGAACGGGTTCTCGAGGTCCTTGATCTGCGCCCAGGTAAGAACCGGGCCGTCCTTGCAGGTCAGATAGGGGCCGAGCCGGCAATGGCGGCATTGACCGACCCCGCACGACATGTTGGTCTCCATGGAAAGGTAAATGTGCTCGGGGTGGAACCCGGCGTCAACCAGACGCTGGTTCACGAACTTCATCATTATCGGCGGGCCGCAGACGACCGCGATGCTCTTCTTCTCATCGCAGGGAATGTCATCCATGAGGCAGGTCACAACGCCGACCCGCTTCATCCACTTCTCGTCGCTCACGTCAACCGAAAGGTCGACGTCGACCTTGGGTATCTTCTGCCATTCCGGAATCAGGACCCGGTAGACAATGTCCTGTGGCGTGCGGGCGCCATACCTGAGAAAGATGCGGCCGTACCGGTCGGGTTCGTGCGTGAGCGCGAGGAAGAGCGCCCGCAGCGGCGCCAGCCCCACACCGCCGCCCACGATGTAGATATCCTTGCCCTCGAACCTGTCCAGCGGATAGGGTGTGCCGAACGGCCCGCGGGCTCCGACTACGTCACCCGGCTTGAGACCGAACAACGCGCCGGTCGCCCGGCCGACCTTCATTATCGTCATCTCAAATGTCTCCCGCCTGAAATGCGATGACGAAGGCGTGAACGGCGCCTCGCCGAATCCGGGCACGGTCAACTCCACGAACTGACCGGCCAGAAACGGTATCTCCCGTTCCGGTTTCAGGACAAACGTGCGGATGTTTGGCGTCTCATCCGTGGTCTTGAGTATCGTCGCCGGTATCGGCTGGTAGGGATTGCTCACAGCTCTCCCAGCACGGTACGGACGTCGATCTTGCCCATGCAGGCTTTGAAGCAACGACCGCAGCCCGAGCAGGAGTACATTCCATGGTCGCGCTTGAACTGGTTCCATTTGCAGTCGAAGCGGTTCGCGAACCGCCGCATGAACTCGGCCCGGGGATTGGCGCCGCCACCCACGCGGGCGTAGGCAGCTTCGTAGCACGCATCCCAGATCCGGGTCCGGTCCGAACCGCTTTCGTGCGCCTGGTCGTAGAGGAGGAAGCAGTAGCACGTCGGGCAGCCCATCAGGCAGCCGTAGCACTCGACACAGGTCTTGGCATGCTTCCGCCAGAAAGCAGCGTCGGACAACCTCGCCGCGATCGCGCCGGGAAGATCCGGGTTAAGTGGTTTGGCGTTGACCGTATTCAGCGCGGTGACCGCCGACCTCCGCTCTTCGTCGCGCTTAGCCGTCTCCGCTGTGTCGCCGGTAAGCCGAGTGAACAGCTCGGGTGCGGCATCGACCAACTCCTGTCCCGACTGCCCGACGTCGAGAATCCAGTCACCGTCGATGACGGAAAGCGAGGCGTCGCCACCCTCAGCGGCATAGGGAGTCAGGCCAAGCAGGTTGCAGAAACAGCTCTGTTCCGGGGCCGGGCAATCCGCCACCACGATCCTGGTGCTCTCCCGCAGCGACAGGTAGAAAGGGTCCTTGAACTCCCCCTCACCCAAGATCTTGTCGTGCACCTTCAGCGCCGCGAGGTCGCAGTTCTTGATCCCGAGCAGGAGCCGCGGCGCCGATTCAGGAAGCGCCAGCGGTTCGGGAAAAGCCGCTACCCGCTGCCTCGACTGGAACAGGAAAGACTTCACCGGCTCGGAGGCACGGATTCGCCTCTGGGCCGGCGCTATTCTGTCCGGCGTCTCCTCCGTGTCTCTCGGTTCGAGAAGATGCCAGTGGGTCTGGCCGTCATGATCGATGGGCACATAGACCACGTACCTTGCCATCAGCTGCGACAGCCACTGACGCACACTGGATCCGGCCAGCAGATACGAAGGCAAGGTGCTAAATTAGCGCAGGGGTCTCCGGTGTCAAGAGAAATCTTGTGAACGAATTCACAACCGCCTCGCTTGACTAGCGCCCGCCGGTAATGACAATCTGCTCATGCACGTCTGCCGCCGGAACCACTCCAGCTAGATGACAACCGGAGATCGCACCCCGACGGACCCGCTGGTCGTACTTGAGAACGACTGTCTGTCCATGCTTGTCGTGCGCCACGGCACAGAGCTGTATCGCTCCCACGATGAAGGCGTGCGGCCGCTGCTGGAGCTGGTAGACTGGTTCCCCGGCGGCCTGGCCGGTGCGACCGTGGCCGACCGGGTAGTCGGCGCCTGCGCCGCGCGCGTCTTCGACTATCTGCACGTTGACCACGTCGTCGCGATTACCGGATCGATCCAGGCTGAACGGATACTGCATGCCGCCGCCATCTCCTACTCGTTCCGGACCACGGTCGTGGACATAATGAACCGCGACAATACCGGCCGGTGCCCTTTCGAGCAACTCAGTACCATCTACCCCAACCCGCGCGACCTGATACCGGCCATCCGCGCCAAGCTGGTAGAACTGCGTCTCGGACGCCGGTAGCCTCCGGGCCTAGGCGACCCGGGCTCTTTGACTTTCCTTCACCATCCGGTAGAATCATATACCTGTGGAATTCGGTAGAATCTGGGCCGAAATCAACCTGGACGCCCTGAACAAGAACCTGAACCAAGTTCGCCGCCATGCCGACAGCGGCAAGGTCATGCTGGCCATCAAGGCGGATGCCTACGGCCACGGCCTGCGCGAAGTCGCCCAGGAGGTGGCGGATCGGGTCGATATCTTCGGAGTGGCCAGCACCGAAGAAGGTATCACCCTCAGACTCGGCGGCATCAAGAACGCCATCCTCGTTCTTTCGCCCGTACCCTACCACGAAATCCCGGCGCTTTTCGACCACGACCTTACTCCCTCGGTCACTGAGACGGAGTTCGCCCAGCAGCTCTCCCGTGAAGCCATCAAGAGAGACGCGTGCATCGGTCTGCACATCGAGGTCGACACCGGCATGGGCCGCACCGGCGTGGATGAATCAACAGCCGGCGATTTCGTAGCCGGCGTCGCCAAGCTTCCCGGCTTGGATATCGAAGGCGTGTTCACTCACTTCCCGGTCGCAGACTCGGACATCGAGTTTACGCAGCATCAGCTCGTGCTCTACGAACGGTTGCTGACGCGTCTTACCCGTTATGGCATTACTGGCTACCTACGCCACACCGCCAACACCGCCGGCTTCCTCAATCTGCCCGGCTCGCGCTACGACCTTATCCGACCGGGTCTCGTAGTCTACGGCATTCTTCCTGACAGCTACCATGCCGGCTATCGCACCACTGAACTCAAGCTCACGCCGGTCATGAGCCTGCGCAGCCGCATCGTCAACTTGCGCGACATCGCCTCCGGCCGATCGCTGAGCTACGAACGAACCTACTTCACCCGGCGCGACTCCCGCATCGCCGTCATCACCGCCGGGTACGGAGATGGCTACCCCTGGTCGCTTAAGAACCGGGGCAAAGCTATGGTCCGGGGCAAACGCGCGCCGATAGTCGGAAACGTCTGCATGGACCTTGCCATGCTCGATGTTTCGGACGTGCCTGACGTCCAGATTGGCGACACTGTCACCCTGCTTGGCTCTGCCGATGGCGACACCATCACCGCCAACGAGCTGGCAGGATGGGCCGAGACAATTCCCTATGAGATAATCTGCCGGGTCAGCCCGCGGGTGCCGCGAGTCTACCTGCGCGGCGGAAAGGTAGAGAAGACCCGCACCTTGCTCGACCACTACAACCATGGATAAGAACCCAACTCCGGATGAAACAATGGATGCAGTAACCCTGAGTTCGCACGTCTTCCAGCTCGCAACCGCTGCGCTCGTCTACCTGGGCGCGGCCAAACTGCCCGGGGACGAAAAAGTGGAAGTCAACCTCCCCCTGGCCAAACTGACAATCGACACCCTCGACATGCTCAAGACCAAGACCGAGGGTAACCGGACTGCGGACGAAACGTCGCTCTTCGACGACGTGCTCTACCAACTCCGCATGTCGTTCGTCAAGTCCGAATCCGCAGCGCCGTCATCCCCGGGGACCCCGCCGGCCGACAAATCGGCATCCTGATCACCATCCGATAGCAGGGGCATCCGCGGCTGGGCCGGCCTACAACTCACTTTCATTGGGAGTTGATCTTCGCTCGACCTTGACGGAAGCAAAATAGGCAGTGTGTCCCCGACAGTTATGACTGGACGCCGCTACATCGTGAGCGGGGGTTGCAGACCGCACGCGGCAAGGAACAAAGGTCAGTCACCCGGCTTCGGCAAGCTTCGGGGATTCCCGGCAGATTCAGCTTCAAGCCCAAAGCCGCAAGCCCACGGCCAGCCTAGGCTCAAGCCCCAGGCTCTCCCCCGCCGATTCGACACCCCCGCCCGAGAATCCCACAATGGGGCATACTTGCGCCGGCTGGACGCGTCGGGGAAAGGCCGGGCCGGATGACACCAAGAACAGGCCGAGACCGGACTCCGATGTATGCAGTGCTGCTCGCGCTGGCTCTCACAAACTGCTGCTCCGCCGACCCCTGCCCGGTCTACATGGCCAACTGTCGTCGTCAAAGCCTCGGAATCGAGACCAACCAGACCCGGAAGTTCTGCGAGGACAGCGTGGTGTCCAACTACCTGGACTACGCAAACGGCCTGTCGTCGACGACTATCCGGACGGGTGCTATCTGTGGCCCCAGGTGGTTGAAGCGGAACACGATTCGGATACGTGTGCTGCATGGGTGACCCTGTGCACGTCACAGCGAACGGCAGAATGCTGCTGCGGTTAGGACAGCCTGGGAGAACCGGTTCTGAGGATAGCTTAGTCGGGAATCCCGAAGTCGGCCGACTCCATCCGCCCGCTTGACATCACGGGCCTGTCGGCTACGATGTCATTAAATGAGACGGCCCGCGGCCAATGCCGATCGGCAGGTGGCGAACGACGCGGCCGAGGTTGCCGATCCGCCGGCCCGGGTCCGAACAGACCTCATGCGGCTGCTAGGCGCCTTACCAGGGAGGTGGAGTTGCGCTCAGGTACTCCGAATCCTGCAAAGTCAGAGGTCTTCCAGCCCCACATCGTTATTCCCTACAACTACGCTGACCACGAGTTCGCCAGCAAACTGACCGCGGAGCTTCGCTACGACCGGATCACTCCGTGGATTGACGACGTCGACATGTCGGCGGGTGTGCTCCTTGTCAGCAAGATAGCGAACGCGGTCAGGCCCGTGGACTGTATCGTGCCCGCTGTCTCGGCTGCTTCGGTCGGGTCTTCCTGGGTCGAGCACGACTTGAAGCTGATCCTCGCCCGGACCTTCAACGGCCGACACGTCCGGGTGTTGCCGGCAAGAGTCGATGGCTGCCCCATGCCGGAATTCCTCTCGTCCCGGCCGTTCTTCGACTTTCAGCGCAGCGGATGGAGCGCGGCTTTTGACGAGCTGGTCATAGCCATCCACGAGCGCGCCGATCAGAAGGTAGAGCTGCCCGGCTCTCGCCTTTCGAGACCCGCGCGTCTGACCTAGCGGAAGGGTCATTCGCCGCGCTTTTCGTCCGGTCAAGACCGGAGGTGAAACGGCTGCCTTGCAGACCGCGGTACGCTCGGCCTTTCCGCAATTCCGGGTGCCGGTAGTCCCTGCTCTCGACTTCCTATTGACAGATGCGCAAATGGATTTACAATCGAGCCGTGCAAGTGCCATCCCGGGACCGGCCGATCGATGCCGGACTCCTGTGGGTTTGTCTGGTGGCCTGTTCCGTCAAGCTGCAAAGGGAGGAAACATGCGGAGCGTGATCATAATGGCCGTCGCGTGCTGTCTGGTTCTGGCCATGTTTGTAGGCTGCAAGAAAAACCTGCCACCGGCGACGCCGGAACTGAGCGGCCCGACCCAGGGCAAGCCGGCCAAGACCTTGTCGTACACCTTCTCCACAACCGACCCCGAGAACCAGTACCTCGCCTACCTGGTAGACTGGGGTGACGATACGGACGAGGACTGGGACGAAGGGTACGCGAGCGGTGAAGAGGTAAGACGGGCACATAAGTTCGTCGACTCCGGCGTCTACTACATAAGAGTGAAAGCCCGCGACTCCAAGCTCGCCGAGTCCGGCTGGTCGGACTCACTCATGGTTTCGATTGCATTCCTGCCGCCGAACCAGCCTCAGCCGCCGACCGGACCGGCAACCTGCACCACCGACGTTACCGTGAAGTTCTCGGCCAGGACGACCCACCCGATGGGTGACAGCGTCTGGTTCCAGTTCGACTGGGGGGACACGTTGGGAGTTTGGGGCGGCCCGGTGGCAAGCGACTCGCTGTACAGCGAGGACCACGTCTTTGACACGGCCGGCACCTACAACGTCAGGGTACGTGCCAAGGACGTCCGCGACCGAATGTCGCCGTGGTCGGATTCGCTCGCAGTTACCATAGTGTTTGTCGCCGCCCCGGCCAAGCCGGTAGTGAGCACACAACCCACCGAGCAGGGCGCGAAGCTGCGCCTGACCTGGCGTCCGATCGCCGACGCAAACCTCTATGAAGTCACGATCGATTCCTCGACCCAGACTACTACCGACACAAGCTTCAGCGTCAACAGCCCGGCAACCATCATCGAGGTGAGAGCAGTCAAAGGCACCATCAAAAGCGCACCGGCGGCAATACCGGTAGCTATCGTCGAGACCGCCAACCTGACAATCTACGGCATGAGCGACTCCATCAGCTCCCATTACCCCGCGTTCGGGTTCGACAGCACGGGCACGGCGGTCGTCTACTCGCTTGCCGCTGGCAACTACCCGAAGCTGGACTACTATGCAGACGATGTGACCAACAGCCCCAAGATGTTCCTCGTGAACCCGGGCAAGAACGGTTGGAACACAAAGCGCAACCAACTGGTCTATGCCGGGACAACGGTGTACGCCGATGCGAAGCTAGCCGACACGACCGGCTACGCCATCGAGGGAGAGATCGAAGCGGACAATGTGTACTACCTCTGGCTCGACCGCGGGGATGTCGGTTGGTCCGCCGACGACAACTATGCCAAGGCCAAGGTCTTGCAGATATCCGGAACGCAGATCATGCTGCAGGTCGGCTACCAGAGAGTCAGCGGCCTCCGCTGGCTAGGAAAGTAGAGGCAAAGCAGAACCGGCACGCGCGAAGTCCTGGGACGCCGCCCGAAGCTGAAGCGGGCGGCGTCCCTCGTAGCAACAAGGATCCCGACCCTGTTCGGCTTGGAGGCCGGAGTCTGACATGAGAAGGGCAGATCACCGCACAAGACGCCCGCGTTGACGAACCGGCGCGAGAAAGGCCAGAGGACGCAGGTCGTGCTTCCCTCGTTTGAAATCGCCCGGCCCCAACCGCACGAACACAGACCTGTCCCCCGCCACCGCCCAGCACATACCCGTTGGTGACGGCCTAGTCGCGGCCGTAGATATTGTCGCGGATGAAACGCTCGTCCTTGCGCCAGGCCTCGGCTACCTTGACACGCATTTCAAGGTACACGGGACGGCCGGTGAAAGCCTCAATCTCGCGGCGCGCCTGAGACCCAACTCGCTTCAACGCCCTGCCGCCGCTGCCGATGATGATCGCTTTCTGCGACTCGCGCTCGACGAAAATGGTGGCAAGTACATAGTCCTTGCGTTCGGGGCGTTCCGTGAACTCATCGATGACAACGGTGGTTGAGTATGGTATCTCCTCGCCGTAGAGGTTGAATACGGCCTCCCGGACGAACTCGGCCGCGAAGAACTTCTCCGGTCGGTCGGCCACGGCATCAGGTGGGTAGAACGGCTCCCCCGCCGGCAACCCCGCGGCGATGGCAGCCTTCACGGCATCGACGCCTCCCCCTCTCAGGGCCGACACCATGAACACATCCGAGAAGCCAGCCTGGGCGAGGCGCTCGACTCTCGGCAGCAGTTCCCCTCTGTTCCTGACCGTGTCCACCTTGTTCAATGCGACCAGCACTTTCCGTCCGCTGAGAACACGGGTGTATGTTTCCGCATCCACATCGGCCCGTGATGCATCGAGCACGAGCAGAACCAAGTCGGCATCTCTGAGGGCAAGACCGATCTGACGTCGCATCTGCTCCTGCAGAGCATACTTGGGTTCCAGCAGGCCCGGCGTATCCAGAAGCACCGCCTGGTAACCGGGACCGTTCAGAATACCGAGTATTCTGTGCCGGGTGGTCTGAGGCCTCGGGGCCACTGCCGCGAGGTGCGTTCCGGTCAACCGGTTGAGTAGCGTAGACTTCCCGACGTTCGGCAGACCGACGATGACCACGTATCCGGAGCGGAATTCGGAGTCTGTACGTTCGAAGTTGATCACGCTACTCGATTGCGACGCGTGACGAAAGCCGGTTCAAGCCGGCTCGGGAGCATAGGCGCCGATGGCGCGGAATCTAGCGACACGTCCCGCCACCAGGTCAGGACCGGATTGTCCGACAAGCACTTTGTAGTTGGCCATGACGGCGTCTTTCAGCAACCGTGCCGCCTCATCCCAGTCCTGATGGGCGCCACCGAGCGGTTCAGGCACGACCTCGTCGATGATCGCGAAATCCCTGAGCTCTCGCGCGGTCATACGCAACGAGCTGGCCGCCTCGTCACCCCTCGTCCCGTCATGCCAGAGAATGGAGGCGCAACCCTCGGGTGTTATGACCGAGTACACCGCGTTCTCCTGCATCAACACGCGGTTTCCGACCGCAATGGCCAGAGCGCCTCCCGACCCGCCCTCGCCCGTGACAACGGCCACGATCGGTACCTCAAGCATGGCCATGTCTCGCAGATTCCGAGCTATGGCCTCGCCCTGCCCGCGCTCTTCTGCGCCGACGCCCGGGTACGCTCCGGCTGTATCCACCAATGCAAGAATGGGCAGCCCGAACCGCGTTGCAAGTTCCATCACGCGCAGTGCCTTGCGATACCCTTCCGGGTGCGGCATGCCAAAGTTGCGGCGAAGTTTCTCCTTGGTGTCGCGGCCCTTCTGCTGGCCCACGATCACAAAGCCGGTGCCGTCAATCCGGCCAATGCCGGCGACGAGCGCCGGGTCATCGGCAAACACCCGGTCGCCGTGCAATTCGGTGAAGTCGGTAGCAATGCGCTCGATGTAGTCCAACGGATACGGCCGGCGCGGATGGCGTGCGAGCAGAACACGCTGCCAAGGCGTCAGATCGGAGTAGATCCTCGCCTTCTGCTTGTCGATCTGCTCCTGTACCCGCTTGACCTCGTCTTTGGCACCGATGGCCGCAAGCTCCTCCATCCGCATGACCAAGTCAGCCAGCGGTTGTTCGAAGTCGAGCCAACCCTCAGCCATTGAACGGCTCCCGACAGAGCTCTCTCTCCAGCCGGTTCAAGATCATGGATCGCCTAGCGGGCGATTCCCAGAGAGACACGGTGTGCGCCACCCAATCCGAAGCTGATCGGCGCGAACGAGTAGTCAAAGCGAAACACACCGGACCGTAGGCCCAATCCGAAGTTCACGTGATTCGCCGTGGAGAGAAAGTCGTACCCGGCGCGCAGAGCGACTGCTTCGTTCCATGCAAACTCCAGCCCTGCTGCCGCACCGGGCGTCCTGCCGTAGAAGAAATATGAGCCGTCCGCCGCCAGCGTCAGCCGTCCCCGCTCGAAGACGATGAAGTCGTAGCTTGCACCTAGCCTGGCCCTAGTCGGCAGCCAGAACACCTCACGAACGTAGTACATCGTCCTGCCGAAATCGACAACCGAGGCGCCCAGCGTCAACCTCTTCATCGGTGCCACTCTGACGCCGCCGTCAACACCCATCCCGGCAGCGTCATTCTCGTACAACCGGGAGTAGAAGTAGCGAGCGGTCAAGCCCACCTGCACCTTGTCCCCGAATGACCTGGCCAGGTTCAGGTATGCCGTCAAATCGGTCGGGCTGAAAGTGCCGATTGGTTCCTCGGTCGGATTGACGCGATGTTCAAACTGGCCGGCCGAGAAACTGGCACATCCTGCTCCGACACAGAGAATCCGGAAGTTGCGTGCGACGAACAGGGACTGATGATGCGTATCGAGTATCCACTTCGCATAGGAAGCCGCCAGCGCGAAGTCACCAACAGCGGCGCCGGCAGCCGGATTGAGCGTGACTGCCTGTGGTCCGAACGCGGAGGCAACTCCCGCACCGGCCATTCCAGCTTCCCGGACACCCGGCAGGATCTTAAGTGACGAGAAACCAATAGGTGCGCCCAAGCAAACGCCCGCAGCCAAGGCTAGGGACGCGAGGACCCGCAAGCTCAACTCTCGATGATCTCGACGTTGGCCCGAGGCAGCAGCACACGCTGGCCATCTTCAAGTTCGACTTCCAGCACGCGGGCCTTGGCCTCGGTCTCTATTGTCTGCAGTTCGACCGGAAGGCTTGTCACCTTGCCGATCTTGCCGAAGTTGGGCTGCCGGATGATACGCACCGGCATCCCGAGCGCCAGGCCACCCTCGGCCGTGCTCTGCTTGATCTCACCCAGGTTGGTGTCAGACGGTACGATCACCTCGGGCCTGATCACGCCTGCCCTTATCTGGGTCGCGCCGTTGACTGAAGCCATCCTGCCCGCGAGGGACTTTAGAAGGTCGAAGGTCCGCTGCGCCATCCGCATCTCGCCGAACCCTTCTGTAGCCACTACTGTCAGACCCTTCTTCTCCGACCCGGTTATGGCAACGCCTATGTCGTATCCCAGGAAAGATCGCAGGGTCGAATCTTCAATGCCGCCGACAACGATAGCCTTAACCCCAAGCTTCACCGCCTTCTCAATCGCATCATACTTGACCAGTGAACCGCCGATAAGCACCTGACCGTTGCAGTCACTGGGAATCATCGCAGCGGTCACGACGACATCCGGTCTGTCGACAATCACACGCACTACGCCCCGGACTTCGCCGCCCACCCCGAAGATGCCCTGCACGAAACTCGCCTCGGTCTCGACTACCACACCCTCACGAGGAATCACGTCGCTGACCAGACCCTCTATGTAGGCGTCCACTTGCACCGGCTCAGGCGCCTCGCGCAGTATGACCTGCCCAGTAATGGATGAAACATTCTCGACGGTACCGGAGACCGGCGCTTTCACCTCGGATTTGAAAAGGCCGAAGAATCCCTTGGACAAGGCCATGACCTCATCCTTGGCAACGGCATCGCCGGCCTTCTTCATCATCAGGCTCGGCACATCCTCGGGCGGCACGCCGAGAAGTCCGGCCACATTCACGGTCTGCACGTTTCCGGGCAGGGCGGTACGGGCGACGATGTCGTCACCTTTAACTCTCTGGCCTTTGTTTGCCAGGGTCTCGCCAGGCAGCGGCAGCCGGCGCTGCTTTCTAACCAGTGTTCGGCCAGTGACTTTCAGACCGGGGGTGTATGCATGTGCCATAGTCGAACCAAGGATATTCAAACCCCACGCGAAGTCAAGCTGACGGGGCCGGCGGACACGAACAGACAGCCCTGCGTGCTAGCAGTTTGCGGCAGACTCGACACGACGGAAACGGGCAAGCTCATGGGCCGTGACACACACTCGTGCCATGCCACCCGGAGGCCCCAGCTCAATCGCAACTCTTGCCAGACCATCGACCTGCCGGCGGCGCTCTTCCGTATCTCGCGTTAAAGGCGCAAGGCTGCTCGCCAGAGTTCCGCAGTTGGGCTCGATGCTCTCGGGAACCAGTCGCCTGCCAGACAGGATGTTCGGCAGGGCGAAGTACGGCACGCGCACCAGCGATCGCGCCAAAGCCCGCGACAACCACGGCAGGTGGTAGCAGACCACCATGGGCACCCCGAGTAGCGCCAATTCCGCGGTTACAGTCCCAGAGACCGCGCAGGCGCAGTCGGCATGGCGCATGACGTCGTAGCGGTCCTGGCTGACGACCCCCATTGAACCATCAGTATCTTCTGCGCGTCGCCGCCCGATCCCTGGATCCTGGCTGGCCCCCCGCTCCACCGCAACCATGACCCCTCTCACATTGCCGACCAGACACCTCAGCCTGGCAAGCACATCCACGAATAGCGACCAATGATAGGCGACTTCCGCCGGCCGCGACCCAGGTAGAAAGACAACGTAACGCTCTTCGGACCTAAAGCCCAGCTTCTCAAGCATCTGTGCCCGACTCAGCTTCGGGGTCACTGCGTCCAGCAGAGGGTATCCGCAGTACACCGCGTCCACGCCGGCCCGACGCAACAACGCCTCCTCGAATCGGAACAGGCACACCATCTTGTCCGCTGCTCCAGCTAGCCGCCGTCTGCGCCATCCTCCCCACGCCCAGACCTGAGGAGGCCCGAGATACAGCACGGGCACCCCGCGTCGCTTCAGTCGCCTACCCAAAGGCAAGTGCAGACCGGAGTAGGAAATCAAAACCGCAGCATCCGGCCCGAGCCTGATGACCGAATCCTCGGCACGCCTAAGAGCGCCACCGAGTCTCGGCCAAGCTCGCACGCCCTCGGTGAACCCGAACACCGGTTCAAGTCCGACCGATTCCTGCAGCCTGACGACCTCGCAGGCAGGATCGAGTGCGGCCAGCCCGGAACTGAACAGGTCGGAGAGCACCTGGCCCGATACTTCTCCGGCCGATACCACGATTCTCAACCGACGAAGCCTACTTGGCGCAGAGTCTCCAGTCAATGCGGCGCCGTCGAGCAGTGATACGCTCAGAGCCAATCCAAGTCAGTTGCCCTCAGCGCACTTGACTTGTCCTGACAAGGAACGTAACATGACCGAGGTGACCCACCAGCCGCCGGAAGATGGCGTCAGAGCCGAACTGGACACGGATCAACAAGCGTGTGCGTCGAGCGGTGCGACGAAGTGCATCAGCGCAGATGCAAGAAGGGAACCAGCCCGCTCAATCGTGATACTCTCGGTGCTCTTTGCGGCCGTCCTTATCCTCACGAACCCGTTGGGTGACTTCCCGCTCAACGACGACTGGTCCTACGGACAAGCAGTTCAGAACCTGGTTTGGCATCGCGAGTACCGACTGACCAACTGGACGTCTATGCCGCTGCTCACCCAGGTCCTGTGGGGCGCGCTGTTCTCCGTCCCCACCGGATTCTCTTTCACGGTCTTGAGGATGTCCACACTCACCCTCTCGCTGGCCGCGTTGCTGTTGCTGCTACTCCTTACCCAGTCGAGACATGGGCAACACCCTTTCCTGTTGCTGGGGCCGCTTCTACTGCTGTTCAATCCTGTATTCCTCGCCCTCTCTCACACCTTCATGACCGACGTACCGTTCATGGCTATTGCGCTCGCCTCGATCTTGCTGCTGGCTAGGGGTGTGGAACGAGAAGAAGGTCTCCTGCTCGGAATGGGCATGTGCATGGCAGTACTGGCCACGCTATTGCGACAGACGGGTATGCTGATACCGCTTGCGTTCGGCGTCTCCTACGCTTTCCGAGGCCGCGTCACGGCGCGCAGTATCGCGTTCCCAGCAGCTTTCCTCATACTCACCGTCGCATCCTATCTCTTGTACACGGCGTGGCTTTCCGCAACCGGCAGAATCCCCGCAGGCTACTCCGGACAGTGGAACCAGATCCGAGCCATTCTCGAGTCCGGACCATCTGGCATTGCCGGTCAGGCCATACGGTCTCTGCTTGTTACCTTTGTCTACCTCAGCATCTTCACCCTGCCGTTCGGCGTGCTGTTCATATCTCGCACTCACCTGAAACGCCTCTTGCTGTTGCTGGTGATATCAGCTACCTTGCTCGGCACCGCGCAGATCTGCGGCATCACTTTGCCGGGTAACATCTTGTCTGACCGGGGTGTCGGTCCCTTCACACTCAAACACAGCCCGAACTTCGCGGTCTTCTTGGGCGGCGGGGCCACCGAGGTCGTGCTCGGAATCTTGGCCTTGCTTGGTGGTGCGCTCCTTCTCGAGATGCTCGCGTGCTCGCTGAAGAACGCGCGTTCGTCGATGACCGGAATCATGTGCCTCTCGATGGCGGGACTCTGCCTCCTGGCCCTCTCGCTCGTGAGCCAGTTTGACCGCTACACTGTGTTCTACCTGCCGATGCTACTGGGAGCAGCGTCGCTGGCGCTGCGAGATCAGCCGCCCCGCAAAGTGCTCTTCACCGTATCGCTGGCAGCAATCGGGGCATACGCTGCATTCTCGGTCAGCGCAGTCCACGACTATATGCTGTGGAACCGAGTACGCTGGCAGGCAATCAGGTACGTAACAGACTCCCTTGAGGTGCCGGCGGAGAGATTGGATGGCGGGTTCGAGTTTAACGGGCTCTACACCTATTCAGAGGACTATGTCCGTACCCCAAGAAGAAGCTGGTGGTGGGTGAAAGACGACCAGTACGTGATTGCGTTTGACTTGCTCCCGGGCTACCGGCCCCTCAGGTCCTTCGTTGTGGGTACATGGCTTCCTGCCGGAATCAAACAGCTCCACGTCCTGGTGCGGGCAGACTGGCAACCGTACTCCTCACACTCGCTTGACTTCGAGATGCAGCACAGTAAGCTGGGTCGAGCGCATGGCGCTTTATTACGCGACGGCAGGCGCTTCCGAGGCCCGAATAGTCATCGTCGGAATGCCGCTTGACCGGACCAGTTCTTTCGTGCCCGGTGCCCGGTTCGGCCCGGACATCATCCGCATGGCTGCGGACAACATCGAATCCTTCAGCCCCTACCAGAAGCGCGACGTATCCGGAATCAGCATCCACGATGCGGGCAACCTGGATTTCACGTTTCCGACTGCGGCTGCCCCGCTGGAACTCATCGCCGCCACGACCGGCCGGAACCTCGCGCGCGGCGCCAGACAGCTTGCCCTCGGCGGCGAGCACACCATCACTCCGCCGATCGTTGCCGAGCTGGCGAGGAGCCTGCCTGACCTCTGCGTCGTGCAGTACGACGCCCACTCCGATCTGCGGCAGGACTTTCTGGGCGAGAGAGCGTGCCACGCCACCGCCATGGCACGCGTGTTGGACACGGTTCCACGCGAGCAGCTGTTCCAACTCGGCATCAGGTCGTTCTCACAAGCCTCCGAGATGTCGGAGCGAAATGTCTTTCCATTCGAAGTGCTGCAGCCCGTCACGCAGATTCGGTCGGAGATCGGAGCCCGCCCAGTCTACGTCACTCTGGACATCGACGTGCTTGATCCGGGCGCGATGCCGGACGCGCAGACACCCCAACCCGGCGGATGTTCCTACCGCGACCTCGCGCTGTCTCTCGCCGGTCTCGCCGGGCTAAGAGTCGTCGGCTGTGACCTGGTCGAGGTCTGCCCGAGGACGATGCAGCCTTCAGCCGGCGCCGCCACGGCAGCGGAGCTGACCCGAGAGCTCTGCCTGCTGCTCTCCACCGCACAATAGCCGGGTCAGCATGTCCCCTCACGGGCAAAGCAAGGAAGTCACAGGCGGCAATGGCCAAGTCCTGACTTCGTCATTCCCCCTTTCACCTTTTCACCTAACCAAGGAGGTCACCGACCATGTGTTGTCGTGCTTGCTCTGGCTACGAGCTTTGCCGGGCCAAGAGCAAACTGTCCGAAGACTGCTGCTCCCAGTGCCGCTATTTCGATTCGTGCATGGAAGAACCGACCGAGGAGAAACCGAAGCATAGGGCCGCGCCCTATCACCGGGCAGCCCGGCCATAGCCCAACCCTCAGTTTGCCGTTCAGGACTAGGGACTGACCAGCGCCACGCGCCCAACACGCACGCCGCGCGGGGTACTGACCACAAGCAGATAGAGGCCGCTTGCCCGGTCACGCGGCCGCCAGACCGCCTGGTGGCGCGCCCCCTCTACCTGCAAAACTGCCACCTGCCTTCCTGCCAGAGTCCGCACCTCAACCTTGGTCACATCGTACGGAAGACCCTCGATAACGACCCCGTTGTGAATGCCGAGAACGCATGGGTTCGGGTAGACTCGAAGATAGTCAGCCGTGGTCTCTGAACTGACCGAGTAGTCATAGATTGAAAGTCCGTTCTGAGTGCCAATTAGACCAAGTCCAAGGTCGTCGCTGAGCGCCATCGCCGAGTAGAACCCGACGATTCCCTGCGCGTTGGAGATCATCCCGCTGTTCTGAGACGTGAAGCTGGTCCAAGTCCTGGCAACCTGATCGAGGATGGAAAGTCCCGTCTCCGTCAGCAGCCAGACCCGGTCAGAGGCGTCCACGCGGACTCGAAAGACGTTGTTCGCAAGCAGGCCGCTGTTGCCGGTTGTGAAAACCTGAAACGATGAACCATCCCACATGGCCGCACCACCTGAGGTCGCCACCCAGACGTTGTCTTGGCCATCGACTGACACTGACCTTACCTCGGCCGAAGGCAGTCCGCCGGACATCACAGCGTATGTATCGTCGGAGCGGTCGCTCAAGGTACCTGCGTAGTCGAGCATCACCAGTCCGACATTCAAGCCCAGCCAGACACGTCCTCGCGAGTCGAAAGCGAACTCGTAAAGCCCTCCCGGCGGAGGGCCCAACCCGGGGACCTGAAACTCGCTCTGTCGGTAGGCAGAGTCGATTGCCACAACGGTGGCGCCACCGTTGAACACCCACTTCGTGTCGTAGCCGTCCAGACCAAAGGCATCGATGATGTTCCAGCTGGACGACGCGCCCCACTGCACCTTTCCCCAAGTGTCCTCAACCGGATCGTAGACCGACAGCCCGCCGTCGCCCGCAAAGTGAGCGAACCAGACCAGCCCCTTGGAGTCTATCCTCACCTGAAAGGGACGTGACAGCACGCTCCAATGCAGTGAAACCCTGCCGGTCGAATCGATTGCAGATATCGGCCCGTCATAGTGGCAGAGGTAGATGCCGCCGACTGAATCCACCGCGCAATCAGAAACCGCGGCCGACCAAATGCAGTTGTTGTAGTATGAACTCCAAGACTGCCCTGAGTAGGCATAGCGGAGACCGTCCCCATAGAGTTCATTGCCTCCGCAACCAACCCACAGACCGTCTGCAAAGTGCAGAGCTCGTGTGTCGCCATTCAGAATCACTGAGAACCGCGCGGAATCGACCGCAACCCCCTCGTATAGCCCGACCTCAGTCGCCAGATAGATCCTCGATCCGGACACCGCGAGTTCGAAAACCTCGGTTGGCTCACCGAAGACGACGACTGGTCGGAACCAGGAACTCTCCCCTATTGCCACCCCAGCCTCAGTGGCAATCAAAAGGCTGTCACGCCACGATGCTATGGATCTGACCGAATCTCCGAACGGGCTCCGATAGGGTATCCAATCACCAAGGTCACGATCGACGGCCACGGCGCCTGCATTGGTGCCGACCCAGTACTGGTCGAATACTGCAATGCAGAGAATCTGATCGCTGGGCAACTCCGGGACTCGCGTCGTGGTGAATCGGACAATACTGTCGTCGTTAAAGTCGAGCGGAGTGCCACGCGTTTCAATCAGGTACAGGCCCTGGTCGGAACCGCAGAGCAACCGGTCACCATCGCAGGCCAAGGCCCGTATTCTCAGCGCGAGATCGCTTGGTCTATACTGCCAGACTCGCCCGCTGTCATGCTCAATCACGGCGAGTCCCCCTCCGTCGGTCCCTACCCATAGATTTCCCGACGAATCCACGGCAACGCACAGACACCGATTGGTTGGCAGGCCGTCTGTGTCAGTCAGAGTCCATCTCATGGCCGGGCCCGGCAGAATATCAAGTGAAGCGACTCCGCCGTTGGTGGCAAGATACAGGACTGAATCCGTGCCCGCCATGTCGTTGATGAAGTTAGTGTTTGTGTAGGCACGCCAGTCGCCGCTTCCACGCACCCCGAGCAGCAGAATGAGTAGTCCAACCATACCGCTAGGAGATGATACTATCCAGCCAGGGACACACGTCAATCATCATCAGTAGGCGCCACGCGCGCCGACGACTGCCCGCAAGGTACGCAGTGCGATCGAGAAGTCCATCCATAGAGACCAGTTACGAATGTAGTACTCGTCCAGAGTCAGGCGCTCCTTGAACGGCAATGACGTCCGACCCGAAACCTGCCAGAGTCCGGTCATCCCCGGCCGTACGCGCACGATCGTGTCTAGCGAATCACCGATCCGATCTGACTCAACCGGCAGATACGGACGGGGACCGACTAGCGCCATCTCCCCTCTGAGCACGTTCCAGAGTTGGGGCAACTCGTCGAGGCTGAAGCGTCTGAGGAACCGCCCCGACTTGGTTACCCGCGGGTCGTTCGGTATCCGCGCATACTTCAGCCATTCGGCCCGCAGTTCGCCGTCGCTGGCCAGCATCTCGTTGAGCCGCCGCTCCGCATCCCCGTACATGGTCCTGAACTTGAGGCAGTCGAACATCCGGCGGCCGCGGCCGATGCGCTTCTGTCGAAAGAGAACCGGCCCCCTCGAGGATGTTTTGACCACAGCCGCCAGCACCAGAAACACGGGCGTAAGCACAACAAGCAGCAGCATGGTGCCTGCCAACTCCAACGCTGACTTCGTGTAGGTGTTCAAGGGACGAAGCAGGCTGTACCGGTACTTCATCACCAGGGTGCTGCCCACCTGCTCGACTTCGGCCGCAGTGCTCTGGAGCAGCGCCGCGGTCGGTATCACGAGCAGCTCGGAGAACTTCCGTTCCGCCAGCCTCAAGACCGAGCGCATCTCATCGGGCGTGAATGAATCCGATACTACCGCGAGGACCGCACCGGGAGTGGCTGCCTGAGCCAACGCCTCCTCCACCATACCCGTGCCCGGAGTGTGGGATATCTGACGACCCACGAAGTAGCCGAGAGCGCGGTTACGGGTCAACTCCCTCGATAACTGCTCCGCAGCCGTGCCGGCTCCGAGAACGACCAATTGCTGCCGACCGAGACCGGCGGCCGCCAGAAGTCTCTTGAGGAGCACTCGTACCGCCGGCGTAAGAAACATGCTGAAGACCAGTGCCAGAAGAACCGCAACCCGAGACACGATCCAGATCCGCCATAGGAACAGCAGGATCATTACTGCGGCGGTGGCGATAATGACGCCGCGCATGTAACGGCGCGTCTCCTCCCAGGCAACGAGCCGCTTCGTGTAGAGACCCTCGTACGCGAAGACGAATGGGTACACGGCCAGAACGAACGCTTTCTCGGTGAGCGTATTGATGTGCAGGCCGGGCGCCAACACGTATGGGACCCCGGTCTGAAACCAGTTGCGGACCAGATAGCCGAGGGCGTAGCTCGCGAAGACCGCCGCCACGTCGCCGAGGATGAGTACGACCGTGGCCACCGACCGCTGCATCCTGGTCATGTTTGACGCGACTCGGACTGCCAGGAATACTCGAACTCACGCAGTCCGACGAGCCATCCGGCCTCGGAGAGGAACAAGTAGGCGGCAAATGCCACTCGCAGCGCCAGTCGGGCCGGCCAGCGCCGGCTGAGCGTGAAGTAGCGCATCAGGGCTTTCAGTCGCTGATAGTCGCCGAACTGCTGGAACCGACGCCTCACGCCGCCGTAGAAGTGCACAACCGTCAGGCGCGGGTCCAGATAGACGCGCCATCCCGACCGTCCAAGTCGTCTACAGATGTCCATGTCCTCGGCGTACATGAAGAACCCCTCGTCGAAGCCCGACACCTGGTCGAGAGCCGAGCGTCGAAACGCCACCAACGTCCCGATGACTGCCTCGACCCAAACCGGTCCGGCGGCCAGATGGACATCCGCGTAGAGGAAGTCGCGCGCGGGAGCGTAGCGAGGGAAGATGCGGGCGAGCGGCGAACGTCGCCCGGCGAGGATGTAACGGAGCCGCGGTAGGCGGCGAGCAGAAGGTTGGGGCGTACCGTCGGGGTAGCGCAGCTGAGGCGAAACCGCACCTGCCTCGGGGTGCTCATCCAGAAACTGCACAAGTCCGGTCGCCGCCGGCGTCGAGAAGACAAGATCGGGATTCGCCACTGCCACGTACCGGCCAGAGGCGTGCCTGTATCCCCGGTTGAACGCCGTTCCGTAGCCGGCGTTCCGCCCCAGCCGCAGAAGCCTCGCCCCCTGCCGCGAACAGACATCAACCAGCTCAGCGCGATCGCGAGAACCGTTATCCACGACCAGCGTTTCGATGTCCAGAGTTGGCTCGGTTCCTCGAAGCGATGAGAGCGCGCGCTCAAGCAGACGGGCTGAGTTGTAGTTGATGAACACGATCGTCAGATCCGGAGGCATCAAGGACAGTCTATGACCGCTGCCCTCCTTTTCAAGGCCTAGCCGGCCAGTCGCCGGACCAGATCGCCGCCGTGACTGCGTACGTCAATTACCACCGTAGGCCGTCCCAGCACATGCGAGGCGCACCCGAAACATGGGTCATAAGCCCGGAAGAACATCTCGACCGTGTTGAGCAGCCCGTCGTCAACCTTGCCCTGGTGAATCAGTTCCTTCGCCGCCTCGCGGACGGACATACAGATCGGACCCTTATTGTTGGTGGTCGCGACAATCAGGTTCACCTTCTCGATCATCCGGTCTTCGGTTAGTCGGTAGTCGTGGAATAGCGTACCGCGTGCCGCCTCGACCACGCCGACGCCCTCGGCCTTCATGTCGAACTTCATGTTCCGGATGTCGGTTCCGGTTATCCCGGGGTCGGTCGCGAGTTCCAGCGCCCGTTCCGAGGCGTAGAGCAGTTCCACCAATCTGGCCCAGTGATAGGCCAGCGTCGAGTTGACCGGCCTAGTGCCGAAGGTGTCGAACAGCTTCCGGTAGGCCGCATCGGCTCCGGGCGTGGCCATCCCGTCGGCAACGTTGAGCCGGCCGAGCGGGCCGACCCGGTAGAGACCCGAGTCGGGTCCGTCGATCAGGCCCTTGTAGCCGATCGCCTTGAGGTAGGTTGCCTTGACGTAGCTCCAGTCGAGCACGTGCTCAGCGATGTGATCCAGGTAGTCGCGGCCCTCGAACTTGGCGAACTCCTTGCCCTGCTGGTCGGTGACCCGGACCTTCCCGTCGTAGAAAGCCACCCGGTTCTTTTCATCCACCATGCCCATGTTGTACACTGCATGACCGAGCTTCGGGTTTGTTATCAGCGCCATGTAGGCCGGGTTCTTGAGGACAACGTCCTCGAACAACTGCAGTGAGAACTTGGCGAACTCTACGCAGGACTTCGCCATCTCCCCGATCTCTTTGCGGCCTTCTTCGCTCAGCGCCTTGGTCTGGCCTCCGGGGACGCCGCTCACCGGATGGGTCGGCTTGCCCCCGAGAATCTCGGTTATCCGCTGGCCGTGGGCCCGGTGCTTGATGACCTCCCTGGCTGTATCCACGCCCACCTTCTCGATGACACCGAGGATGTTCCGCTTCGCCTTGGGCGCGTCCGGCCCGACAACGAAGTCCGGCCCGCCCAGGAAGTAGAAGTGCAGAATATGATCGTATATGACGTAGCCGCAGTAGATCAGTTCGCGCAGCTTGAGCGCGGTCCCGGTGGGCTTGACTCCGAAGGCTTCGTCGAGCGCCTTGACCCCGGCGTAATGGTGCGCCACCGGACAGACGCCGCAGATCCGACTGGTAAGCTGGGGCATGTCCTCGGCCTTCCGGCCCACGCAGAACTGCTCGAACCCGCGGAGTTCCGGTACCTGCAGATAGGCGTTCTCGACCTCGCCCTGCGCGTCGAGGAATATCTCGATCTTGCCGTGCCCCTCCAGCCGGGTGATCGGGTCAATGGTAATCCGCGTGCTCACTTCTGCCTCCGGACGCTGATCGTCCCGCTGGCCAGTCCGTACATGTAGAAGGTTCCGACCGGGTCCTTGACTTGCCTGAGCAGCCTCTCGGTCTCGGGCCCGGTGATCTCCTTCTCATCGTCGATCCGCAGGACCGAACCGAGCGCTGATATCATCTTGCCGCCCTGGTCGCCGACGTCGGGCGTCGGCCCCATGCAACCGGTGCAAGGCCAATTGCCATTGATGCACCGCTGACCGCACCCGCCGCGGGTCGCCGGTCCCATACAGACAATTCCCTGCTCAAGGAAGCAGACGCCCGGATCGGCCTGCACTTCCCACATCCGTTTCACACCAGGCATCTTCTTCGCCACGTGCTTGTTCCGGTCGCACTCCTCGCACAGCGCCTTGACCGGCGCCAACACGCTGCCCTTGGGCGGCAGGTTGCCTTCGAATATCGCCTGCACCGCGCTCAGAATTCCCGACACCGCCGGCGGGCACCCAGGAAGATAGTAGTCAACGTCGACCACGCGGTTGAGAGGCGCCACCCTGTCGTAGAACTCGGGAACGAACACCTCGCCCTCTGGAACTCTAGCCCTTGTCAGTGGGCGGGTACCTTCCGGATTGATGACCGAGGGCTCCTCGGTGTAGACGTACTTCAAGATCTGCTCGCGGCCGTACAGGTTGGCAAGACCGGGAATACAGCCGTGGTGGGCGCACGAACCGAACGCGACCAGCACCTTGGACTTCTTCCGCAGCAGATGTGCAAGCTCCTTCTGTTCGGAATTGCGCACTGAACCGTTGAAGAGACAGACGTCCATGTGTCGGTCCGGCATAGCCTTCACGTCCGCGTACTTCGTGTCCATCGCCACAGGCCAGAACAGGATGTCAGCCCGCGCCATCACGTCCAGTATCCTCTCATTGGTGTCGAGAACGGCGATCTCGCAGCCTCCGCACGAGGCCGCCCAATAGAAACCGAGCTTCAGCTTATCTGGCAATTGCATCCTCCGGGATGTTTCAGGAATGCTAGGATAGACAATCGGCTCACAAAGTCAAGCGTCCACGCTGATTCACTTTGCCGGCAAGACGACTGGTCGTCGATCATTGTGGCGGAGCTCCTGTAGTCGGTGCCACACTCCTTGCGCGCAGGATGGAAGACGTTGACGCAGCGACTGCCAAGACGGCTGCGCCCATCCATCAGACACACGGATGCCTATTCGCCATCGGACGTAGCTCAAGCCTTGGTGACAGCAATGGATTTGCCCCATATCGCCGGATAGAACAGAACCATCGACTGCGTCAAGTGTGGTAGTCCTAGGTTGTGCCTGACGCTCCGGCCCGATTCCGGGTGACCGCAGATGTTGCCGCGTCTCGTTACGGATGCCGGATGCCCGACGAGTCAGGCGATCAACTCGTGGGCGACTGTTGCTTGACTACCCTTTGTTTGATTCTACACTATGCCCATGGAGCAGAAGCACATATTGGTGGTGGACGACGATACCGCTTTCCGAACCATGATCAGAAAGACGCTCGAGACTGCGGGCTACCGTGTGAGCGAAGCGAAGAACGCACTCGGCGCATGCGAGATAGACGGATACGACCTGGTGCTGCTCGACATCCAGATGCCGGGTATCGATGGGCACAGGATCCTGTCGTCGCTCAAACAGGACAAGTCTTGTACTGCACCCATCCTCGTGATCACCGGGCTGTCCAATCCCGACCACAGAACCCGAGCTCTTGCGGAAGGCGCGGACGGTTTCCTGGCCAAGCCGTTCAACACGGAGGTGCTGTTGTCCACGGTCACCGGTCTTCTGGCCCGCGCCCCGTCCCAGTAGGCGCTTTTCGTCACCGACACTGAATCAGGGGCGGCCGAAAGGCCGCCCCTTCGATTGCTGCCGCTCTGCGGTCTACGGATTGATGGTGGTTACGTACTTCTGTCCGTCCTTCGTGTATTCGAGCACGGCCGCGCTCTTGATGGGATTGCCCCATTCGTCGAAGGTAATCTTGCCCGACACGCAGGGGAAGTCCTTGATGGCGCCGAGCGCCGCCTTGATCTCTTCCGGCTTCGCATTGGGTGCATTCTTGAGCGCTTCAATCAGAAGCAAAGCTGCATCGTAGCCAAGCGTAGCGAGTGCATCCGGTTTCTGGCCGTACTTGGCCTGGTACTTCTTCACCCATTTCTGGACCTCGGGTCGAGGGTCATCCGGCGAGTAGTGGTTGGTGAAGCAGCCGCCGACGATGGCCTCGCCCGCGATCTTCGCCATCTCGGGCGAGTCCCAGCCGTCGCCGCCGAGGAAAGTAGCGGTGACTCCGAGCTGCCGCGCCTGCTTGGCGATCAGGCCGACCTTGTTGTAGTAGTCCGGGATGAAGAGCACGTTCGGGCTCGACTGCTTGACCTTGGTCAGCAGTGCGGAGAAGTCGACGTCGTCTTTGGCATAGGATTCGAACGCCGTGATCTTGCCGCCGCCCTTTTCGAAGGCAGCCTTGAAGTAATCGGCCAGGCCCTTGGAGTAGTCATTACCGACGTCGTACATCACGGCCGCGGTCTTCGCCTTCAAGCTGTCGAGGGCGAACCTGGCTCCGACCGTGCCCTGGAACGGGTCGATGAAGCAGGCGCGGAAGACGTAGTCCTTGCGCTTGCCGTCCTCCCCGACCGTCACCTTCGGATTGGTCGAGGTCGGGGTGATCATCGGTATCTTGGCGCTCTGGCACTTGTCAGACAGCGGCGCCGAGCACTTGGACGATACCGAGCCGATGATTGCCACTACCAAGTCCAAATCGATCAGCTTGGACCCGGCGTTGCCGGTCTCGGTGGGGTCGTTCTTGTCGTCGGTCGCGACGACCTCTATCTTCTTGCCGTTGATACCGCCCGCGGCATTGGCCTCTTCGATGGCGAGCATCGCGCCGTTGCGGGTCGACTCACCAAAGGTCTTCACGTCACCGGTCAGGGGCACGATCAGCCCGACCTTGATGGCGTTGCTCCCGCCGCAGGACAGCGCCGCGACCACGGCAGCCGCGGCGAGCACGGTCATCAGTTGTTTCACTCTTGCCTCCTTGGTTCAGGCGTGTCTACAGGTCTGGACGGCCGGTTGCCGATTGTCCGACCGTTCGTCATTCGGAATTCGTCATTCGTCATTTGCAGTGCGGTACCGGTCCAGAAACTCGTCGGACCAACTCCCGAGCGTTCCCTGCTCGATCGCAGCCCGGATGCCCTGCATCAGCCGCTGGTAGAACCGGACGTTGTGCAGTGTCAGTAGTCTCGGCCCGAGCGCCTCGCCGACCACGAACAGGTGGCGCAGGTACGCGCGCGTGAAGTTGCCGCAGGTGTAGCAGTCACACGTCGGGTCAAGCGCACCAGAGTCGTCGCTGTACCGGCTGTTCCGGATAACGACCCGGCCCGAACTGACGAACGCCGTACCGGTGCGGCCGTTGCGGGTAGGAAGCACGCAGTCGAACATGTCCACCCCGAGCTTGACCGCGGCGATGATATCCTCAGGGTAGCCCGCGCCCATGAGGTAGCGGGGCCGGTTAACGGGCAGCAGCGGCGTCACGCGTCCGACCATGTCATAGGTGACGTCCGACGCCTCACCGAGACAGAGCCCGCCGATCGCGTACCCGGACAGGTCAAGCGCAACGAGCGATCTGGCGCTCGTCTCCCGCAGGTCGGCGTAGGTGGCACCCTGCACTATGCCGAACAAGTTGGTATCCGGCTTGCGTGCCCGGCTGCACCGTTCCGCCCAGAGCAAGGTTCTTGCCGCAGCTGCCTCGGCGACCGGCCGACTTACCGGATACGGCGGGCACTCATCCAGGCACATCGCTATGTCCGAGCCCAGTGCCTCCTGAATCTCCACCACGACTTCCGGCGTGAAAAAGTGCCGGCTGCCGTCTACGTGCGACTGGAATTCGGCGCCCTCGTCGGTCACCCGGGCCAGGGCGGCCAGCGAGTAGACCTGGAACCCGCCCGAGTCGGTGAGAATCGGCCGGTTCCATCCCATGAACTTCGGCAGCCCGCCCGCGGCCTGAATCCGCTTGTGTCCGGGCCGGAGGTAGAGGTGGTATGTGTTGCAGACGATGATCTCTGCGCCGGTTTCGACCACCTCGGCCGGGGTCATGGTCTTGACCGAACCCTGAGTGCCGACCGGCATGAAACAAGGAGTGTGGACCGTGCCGTGAGCGAGGGTCAACGTTCCCAGGCGAGCGAGCGAATCGGTCTTTTCTATGCTGAACGTCAGCACGACCTGGATGGCACGGGAATCCGAATGACGAAACTCGAATGACGAAGCTCGAAACCCGATTGAAACCCGAATGCACGCAAGTCAGGAATTGGGGAATTCGGACTTGCATCGCCACCCGGATTCCGGACTTCGGGTTTCGTCATCACTGATTCGTCATTCGACCTTCGAACTTCGGACTTTCCTCAGGCTCATCCCATCTCCAGCTCTGAAAACCCGCCCAGGTTCAGCTTGCGCGGGCTGTCACGTACGACCGAGTTCTCGCCCAGCAGGGAACCCTCAAGCAGAGTGTGATGTACGACCACGCGCCGGTTGACGATGGAGTCCCAGACAATCGAGCCATGGATGTCGGCATCGGCCCCGACCGACGCGTTGGGTCCGATAATCGATGCCTGTATCTTCGCGCGATCATGGATGAATACCGGCGGGATGATGACCGAGCCGCGCCTGGGCTTGTAGTAGCTCTCCTGCGCCAGCAGATACCGGTTCGTGGCAAGCATCGCCTCGCGGGTTCCGCAGTCGAGCCAGTGCTTGATGGTGCGAGTCCTGATCTTCGCGCCGTCATTGACCATCAACTGCAGGGCGTCGGTGAGCTGGAACTCGCCCTTGGTCGTGCGCCCGCGGGCAATGAGTCGATCGAGCGCACCGAACAGAGATCCCGATTGCCGGAAGTAGTAGACCCCGACGATGGCAAGGTTGGACCGAGGTCGATCCGGCTTCTCGACGAACCGGCTGACAAATCCGCGCTTGAGTTCGACCACACCGAACCGGCGTGGGTCCGCGACCTCCTGCACGCCGATGACGTTCTCGCGGCCGACCATCTTCGACATGTCGAGGTCGACAATCGTATCGCCGAGCAGGACGAGTATCGGCTCGCCGGAGAAGGCGTCCTTGGCTCGGCAGACCGCATCACCCAGTCCTTTGGGGTCGGTCTGCTGCAGGAACCGAAACGGACAGCGGTACTCGCTTGTCAGGTAGTGCCTGACCTGGTCACCCTGCGCCCCGACTACGACGATCACTTCATCGGGCCGCGCCGGGAGCAGCCGGTCCATAATATGGCCGATGATGGGCTTGCCGGCTACCTGAAGGAGAATCTTGGGAGTAGTGTGGGTGTGCGGCTTCAGCCGTCTGCCCTCACCCGCCGCGGGAATCACTGCCTTGAACTTCACGTTCAACCTCGCTTCTGCGCCATCCTGCGCTTCAACTCGTCAATCCGCTTGATCTCCATCGCGTCCTTGCCTGTCAAGCGGGCCAGTTCTACTGAAACCAAGTCACCCAGCATCACCAGCGAGAAGACCCTGGCCAGGCGCGACCGTCCTTCGCTCTCAATCCGCATGGCAAGGTAGCAGGCATCTCCGGTGATTTCCAACACCGACTCCAAGCGATACCGAGTGCGCGGGTGGGTTTCGCGATCCAGCAGGGAGATCACGACCACGTTCCTTCCCGGATGCCTGGGACGACCCATGCCGACGATCTCGTTGTGGTTGTGCTCGGGAAACACGCTGGAATGACACAGCACGCCGGCATTCTCGTTGATTTGGCAGCGCCACCGGTCGGCCACCGCGTCGAGCGTTCGACTGGTCGAATAGACGATCGGCAATCGGCCGTCGATTTGCTTGGCTATCCTGCGGGCTCGCACGAGCCATGGCTTGCGTCTGGCTCGCATCAGTCGTACCGTCTCTTCGAGTCCCCGCTGGTGGCTCTTGCAGACGTTCAGCCGCTCCAGACAAACCAGCAGCGTCGAGAACAGGTATCCCAGCGCCGCGCGCGGTGGCATCCCGCCCGGAACCGGCATTACCGGGTACCCGGCTCTTGCCGCAAGCCGACCGAGCTCGCCACCACTGGTAATGACTACGACACGACATCCCCGTCTACGGGCCTGCGTGTAGGCGGAGAGTGTCTCCTCGGTGTTACCCGAGTAGCTGACTGCCACGAACAAGGTCTTGGCGGACACGGTGGCCGGAAGGTCATAG
>Ga0233422_10000078_pt1 | contig 53550 bp, 53 predicted proteins | sample Watercolumn_Mata_2_FD_182724 | JGI IMG/M metagenome (GOLD analysis project Ga0233422, IMG submission 182724) | Freshwater microbial communities from Lake Matano, South Sulawesi, Indonesia - Watercolumn_Matano_2014_110_MG | ecosystem: Environmental > Aquatic > Freshwater > Lake | place...
AGTTATAAAGTGCTTGCCCTTGTTCGCTTGCGCTCACAAGGACTGCGCTGGATGAAGTTATAAAGTGCTTGCCCTTGTTCGCTTGCGCTCACAAGGACTGCGCTGGATGAAGTTATAAAGTGCTTGCCCTTGTTCGCTTGCGCTCACAAGGACTGCGCTGGATGAAGTTATAAAGTGCTTGCCCTTGTTCGCTTGCGCTCACAAGGACTGCGCTGGATGAAGTTATAAAGTGCTTGCTTTTTAGTCGGCAGCTTATATAATATTAGCTTATGAATAAGGCGGCAGCAAAGAACATATTGATTATTTTATTGCTGAGCATCACGGGTTTTAGTATGATTAGGTATTTAAGTGAATTAAAGGCAAGATACCGGCTTCAAGATAGCCTGGTAAAGGCCCAGGATGAGATAGCCTTGCTCGCTCAAGAGAAACAAAACTTATTGCAGGATATAGGGAAGGAAAAAGAGATTAAAGGGCAGCTGGTACTGAGAAACGCAGAGCTCAAAGATTATTTAAGGGCAAGTAAGCATAAGATTAATCGCCTTTTCCAGGATAAGTCCAGGGTGCAGAATGACCTTGAGGATGCCAGTACCAAGTTCTCCATATTAAAGGCAGAAAACCGGGTTTTGATAGAACAGCGCAAGCGTGCTTACTTGGAGAATGAGCAGTTTAAGGCCAAATTAAGCTCTGTTGTTGAACTCAGGAGGGTAATAAGGGAGTTAAGGTCTAGGAAGCACAAATCCCCGATGGCGGAAAACGAAGGTAATCGGGGATTTCTGATAAAAAACGGTCAATTAAATACCCCGGAGAGAATTAAAATTGAAGTAGTGCCGGCTCAAGCTAAAGAATAATGAAGGATATCTTTATAGAATTATACAGAAACAAGATTTTGATGACTACTATTTCTACCTGGTTAATCGCCCAGGCGATCAAGGTGGGAATCGGGGTATTGCGTAAAAAAAGGTTTGATTTCCGCCTATTTATCGGCAGTGGCGGAATGCCGTCTGCGCATGCTGCAGGGGCTTCGTGTCTGGCAACGAGCATAGGTTTGGATTGTGGCTTTGACAGCGTATATTTTGCTTTAGCTTTTGCTTTTGCTATTGTAGTTATGTTTGATGCCCAAGGCGTGCGGCGCTCCACAGGCAAACAAGCGGGTATTTTAAATAAGATTATGGACGATATCTACTGGCAGGGTAAGATTCAGGAGATGCGTCTGCGCGAACTCATTGGGCACACCCCCGTAGAAGTTATTATGGGTTTGTTATTAGGTATTGTTATTGCTTTAGTGTCTTGGGCAGCGTAAAGATAAATCGGAGGCTTAAGTGAATAAAAGGCTATTAACTATAATTATAATAGGAGTAGTATTAACAGGATTCCTGCTTACCTTGGGAATTAAAAGATTCGCCAATGCGATTAAATCTTCCGGTAATCGTCCGACTATGCATAGTCTGATCAGCCAGGCGCGACAGTTTGAGACAAAGGGTGAATTACTTGAGGCCAGATCAATATACCAGAAGTTAGTGAATGAATTTACAGAGTCACCAGAGGTAGCCAACTGGCAGAGGAAGGTTGAGGATATCAATATTAAGTTATTATTCTCGCCGGCAATTACCCCCAAGAGCATAATCTATCAGATAAAACCAGGGGATACCCTGAATAAGATCGCCCGCGAACATAAAACTACCGCCGAACTTATTATGAAAAGTAATAATATCAGCGATTCATTGATTATCCCCGGGCGCAAAATAAAGATTTGGAATTCCCCTTTTAGCATTCTGGTGGATAAATCCCAAAACATCATGCTGCTTAAAAGCGACGAAGAGGTGGTAAAGACATATATTGTATCCACGGGAAAAGATAATTGTACCCCCGCAGGAGTATTTAAGATTATTAATAAACTCGTTAATCCTACCTGGTTTAAGGCTGGGGCAGTAGTTCCGGCAGGCAGCACGGAGAATGTGCTAGGCACGCGCTGGATGGGGTTTGATCTTGCCGGGTATGGCATTCATGGGACCACTGAACCAAAAGAGCTGGGCAAACAAGTTACCCAAGGATGCGTGCGCCTGAGTAACTCCGACGTAGAAGAGCTGTATGACATTATCCCTACAGGTACAGAGGTTACTATAGTTGAATAATCCTTATGGCCGGACTAGATTTTGAAAAACCCATTGTTGAGCTAGAGAGAAAGATTCAGGAGCTCAAGACTTTTATCGCAGACAAGAAGATAGACCTGTCTTCTGAAGTTAAAAAGCTTGAGGATAGGCTCGAGCACTTGAGAAAAGATACCTACAACAACCTGACCGCTTGGCAAAAGGTGCAGCTTGCCCGGCATCCCCTTAGACCATATACTTTAGATTATATCAATATGATTATGTCGGATTTCCTGGAGCTTCATGGTGACCGGCTTTTTAGTGACGATAAAGCGATGATTTGCGGTTTAGCTAAATTAGATAAGAGAAGGGTTGTGGTTATTGGGCATCAAAAAGGCCGCGATACCAAAGAGAACCTGAAACGTAATTTTGGCTGCGCGCATCCTGAAGGTTACCGCAAGGCTTTGCGCGTTATGCAGCTGGCCGAAGAGTTTCAATTGCCGATTGTAATCTTTATTGATACCCCGGGAGCTTATCCGGGCATTGGCGCTGAGGAGCGCGGGCAATCTCATGCGATTGCGCTTAACTTGCGCGAAATGACTAGTATCGGTGTTCCCATAATGGCGATGGTTATTGGAGAGGGTGGTTCAGGCGGGGCGCTCGGTGTAGGGGTAGCAGATCGTGTGGCGGTTTTAGAGAATTCATATTATTCGGTAATCTCTCCTGAGGGATGCGCAGCAATTCTTTGGAAGGATGGGGCAAAGGCGCCACAGGCAGCCGAGGTTTTGAAGCTGACCGGTGCGGATTTGCTAAAGATGGGGATTATTGATGAAATAATCCCCGAGCCACTGGGCGGAGCGCACCGGGATCCGGAAAAAATAGCCCAGAATGTAAAAGAGGTAATTAACAGAAGCCTCAAAGAACTAGAGGGTTTAGAGAAAGACGAATTACTTAAATTAAGGTATAAGAAATTCAGAGGCATAGGTGTTACTGGATGATTGAGCAAGAATTCTTGCTATTAGGTTTATTGCGTCAAAGCCCCAGGCATGGTTATGAAATAAAAATCCGCATACGCCAGATCCTTTCCCTTTTTGCCGGCGTAGATTTAAAATCCATATATTATCCGTTAAGGGTCTTAGAAAGGAAAGGCCTACTAGATAAGCATGTTGATAAAAAAGGCAAGAGGCCAAAGCGGTTTGTTTACTGCCTTACTAAAAAAGGCAAGGCCCGCTTTGATGAGCTGCTGAATAAAAGCCTGCTTAATTTTAAACGTCCGCAGTTCAGTTTAGATTTAAGTTTATATTTCTTGGATTATTTAAAACCTGCCTTAAGCCGGCGCAGGCTTGCAGCCAGGCTTATGATCTTAAGAAAGATATCCTCCAGCATAGAAGAGACGCTTGATTCCAATAAACTCAAGAACTCAACTTCATTATTGCGCATACTCAAGCACAATCTTTGTCTGCTTCAGGCAGAGTCAGAGTTTCTCAAGGCACTGCTTAAGGAGTTTTAATTTCTCCCCTTTGATTTCGCTTATGATAGAAGGCCCTTGCGCTTCGCGCAAGGATTTCACTAAAAAGAAGATATAAGGTGTTCAATTTCGCTAGATCAAAGCTATAAGGTGCTCAATTTCTTGCTTGACAAGGGTATACTTAGGTAATAAAATAATACTGCAAAATATAGTAAAATTTTACTATCAGGATATCTTTATTACGCATGTAAATTTCTATTATTAATGAGGTTAGTTTATGATCTGGGAAACTAAAACAAAAGAAAAATTTGAGGCATTGATATCCAGAATCCCTGTTTTCCATCGCCGGATCACAGAGTCAGTGGTCGCCAAGCAGGCAAAGAACAATGCGCTTTTGCGTAGCTCCGGGCAGATAGAAGAGCAGGATGTGATTGCTGCCTTTTTTTCCGATGTGCCTTCGCCTTTTTACAGCATGATGGTGCGCCTTTTAGAGCAAAACGGCTTTGATTACAAAAAATACGGCTTTCCGAAAAATCAAGAATAACTATGCATATAGGGGTTATTGGATCAGGTGCGATTGGCTGTCTTGTAGCAGCGTATCTTAAATTAGAGGGGGAGGATGTTTCTTTAGTAGGCCGTGCGGATTCAGTAAAAGCAATCCAGCAAAATGGGCTGCAAATATCCGGGGTGCGCGGTAATTTCAAGGTTGAAATTAAGATCTCCGAACAGCTGAATTATTTCCCGCAGCTGCTTATCCTGGCTACTAAAACCCAGGATATCGAATGCGCCATAAAGGATAATATTAGCCTGATTCGCAATACGCAGATATTAACTATACAGAACGGGGTGCAGGCGGAAAATATTGTTGCAAGATTCCTGCCCAAAGAGAATATAGTTTCCAGTATTGTTATGTTCGGCGCTACTTATTTAGAGCCGGCTAAGCTGGTGCATAACTTTGAGGGTTCCTGGATACTCGGCTGGCCTTTTGATAAGAAACAGCCAGAAGGATTGGCAGGCTTAAGTAAGATTTTAAATAAGGCATTCCCTACTCTAGTATCCGAGAATATTGTCGGCATGAAGTTCTTAAAGATATTTGCCAATGCTAATAACTGTCTTGCGGGGATATTAGGCAAAAGTATGCAGGAGGTCTTTAGCGACCTGGATGTAAGCCGGATAAGTATTGCTATCTGGAAAGAAGGGCTTAAGATTATTGATAAGGCAGGCATAAAATTAGTTTCCTTGCCAGGTCTTCCCGTAGAGAATATTACCCGCTTGACTTCTATGCCGACTAGCCAGGCAGCGGTTGTTTTTTCGCAGATTATGAAGAATTTAAGCAAGGAGCCGCTTTATGGCTCTATCCTGCAGAGTATTATGCGCGGCCGCAGCTCCGAAATCGATTATATCAATGGCGAATTTATCCGGCTTGCCGAAGCAAACAAGATTACCGCGCCTTTGAATAGTGTATTGGTGGATATGGTGCACAAGATTGAGAAAGAGGGTAGATTTTATAGCAAAGAAAAATTATTTACATCGATTCAGCAGGTTAGTGGATTAGAATGAATGAAGATAACACGGTAAATACGCCTTTCCCGAAGTTAAAGCTCACGGTTACTAATGTTGCGGGAGTCTGCTACCATGGCTACAAGATTGGCGATGAGATTTACCTAGAAGATTTTACTCATGCGCCGAAACATTTTTGCCTGGGACTTGCGCATGCGCTTTTCCCTGTAATATATGCCTTAAGCTTTGGGGCGAGATTCGGGTTTCGGGATAATCAGCGCTCGCTGCTGGTAACTTGTCCTGATGGAGGTAAGCTAGAATTTAAGGCCGAGATCCTGGATAAACAAGGTAATCTTGAAGTTATCCCCCGCGATACGCATCACAAGGGCCCCAATCCTAAGAAGATGATTATTGAGGTAGTCAGCGCAAAGGGGAAATGCAGCTTCGGTTATAAGATTGGTGACAAATGGGAGACGCAGGGGTTAAAATGTATCCCAGGTTTTTGCGGGGCAGCATTCCACACAGCCTTCCCGGCGCTATTTGCCTTGAATTTTGGGGCCAAATTTTTCTTCATGGATAATCCGGATTCAATTGATACAGTAACTTGCCCTGATGGGGGGAATATTATTTTTAAGGTTACAAGAGTAGAGGAGAGTAAATAATTTATGTCTAAACGCAGAGTGGTTATTACTGGTATAGGGGTAATCTCTCCTAATGGCATTGGCAAAAAGAATGCCTGGGAGGGTTTTTCAGGAGGTAAATCCGGCGTACGCTTAGTCGATGATTTTGATGTATCGGTTTTTAATACCAAGATTGCAGCCCAGGTAAGGGATTTCGATCCCTTTAAATTAGGCCTCACCCACAAAGAAGCTATGCGCATGGATCGTTATGTACAGTTTGGCTTAGCTGCCGGGAAAATGGCGATTGAGGACAGTAAATTGGATTTTTCTAAAGAAGACCCGCAGCGTATTGGGGTCTGCCTTGCCAATGCTATTTGTGGCACTAAATATATGGAGGAGGAGTTTGCCTTAGTTACTGAAGACGGCAAAAAACCTATTGATCCCAGCCTGGTGCGGCCTGACCTTTATGATGCGGCGATGTTTAATACCCCTTCAATAGAAATCAGCGCGCGTTTTGGCTTAAAGGGGATTTGTAATACTATCTCTACCGGATGTACTGCCGGCACGGATTCATTGGGTTTTGGGCTAGAGACTATCCAGGATGGCGAGCAGGATGTAATGATTTGCGGTGCGGCAGAGGCGCCGCTTACCCCGATTACCTTCGGGGCATTTGACGTGGTAAACGTACTCTCTGTGCATAATGATGATCCGCAAAAGGCCTCGCGGCCATTTGACAATAAACGCGATGGTTTCGTACTAGCCGAAGGAGCAGGCCTTTTAATTCTTGAGGAATTAAACCATGCCTTAAAACGCAACGCACCAATCTATTGCGAGGTTTTAGGCTTTGGCACCAGCTGCAATGCTTTTCATATGACGGACCTTCCTTCTGATGGCCAGGCCATGGAAACCTGCATTGCCCTGGCCTTAAAAGATGCAGCTGTTGAGCCAGGCGAAATAGATTATATTAATGCCCATGGTTCAAGCACGCGCATGAATGATATCTTTGAGAGCAATGCTTACAAGGCGATTTTCGGCCCTTATGCCTATAAGCTGCCGATTAGCTCATTTAAATCCATGATCGGCCATCCTTTGGCCGCGGCAAATGCTATTGAGATGACTATAACCAGTATGATTTTTGAAAAGAACATTCTTCCTCCTACTATCAATCAGGAGGAGAGTGATCCGCAGTGCGATTTGTATTATATACCTAATCAGGCAATTACAAAGAAGGTAAACATGATTCTTAAAACCAGCAGCGGGTTTTCCGGGATACACTCCTCGCTTATTTTAAAAAGGTTCGGTGGATAATGGAAAGAATTGCGATTACAGGGATAGGCGTAGTCAGCCCCTCGGGTATTGGCAAGCGGCAGTTCTGGGCAAACATTAAAAGCGGACGCTCCTTTATTAAAGAGATCACGCGCTTTGATGCCTCAAAATATCCTGCGCATATAGCGGGGCAAATTGATGATCTGGATAAATACAGTCATATATCTGAAAGGTTGCTCAAGAAGATCGACGCCTTCTCGCATATGGCTTTGGTAGCCTCGGAGTTAGCCTTGCAGGATGCGGGTATAGATATTAAAAATGAGGATCCAAATCTAGTAGGTATCTTCCTGGGCAATGCCATTGGCGGCTGGCTTTACGCTGAAACAGAGTTAAGGGATTTATATTTAGAGGGCCGGGAGGGGGTTTCGCCTTATATGGCTTCTGCCTGGTTTCCTGCAGCTCCTCAGGGGCAGGTCTCTATTTATTACGGGATAAAAGGGTTTAGTAAAACCGTGGTGAGTGACCGGGCAAGTTCGCTTATGGCTTTAGGTTATGCCAGGAAGGTATTATATAAGAATAAGCTGAATATGATTTTAGCCGGCGGCATGGAAGCTCCGGTTACCCCTTATGCCTTATTATGCTGCAATACATATGGAGCGCTCTCTACGCGTAATGATAATCCTCAGGCTGCATATCGGCCATTTGATAGAGAGCGCAGCGGTTTTGTTATCGGAGAAGGTGCGGGTATCGTGGTGATGGAGAGTATTGTGCGGGCAAAGAAAAGGAAGGCAAACATTTTAGGTTATATCAGCGGTTATGGCGCCTCTTGCGATGGAGCAGACAGGATTAATCCTGCTGCTGATGGTATTCAGCTGGCGCGGGCGATAAAGATGGCGCTTGCCGATGCCGGGATTAAGCCACAAGATATCGGCTATATCAGCTTAGATGGTCTGGCGGTTGATCTCTGGGATAATTCTGAGATTAGGGCGTTGGAATTAGTCTTCGGTAATGATTTAAAGAAAATCCCCGTAAGTTGCCCAAAGACTATGTTTGGAAATTTGCTGGGGGCATCCGGGGCCCTGGATATGATCATCGCCATTTTATCTATGGAGCATAGTCTTATCCCGCCAACCTTGAACTTGGATGCGCCGGTTTTAAACGGCATGAATTACGTGGTTAGGGATGCCAAGGAATATAATATAGACAAGTCTTTGATTATTTCGCGCGGTCGCGGCGGGATTAATGCAGTTTTAGTAATAGAGAAACCGTAAATTCGCTTATCATATATTGAAATTTAAAATGGAGGAAAGATGAGAATTCTTTTTGTTATGCCGAAGGTCGGCGCCTGGGCGACTCATGGTATACACAGATCGCCGAATCAACTGTATGCGCATTGGGCTGCTTATGTGCGTGAAAGAGGCTATGCAGATGTGGCGGTAATTGATGGCAAGGCGGATCAAATTGAGATGCCGGAGCTGATTGAACAGGTAAAGATTAAAAATCCCGATATCGTGGTTATGGGCGAACAGCTGCATGGTTATGGCGGGTACGGGGTGTTACGTCATTTTAAAGATGCGGCTATTGGGATCAAGAAGGTCTTGCCTAAAACAAAAATAATCCTCGGCGGGTTATGGTATTCAGCAATGCCTGTGCCTACGTTAGAAGAAAACCCGGCAGTTGATTTTGTGGTTATGGGGGAAGAGGAATCTTTTGGAGATTTGATCGAAGCAATAGATAAGAACAAGCCGCTTAAAGATGTAGGCGGGGTTACCTCTCGCGTTGATGGAGCGATTGTTATGGGGCCGCATAAGCCTCTTATGCAAGATTTAGACAAACTGCCATTGCCGGCTTATGACCTGTTCCCGATGCATAAATATGTAGGCCATACCCACTGGAAGCCTTTCGTCGATATGGTTACCTCTAGGGGCTGTCCTTCGGCGTGTACCTTTTGCTATGAATGGGATCAGTTTGATCCGCGCTCTCCTTCAGATTTCCTAAAATGGCGCGCTAAATCTCCGGAAAGGGTGATGGAGGAGTTAAATCTTCTGCACAAAAAATACGGGGTCAAGGTTGTGGTTATTCAGGATGATAATTTTAATGTAGACCCTAAAAGGGTGCAGAAGTTTTGTGAACTTAAAAAGGCATCCAATAATCCGATCAAATGGGTATCTTTAGGCCGCGCTATTGATTGGGTTAACTGTGAATCTATCCTGCCGCTTATGAAAGAAAATGGTTTGTTCATGGGTGTTTTTGGTATTGAGGTTACCACGCAAACAGAGCTTAAGAGGATTGCCAAGGGTATTACTATTGAGCAGATCAAGAAAACCATTGAGATTTTGCGTAAAAACGATATCGCCATTGTTGCAGATATTATGATGGGTTTTGACTACGATACCGAAGAGATTATAAAGCAGCGTTTTGAATTTACGGATCAGGTTGACCCGGATATCATGTGGGTGGGTTATGTGACCCCTGCGCCGAATTCGCCTATGTGGAGGATAGCCCTAAAGAAAAACTGGGTTGATCCCAAAAAGGTAGATTTTAGCCAGTGGGACTTCCTGCATCCGGTAATTCCTACGGATCATCTTTCTACGGAGGACCTCTGACGCTTAGGCTCCTGGTGCATGCGGGAATTTTTCTCAAAGCCGGGGAGAATAAACCGCATAATGGAGAGCAACTTTGATATGTTAGCCAAACTTTGTTTCCAGGATGTTATGGCCGGGGTGGGTAAATGGGAGGCAGCTGCAACAAAAGGAGAGGTGCAGATTTAGGGGGGATATATGGATACGAAAATCAAGGTTAAAGAAATATTAGCGAGTTTACTCAAGGTAAAGATTGAAGAACTAAAAGATGATCTCTCTTTGCAGAACAGTATTGGCGTTGATTCTACCGAAATGGTAGAGTCTGTAATTGCCCTGGAGAAGGCATTCGGCAAGAAGCTTAATATCAAGGAGATCACCAAGAATTCGACAATTAGCGAGATTGCCAGTAATATTGAGTCAAAATTATCCCAATGAAAATTATTGATTTAAGTCTACCTATTGACGAGAAGGCCTTTGAAGTGCATAAGGTGGATATCGAGCGCATTAGCCATAAAGCGGGAGTAGCTAAATTTAACCGCGTAATCATGGGTAAAACACTTTTAGACAGAATAAAATACGCCTTGGGCATGCGTATTATAAAGAAGGAGGAGCTGCCCGATGAAGAGTTTCTCTCTTTAGAGATTGTGCATGCCCCGGTGCATATAGGAACCCACCTGGACTATTCATTTCATTATGGTTCAAAGACAGAAAACCGTTCTTCTAAAACAGCAGATGAAATCCCCTTAGAGTACTGTTATCAAAACGCCGTAAAATTAAACCTCACGCATAAGAAGCCCGATGAAGCAATTAATGTGTATGATTTAAAATCTGCGCTGGATAAAATAAATTATCAGCTTAAACATTTGGATATTGTATTATTGCACACCGGTGCGGATAAATTATATGGCGGGCCAAAATATTTCTCAGATTACCCCGGGGTTGATCCTTCGGCAATTGATTTTCTGCTGTCTTCTGGCGTAAAAATCTTCGGCGTAGACACTATGGGTATTGACCGGCCATATAAGTTTATGTTAAGTGAATTCTTGAAAACAAAAGATCCCAGGAAATTCTACCCGGCGCATTTTTTTGGCCGCAAGAAAGAGTTTATTCATATAGAAAGGTTGGCGAATTTAGAAAAGCTGCCTAACCTTGGATTTAAGATTGTCTGTTTCCCGGTGCGTATAAAGAACACCGGAGCGGCATGGGCCAGGGTGGTGGCTATTTTAGATGAATAAGGAGGAAAAATGGGGCATACCTGCAATTCAATAATTATTAATGCGCCTTATGATTTGGTTTTTGATGTATCTAATGATATCCCGCGCTGGACAGAGTTATTCGGGAGTGAGTATAAAAAAGCAGTGGTAGTTAAAAGAGAGGCAAATAAGATTACCTTTCGCTTAACTGATGAGGATGATAAGTCATGGCAGTCCTTCAGGCTGCTTTTTAAAGATAATTTTTTTGCTTATGCCCAGCGGGAGGAGCCAAAATTTCCTTTTGAATACATGAAGATTATTTGGCTTTATACCCCTAAGCCCGAGGGGGTTGAAATGACCTGGATTCAACATTTCCATATGGATAGTAAGGCTAAATTTAATGATGCCCAGGTCGAAGGTTTTATAAACGAAGGCTCGCAGCAGAATTTGAAGATTTTCAAAGAGATTATTGAAAAAGAATCAGCCAGGTGAAGAAAACTACATTTGCTATCCTTTGTTTGGAAGGAGGGGTTTTATCCTTTAATGTAGCCGCGGCTGCCGCCTTAGTTCCCTCTATTGCAACTGACTTTGCTCTTTCTCAATTTGTAGTGGGTAAGATAATCTGGTTGTATATGCTTCCTTACGGGTGTGCTGCGTTTTTATACGGCCCGCTGGTGCGTTTATTTGATGCCCGCAAGGTAGAGCTGTTCTGTATGTTTTTGTTTACCTTGGCTAATCTTTTAGCGGGGTTATCGCAAGATATCACGACTCTTTTTGTTGCCAGGTTTATGATGGGTCTTTTTGGCGCATCGGTTATTCCTCTGGGGCTTATTTTAATTGCCAGGCATTTAGCGCAAAAGGAGCGCGGACGTTATATTGGATTATTCTTTGGATTTACATTTATCGCCTCCTTGCTGGGATTATTCTTCAGCGGAATAATTAACTGGAGGTTGATATTTATTATTCCCGGGGTATGCGGATTCATACTTTGGATTATTATGTTTATTTTTCTGCCCAGCTTTAAGGAGGATGCGGGTAATTTCCGCCTGGGTTATTTGGAGGCATTTAAAAACAAAAGGGTTATCAGAATATTTAGCTATATATTTCTTATAAGCTTAATTTATCATGCTATACAGCAGTGGCTGGGGGTTTATTTCTCAAGCCAGTTAAACTTAAGCCAGTTTTTTATCAGTATGCTGATTACCCTGACTAGCTTGAGCGGGATATTCGGCGAGATCTGGGGAGGCCGCCTGGCAGATTCAATAGGCCGGCTGAGGGTGGTAAATCTAGGTATTGCTTTTATGGTATTGTGTATTTTTCTGCTTTTGATAAAGCTAGCCTGGCCGTTACTTGTTTTGGTGATGATTGCCTGGGGCCTGGGCTGGACATTTAATCATGTGGGGCTAGCTACAATGCTTGCGGATTTACCAGCAGAATTATTGAATGAAGCAGCTAGTTTAAATAGCGGGGTGCGTTTTATTGCCGGCGGAGTCGGCGTTTATTTAGGCGGCTTAATTATGCAGAAGAGTTTTATTTTAGGATTTTCCATCTTTGGAACAGCTTTGTTAATCCTGTTATTATTTAGTCGATTTACAGGTAAGAAAAACAGCCGGCCTTGACAGGCACCCGACGCTAATATGTATTGCGTCGGTGTGCGCTATGTAGCGCAAGTGGCCGACACATTGTTTTATATGAGGAACAAGTGCGACGCTTCTTACGTCGTGTATCCTTGTGGATAACACCCGGCCCGAGAGGAGGTGGCCGGTGTACCCTTGTGGGTAAGGAGGAGAGTTATGAGCCCGGAATTAAAAGGAAAAACAGCAATTGTTACCGGCGCCAGTCGAGGCATTGGAAAGGCGCTTGCCTGCACCGCTGCTAGCTTAGGGGTAAATTTAGTTATTGGCGCGCGCGGCCAGGGCCCTTTAGAAGAAACCGCAGAAGAAATAGCTGAGGAGTTTAAGGTTCAAGTTTTACCCGTAGCTTGCGATGTGACAAAATTAGCAGACCTTGAGAATTTAGTTAAATGTGCCAGGGAAAAGTTCGGCAAGATAGATATTCTAATCAATAATGCCGGGGTATCCAGCCAGTATCCTTTTCAGGAGCAGCCAATCGAGGATTTTGAAAGATTGGCGCATACTAATTACCTGGGGTATGTGCGCTTGATTCGCCTGGTAATTAACGATATGATTAAGAATAAAAGCGGCGCTATCATCAATATGGTCTCCGGATCAACTTTATGCGATCCGCTGCCCAGGAATTTTATTGTTTACAGTTCGCTTAAGGTTGGCTTAAGGGCTTTTTCCAAGGGATTATTTTGGGAGCTGCGCGATCACGGGATTAAGGTAACCTCTATTTTGCCGGGGGTGACCGATACGGATTTAACCGGTAAATTACAGGAGATTACTAATGACTCTTCGCGTTTAATGACTACCGAGGCTATTGAGAATGCCGTGCGTTTTGCTCTGACAGTGCCGGCTAATGTCTGCCCTTTAGAGATCGCGGTGATTAACCAGCAAACACCCTGGACTGCTCCGGTAATACCGTTTCAGCAAAAACACCCGGGAAGGTAGAATTCAGCTAAACTTTAAAGGCATGCTATATTTTAATAAAGTGGAACCAGTAAAACAATAAAGGCGGTGAAATTATGAATAAACAGGATGTGAGGAATTTAAAGAAACGCTATTGCATTTGGCTCTATAAAACAGCTAAAGAAACCTTTGACAAATTCGAGCGTAAGTTTACCCAGGTTGATATCGATCAAGATATACTTATTGAAATGGAAAAGGAGCTTTTGGGTTCGTATCTTCCGCATGAAAAAGATGCCCTACAGAAATATATTAACGACTTTCAAAGATATATTGAAAACAAGGAGAAGGCCTGTTCGGAGTTAAGGGACCAGGGCAAGAAGATAAACCCGGAGTTTATTTTCTCGGAAATAAAATTAGACGCTGTTGAGAAGGTAATTATTAAAGAGCTAGGCAAAAGGGGGCTGGAAGAAATTAAAGATCTTTACGAAGAAGAAATGATCGGCCGTATTTTAAAAAACACGGAGCATTAATGTTAATTGACAGCCATAGCCATTGGTTGCCGGATGAAATCATCGGCAATGCCCATTTCTTTCATAAGGGCTGGGGTGATATTGAGAGTCAGCTAAAGATGATGGATGAGGCAGGCATTGACGTGGCAGTTTTAAGCTACCCTACCTCGGATGCGCATTTAAAATTAGGCAGTATCAGCGAGGTGGCGCATATATATAACGATAACGTTGCCAAAATACTTAAGCGTTTCCCCAAAAGGTTCATTGGCGCTGCGGTTTTGCCGGTAGATAATGCTACTGATATGCTTGAGGAGCTAAAGCGCGCAACCGATGAATTGGGGTTTAAGGCAATCTCCCTTGCCTCAAGCTATAATGGCATTTACCTGGATGATAAGATGTTCTTACCTATATATAGGGAGGCAGAAGAGAAGGATATCCCGGTCTTTGTACATGCGCAGATTGTTAACCCCATAGGTTTTGAGCGGGTAAAGGATCCCTTGCTTACTCCGGTTGTAGAATATGTTTTTGATACCACCATTTCAATAGGTAAGCTTTTAATGTCGGATATTCTTAGGCAGTACCCAAAGGTAAAATTTATCTTTGCTTATTTTGGCGGAGCAGTCTGTTATTTAAAGCAGCGTTTTGACGCTACCTATGCCATGCTGCGTTCAATCAACTTTGTAAAGGATCTGCAGGCCAATCCATCGGATTATTTTAAGAATATTTATGTGGATACCAGCGGGGACACTACTAAAGCAAATTTTGCGCTTGCTTTAGAACTTATGGGACCCAGGCATATTTTGTGGGGTAGTGACTGGCCAGCTAAGAAGGATATTGCAGGCGGTATAGCTGCAGTAAAGGATTTGCATATACCCCAGGCAGATAAAGAAAATATCCTGGGAGGTAATTTGCAGAATATTTTTAATATCTCATAACCATTTTAATTATAAAGGGAGAAGATTAGTATGCAGATGCAGAAGAATGTTCATCTAACGGGCAGGGATTTGACGGAGATGGTGCAGCTGAGGCCGCAGGATGTAGGTAAATATGCGATTGTCCCCGGGCCAAAGGACCGTCTGGAAGTTTTAATGAAGAAGATTGAAAATCCGGTGCGTAATTTTTCCTTCATGGAATACACCATGTATACCGGCACCTTTGAAGGGATTAAAGTTACCGGGATAAATGGCGGCAGGTTTTCTACAGACACCTCTATTACTACCGAAGTAATGTGCAACGCCGGGATTCCAAACATCATCCGCGTAGGGACATGCGGCTCGCTAGATGAGAATATTAAGGTAGGAGATATATTTGTGGTAGATGAGGTTATCCGCGGTGACGGAGTTACTCCTTATTATGTGGATAAAGATTTTAAGACGGTTAGCGATAAAGGTATATCGGATCTGTTATTTGAAATAGCTAAAGGTATGGAGTTAAATGTGTATCGCGGAAAGGCCTGGACCACTGATGCATTATTGCGCGAAACACGCGAAATTGTAGAAGCTAAGCGTAAAGAGGGTGCCAGGGCAGTAGATATGGTTTCTTCAACCCTCTTAACTATCTGCCAAACATATAAGATTAAGGCTGGTTCAATCCTGGCAGTCAGCGATAATGTGGTTACCGGAGAGATGGGGTTTATGAACCCGCTTTATTATATGGCAGAGAGCAATTTGATTAAGATTGCTTTGGAGGCAGTAAAGAAAATGGAAGGCAAGTAATCTATTATGAGATTTTCGCCGCTTTTTTGGCCGATACAACTAAAGGGCAATGTTATTTATATCCTTGATGAGACCAAGCTTCCGCAGAAGCTTGCCTATATAAAAGCCAGGGATTACAAAGGCGCTTGTTGTGCGATAAAAGAGATGAAGACCCGCGCTGTAGGCCAGGTGCTTCTGGTGATGTACGCCTTTCTTTTAAGCAAGCGGCAGAATATTGATCTGGCTAAAGTAGCTAAAGCTCTCAATGCTACGCGTCCGACACTGGCGTTTAGATTTTTAACCGATATGGTTTTGCATTGGGATAAAAGCAAGGCGCCACTGGATAAAAATATTTTAGGTTTTCTTGAAAAGCTTAAGCAGGCGCGCATAAATCAGGCTAAAGATATGGCTAAGCTGCTTAAAAATGGCGATGTAATCCTTACGCATTGCAATATCAGCGGCTTGATGCCTTTAATTGCAGAGTTTGCCAGAGAAGAAGGCAAAAAGGTAAGTTTTTATGTCACTGAGACGCGGCCATATCTACAGGGCTCGCGTTTAACAGCCTGGGAGCTTATGAGAGCCAAATTACCGGTAACCATTATTACGGATAACATGGTGGCTTATTTGCTCTCACTGGGGAAGGTGACTAAGGTGATTGTCGGCGCAGACCATTTAACCCAAAACGGAGACATTGCTAATAAAATCGGCACCTATCAGATTGCGGTAGTGGCCAGGTATTTTAATATTCCTTTTTATGTCTTGTGTCCTCCTCCGTCAAAATTAAAAAGCGGCAACGAAATTAAGATTGAAATCCGCCCGGATGATGAACTTAAGATTTATCAGGGTCTGATGCTTGCCCCAAGAGAGGTTAAGGCATATTATCCGGCTTTTGATGTTACGCCGAAGAATTTAATTACCAAGCATATTTATCTAAGGGTGTAAGTATGTCTGAAAAAGATTTAAGGCTTGAAATTATTAATGTTGGCAGGCGTCTTTATGAGGCGGGCTTGGCAGTAGCTAAATCCGGGAATTTAAGCGCCAGGATTGATGAAGAAAATATCCTGATTACAGCCAGCGGTTCATTTTTAGGCCAGCTTAAAGAAGAAGATATTGTTAAGGTTAATTTAGCCAGCGTAAAATCCACAGGAGAATTCAAACCAAGTTCAGAGTTGCCTTTGCATAGCTTAGTCTATAAGAATTTCTCCGCTAAAGTAGTTATCCATTGCCATCCTCCCCTAATTAATGGGTATTTTGCAGTTGCGAAGACACTTAAGGCGATGAGTTTTGAGACAAAATTTTATCTTGGCGATATTCCCGTAATACCTCAGGAAACACCGACAGTAACCTTGCCCGAACCGGTTATCGCAGCCCTAAAGACAAATAACCTGGTTGTCTTAAAGAATCATGGCACAGTAGCGATTGCGGATAAATTTGAAGACGCCTTAAGTATTACCGAGGCATTGGAAGAGGCGGTCAAGAGTGCGGCAGTTGCTCGTTTATTTGACAAAGAGATTCTGGATAATTTAGACGTTGCTTTAAAAAATGACCTAAAGCGGAATGAACCTGCTTATGCTATGTTCAGCCGGGAGCATATTCAGGCGATTGTGGATTTAGTTAACCGGGATGAGTTTATCTCCCAGAAGGGCAGGGAGCTGGATTTAACTTTAAAATTAGCCATTCAGATGGATGGATGCAATGAGGTTTTTAAATTTAACTTTGAGAAGGGGAAGATTGCAAGGTTAGATTTTGATCCCGATGCACCATTTGTAATATCCGCACCGGCCTCTGTTTGGGAGCAGGTATTTTTAGGCAAACTAGACTGTTTTGTAGCAGTTACGCAGGGTAAAATGCAGTTGCGCGGCCAATTAGGGCAGCTTTCTAAATGGTACGTTCCGTTTACGCGGTTGTTTGCGTTATTTAAAGAGGTAAGCATAAAATGAATTTAAAATATCCGCTTTTTATAAAAGATCAATTTATTGAAACCTTAGAGAGCCAGAATATTATTAATCCTTCAACGGGAAAGGTAATTGCTGAAGCCTCGCTGGCTTCGACAAAAGAAGTAGAATTGGCTTTGGCCAGCGCCAGAGGTGCTTTTGACAATGGCCCCTGGCCACAGTTTTCCCTGCATCAACGCAAGGAGTTTATTCTTAAGATTACTCAGGGGATTTTAGACAATGCTGCGGAGTTGGCGCAGCTGGAAACGCAGAATACCGGAAAACCCATAAAGGAAACTACTTTTATGGACATCCCTTCTAGCGCCAAGAGCTTTGAGTTTACGGCAAATAACTTCATGAGCTATCTGGTGAATGAAGAGATCGGCGTTTCTGAAGATGCAAAATCGCGTTTAATCCGCGAACCCATGGGGGTAGTGGTATTAATCGTACCCTGGAATTATCCGCTTTTAATTACCTGCTGGAAACTGGCTTCGGCCTTGGCTGCGGGAAACACAGTTATTTTAAAGCCCTCCAGCATTACTCCGCTTACTGCCTTGGAGTTGGCAAAAATTATCCATCAGGCCGGCCTGCCTGCGGGAGTGGTCAATGTAATTAACGGCAGTGGTCCAAAAATAGGTGAAGAGCTTTGTGCAGACAAGCGCGTAGATATGATTTCTTTTACAGGTAGTAACGAGACAGGTAAGCAGATTATGCAATATTCTTCCAGAAACGTAAAAAAGATGACTCTGGAGTTAGGCGGCAAATCTGCAAGCCTTGTATTTAATGATGTTGATTTAGAGATTGCAATAAACAGTTGCCTTGCCTCTATTTTCTTAAACCAAGGCCAGATGTGTACGGCGATGTCGCGGATTTTCGTACAGGAAGGTATTTACGATAAATTTCTGGCAGGTTTTGTAGAGAAGTCTAAGCGCATAAAATTGGGACTAGCAGATAGCTTTGAAACCCAGATGGGTCCGTTGATTAATGATGCGCAGCGCAAAAAGGTAATTGCTTATATCGATAAAGCGAAGGCTGAAGGCGCTCAGCTTGTTTGCGGGGGCAGGATCCCAGAAAACCCTGAGTTAAAGAACGGTTATTTTTTTGAACCCACGGTTTTAATTGATGTAAATGTGCATTCCCATATATTTAAGGAGGAGGTGTTCGGCCCGGTAGTTCTAATTAATAAGTTCTCAGGTTCCGATGAGGCAGTAATTTTGGCCAATAGCGTAGATTTTGGTTTGGCTGCCTGTATCTGGAGCAAGGATTTATTCCTGGCGCAGGAACTAGCTAAGAAAATAAATGCCGGCACCGTCTGGATTAATACCTATGGCATGTTTTATAATCAGCTCCCTTATGGAGGTTTTAAGCAGAGCGGGTTTGGTAAGGAATTGGGCAAGGAGGGTTTCCTGGAGTATACCCGCCTTAAAAATGTAATTTTAGACCAGTCGCAAGAAGGCAAGCCGCTGGTTAATTACTGGTATGGATTCTAATGGATGCAGTTAATATTTTAAAGCAGCGGGCAAAAGAATATGGCGATAAGCCGGCGGTTATTTTTGGCCAGGAGCAGATTTCTTTTGTTGAGCTTAAAAATAAAGTTTTCTTCCTTGCTCAAAGTTTACTGAAGCTGGGGGTTAAGCGCGGGGATAAGGTTGCAATCTATCTCCCTAACTGGCCAGAATATATTTATAGTTATCTGGCTATCTGGTGTATCGGCGCCTGCAGCGTGCCATTAGATTTTATGCTTACCGAAGAGGAGGTAATCTCCTGCCTTAGCCATGCCGAAGCCAGGATCCTTATAACCAAACATAAAGCCAATATTTCATTCCTGCGCCTTAAATCAAGCCTGCCTTCGCTGGAGCATATTATCTCTTGTCGCCTGGTAAAAGAAGAGGCGCTAAGCTTTGAGGAGCTTCTGAAGGCAGGGGAAAAGAACCTTCCCCGGATTGAGATTAAAGAAAAGGATTACGCCATAATCTTTTATACCTCAGGCACAACCGGAAAGCCAAAAGGCGTGCTAATTAATTACCTCCAGCTGGATGCCCCTCCCAAATCAATGGCTTTTTTTGTAAATGCGGATTTAAACTCAAAAGATGTTACGCTTTGCGCCTTGCCTTTTTCGCATTTAGGGGGCCTAATTTATATTCAGAATACGCTTACCTTTGGACTGACCCTGGTGTTAATGGAGCGTTTTATGCCGCTAGATTTCTTAAGGAATGTGCAAAATTATAAAGTTAATTTTTTCTGGATTGTTCCTTCGATGTATTATGCGCTTTTGCAATTGAAGGAGTTTGAGACCTTTGATTTATCCAGCCTGCGTTGGATTGTTACTTTCGGAGCCTCAAACTCGCCTGATGCCCTGCGTAGGTTCCATGAGTTTTGCCCCAAGGCATCTCTTTTAAATGGCTGGGGTTTGACAGAGACTAACGCTCCCACGGTAGTCTTGCCCATGGGCTCAAAGAATATAGAGAGCGTAGGCAGGCCAGCCCCCTGGATTGAGGTAAAGGTTTTCAATGACCAGGCCCAAGAGCTTAAGGCAAATGAGGTAGGGGAGGTGGCAGTCAAAAGTTGGGTGGTTACCGACGGCTATTTAAAAAATGAAGAATTAACGCGCCAGACTATCCGCAATGGTTGGTTTTATACCGGCGATTTGGGTAAATTTGATGCCGCAGGATTCCTTTATATTGTTGGCAGGAAAAAGGAGATGATCAAGGTGGGAGGAGAGATCGTTTTTGAGCCGGAGGTTGAGGCGGTTTTATTGAGGCATCCGGATATTGCTGAAGCTGCGGTAATAGGGGTAGCTGATAAATTACGCGGGGAGTTGCCCAAGGCTTTTCTTGTGTTAAAAGAAGGCAAAAATATTTCCGATGATGATTTGCGTTATTTTCTGCGCCAGCACCTGGCGCATTTTAAGATCCCGCATTATTTTGATTTTTGTGCAGAGCTCCCCAAGAACCGCACCGGTAAGATCGACAAAGAAATACTTAGGGACGGTTCTCAAACCAATCTTAAACTGTCCCCCTGAAAGGGACAGTTTTGCTTTGCGTTAAGAACCGTCCCTGTTATGTTATTATCATGCAAGATATTAAGGAATTAAGTTTAAGGGAACTGGAAAAAAAATTATTTTCATGGGGCAAGCCCAAATATCATGCCAAGCAAATACTGGCTTGGATTTTTCAAAAGGGCATCTATGAGTTTAGCAGCATGAGTAATTTGCCCGCGGACTTAAGGAGCGCCTTGGCGGATGAGTTCTATATTTTGGGTTTGGGCCTGGCAGATTTACAGAAATCCTCCGATGGCACAGTGAAATTTCTGTTTGAATTAAATGACGGCAACTTAATTGAGGCGGTACATATACCCGCAGCTAAACGCACTACTGGCTGCATCTCTTCTCAGGCAGGCTGTAAGTTTGCCTGTGAATTTTGCGCAAGCGGCTTAAAAGGTTTTAAACGTAATTTAACCAGCGGCGAGATCCTAGACGAATTGCTTTATTTAAAGAGTAATCTGCAGGGGGCCAGGCTTACCCATATTGTATTTATGGGTACCGGCGAGCCGCTGGATAATTACGAAAATGTATTAAAGGCAATCAGAGTAATTAACTCTGCGGAGGCCTTTAATATCGGGGCCAGGCGCATTACTATTTCTACCTGCGGGATTATCCCGGCTATAAAAAGATTGCAGGAGGAGGATTTGCAGATAGAGCTCTCCGTATCGTTACACGCAGCCGAAGATAAATTGCGCTCAAGGATTATGCCGGTCAACCGTAAGTATCCGCTAGCGGATTTAATTAAGTGTTGCCATGAATATATTGAAAGAACAAACCGCCAGGTTACCTTTGAATATATTCTAGTTAAAGAGCTGAATGCGGATTTATCATCGGCACAGAAATTAGTAATGCTGTTAAAAGGGTTAAGATTAGCCAAGGTTAATCTGATTCCGGCTAACCCCATCCTTAAGTCAACGGGGAGGATTATTCCACCCAGCGAGCCAGAGGTTTGGGCGTTTAAAGACTATTTGTCTAAAGCCGGAGTTAATGTTACATTAAGGAGGGAGCGTGGGCAGGATATCCATGCTGCCTGCGGGCAATTAAGGTTAAAATATGAACAGGATTAATTCGGTTTTTTTAATGATTCTTTTGAGTATTGCTCTGTCCGGCTGCGTAAAGCAAGAGATTAAGAATCTTGATGCCAAGGGGAGCGATATTATTTGTTTTGGGGATAGCATTACCTTTGGTTACGGAGCAGCCCCCGGAGAAGATTACCCCACGGCATTAGGTAAGATGCTCGATGCTCCGGTTATTAATGCCGGGGTAGATGGCGATACGAGTTTTTCCGCATTAGAACGCTTGGAACAGGATGTTCTAAGCAAAAAGCCACGGCTGGTTATTGTTGAATTCTGCGGAAATGATTTCTTAAAGAAAATCCCCAGAGAAACAACAATTAAGAATTTGAGCCAGGCTATAGACCGTATCCAGGCGCAGGGGATAATGGTGGCTATTATGGATATCAGCGCAGGGATGTTCTTTAGGGAATACAGGTCTGCCTTTAGCAGGCTTGCTAAGAAAAAGCAGGCAATATTTATCCCGGTAGTTTTAAATAAGATTATTACTAACCCTGCGATGAAAAGTGATTTTTTTCATCCCAACGCCCGGGGATATAAAGTCATAGCCAGGCGGGTATATGACGCGATAGCCAGGTATATTAAGAAATGAGAAAAATAAGTCTAACCCAGATGAAAGGTAATCAAAAAGGCACTATTCTTGACCTTGCCGGAGGAGCGGCTTTACAGAATAAATTTATGAGCATGGGTATTTATAAAGGCAGGGAGATTACTAAAATCAGCCATATCGGCTTAAAGGGTCCGGTAGCAATCAAGGTAGGTAGAAGTGTTTTGGTTCTCGGGCATAGTGTAGCCAATAAAATAACGATTGAAAGCCATGATTAAAAAGGTCTTCTTAGTGGGTAATCCTAATGTTGGCAAAAGCGTAGTTTTCTCGCGCCTTACGGGGGTACAGGTTATTTCTTCTAATTATGCCGGCACAACCGTTGAGATTATGCGGGGTTTTCTTAAACTCGGGGATCAGGAGATTGAAGTTATAGATCTGCCGGGTACATATTCGCTTGAGCCGGGCTCTAAGTCAGAGGAGGTCGCTGTATCATTGCTGAACGAATCCGCCAAAGACGAAATAGTAGTTATCAGTATTGTTGATGCCACTAATCTGGAGAGGAATCTTTATTTAACCTTGCAGTTACTTGAAGCAGGCGTCTCGGTTGTAGTTTGTCTGAACATGTGCGATGAAGCTAAACATCACGGGGTAAGCATTGATACAGTTGGACTGGAGAAGCTGCTGGGGGTTCCGGTTGTACCCACTTGCGCTATAACCGGTTCAGGGATAAAAATGTTGGTGGAAAGGATAAAAGATGCAAAAAGTAACCCCCGGGATAAATCAAGCCATAGAGAACGCTGGCAGACAATCGGTTCAATTATTGAGCAGGTGCAGCGTCTGACACACAGGCACCATAGCTTACGCGAACTCCTGGAGGATGCTTCGGTAAGGCCTTTTAGTGGCGCGCTTATTGCCATAGGGGTGATGTTTGCCTCTTTTGTAATTGTGCGTTTTATCGGAGAAGGCCTAATCAACAGGGTAGCAGATCCTATCTTCTTAAACTTTTATCAACCGCTCTTAAATAAACTAAGCCAGGTTTTGGGGCAAGAAAGTTTTTTACATCATCTACTAATCGGAGATTTAATTAACGCAAAGATTGACTTTAAACAATCCCTGGGGTTATTCACTACTGCTCCCTATATTGAATTTGCTATGGTCCTGCCTTACATTATCTCCTTTTACTTAGTTTTAGGGTTATTGGAGGATATCGGGATTCTTCCGCGGCTGGCCATGCTTTTAGATAATCTTTTGCATCGTATCGGCCTACACGGTTTTGCGATAATACCGGTGCTTTTGGGTTTAGGTTGTAATGTCCCGGGGATCCTGGCTACGCGAAATTTAGAATCCAGGCGCGAGCGCTTTATCGCCGCAACACTGATTTCTATTGGTATCCCTTGCGTAGCCTTACAGGCAATGATTTTTGGTTTGCTGGGTAAATTTTCTGGTTTTTATGTTTCCGGGGTGTATTTAGTGCTCTTGGTTATTTGGGTAGTTTTAGGGGTGATTCTTAATCATGCCACTAAGGGATATAGCCCTGAGCTTTTGGTGGAGATACCTCCGTACCGCCTTCCTTCCCTGTTAACACTGTGGAAGAAATTATTTTTACGCATTAAGGGTTTTTTAATTGAAGCTGCGCCATTGGTCCTATTAGGCGTTTTAATCATTAACGTGCTTTTGTACTTTAAATTATTTGGCATATTTACGAACCTGTTTGCTCCGGTGGTTAATGGTTTGTTCGGGTTGCCTAAAGAAGCAGTGGTGGCTTTGGTAATGGGTTTGTTCAGAAAGGATGTGGCAGTGGGCATGCTTATGCCACTGGCTCTGAGCGTTAAACAGTTATTTATCGCTGCTGTGCTTTTGGCTGTCTCCTTTCCTTGTGCGGCCACTTTTGTGGTATTTTTTAAAGAGCTGGGATTAAAAGATTTGCTCAAGGCCACCTTGATTATGTGCGCTGTTGCCTTAACCGTAGGCACGCTGCTTAATTTTCTCATGCGTTAATAATTGGGGTCGCTCCCGTATCTTCCGTGCACCAGTCGGCCTTGCTTGAGCAAGGCCTCCTTTGGCGTTCGCTATGCCGCATTTAACAAGTAAAAAACTCGGCGATGCGGCATGCCGAGCCTCTCCTGTTAGGGGGCTTGAGAGCCACAAGAGACCTTGGATATGGAATTTTACATAAAGAGCATCTTTTAATCACCAAAATAATAGGAATTAGTATTAAAGATGGTATAATATAATTTTAACAACGCCAAAATAAGATGATAATAAATCAGTCACACGAAGAAGCGCATAAATCTGAATATGGTTATAGTCGACATAGTCATGATCACACTCATGGAGCAGTGGACGCAACTTTATTTACCACCGAGCGCGGCATTTGGGCGGTAAAGTGGTCATTCTTCTGGCTTTTTATTACCGCAATATTCCAGGTAGTTATTGTTGTATTAAGCGAGAGCGTGGCGCTTCTTGCTGATACGATTCACAATTTCGGCGACGCCGCTACTGCCGTTCCTTTATGGTTTGCATTTAGGCTTGCACGGTATAAGGCCACCAAGAGGTTTACGTACGGATACGGTAGGGTTGAGGATTTGGCCGGTGTCGCAGTGGTTCTTACAATTCTTTTAAGCGCTATTGTGGCGGGGTATCAATCCTTTGAGCGGTTCATCCATCCGCAAAAAATCGGTTATCTATGGGCAGTTATTTTAGCCTCGATTGTCGGTTTCTTAGGTAATGAGGCGGTTGCGTTATTTCGCATTAAAGTCGGCAAAGAGATAGGCAGTGCCGCATTGATCGCCGACGGTTATCACGCCAGAGTTGATGGGCTTACCAGCCTTGCGGTATTGGCTGGTGCGATAGGTGTATGGTTGGGTTTTCCTTTGGCGGACCCGATTGTGGGCATGGGCATCACGATAGCCATACTCTGGATTGTTTGGGAGTCAGGCAAGGTGGTTTTTGTTAGGCTTCTGGATGGCGTTGATCCGGAAGTGATAGATGAAATTCGTCATGCGATTGATCACGTTGATGGAGTGCGGGATGTGGCGGAAATACGAGTGCGGTGGATTGGTCATCGGCTTCATGCGGAGATTAACATAGCTGTCGGTTCTCATCTTTCGGTTGATAAAGGACACGAGATTGGTAATGAAGTAAGACATCAGCTTTTGCATCACTTAAAATATTTATCAGGGGTAACGATTCATGTTGATTCGGTGAATGCTTCAGGTGAAGGTCATCACCACATCGCCAATCATAAACATGGTAATTTTTTAAATCATTCGCATTAAAATTTGGAAAAGCTAATTTCCAAAAAAGTTAGTTACAATATAATAAATGCAATGAAAAGGAAAATAATAAATATACTCGTTATCATTTCTGTTTCGATGATGTTGACTTTCTGTTGTTCCAGCAGGGAAGCGTTGGCTAGAGATACTTCAGTCAAAAATTCACAATCCGTTACAGAAAATTTTACAGGCCATTGTGGCAGTTGCTCACCTAACTCGAGCGGCGAAGATTGTCATGACAGCCTAAAGCTATTTATTTTCTCCGCAAAAGAATTATCTGGCATTGGTTCATTTTTATCTATCCAGAAGGCGTTCAAAAATATTTATTTATCGATAAAGGTAAATGATGACATTACGGCTTATTCGTTTTCCTCTATTACGAAATCGCCTCCTTGGAAATTCCAGGATAGCATTATTTTATATCTTCAGTTCGCCGTCCTCCGCATTTAATTCTTAGCATTCAGCTCCTTGGAATCCTCGGTTTGCTTATCTTTTGGATAAGAGGGATTAAGCAAATCGATTTATATAAATATCAATCGGAGGTATCAATATATGTTTACTCATTTGAAAATTTTTATTGTTACGCTTTATATTGCGCTTATTCCCCAGGTTGGCTTTGCGCAAAATAACTATGATTTAGAGACAGAAGTTTATCCTAAATTGAGCGGGCGGCAGTGTACGCATCCGCTTGCGGGGCAATATAGCTGTCAAGAATCGATAGCGATGAGAGCCTACATCAAGGACCTGAAAGATTCAGGTATGTCAAAGGATGATATTTTTTTAAAGGTAGCGAAAGAATATTCTTTAGACACCATACTGGATAAAGAAATAAAAGCTCGGGTTGAAAAAGAAATGCTTAAAGAATCTGGAGATAAATGTCCTCGGATTCTTATCGAGCCGACAATGTATAATTTTGGTCAGGTGTCCAGGTCACAGGGTACTGCCACTCACATTTTTAGAATTAATAATAAGGGGGGGGCCGATCTTGTCATTAATAATGTGTATTCGGTATGTCCATGTACATCGGTTTCTATAAAAGTTGATAAATACGAGAGCCCTGTTTTTAACACCACGGGCGCTCCAAAAGATTGGCAGGTAAAACTTCAACCTGGTAAAACGGCTGAGTTGAAGGTTACGTTAAACTTGAATCATGAAAGTTTGAATGTCGGAAATGTATCAAGAAAGGCGTTAGTTTTAAGCAACGATCCGCTTTATCCAAGCGCCAGCGCCACGATTTCCGCCGAATTGAAATATTAATAGATCAAAGGTCAGAACCCATGATAAAAAACATACTCGGTTTGTTTTTTGCTTTATTTTTTATCGGCAACACCATGGCACATGCGAACGAGAGATTTTCGGACTTGCCGGTTTTAATGGTTTTTTATTCGCCTACTTGCCACAGCTGTATCAAGGTCAAGAGCGAAATAATGCCTGAGATCGAAAAGGAATCAGCAGGTAGGTATTTAATTGAATACCGTAATATTGAAGAGATTGAAAACTTTAAATTGTTGGTAGGTCTTAAAGAAAAACACAATGTGGCATTGAGTAATGATATGCCGGTGTTTTACTTCAACGGAAATTTTTTGAACGGAGAGACGCAGATCGGGAATACTTGGAAAGATTTTCTTACTCGTTCACTGTTTGCTACGGGAGGCGTGGGGAAACAAGATTTACCTCAAGTAGATTTAGTTTCTTGTTTTAAGAACTTTAAGTTGCTTGCGGTGTCTGGCGCAGGACTGATAGATGGGATTAATCCCTGCGCTTTTACTGTTCTGGTGTTTTTTATTTCTTTTTTGGCTTTGCAGGGTTATGTGAAGAAAGAATTAATAGCGATCGGGGCGTCATTTATCTTGGCAGTATTTGTCGCTTACCTTCTGATAGGAGTAGGGGCTTTTAGTTTTCTTTATCAGATGCATGGGTTCAAAGCAGTTATCAAAATGACCAATATGGCTATTGGCAGTTTGACTATTTTGTTTGGAATGTTAGCCCTTTATGATTTCTTTAAATATAAGACGACCGGTAAAACAGATGGATTGGTTTTACAGTTGCCTAAAGCGGTAAAAGAACAAATTCATCGAGTAATAAGAACGCAACATAGGGTAGATAGACAAGGGCAGGGGTCTGCCGAAAAAAGACACCTTTGGCCTTTGATTTTCAGTGCTTTAACCACCGGTTTTTTAGTATCTATTCTTGAGGCCGTATGCACCGGACAAACTTATTTGCCGATTATTGCATTTATTTTAAAGACCACCGATTTAAAGCTACAGGCTCTTTTTTATCTAGTTCTCTATAACTTCATGTTTGTTGTGCCGTTAATAGTGATATTTATCTTTGCTTTACTCGGGGCGACTTCCGTTCATTTTACAGGATTCTTAAAGAAACATCTCGCTTTAATCAAGATTACTATGGCGCTTTTATTTTTTAGTCTGGGAGTTTTTCTGTTTTTGCGAGCATAAAAAGGCTTTTCTGAATGTGCGCATATCCAAGGTCTTTTGTGACTCTCAAGCCCCATGCCGAGCTGAACACGCACGGCATTAGCACGAAGCGAGCGGCCTAGCGAGCGCCAAAGGAGGCCTTGCTTAAGCAAGGCCGACTGGTGCACGGGAGATACGGGAGCGACCCCAATTATTATGCCGAAGAAGGGAGTTGAACCCTTACGAGGTTGCCCTCATCGGTTTTTGAGACCGACGTGTATGCCATTCCACCACTTCGGCAGAGATTTTTAAGTTGACGCTAAGCATTTTATATTCTAAAATAGCAAAGGTCAATAGATAAAATGAAGGGGCTGTAGCTCAGCTGGGAGAGCACTTGCATGGCATGCAAGGGGTCAGGAGTTCAATCCTCCTCAGCTCCACTTAAGTTTTTGCGACAAGCGAAAACTTAAGTGGCACTACGTGAGCGTTAAGCGGCAGGGCAAGTGCCGTAGCTAACGAAGTGCCTAGTCATTATTTAGCAAGGACGGACAATATCCGTCCTTTGTACTTTTGTCTTCGGCATATTTATCACTAAGAACAAATACAAGTATAGGCAATGATCTCTCAAGTATTCCGCCTTGATTTTACTATAGGGCTCCATTTATAAGTTATTGACGCTGGTTTTAAGCAGGGGTATAATTTAAAATTATGATACTAGGCGTGCATATTTCCGGCTCAGGCAAGATTTATCAGTCATTGGATACTGCCAAGGCCTTAGGCTGTGACACTATGCAGATATTCAGCCGCTCACCTCAGAGCTGGCGAAATGGCAGCCATCTTAAACCCGAAGATATCGCGGAGTTTAGGGCCAGGCGTAAAAAAAATAAAATCAACCCGGTTTTTATCCACATTTCTTATCTCATCAACCTGGCCTCTCCTGACTTGCGATTGTATAATGGCTCTATCCAGGCGTACATAGAGGATATCCAGGAGGCCGATGATTTGGCTGCAGATTATATTGTTACGCATATGGGTAGCCATAAAGAAACCTCCGAAGATGCCGGGATAAAAAGGTTAGTTGATGCCCTAAATAAAATATTAGAAGAAACCAAGGATTCCAAGGTCGGGATATTATTAGAAAACACCTCAGGTTCTGGTTCCTGGCTGGGATATAGGTTTTATCATCAACATAAGATATTAAAAGGCCTAAAAGACAAGGCTCGCGTAGGCCTGTGTTTAGATACCGCGCATGCTTATTTAGCAGGGTATAACCTGGCAACTAAACAGGGCTTAGAGCAGATGCTTATCGAGATAGATGAGATGGTGGGGCTAAAATTGATTAAACTCATCCATCTTAATGATGCAGCCGGAGAATTAGGCTGTCACCATGACCGGCATGAGCATATCGGCAAAGGACATATTGGCCTTAGCGGAATGAAGCGGATTATTAATCATCCTAAATTAAAGAATATCCCCATGATTTTAGAGACCCCCAAGAGTGCTGAAGATAGCGATAGGGAGAATTTGGCTTTGGTAAGGAGGTTAAGCCGTAAATAACATGTTTTATGACTTTAAGAAAATAGAAGAAAAATGGCAGAAGATTTGGCATACTACCCATGCCTTCCGTGCGCAGACCGATGCTCGGCGCAAGAAATATTATCTTCTTGAGATGTTTCCCTATCCATCTGGTAAAATCCACATGGGCCATGTGCGTAATTATACTATCGGCGATGTCGTCAGCCGTTTTAAGCTTTTAGAAGGCTATAATGTAATGCACCCTATGGGTTTTGATGCCTTTGGCCAGCCTGCGGAGAATGCCGCAATCAAAAATAAAACCAAGCCTGGAATTTGGACGCGCAAATGTATTAAGGAGATGGAAACAGAATTAAGAAAGATGGGTTTCTCCTATGACTGGGAGAGGGAGATCTCTACTTGTGATAGCGATTACTATAAGTGGAATCAGTGGATATTTCTAAAGATGTTTGAGGCTGGGCTGGCCTATAAAAAGGCATCTGGCGTTAACTGGTGCCCTAGCTGTCAAACTACTTTAGCCAATGAAGAGGTGCTTGATGGCGCCTGCTGGAGGTGCCAGACAAAGGTAGAGCAAAAAGATTTAGAGCAGTGGTATTTGAAGATTACCGAGTATAAAGAAAGGCTTCTGGAAGACTTAGGGCAATTGAAGCAGTGGCCGGAACGGGTTTTAGCCATGCAGAATAACTGGATTGGCAAAAGTTGCGGAGTAGATATTTATTTTCGTCTTCAAAACAGCGATAAGACCATCTCCGTTTTTACTACCCGCGTAGACACCATATTTGGAGCAACCTATATTGTTTTGGCTCCAGAGCATCCTTTAGTAAGAGAGTTGGTTAAAGGAAAGAGAGAAGAAAAAAGCGTCTTGCGTTTTATTGAAAAGGTCTCTAAAGAAAGCAAGCTTGTGCGTACCTCTTCCGACGTAAAGAAGGAAGGGGTGTTCACCGGGGCTTTCGCAGTAAACCCGGTAAACAACGAAGAGGTTCCAATTTGGGTAGCGGATTATGTTTTGATGGAGTATGGAACAGGGGCGATTATGGCCGTGCCAACCCATGACCAGAGGGATTTTCTGTTTGCCCGGGAGCACAAATTGCCCATGCGCCTGGTGATTGCGCCCAGGGACCGGGATATAAAAATAGAAGAATTAACCCAGGCTTATGAAGAAGACGGGTTGCAGGTAAATTCCGGAGACTTCAATGGCCTAAGTAATCTGGAGGCAAAAGAAAAGATTGCTCTCTGGATGGAGGCAAAAGGTATTGGGAAAATACAAACCCATTGGCGGCTGCGCGATTGGTTAATCTCACGGCAGCGTTATTGGGGTACGCCTATCCCTATAATTTATTGTAGCAAATGCGGAATTGTTCCGGTAGCCTATAAAGACCTGCCGGTTGAGCTGCCCGTTGATGCGCCCTTTACCGGAGATGGAGGGAATCCCCTGGGTAAAGTAAAAGAATTTGTTCAGGCAAGCTGCCCTAAATGTTCTGCTTTGGCCAAGCGGGAAACCGATACCATGGCTACATTTTTTGACTCCTCATGGTATTTTTTAAGGTTTTGTTCACCCGGATACGATGCTTCTGCATTTGACGTGCAGGAGGCAAAATATTGGATGCGCGTAGACCAGTATATCGGCGGTATTGAGCATGCAATTTTGCATTTATTGTATTCGCGTTTCTTCACTAAATTCTTCCAGGATTTAAATATGGTAGAGTTTGGCGAGCCGTTTGAAAGATTGCTTACGCAGGGGATGGTCCTAAAAGACGGCGATGTTATGTCAAAATCCAAGGGCAATATCGTAGATCCGGATTCAATGATTAAAGAATATGGCGCAGATGCGCTGCGGCTGTTTATTTTGTTCGCTGCCCCCCCGGAAACAGAATTAGAATGGGAGCAGCGTGGGCTGGAGGGGGCTTTTAAGTTTCTTAATCGCGTTTGGCGTATCCAGGAAAATCTAAAAGATAAAGCAGATGATGCCTTGGTAAGAATCGTGCATAAGACGATAAAGAAGGTAGGTCAGGACTTCGGCGAGTTTAAGTTTAATACCGCCATTGCCAGCCTTATGGAGTTGACCAATGCGATTTATCAACTGGGGGCGGATAAAGAAGTTTTTTCTAAGCTCGTGGTTATGCTTAGCCCGATTGTCCCGCATTTTAGCGAGGAGCTTTGGCAGATTTTAGGCAATAAAGAGAGTATTTTTAAGAGCACCTGGCCAGAATATGATCCCAATTTATTGATTGAAGAGATTGTGGAGCTGGTGGTCCAGGTTAACGGTAAAGTACGTAGTAAGGTGCAGGTACCCCGTAATATCTCCGAAGATAAACTTAAGGGATTATTACTCAATGATGAGAAACTGGTTGTCTGGTTAGCAGCCAAACAGCCAAAGAAGTTTATCATCGTCCCCCAAAAGCTAGTCAATATTGTCCTCTAAGGTAGAAGGCAATCTATTCCCCCAGCAGATCTTTAATATTAAAAAGCAGGCGGGTATAATCTATGGGTTTCTCAATGTATGCGGTAATCCCGCTTTTAGCGGCGATATGCTTGTCGACCTCTTCGTGTTTTAGGGAGGTGGCAATAATCGGTATGCTTGCAAACTCCGGCAGGGATTTAATTTCTTGAGCAACCTTAAATCCGCTTTCGTCAGGTAAAACCAGATCTAAAAGTACGCAATCCGGATTTTCCTCTCTTAATTTATGTATTCCTTCTTTGGCACTAAATGCGGCTACTACTGTATAGCCGGCCTTAAGCAACTCCTCCTTGTCTTTCTTGACGATATTATAATCATCATCAATAATCAGGATTTTTTTGGCCATAGCCAAAGTATACACTATAAAAACCAGGAAAACAACGTTAGATTTTGGCTATTTTTGCGTCTGTTAGAAGAGAAGGGGCTGGAATGCTTAATTTAACACCGCAAGAAAAAAGGGTTATTTTATTCCTCTTGATTATCGCATTTTGCGGGATAACCCTGAATAATCTCTCTAAGCTGGATTGCCGCATAAAGAAGCTTTATTCTCCGCAGCTGCGTTTATCCAGGATTGATTTAAATAAAGTGACCTTAAATGAGCTAATGATGACCAGGTGTCTTCCGGAAGCGACCTCCCGCAAGATTATTGCCTGGCGCCAGGAGCACGGTAATTTTAAAAGTCTGGAGGATTTAAGACAGGTCAAGGGCATAGGAGAAAAACGTTATGAGAAGCTCAAAGGTATCTTTTTTGTAGAATGAAAAGACCGTTTGTAATTCTTGCTATGTCCTATTCTCTGGGGATTATTCTGGTTAACTATATGCGGGTTGGTTTCTGGTTAATCTTTGGCTTGGGGGTAATCACCGCTATCTTGGCCTGCTTAAACTTTAGGAATAACCGCATATTCGTAATCCTTGCGTTTTTATTAGCCTCGATGCTTGGAGCGCTCAATCTGAAGAACTCTTATATGCGGCATAAATGTGATATCGGTAATTTTGTGTCTTATCATGACAATGCTGTTTATAACTTAGGCGGATTTGTTGATAGCCAGCCGGTTATAAAGAATAAGAATACTATTTTTGTTTTTCAGGTACAAGAGGCACAGGTTAATAATTTGAAATGGCCATGTTGCGGCAAGATTTTCGTCAGGCTGGGTTTTTCGCAAGTTATAAATTATGCAGAGCGTTTTATCCTTACGGGCACCTTGCGTCCTCCTTTTGGTTTTTCTCCCGCAAGCCGAAGTTACCGAAGATACTTATACACAGAGGGGATTTATTTATTAATGGATATAGAGAGCAGCCTACAGGTTATCCCGCAATCCGGCAAAGGTGGCAGCAAAATGGTCATCTTCTCGCTTTGGCTGCGCGATAAGCTTGAGCAGCTACTCAGGCGGTATCTTTCGGATCTGCCTGCAGGCATACTTTCTGCTATGCTTCTAGGGCAGAGAAACTCTGTTCCCTGGTTAGTGTATGATAATATGATTAAATCTGGAACTGTGCATATCCTGGTAGTTAGCGGCTTTAATGTAGGAATCGTTGCTTTTATTGTTAATCTTATATTGAAGATCATGCGTATTCGGCGTAAGGCGCGCATTATTCTGACAGTAATTTGCCTGCTTATTTATTGTTTAATTACTGGCGCAAGCAATCCAGTTATCCGCGCTACGGTTATGGGAATAGTTTTCTTGTTAGCCTATCTTTTTAAAAGGGAAACAGATATATATAATTGCTTAGCTTGCGCAGCCTTATTTATACTTACAGCTAATCCCCGCCAGCTTTTTGACGTGGGTTTTCAGCTGTCATTTGCCAGTGTTTTAGCGATCGCCTGTCTTTATCCAAAATTAAAATCGTTTTTACGCCCGGATAATTATAAGTTCAGGCTTATGAGGTTTATTTGCGAATGCTTCCTGGTTTCTTTATGCGCCTGGATCGGAACAGCGGGCATAATTGCCCATAACTTCCGGATTGTCTCACCGGTGACCGTATTAGCAAACATCTTAATTGTTCCATTGGCCACCCTGATTACTTTGTGTGGTTTTAGTCTGGTTATCTGCGGTTATTTGTGCCCTTTTTTAGGCAGGTTCTTAAGCATAACTACTGCAATGTTTATCAACCTGTTTTTAAATATAAACGCCGCAGTAATTAAGATCCCGGGGGCATATTTTTATTTCTAGATAAAAACTATAAGGTGCTTGCCCTTGCTCGCTTTACTCGCAAGGACTGCGTTGGATAAAGGCTATAATGTGCCTGCCCTGCCTCGCCAAGCTCGGCAGGACTGCGCTAGACAAAATCTATATGGTGCTTGTTTTCCCTTTGACAAAGCCATCAGGCTATGATAACTTATAATATTATGCGGCGTATAACCTTAAGCCTGTTATTAATTTCCCTTTTATTTATTCAGCCAGCATACTCCTATTGGATCTGGACCCCTAAAAGCGGTAAGTGGGTGAATCCTAAGACTATGCCCAAGGATAACCCGAAGGAACAGTTTGCTTATGCCAAGTCATTCTTTGATATCAATAAGTATGAGGAGGCTAAACGCGAGTTTCGTAAACTGCTTAAGGCTTATCCTAAATCTGCCGAAGCTGCAGAAAGCCAGTATTATCTTGGTTTAGCAGAGGAGGCGCAGGACAAATTATATGAAGCTTATCAGGCTTACCAGCTGGTGGTTGATAAGTATCCTTTTAGCGAACGCATCCAGGAGGTTATTGAACGGGAATATAAAATTGCCGAGAAATTTATGTCCGGAGAAAAACGTAAAGCCTTGGGCGTAACCCTGCCTGTTGAAAACCCGGCAATTGAGATATTTGGCAAGGTGGTGGAAAACTCTACCTATGGCCCTTTAGCCCCCCGTGCGCAGTATAAATTAGGGCTGGTTTTAAAGGGGTTATTGCGTTATTATGAAGCTGAAGATGAGTTCAATAAAGTAGTCTCGCGTTATCCAGATAGCGAATGGGCCTCTGCGGCGAAGTTCCAGATTGCTTCTTGTCGCGCTAGTTTATCCAAGGGGCCATCCTATGATCAGGGGGCAGCTCAGGAGGCAAAAGAGCAATTTGAAGAGTTTGTAAAGGAGCATCCTGATGCCGTGCTTTATCTTGATGCTGAAAAGAATATTAGTAATATCAGGGAGAAGGAAGCAGAGGCAAACTACAATATCGCTAAGTTTTATGAAAAGCAGAAGGCCTTTGATTCAGCCAAGATTTATTATAACGATATAATTAATAATTACGCAGATAGCCCGTGGGCCAGCCAAGCTGCAGCTCGGCTAATGATAATGGAGCGCAAAGATGAAAAATAAAATCTCATTTCTCCTGCCATTAACTACTATTTTTTCTCTAGTGTTAATTCTTCTTTCCGGCTGTGGTTATACCACCCGTTCCATGCTTTATGGAAAATACAGCACAATTTATATAGCCCCGTTTTTAAATAAAGTAGATGTAACCCAGGAGACTTATGCTGCCAATAAATACCGTATTTACCGTCCTATGCTTGAAACGGATATTACCAAGAAGGTAATAAACCGCTATCTTTTTGATGGTAATCTTAAGCCAGCGAAAGAGATCCAGGCGGATTTGGTGCTTAAAGGTGAATTAGTGGAGTACCGCAAAGACCCTTTAACTTATACCTCAGACAGCGAGAATGTTACTGAATACCGCATTAATATTTATGTTAACTTAAGCCTCTGGGATCAGAAGGGAAATAAGCTGGTTTGGCAAGAGAGCAATTTTAACGGCAACTATTCTTATTTTACCAGCTTTGCCTCTGGGAATGTTATTCAGATCTCCGAGGATAGTGCCGTGAATAATGCGGTGGAGGATCTAGCTCGTCGTATTGTCGAACGCACAGTTGAACAATGGTAATATGGTTTATTTACTTATTGGCCAGGATATCCAGGCTAGAGAAGGCCAGCTTAAGAAATTAAAACAGGAATTCCTCCCAAAAGAACTCCAAGATTTTAACCTCGATACATTATATGCCAAAGAGGTAACTTTAAAAGACATCCAGGAAAGGTTTTTGGCCATTCCCTTAAAAAGCAGTAAAAGAATTATTGTGATCAAAGAAGCAGATTCCCTGGATGAGCCATCCAGGGATTTTCTTCTGGAGTATGCTAAAAAGCCGAATAAACAATTAGTTTTGGTATTAATACTGGAGCGTTATGATTACCAGGACAGTTTTATTAAAAACTTATCTCGAATTGCCAGGGTTGTGCGTTTTAAAGAGATAGCTAACCCGGATGCCTTTGCTTTAAACCGGCAGATTGAATTAAGGAGGGCGGATTACGCTTTGCGTCTTTTAAACCAACTCTTAAAGAAAGGTGAAGCCCCTGAGCGTATCTTGGGTGCCTTGCGTTATGCCTGGGAAAAGCAGGGAATGCGTAGCTTAGAGTCTAGGCGCAAGCTCAAGCTTTTTCTCGGCTGCGATATGGAGATAAAAACAGGCAGGCTAAAGCCTGCCTTTGCTTTGGAAAAGTTAGTTATTGGTTTATGCGGTTTTGCTCAAACGCCGCATTAAGCGCGATTTTCTGCGGTTAGCTGTTCCCGGATGGATAATATTTTTCTTTGCTGCCTTATCCAGCTGGGAAAAGACCTTGGTAATAAATGTTTTTGCTTCGCTAGAATTATTCTTGGCGAGTAACTCCTGGAATTTCTTTATTGCCTTTTTGAGTTGAATTTTTACCTTAACATTACGGTTATGTTTTCTTTTGTTTACACGGCTACTTTTTAATGATGTTCTACGCCTGGGCATTTATTCTCCTTATTAGTCTTTTGTCCTATTATGCGCGGTATTGTTAAGTTTACGTTTGTATATTAATAGCATAATTAATTATTCATGTCAACAAGCAAATATTCGATAGGAAGTCATAACCAGGCAGTTGCCCGTTCGGCAACCGTGATTAGCCTGGCTACCCTTGTCTCGCGTATCTTGGGTTTTGTCAGGGATGTAGTGATTGCCAGGATGTTTGGGGTTTATCTTTACGCCCAGGCATTTGTTATTGCCTTTCGTATACCCAACCTCTTTAGAGATTTTATTGGGGAGGGGGCCTCTAATGCTGCAATTGTGCCGGTTTTAAGCGAATATAATCTAAAGCATTCAAAAGAGGAGTTTTGGGAGCTGGCTAATATCCTGCTTAACCTGTTATTGGTTATTTTAAGCGTTATAACTATTCTGGGGGTTATCTTTTCACCCTTGATCGTGCGCTTAATGGCCCCTGGTTTTATCTCCTTCCCGGAGAAGTTGGAGGCAACTATTCGCCTGAATCGGATTATCTTCCCTTTTATACTGCTTATTGGTTTGGCTGCTTATGCCATGGCCGTACTGAATTCCCTTAAGAACTTTACGGTTTCGGCATTTGCGCCCTGTCTTTTAAATATGACAATAATTGTTTGCGCCCTGTTCTTTGGCGAAGGTATTAAAGGTTTGGCAACAGGTATTTTATTGGGTGGCCTGTTGCAGCTGGCGGTGCAGGTGCCTGTTTTATATAAAAAAGGATTTAAACCAAGGCCCATCTTTAATTTTAAACATCCGGGAGTAATCCAGATTAAGAGGTTAATGTTGCCCCGGCTGGCCAGTTCAAGTATTTACCAGTTAAATAATTTCGTGGACTCTATCTTTGGTTCGCTGGTGGCAATTGTAGGTGATGGAGGGGTAGCAGTGCTTTATTTTGCTTACCGGCTTATCCAGTTTCCCATAGGCATCTTTAGTAATGCCTTGGCACAGGCAATCCTGCCTACTTTTTCTACGCAGGCATTAGAAGGCAATCACGATAATCTTAAGCTTACGCTTTGCTGGGGCTTGCGCGCGGTATTTTTCGTATTGCTTCCGGCAAGCGCAATTTTTATGGTTTTGGCATATCCTTTAGTGTCTACGCTGTTTGGAGGGGGTAGGTTTGATTTTAATTCCGGCCTGCTGACCAGTAATGCCCTATTTTTTTATAGCATAGGGTTAGGCGCTTACGGCGGGACAAAGATATTGCAGTCTTGTTTTTTTGCGCTCAAGGATACGCTTACCCCAACAAAGATAGCGTTTTTATCTTTAATGATGAATATTATATTTAACGCTATCCTCATGTTCCCGTTAAAAATAGGCGGGCTGGCTTTGGCCACATCTATTTCCGGGATAATCAGTTTTTTGACGCTCTTCTTTATCTTAAGCAAGCGTTTGCGCGGTTTTGGGGAGGGTAAAATAATCTATTCTTTTTTGCGTATCCTGGCCGCCTCTCTTTGTATGGCCGCCGTATGTTTTTTAGTAAATCGTGCGTTAAATCTTGGCTGGGCTATATTTTGCGGAATGATCTCCTATGTTATTTTTTGTTTTATTTTCGGCGTAACCGAGCTTAAAGAGTTGATGCATTGGTTGATCATTAAGAATATCCGGTAATCATTATGGAGCAAGCAAAGAAGTTAAGGGAGAAGTTCTTATCTGCGCCGGATTCTCCAGGCGTCTATTTAATGCGCGATAACCAGGGGAGGTTGCTTTATGTAGGGAAAGCCAGATCTTTAAGGAAAAGACTGTTAAGCTATCTTATCAAAGGGCTGGATAGTAAAACCCTTGCCTTAGTGAACAAGGTATGTGATGTGGATTTTAAGTTGACCTCTAATGAGGCTATGGCTCTTTTGCTTGAGGCCAGCCTTGTCCATAAATTTAAGCCTAAGTATAACATATCACTGCGGGATGACAAAAGCTTCCCGTATATTAAGATTTCTGATGAAGAGTTTCCAACAATAAGTATAACCCGTAGAAAAAATGATTCACCCGGGAGATATCTCGGGCCCTACACTAACGCCAAGATTTTAAAAAACGCCTTAAGCATTATCCGGCGTAGCTTTGCATATCGTTCATGCTCAGCTCTTCCCGTTAAGAGTTGTGTATACGCCAGGATTAATCTTTGTCCTGCTCCTTGCGTTGGCAAGGCGAGCCGTAAGGAATATATGCGGGAGATTAATAATGTTATTTTGATATTAGAAGGTAAAGCCGACTCTTTGATTGATAAGTTGAGCGTAACCATGCAAGACAAATCTAATGCCAGGGATTTTGAGGCAGCAGCCAGATTACGTGACCAGATTTCTACTTTGGCAGAGCTGGCAGCAGGTTTAAGCGGGGTTAATCGCAAGGGTGAATTAGAGGATTTAAAGAATAAACTGGGTTTAAAGAGGGTCCCGCAAAGAATTGAGGGTTTTGATATCTCTAACATCTCCGGTAAGCAAGCGGTAGGCTCAATGGTAAGTTTTTATTCTGGCAATCCGGATAAAAATAATTACCGTCGTTTCCGGATCAAAGATTTTCAGGGCATAGATGATTACAGGATGTTGACGGAGGTGGTGCGTCGTCGCTACATGCGCTTGATTGAAGAAAAGGCAGCTTTGCCGGATTTATTGCTTATTGACGGAGGCAGGGGGCATCTCTTGGCTGCGGATAGACAGCTTAAAAAATTAGGGCTTAAACTACCCTTGATCAGCATAGCTAAGAAAGAGGAGCGCATCTATAGTATGCATAAAACATATGCGCTAACTTTCTTTAAGGGCACCCCGGCTTTAAATTTAATTCGTCGGGTGCGCGATGAGGCACATAGGTTTGCTTTAAGTTATCACTTATTATTGCGCCGCAAGGCATTAATCGCAAAATGACGGCATTTGCAGTAAAGGTTTATCGCGCGGTTTTAAGCATTCCTCTAGGTCAGGTGCGTAGCTATAAATGGGTGGCGCAAAAGGCAGGTTCTAAGCATGCCTTTAGGGCAGTGGGGCAGGTGTTAAAGCGTAATCCGTATCCGTTAGTTATACCCTGCCACCGTGTAATAAGGAGCAACAATAAAATAGGCGGCTATGTTTTTGGAGAGAGGCAAAAGAAGTTTTTATTAAAGATGGAGAGAGAAATGGCAAAATGTTTAAAGGGTTAAAAAGAAGGCATAAACATAAATGGTTGTGTTCTTTCACGGATTCTGCTTTTCAGAGAGCAAGAAGCCTGTTATTTTATCTGAGCCTGCTTTTATTCTTCGGCGGATTGCCTTTTATCCTCCTCTTTGCCCTGGGTTACAAATTCAATGCGCACACCTTAAGGCTTGTTAAGACGGGTTTAATCTATATAAAAACTCAGCCCGAAGGAGCAAGTATTTATCTTAATGGCAAGCTTATCCCCGAGAAAAGCCCGGCCAGTATTCAAGAGCTTCTGCCGGGTGTCTATAAGATTACCTTAACATTAGATCAGTATTATCCCTGGAAAAATGAGGTAGATGTAGAGGCAGGTAAGGTCAGCCGTTTTGACAAGATCATTCTTTTTCCTTTAAGTCCTAAACTTGAGCAACTGAACAGGGGGGAATTTTCTTCATTCCGCGTAGATATCGAAAAAGGGTTGATTTATTATCTGGATCAGGGGAATAAAACGTTGTACAGGTCTAATTTAGATGGAAGCAACTTCGACGATATCGCAACTCTGCCTGAGAAATTATCTCAGATTAACGGCTGGGAGATTTCCGCAGACAAAACCAAAATGTTTATTTTCGGGTTTCATCAGATCAGCGTAATCCCTCTTGATATCCGGGATGATTACGAGTACTCGGATTCCATTGTTTATTTGGATTATCCGCAGGAGAAGATAATCAAGGTATTCTGGCATTCGGATAGCTATCATTTAATAGTCTTAACCAATAAGCATGTTGCGGTAATTGAATCCCGGACATCTGCTAAGGCAGTGAATCTCGTGGAGTTAGACAAAGAGGCCGCGGAGGCATTTTATGACAACAAGCGCCGGATACTCTATTTTAGCGATAACCAGAAGAATGCAGACGGTAATTTATCCGCTAACCTGTATAAGTTGGAGCTAAGCCCGGAGCTTTATTTATTAGAAAGATTGATGAAGAAGAGGGCAAATGAATAAGGTTAGGGTTCTAAAGCGAGTTTTTGAGATTATCCCCGGGGCGTTGTCCTTGGGGATAATTATTTCGCTTATTTTATTGTCAGTGAAGTATCCGGTAGCTAGCGCCATAGTGATTATTACCTTTGATTTTTATTGGATTATCCGTACGGTCTATTTGACTACGCTTTTAATTATGGCGCATCGTCAAATCTCCTGCCAAAAGAGAGAAGATTGGCTGGCGCGTTGTTTGGGCTTAAGGCAACAAGATGATTGGTCTTGCCTGCATCAGTTAGTTATATTTCCGGTTTACAATGAAGGGCTTGAGGTTCTGCGGCCATCTTTGTTAGCTTTAAGTAAAAGCCATTATCCTAAAGAGAAATTTATCGTGGTTATGGCTTTTGAAGAGAGGAATCCGCAAGCACAGGATAATGCCTTAGTCTTGGAAAGAGAGTTTAGCGGAAAGTTTGGAACGTATATATCCACCTTCCATCCTGATAATCTTCCCGGAGAGAGCCGTACTAAAGGTGCCAATGCCACTTGGGCAGCCAAGGCGGCCAAGAGGTTTATCGATGCCCAGGGGATTAGCCATGAGCATGTAATAGTCTCTTGCTTTGATGCGGATACCTGTGTTGAACCGGAATACTTTGGTTGCCTGAGCTATCATTTTCTGACTTCGGATAAACCGCATCAAGCAAGCTATCAACCCATGCCGGTTTATAATAATAATATATGGCAGGCCCCTTCTTTTGCCAGGTTAGTTGAGATTAGCAGCACGTTTTGTCAGATGATCGAAAGCATGCGTCTTGAGAAATTTGTCACCTTCTCCAGTCACAGCATGAGCTTTAAGACCCTGGTAGAGGTGGATTATTGGCCGAAGAACATGATTTCAGACGACTCAGTGATTTATTGGAAGGGATTTTTGCATTATAATGGAGATTACCGCGTGGTCCCGCTATATATCACGGTTTCCATGGATGTAGCTTACTCCAGCAATATCTGGCGGACTATGGTTGTGCAGTATAAGCAAAAAAGAAGATGGGCCTGGGGTGTAGAAAACTTTCCTTTTGTGGCAATCGGATTTACGCTGAATAAAGGTATCCCTTTATTTAAGAAACTCAGAAGGTTGTTTCATTTGCTGGAGAGTCATGTGACCTGGGCGATCTGGGCGGTTATCCTGGTGGTCATTGGCCCACTGCCCATATTTTTTGGCGGAAGACTTTTTAGCCAGATGGCCATTGCCTATAACTTACCGAAGATTACCGGGTTATTGTTTCAATTCACCCTGTTAACCAGTTTGACTTGGATATTTTTAAGTTGGACGATCCTGCCGCAGCGGCCCAAGGAGGTTAGTTGGTTTAAAAATATAATCTTAGTTTTAGAGTGGTTTTGCGTGCCTTTTATAATATTAATCTTAGGTTCCTCTCCGGCATTGGATGCCCAAAGCCGGTTGATGTTTGCAAGATATATGGAATTTAATCCTACACTAAAAGGAAACAAAGTGTTATAATCAAACAATCGCCTGCCTACAGGCAGACGATTGTGCAATCCTCACTCTATTGAGTCTGAGGGCAAGCAGTCTATCATATGGGCAATTATTTTCGCACCCCTCTTTTTATCGGGTGGGAGAGCAAGAAAATCTAGGTGTAGTCTTGGAGGAAAAGATGGATATCAAGAAATTAATGCAGGAGATGGTAGCTAAAGGCGGTTCGGATTTATTTTATCGGGTAGGTGGTTCACCGCGTCTTCGCTTCGATGGCAAGATTGTCCCTATGGGGGATCATGTTTTAAGCGTAGAGGATGTTATGCTTGCCACTCATCAGCTGGCAAATTTTAAACAACTTGATATATTTAGGAATAATATGGATGTGGATTTTGCTGTTTATCTGGAAGATTTCGGCCGCCGCTTCCGGGTGAGTATATTTATGCAAAGAAACTGGCCGTCAATTGTTATCAGAAATGTGCGTAATCATATATCTACTTTTGAGGAGCTTAACCTGCCTGCTGAAATATTGAAAAAACTCTCACTGGAAACTCGCGGGCTCGTGCTTCTTACCGGGAGTATGGGGAGCGGTAAATCTACGACCATTGCCAGCATGATAGAGTATATAAATAGCTGTTCCAAGAAACATATCCTGACCGCCGAAGAACCCATTGAGTTTACATTTGAAGACAAGCAGTCAATTATCAATCAGCGGGAGTTGGGTATCGATGTTGCTTCTTATGCAGTTGCCCTGCGTTCTTTTACTCTGCAGAGTCCGGATGTGATGTTTATCGGGAACATCCGCGATTACGAGACTGTTTCTAGCGCCATTACTGCAGCGGAAACCGGGGTGTTGGTTTTAAGTACCCTGCATACCGTTAATGCTTCTCAGGGCGTAGAAAGATTGATCAATCTTTTCCCGCCGCACCAGCATCAAGAGGCAAGAAATCAGCTAGCTACATTATTAAAAGGAATAATCTCTTTGCGCCTGGTGCCTACCAAGGATGGCACAGGTCGCATCCCTGCTTTTGAGGTTATGCTTCTAACCCCCACGATCAGTCGTCTGATCCGCGAAGGCAAGGTCTGGGAGATCCCTCAGTTTATTGAAGATGGGGCAATCTTTGGCATGCAGTCGTTTAACCAATCGCTGGTTAAGTTGGTTCAAGAGGGGAAGGTTACTGAAGAGGACGCTGCTGCTGCTGCAGATAGCCGCGATGAGTTTATGCTGGCTTACCGGGGGATCAGAAAACAGTAAATCAGTGCCTCTGCAGAATTCAGCGAGTAAATAAGGAGATAGGCATGCTTGAAGAAATTAAGGCGCAATTAGTTAATCTTGGCGTAAGGATTGAAAATTTAAGAGGTTATCTTTGACGTTGCAAATAAAAAGCAGCAGATAGATGTTCTGTCCGGCCAAATGTCCGCCGCAGATTTCTGGGATAATACGGACCGCCCCAAGAAAATTGTTAAAGAATTAAAAATTCTTAAAGCAATAGTTGAGCCCTGGGAGTTGGCTGATAAGCAATACCAGGAGCTTAAGGAGCTTGCTCCCCTGCTTAAAGAAGATGATAAAGATCTTCTCTTGGATTTAGCGCGCAATACCGACAGTCTTTTGGCAATAATAGATAAACTGGAATTTCAGGTGCTTTTGGGTGGATCGCTAGATAAAAACAGCGCAATCCTGAGCATCAATGCCGGAGCAGGAGGCACAGAATCTTGTGATTGGGCTGGGATGCTCTTTAGAATGTATACCCGTTTTGCAGAAGGCCACGGCTATAGCGTAAAGACAATCGACCTTTTGGTTGGCGAAGAGGCGGGGATCAAGAATATTACTGTTTTAATCGAAGGGGATTATGCCTATGGTTATTTAAAGGCAGAACGGGGAGTGCATAGATTAGTGCGTATTTCTCCCTTTGATGCCAATAAACGCCGGCATACGTCTTTTGCTTCGGTAGATGTAATTCCCGAAATAGAGGAGGAGCTGGATATAAAGCTTGAAGAGAAGGATTTACGTGTGGATGTTTACCGCGCTAAGGGCGCTGGTGGCCAAAGCGTGAATACTACGGATTCAGCGGTAAGGATTACGCATATTCCGACTGGAATTGTAGCGCAGTGCCAGAATGAACGTTCACAGCATCAAAATAAACAAACTGCTTTAAAGATACTGAAGGCGCGTATCTATGAGGCGCAGCAGGAGGAAAAAGAGGCGCAGCTTAAAAAGCAGGATTCGGACAAGAAGAAGATTGAATGGGGCAGTCAAATCCGTTCTTACGTTTTGCACCCCTATAATTTAGTAAAAGATCATCGCACGGAATTTGAAACCGGAGATAGCGGAAAGGTTTTAGATGGGGATCTGGATGAGTTCATCGAGGCTTTTCTTAAACTAAGTGCCAACAAGCAAAGAGGTTAACCGAAGAATTAAGGTGTGCATATGCTCGGGCTGATTAAAAAAATTATTCTAAATAAAAATCAGGATGTTATTAAAAGAAGGTTTCCCGCAGTTAAAATTGTTCTGCACGCTGATATGCCCAGCCCATCAATGCAGAAGATGGTTGAATTGAGCCGTTTGGTTAATCTGGTAAATTCATTTGAACTCAGGATAAGTCAGCTCAGCGATGCCGAGCTTGCCGCTAAGACTCAGGAGTTTAAGAAACATTTACAGAATAAATCTGCACAAATTTCCCAGGAGATAGAAGAGTTGCAGGAGGCCATGCTTTCGGTGGCTATGCCTGAGGAAAAAGAGAGGTTAAAAGAGAAACTTAAGCTTAGCCGCAATAAGATCTTCATTGATATCCTGCCCGAAGCCTTTGCCGTAGTCAGGGAGGCCTCTAAGCGCACTATAGGTTTAAGGCATTTTGATGTGCAGATTGCCGGAGGGATTATCCTGCATGAAGGCAGGATCGCGGAGATGTCTACCGGAGAAGGCAAGACCTTAGTTGCAACTTTAGCGGCTTATCTAAATGCCTTACTTGGCAAAGGCGTGCACATTGTTACGGTCAATGATTATCTTGCCAGACGCGACCGCGAATGGATGGGGCCGATTTATGAATTCTTAGGGTTATCTGTAGGGGCTATCCAGCATGAGATGTCCGATGAGCAAAGAAAAATTGCTTATGCATGCGATATAACCTATGGTACTAACAATGAATTTGGCTTTGATTATCTACGCGATAATATGAAATATTCCACCGCAGAATTAGTGCAGAGGCCTTTTTATTATGCCATTGTAGATGAGGTTGATTCCATCCTGATTGATGAAGCGCGCACCCCGTTAATCATCTCTGGGGCTGCGGAGGAATCCACCGAGAAATATTACACTGCCAAGAGGATAGTTGAGGGATTAAATGGCCGCCGGGTTACAGAAAAAGATGAAATTGATGCCAAATATAAAGGAGTGGATTTAAGCCAGGGGTTTGATTACATTGCGGATGAAAAAGCCCAGACGGTTGCCCTCACGGAGGAGGGGGAGCTTAAGGCGGCAAAATTCTGGGGGATTGATTCATTGCACACATTAGAAACAATTGAGTATCGGCATCATACGATTCAGGCCTTGCGCGCGAAAGAATTCTTCCAGCGCGATGTGGATTATGTGGTTAAAGAAGGACAGGTAATTATTGTGGATGAATTTACCGGACGCCTCATGCCAGGGAGGCGTTGGTCAGACGGTTTGCATCAGGCGGTTGAGTCTAAGGAAGGGTTAAAGATTGAGCGGGAAAACCAGACCTTGGCCACGATTACCTTCCAGAATTATTTTCGCATGTATGAAAAACTATCCGGGATGACCGGTACTGCTTTTACTGAGGCTAATGAATTCAAGAATATCTACCAGCTGGATGTGGTTGTCCTGCCGACTAATCAGCCTCTGGTGCGCAAGAATTACCCCGATCGAATTTATAAGACTGAAAAAGAGAAATTTGCCGCTGTAGTTGAGGAAATTGTTGAATTGTATAATTTAGGAAAACCTGTTTTAGTGGGAACAATTACTATTGATAAATCTGAAATGCTTTCCGAGATGCTTAAGCGCCGGGGGATACCGCATCAGGTATTAAATGCCAAATACCATGAGCTAGAGGCGCAGATTATCGCTCAGGCGGGTCGTCACAAAGGGGTAACTATTGCCACGAATATGGCCGGTCGCGGCACAGATATTCTTTTAGGAGGCAATCCGGAATTTATTGCTCGAAATATAGCTAAGCAGAAATTAGATCCTGCTGCTGTAAATTATCATAATGAATATAAGGCGATCTTTGAGCGGCATAAGTCAGAGGCGGCAATAGAGCATGATAAGGTAGTAGGTTTAGGTGGTCTGCATGTATTAGGTACAGAGCGCCATGAAGCCAGGCGCATTGATAATCAGCTGCGCGGAAGAAGCGGCCGCCAGGGTGACCCTGGGTCTTCGCGTTTTTATGTGTCGCTAAAAGATGACCTTATGCGCTTGTTCGGCTCGGATAGGATTATTGGTTTAATGGACAAATTAGGCTTAGAAGAGGGCCAGGTCATTGAGCATCCCTGGGTTAGCGGCTCTATTGAAATAGCCCAGCGCAGGGTTGAGCAACATAACTTTGAGATTAGAAAACAACTCCTTGAATATGATAACGTAATGAATAAACAAAGAGAGATTATCTATGGTCAGCGTCGGCAGATTTTAGAAGGGTTTTCCCTAAAAGAGAATATCATCGAGATTATCTACAAGCTTATTGATGAGTACATGCAAATTTACAATCAACCGGATTCTTCGGCTGAGCTTGCAGGTTTAATTAACTCCCTGGCTTTAAAGTTTGGTTTGGAGCTTAATCCTCAGGAGTTTAATGGCCAGGGTGAGCAGGAGGCAAAGGACAAACTATCCGCGCAGTTACTCAAAGCTTATGAAGCTAAGGAGAAGGAAATTACTCCTGAATTGATGCGTAATTTAGAGGGCATGGTTTTTTTGCAGATTATAGATAGCAAATGGAAAGACCATCTTTATGCTATGGATAGCCTGCGCGAAGGTATTGGCCTGCGTGCCTATGGCCAGCGGGATCCCCTGATTGAATATAAACGCGAAGCCTTTGAGATGTTTAGCCAGATGATCAGCGCCATCGAAGAAGAGGCTGTAGAGACTATCTTTAAATTACAGCCGGTTAAGCCGGACAGGTTTAAAGGCGTATTCAGTTCGGTATCGCAACAGCTGGTCCATCCTGAAGCTGCTAACTTTGAGCCTCCTAAGGCAGAGCCGTCAGTAATGCAAAACCCTGAACATGGCGTTGCGCATGTAGCAACTGCTCCTATTCAACAAACTCCTACAGTTAAATCCGTACAGTCGCATCAGCCAAAGGTGGGCCGCAATGACCCTTGTCCTTGCGGCTCAGGCAAGAAATACAAGAAGTGTTGCGCAAAATGAGCCAGATACTTCTGCCTATCCTCGCTGCCGGTTTATTGTCACTTTCCTTTTCAAGTTTTAATCTCTGGTTATTGGCCTGGCTCGGTTTTATCCCCTTATTTATTGCGTTAGAGAGAAAGTCCTTTTTGCAGTCATTTCTGGTTAGCTATTTTTCTGGCGTGGTGTTCTGGAGCCTGACGATATATTGGCTTATCCATGTTACCCTCCTTGGCCAGATACTCTTGATCTTGTATCTAGCTGTTTACTTCGGGCTTTTTGGTTGTGTTATATATTTATCGCGCCTGCTTTCTCCGGGGATGTTTATATTCTTTATATCGTGCGCTTGGGTATTATTAGAATATGTACGTAGCTACCTGTTCACGGGCTTCCCTTGGGCGCAAGTAGGGTTTTCGCAATACAGGAATTTGCCGATTATCCAAATAGCCGAAATAAGCGGGTCCTGGGCTGTTTCATTTATTGTGGTAATGGTTAATATCGTACTTTATTCAGTTTTGCGCAAACGCCTTAAACCGAAAACCTTATTGATTTCTGCTTTACCATTGCTCCTATCTTTGGCGTATGGTTTTTACAGATTAAGCTATAAGCCTGATCTTCTCTCCGATAAAAAATCATTTAAAGTTGCTGTTATTCAGGGTAATATTCCCCAGGATTTAAAATGGGATAAACAGGCTGCATCAGGGATATTGAGCAGTTATATAGAATTGACTAATCTGGCAGCCAAAGATAATCCCAGTTTGATTATTTGGCCAGAGGCATCTGTCCCCTTCCTTTGGGGAGAGCAGGCTGCTGATACGCAATTTGCACAGATTTTTTATCTAGCCGGTAAACTAAAGATCAATTTGTTAGTAGGGGCTGTTTCGCACTCCGAAAAAGGTTATTTTAATAGCGCCTTGTTTATTAATTACCTGGGGCAGACACAGGGCATATATAATAAGCTTCATCTGGTGCCCTTTGGGGAATATGTGCCGTGTAAAAACACATTTCCTTTTTTGCAATCTATCGCTCCTATTGGCGATATAGAGCCGGGAAAAGAGTATACCGTATTTAGCCAGCCAGCTAACTTTTCCGTGCTCATCTGTTTTGAAGATCTTTTTCCGGAATTATCAAGAGAGTTTATAAAAAAAGGGGCAAGATTTTTGGTAAATATCACCAATGATGCCTGGTATAGGCAAGGCAGTGCTCCTTATCAGCATTTTGCGGCTTCGGTTTTTAGGGCAGTTGAAAATCGCGTTTATCTGGTCAGGGCAGCTAACACCGGGATATCCGGATTTATTGATCCATTTGGCAGGTTCCTGTCAATAGTCCAGGATGCTACGGGAAAAAATAGCTTTGTTAAAGGTTACAGTAGTCAAAATATCTGCCTGGCGCCAGCCCATCGTACTGTTTATAACCGCTATGGGGATCTTTTTATTCTTTTCTGCTTCCTACTTGACAGCTGTGTTATAATATTTGCCCTAAGAATAAGATGAAAAGAACCCTGGTAATTATTTCCATTGTAACATTAGTTTTTGTCTGTATCGATCTGGTTTTATTGGATAAGCAGTATTTCCTCTGCCCTATCGAATATAAAAGCGATATTCTTATCCGTAATGATAATCGCGGAGATGGTTTGTTTGCTGCAAGTCGTTCCGGGCGCAGGATGCATAAAGGGCTTGATCTTATGGCGGATGTGGGTGAGGCTGTCCTGGCTGCAAAAAGTGGCAAGGTAATCAGCGCTACTCAAAACCAGGGGATGGGTAAGTATGTGATTATTCGGCATGCGCATAACTATATCACTATTTACGGACATCTTTCAGAGATCCTTGTGCAAAAAAATGATTTTGTGCATCAGGGTCAGATTGTTGGCAAGGTAGGAAAAACCGGTAATGCCAGGTACCGCGATATGCTTCCGCACCTGCATTTTGAAATCAGAAAAGATGGCATTCCCCAGGATCCCCTAGATTACATCTAACTTTCCAGAGGTTCCATATGCACTACTACATCAGTTATGCCGGGTATGGCAGATTTGATTGCTTCTTCAATGCAGTAGCTTATCTTATGGGCATCGTCAATGTGCATGTTGGGGTTAACCTGGACGTGTAAGTCAATATAAATGTCATCAATCCTGCCGCGACTGCGTATTTTATGACAGGCAGCTACCCCTTCTGTTTTTAATACAATATCCATAATCTTACGGTTATCTAAGAAAACTGCCGTATCACAAAGCACATCAGAGCCCTGTTTGGCTATTTCAAAAGCCGCAAAGCCAATAAATAAGGATATGAAAATAGTAATAATTGGATCAAATATCGCAAACCCGGATTTTATGGCAATCAGGGAAGCGATTACTGAGAAAGAGGTGAAGATGTCGGCTTTTGTATGCATAGAATCAGAGATGAGTATGTCACTTTTTAATTCCATTCCTTTTTTGTGCTCATAAAGCATTACCCAGATATTTACCGATATGGTAATGACCATCACCACAAAGCTGCTTATGTTAACCTGGGGCAAGATGGGGTGAAATATCCGGGTCCATCCCTGTTTAATTAAATTAAATGAGAGGATAAAGAGCATGGCGGAGATTACTAAAGAGAAAAAAGTTTCGTATTTTTTATGTCCGTATGGGTGATCTTTATCTACCGGCTGGCAGGCAAAGTGGATTCCCAGCAGCCCAATAATATTAGAGGTTCCGTCCGATAGCGAATGAAAGCCATCTGCGGTCATGCTGGAACAGCGGCTGCTTAATCCGTAAACAATCTTGGCCAGAGCAACTATCCAATTTAAGGCGAGTATAACAAAGAGGATCTTTCTGATCTTTTGATAATGTTTCTGGATATCTGTTACCATAAAAATATTGTACAACAATTAGGGGCCTTTGCAAACTATTTCCTCGGTAAAAAATACTAGCGTAGGCCTTCTTGCGCAGGGTGAGGTTATCGTCGAAAAACCCAGACAGCAAAGAGGTGATTTTCTTGACTAAAACTGGCTAAATGATAGAATGTATCCATGCCTAAACGCAGATTATTAATTATTTTATTATTTTTATTGCTTGCAGGTTGTGCCAGTACAGAAAAACCGGATCTGGCATATTGGTCAGGAATGCCTTTTTTGGAACCGTTTAAAGAAGGGGAGCGTGTATTAATTTTAGCTCCACATCCTGATGATGAGGCGATTGCCTGTGCAGGAGTTATCCAGCAGGCGCTTCAGGCAGGGGCGAAAGTAAAAATAATTTATCTGACCAATGGGGACCACAATGAACTGGCTTTTATAGTTTACGAAAAAAGAATAACTATGCGCCAGGGAGAGTTTGTGCATATGGGGAAGGTGCGCCAGCAGGAGTCAATTAAGGCAATGAAATTTCTTGGGTTATCCGAAGCCGACCTGGTATTTTTAGGTTATCCGGATTATGGCACCTTTAATATATTCAGCAGGTATTGGCAAACTAATAAACCTTTCCGCGACCGCTTAACCCGCATATCCAGCGTTCCCTACAAGGAGAATCCTTCTTACGGGGCAGAGTATTGCGGAGAGAGTATTCTAAGCGACCTGAGCAGGCAGATATTAGATTACCGGCCGCATAAGATATTTGTTTCACACCCTGCAGATGTCAATGTTGATCATAAATCGCTGTATTTATTTCTTCAGGTAGCTTTGAGTGATTTGGAAGGCCAAACCCCCAGCCCTAAGATTTATCCCTATCTTGTACATTGTGTTGGTTGGCCAAAACCACGGCACTATCATCCGGAGTTAGAGCTGTATCCGCCAAGTAAATTCATTGATTCTCAAATCAGCTGGGTACGCGCAGACCTGGGTTTTGGGGAGCTGGACAAGAAATACCAGTCAATACTTTTTTATAAGAGTCAAACGCAATCCAGCGCATTTTATCTGTTTTCCTTCGCCAGAGAAAATGAATTGTTCGGCGATTATCCACTTTTAGAGCTATCTCCCCAGCAGACATTAAAAGACAGGCTTATCTCTTACTTTGGAGCATCGAAGATGTTTAAGGACGCTCCGGAAGCAGAGTTTTCTATCCAGGGTGAAGAGGTAGAGAGCCAGGGGCAGGTTAGCTATGCCGAAGAAAAGGATTATTTCGTCGTACGCGTAGATAAACCTAAGAAGCTCAGCAATAGATTTGGCGTGTTGCTTTATGTGTTTGGATACAGCAAGAATACAGCTTTTGCCGCCATGCCCAAGATACGCATTATTACGACGGCAAAGAAATACCGCGTGTTTAACGCTCAAAAAAGAGTAGTTAACTCCGGAGTTCTGCTGGAGCTTGCTAAGAATTACTTAATTTTAAGAATTCCACTCAAGCTTTTGGGAGAGCCTGATTATGTATTGACAGCTCTTAAAGCCTACCATGGTAATCTGCCAATTGACGCAGTAGGTTTTCGCAAAATTAAGGTTAAATGAGCATTTAACAGGTTAAGGCGTATAAGGAGGAGATATGCTAGAGCTGAAAACAGTTAAAATAAATAAGCCCGACGATCTAAACTTTATTCTAGGCCAGAGTCATTTTATTAAGACAGTAGAGGATCTCTACGAGGTCTTGGTTAATGTCCCGGGAGCTAAATTCGGGCTGGCTTTTAGCGAGGCATCTGGTGCTTGCAGGGTGCGTTGCGAGGGGAATGACGCGAAGCTTAAAGAGTTAGCCTGTAAGAATGCCCTTGATCTTGCCTGCGGGCACATTTTTATTATATTCCTTAAAGAGGTGTATCCCATCAATGTTTTAAACGCTGTAAAGAATATCCCTGAAGTTTGCAATATATATTGCGCTACAGCTAATGCTACGGAGGTAATTGTCGCTCAGAGTCAAAGTGGCAGAGGAATATTAGGGGTAATTGATGGTCTAAGCCCCCAAGGAGTGGAGCAGGCTGAAGATATCGCCTGGCGCAAGGATTTATTGCGAAAGATCGGGTATAAACTTTAAATTTCCATTTGCAATTTAAGGGCAGTTTGCTATAATTGCTTAAACTAAATTAATATGGATTCCAAGAAATTGCGCAAGAGCTTAAGCCGCTTTCTGGCCTGGTTCGGTTTAAATATATGTTCTTTGATAGTCAGGGTAATCCCTACAGGCTATCTTTATATTTTTGCCGGGGATATTGCCTCTTTAGCCTATGTATTTGCGGCCAAACAGAGAAAGATCGCCTTGGAGAGCCTGGATATTGCTTTTGGCCGTGAGAAATCCCGTCAAGAAATTGAAAAAATAGCCAAGGATTGTTTTATATATATGGCTAAAAGTGCGGTAGAGTTGATGTTTTTTTTCGATAAGCCACAGATTTTAAAAATTAAGGTAGATATCGAAGGCCGTCAAAATTTAGATAGCGCATTATCCCGCGGTCGGGGGGTGGTTTTAGTAAGTGCGCATTTTGGCAACTTCCCGCTTCTCTTAGGCCGACTTGCCGTAGATGGATATAAAGTATGCGGGATCATGCGGCCAATGCACGATGCCAGGGTAGAAAAGATTTTTCTTGAGAAAAGAGATAGGTACGGAGTAAGGACTATTTACAGTCAGCCACGCAATGAGTGCGTAAATAATACTATTGCTGCCTTGCGCAATAATGAATTAGTTTTTATTCCTATCGATCAGAATTTTGGGACCGGAGGGGTATTCGTAAACTTTTTTGGCAAGCAGGCAGCAACCGCAACCGGACCGGTGGTCTTGGCACAAAGGACCGGTGCTGCGCTTATTCCCTGTTTTATTTTAAGGCAGCCTGGTGATAGGCATAAAATAATCTTTGAGCCCGAGATACAATTAAAAGAAGGCAGGGATGCACAGGATACCGTATTGATTAATATCCAAAGGCTTACGGATATAATTGAGGCATACATACGTAAATATCCTGCGGAGTGGGGTTGGATTCATCGCAGGTGGAAAAGTAAGCCGGGATAGAATCTCTCCCGTCTCAGAAGCTGCTTAAAAATTATCAAAGATAATTTTTAAGCATTCGGCGGGATAAATTCGCACATTGATTTACTCATACTAACGTATTCGTAAGTCAAGTGCTCATTTAAAGACTTACTATAAAGAGTCAACATAAATTTTAGGATTATTGCTCCACTCGTAATTAGGATCAAAAGGTTTCCGTTCTTTCAAAATATAGTAAATAAGATGGGTTAATTTTCTGGCACAAGCGCCT
>Ga0233422_10000080_pt1 | contig 53460 bp, 49 predicted proteins | sample Watercolumn_Mata_2_FD_182724 | JGI IMG/M metagenome (GOLD analysis project Ga0233422, IMG submission 182724) | Freshwater microbial communities from Lake Matano, South Sulawesi, Indonesia - Watercolumn_Matano_2014_110_MG | ecosystem: Environmental > Aquatic > Freshwater > Lake | place...
TAGGTGCTGTTAGAGGGCTTTTTTGTCTGAAATTTGTCAAAGAACGGCGATTTTTCAATCTGATACGATTATTGCTGGTACTATCAGCCATTGCAATATTGCAAATCTCAATTTTTCGAGGTTCCCAGTTGATAGTTAAAAGGATGAAGAGCATGCAGCAGAAAAGCGAGATGAATGGGAGTGGGATTCGTGAGCTTTCATTCGGGTTTGCGCTTCGGGTTGTGAAGCTTTGCCGGTTTCTTGAGAAGGAGAAAAAAGAGAATGTGTTAAGCAGGCAATTGCTCAAGTCTGGTACTGCCATTGGCGCTCTGATTCGCGAAGCTCAACAAGCTGAAAGCCGGGCCGATTTTATTCATAAACTGTCAATTGCACTCAAGGAAGCCAATGAGACCGAGTATTGGATCGATTTGCTCTACCAGTCGCAACTCATTGAAAAGAAAGGATATGAGTCAATCAAACCTGACATTGTCGAATTGCTGAAACTCCTGACCAGCATTATCAAATCCACAAAAAATCGCCGTGATAACGGTTGAGCAAGAAAACACTATCAACTGTCAACTATCAATTATCAACTGATACCATGTGCCTCGCTATACCCGGAAAAGTCATAGAAATACGTGAAGAGAACGGCCTGAAGATGGGCACGGTGGACATCAGCGGCGCACTCACCAAGGCGTGCCTCGAATATGTGCCGGAGATCGCCATCGGGCAGTACACCATTGTTCATGCGGGGTTCGCACTGAAAATCATCGACGAGGAGGAGGCCGCCGAGAGTCTCAAGCTCTGGGATGAATTGATCAAAAGCGGCGCTTTCGATGTTGACGGCGAACCAACTATTGAATGATCTTGACTTTTGTCTTTTAAGTCCCTGATGTCCTATGAAGTATATCGACGAATACCGCGACCCGGCTCGCGCCTGTGCTTTGCTTGACCGCATCCGGCAGGTTGCCCGGCACGACTGGACGATCATGGAGATTTGCGGCGGGCAGACGCATTCGATTCTGCGCAACGGCATCGACCAGCTTCTGCCGCCGAACGTGCAGCTCGTGCACGGGCCGGGGTGTCCGGTGTGCGTGACGCCGCTGGAAGCCATCGACCGGGCGCTGGCGATTGCGGCCATGCCGAACACGATCCTCGTGAGCTTCGGCGACATGCTTCGCGTGCCGGGCAGCGGGAAGGACTTGTTCATGGCGCGGAGCGAGGGGGCGGATGTGCGGGTCGTGTTTTCGCCGCTCGAAGCGTTGCAGATCGCGCGTGACAATCCCGATAAAGAGGTGGTGTTTCTCGCGGTCGGTTTCGAGACCACCGCTCCGGCCAACGCGATGGCGGTGCATCAGGCGGCGCGGGAGGGACTCTCGAACTTCAGCGAGCTGGTGAGCCAGGTGATGGTGCCGCCGGCGATGCGCGCGATTCTCTCGTCGCCCGACAACCGCGTGCAGGGGTTCCTCGCAGCCGGACACGTCTGCGCCGTCATGGGGTACGAGGAGTACGAGCCGGTGGCGGCGGAGTTCAGCGTGCCGATTGTGCCTGCCGGGTTCGAGCCGGTCGATCTGCTCGACGGGATTCTCAAGGTGGTCGAACTGCTCGAAGCGGGCCGTTCGGGCGTGGTGAACGCTTACGGGCGCGTGGTGAGCCGCGAGGGCAATCCAGAGGCGCGGCGCGTCATGAACGAGGTGTTCGAGGTCGCCGACCGACCGTGGCGCGGCATCGGCGTCATTCCGGCAAGCGGCCTAGTGCTGCGCCGGGAGTACGAGCGCTTCGACGCCGAAAAGCGCTTCGACGTGGGCCACATCGCCCCGCAGGAGTCGCCGTTGTGCAGGAGCGGCGAGGTGCTGCAAGGCCACCTCAAACCCTCCGACTGCCCGGCTTTCGGACGCGAATGCACCCCGCAAACCCCGCTCGGCGCAACGATGGTCTCCTCCGAAGGTGCCTGCGCCGCGTATTATCGCTATCACCGCAAAATCTGAAAAAGAATGATGTTATGGGAAAGAATATCCTGACAAAAGAACTGCTCCTGAAATCGGTGGAGGAGTGGAATGCGACGCGGGAAGCGTATCCAGAACTGAAGCCTGATTTGAGTAGAGCTGATCTCAGTGATGCTGACCTTAGCGGTGCAAATCTCAGGGATGCAGATCTCAGTGCAGCCAATCTCAAGGATGCCTCCCTCAGCGCTGCAAATCTCATCTGGGCAAATCTCAACGAAGCAATCCTCGACGGTGCAGATCTAAGTGATACCAAACTTTTCTCTGCCGATCTCAGTAGAGCCAACCTCATTGACTCAACCCTTTTTGGTGCAGATATCAGCCTTACCAACCTCAGCGAGGCATCCCTCAGCGAAGCAAAAATAGGTTATACACGATTTGGGGGAGTTGATCTCAGTAGTGTTGTTGGATTGGATACAATCAGTCATCATGCACCTTCAACTATCGGAATCGATACTATTTACGCATCAAATGGTAACATACCGGAAATCTTTCTACGAGGCTGTGGTGTGCCAGATAGTTTCATTACATACGTTCGTTCTCTAACCGCCACGCCGATTGATTACTACTCTTGTTTTGTTAGCCATAGCACAATGGATAAAGATTTTGCAGATCGTCTCTATGCCGATCTTCAAGCCAAAGGCGTTCGCTGCTGGTATGCTCCGCATGACATGGAGGGCGGCGAACATGTCGATACCCAGATTGATCGTGCAATAAAAGTCCACGAAAAGTTGCTCCTTTTTCTTTCGGAGAGCAGCATCAACAGCAACTGGGTGAAACGGGAAATCACCAAAGCGGTCAAGCGTGAAGAGGCCGAAGGCAAAAGAGTGCTATTTCCGATCAGCCTTGTCGATTACAGCATACTTGAAGAGTGGAAGTATGTTGACAGCAAGGGACGGGATTTAGCGGAAAGGATCAGGAAGTTTTACATCCCGAGTTTCAAAGGATGGGAAAACGACAATTCTCTCTACACGACGGAGTTCGACAAGCTGCTGAAGGCGTTCAAGGATAAAAGCAAACAATAACCGACAATCCTCCAATGACCATGCAACTGAGCTGCCCTTCGCCGATTCTTCAGCATGAAACCGTCCAGATGGCGCACGGCGCGGGCGGGCGTCTGTCGCAGGAGCTGACGGCGCGGGTGTTCATGCCGCATCTCGGCAATCCGGTGCTCGACCAGCTTGACGATCAGGCGCGGTTCGAGGCCGAGCCGGGGCGTATCGCGTTCACGACCGACACCTACGTCGTCTCGCCGATCTTTTTCCCCGGCGGGAACATCGGCGATCTGGCGGTCAATGGCACGGTGAACGACCTCGCCGTCGGCGGCGCGGTGCCGCGCTACCTCAGCGCCGGGTTCGTGCTCGAAGAGGGGCTGCCGCTTGCCGACCTCGAACGGATCGTCAAAAGCATGGCCGACGCCGCGCGGAAAGCCGGGGTGGTCATCGCGTGCGGCGACACCAAGGTGGTGCAGAAAGGGCAGTGCGACCGGATTTTCATCAGCACCTCCGGCGTCGGCTTCATCCCGCCGGGCCGCGACGTGTCGTGCCGCAACCTCCGGCCCGGCGACGCACTGCTGCTTTCCGGCACCATCGGCGACCACGGCATGGCGATCCTCACCACCCGCGAGGGGCTCTCCTTCCAGAGCCGCATCCGGAGCGACTCCGCCGCCCTGAACGGCATGATCGCCGACCTGCTCGCAGCCGCGCCCGGCGTCCACGCCATGCGCGACCCCACCCGCGGCGGCGTCGCGGCCACACTCAACGAACTTGCCGCCTCGTCATCAGTCGGCATCGACCTCGACGAAGCCGCGATCCCCGTCCGCCAGGAGGTGAGAGGAGCCGCTGAACTCCTCGGCATCGACCCGCTCACCGTCGCCAACGAAGGCAAGGTGCTGGTCGGCGTCGCCGCCGCCGAAGCCGACGCGGCGCTTGCCGCAATGCGCTTGCACGAGCACGGACGCGACGCCGCGATCATCGGCAAGGTCACCGGAGAGCACCCCGGCATGGTGGTGATGCTCACGCCCTTCGGCAGCCGCCGCATTGTCGAAATGCCCCTCGGCGAGCAGTTGCCGCGGATTTGTTAGCAATTGATAATTGACAATGGATAATGGATAATTGTAGGGGCAGTCCCGACTGGTCGGGATGCCCGGATACGCGACGCCCTTTCGTACGGGCTGTTCGCGAACAGGCCCTACAAATGCCTTGCGTGGATAGGCAGGCGCGAGGCTACCCCTACGATTGTTTTTTCGGGGTTACCAGCAGGGCACATGCAATGCTTCACACACAATAGTCTTGATTTATAACTATGAACTATCAATTATCAATTATCAACTAATTCACCCCGATAATCACATCCGAAGCTTTGAAAATCGCGCAGGCGTGTTCTCCCTCTTTGAGGTCGAGTTTGGCGGAACTGGTCCGGGTAATGATGGCTGAAATCATGTTCCCGCCGCCGATTTCGATGTCGATTTCGCTGCTGACGGCGTCGTCGATCACCCTCTGTATGGTACCACACATGATGTTTCGGGCGCTCAGTTTCAGGTTCTGCAGGTTGCGGCCGATGATGACCGAGCTCGACTTGACGATGGCGTAGGCGCTCATGCCTTTCTTGAGGCCGAGGTTATCCACTGCGCCGTTCGTGATGATCGAGGCGATCTGCTGTCCGCCGGCAAGAGCGAGAACCACCTCTGCGTTGACCGTTCCCGTGCTGATCTGTGCGATCTTTCCTGCAAAGACGTTCCGGGCGCTGATCCGCATTGAAATCCGTCTCAGGAACTGGTAGAGGTTGGCAGTGTCGCCGAGGCGATCTTCGAGGTTTTCAAGGAACTTGCGATGCTCCTCCTGCACGATCCGGTATTTCTCGATTACCTGCCGCCCTTCGCGGGTGAGCACGGTTCCTCCTCCTCCTTTGCCGCCAGTCATGCGATCTACCAGAGGTTTGTCGGAGAGGTTGTTTATCATGTTCACCAGGTGCCATGCGGTTTTGTAGCTGATGCCGACCGCTTTGGCAGCGCTGTTGATCGAACCAAGCTCTTCGATCTTTTCAAGCAGTTCGATCCTGTCACCGCCGAGGAAACGGTGCTGTGATTTCTGGAACCAGATGTCGCCTTCGATTTCGATAGGCTCTTTTATTCTTTTCATGCCGTCGTTCCTGTTGTGAAATGATCACCTGATGGCAATATAGAATACCACCCGCAAAAAACCCGGCGGTTGGCAGCCGCCGGGCTGGTGTAATGGAGAAAGAACAGAGGAACGACAACCGGTTTTGATTCGATAGGTAATAAAAGTAATAACGCTTGGCGAAAAAAGGGAACCTTCCTGTGCCTCCAGTTAACACAGGGCGGTTCCCAGGGCTTCCCTGAAGTGAAGGAAGTTGTCAGTTGATTATATGGTCTTCACAGGCCTCGCCCTCTTCGAGTGCATCGAGGATTTCATCAACCTTGTCTGTGCTGTCAATCTCGCCATACCAGAAGTTCTCGGGATAGACGATCAGCACCGGCCCTTTTTCACAGAGATTCAGGCATGCCGTGGCCGATACGGCCACATCGCTCATGCCGCGGTCTGAAAGTTCGCTTTCAAGATAGGGGATAAGGTTGAGCGACTCTTTTTTGTGGCACATGCCCTGAGGGGCTCCCTGAGCCCTGAAGCTTGCGCAGACGAAAATGTGATGTTTGGGTTTGTCCATGACTGTGGTGTTGGTTGTGTAAAGCTAATAGGTCGAACAGGTCTTATAAGTCGAATAGGTCAACAAGATGTATTTCGGATGATCACGGGTTGGCCGCTGATCGTCGTGAGCAGCCTGAGAACAAGGCGTACGGAACGGAGAAACCGGAGCGTACACGGAGTACGTGAGGATTTCGAGCACCGAACAACGCAGTTATCGGGTTGCGTAACAGATCAGCGGCCAACCCTTCACCCGCAGCCGTTTCCTGTGCCTGAGCACCCCGACTTGCAGGCGTGGATCTGGCTGCTTTTCATGAGGTGCCTGAGATTCTGTCCGGTAAAGACACCATACACCGCTTCCTCGATCACTCCCTCGATCGACATGACGCTGATTCCCCTCGCAGTGAGCACCCTGACAGGAGAATCGCCCGCACTGTTCACAAGCAGCGCCCGGCAGTCGGCAAGCACTTCGGCAAGCGATTCCCAGCGGGCCTGACCTCCTCCGGGCGGGGGAGCCTTACGGGAATCGACCAGTGAACAGCTTCGTCCTTCCCGGTCAAGTGCATAGACCAGGAACCTGTCGGCTTCGCCGAGATGCTGGTTGATGAGGACTCCTTCCAGGCTTGCCACGGAGATGAAGGGACGATGTTCTTCCGGATTCTTCGGCATATTTGCCGCCTCGGCCATCTTTTCCATGATCGCCTCGCTGTTGATTTCACCGATGATGCCGACTGCATCGGCACGACAGCGGGCGCAGTGTTTCATCTGGGGAAGCAGCTTGCCAGCTTCCTCCTGAATTTCGGTGACCATGACGGTATCCGGCTCGGGGATGTTCTCGAACACGGTTTCGGTTGTATGGTAGTACGGCAGGCAGTTCAGGATGTCGGCACCCATGGCGGCTACCTGCCGGGCAACCTCGACCACATGGGTGTCGTTGATACCGGGGATGATGATCGTGTTGACCTTTGCGGTGACGCCGAACCTCTTGAGCTTCTGCAGGGCTGCAAGCTGGTTTTCAAGCAGCAGCTGAGCACCCTGGAGATCGCGGTACATCCGCTTCTGGTATCGCACCCACGCATAGATCTCGGCACCGATTTCAGGGTCGATGGCGTTGATGGTGAGCGTCACATGGCTTACCTTGAGTTCTGCAAGTTCCTCGATGTAGGGGAGAACATCAAGGCCGTTGGTGGCAACGCAGAGAAGCATGTCAGGATGATTCTGCCTGACCAGCCTCAGCGTTTCCATGGTTTCATCCGGATTGGCGAACGGATCACCCGGTCCGGCGATTCCGACAACGGCAATATCGGGAGAGAGCTGCAGGGCCTGATCGAGGTAGTACAGCGCCTGTTTCGGTGAGAGCACCCTGCTGGTCACTCCCGGACGGTTTTCGTTCATGCAGTCGAACTTGCGGTTGCAGTAGTTGCACTGGATGTTGCATTTTGGCGCGACCGGCAGGTGTATTCTTCCATACTTGTGCCTTGACGAGTCGTTGAAGCACGGATGGTTCCTGATATTCAGTGTCATGGTAAATCTCCCTTTACAGATAGGTGTAGCCGATCGGTGATGCATTCTGACGCTGTTCGATGATGGTGTTGACGATCCGGTCGAACAGCTCCTGCGTTCCGCGGTAGCCGATGTGATGAAGGCGCTGGCCTCCGAACCGGTCATGAATCGGAAAACCGATCCTGATGAACGGCAGGCGGCTGTTCTTCGACATGGTAAACCCCTTGCTGTTGCCGATGAGAAGGTCCGGCTCCATCACCTGCACTTCCTTTTCGATGTCAACGAAATCGACCCCTTCCCGAACGGTGATGCCGATTTCATCCATCTCCGGGATCAGTTCGCGCAAACGCGTTCCCATCTGTCCGCTTTTTCCGCCAGAAGCGCACAGGACAGGGAGGATGCCGATTTCGCTCAGGAACGCTGACACCGAAACAACCAGGTCCTCCTCACCGTAGATGATCGCTTTCTTGCCGAAGACATATTTGTGGCCGTCTGCATAGGCATCGATGAGGCGACGACGTTCGTCCTGGTAGCTTTCAGGAACCTTTTTTTCTGTCAGCTGTTCGAGCATCGAGAAGAATCGGTCGCTTTCCCTGACTCCTATCGGAAGCGCCATGTGATGGCGCGGAACTCCGAACCGCTCTTCAAGGTACCCCGCAGCGGATCGGGCGGCATCGAGCGTCGAGCCGAACTCGATGCTTGCCGCAGCGCTACCTGTGCTGGCGATGGCGTTGACGGAGGTGCCGCCCGGCGGTATCCTGTGATATTCAGCCCAGGGCCCCCCGTCAAGGGTTTGCGAGTAATCGGGTAGCAGCACGAAGGATATGCCGAAAGCGGCCAGGATTTCCTTGAGATAACGGATGTCGGCCGGTGAAATCATGCCGGGGAAGATGTTGAGCAGATTCTTTTTTGCTCCTCCCTCGGCAAGAGTTTTCACTGCTGAACGGACGGCTGCGTGGAACCCGTCGATATGGGTGCCGCTATAGCTCGGTGTCGATGCGAAAATCATCACCGGTTTCGGACCACCGCTCCCGGAAGCGGCATCGTATTCCTTCAGGATCATGGGTACGTCGTCGCCGATGGTCTCGGACAGGCATGTCGTGGCGATGCCGATCACCTCGGGTTTGTACTGCTGTGTCACGTTTTTCAGTCCCAGCTTCAGATTGCGGCTGCCGCCGAAGACGGCTGTCTCTTCGTTGAAGTTCGACGATGCGATATCGATCGGCTCCTTGTAGTGGCTGATCAGGTAACGGCGGATATAGGTCGCGCAACCCTGTGAGCCGTGCAGGAATGGCACGCACTTTTCTATGCCCCTGAAGGCCAGGCATGCTCCGAGGGGGTTGCAGAGCTTGCAGGCGTTCTGCGTTGCCGTCTTGGCAGTCATTGCTGCAGTAGTCATCTGAGACCTCCTTTTCTCGGAGCGAACTGCCATACGGGGCTCATCACCGATTCATAAACCTCTTTTGCGAAATTGTACATCCCGACGAATCCGGCGAGCGGGATCTTCCGTTCATGGTTGTGGTCGCAGAAGCCGACGCCGAGCTTGAAGGCGATCGGCCGCTCCTTGACGCCGCCGATCAGCAGGTCGGCCTCCTTTTCAAGGACGAACTTGGAGAGTTCCACCGGGTTCGAGTCGTCGACGATCACCGTGCCTTCGTCGCACATCTCCTTCAGGCTGCGGTAGTCGTCCTTGTTGCCTGTCTGCGATCCGGCAAGAACAACGGACATGCCGATCGTGCGCAATGCCTTGATGAGCGAGAAGGTCTTGAAGGCGCCACCGACATAGATGGCAGCTTTTCTCCCGGTCAGTGCAGCCCTGAACTTCCGCATCTCCGGATAGTATTTCCTGATCTCGTTCCGCACGATCTCCTTGGCTCTCTCCATGATCTCCGGCCTGTCGGAGAAGAGCGACGCAACGTCGTACAGTGACTTGGACATGTCCTCGAATCCGAAGTATGACACGCGGATGAACGGGATGCCGTATTTCTCCTGCATATCCCTGGCCAGTGTGGTCATCGAGCCCGAGCACTGCACGACGTTCAGGCTTGCGCCGTGCGCGCGGCGGATGTCGTCGATCCTTCCGTCGCCGGTCATGGTGGCGACGACCCGGATTCCCATCTTCTCGTAATATTCCCTGATGATCCAGGCTTCTCCGGCGAGGTTGAACTCGCCGAGGATGTTGATGCTGTACTTGCCGATCCCCTCGGTCGGACCGGTGCCGATCAGCTTCATGAGTGCTGAACAGGCTGCCTTGTATCCGTCCTTCTTGGTTCCCTTGAATCCCTCGGAATGCACCGGCATCACAGGGATTCCCTTTTCCTTAGCCACTTTCCTGCAGACAGCATCGATATCGTCGCCGATGAGGCCGATGATGCAGGTCGAATAGATGAATGCCGCCTTCGGCTGGTAGTGATCGATTAGTTCGATGAGCGAGCGGTAGAGTTTTTTTTCGCCACCGTAGATGACGTCCATCTCCTGGAGGTCTGTCGAGAAACTCAGCCTGTGAAGCTCTGGGCCCGACGAGACGGCTCCCCGGATGTCCCACGTGTAGGCTGCGCAGCCGATAGGACCGTGAACGATATGGATGGCGTCCGCCACAGGATAGAGCACCACACGGGAACCGCAGAAGACGCACGCCCTCTGGCTGACCGAACCGGAAAGGCTCGTCTTGTCGCAGGAGATGTCGACCTCGCCGGCACCCTGTTTCTTTTCGTACACCTGATGCTGTCTGCCCTCGAGCAGGGTAATTTTTTCCGTATCCATTACTGCCGCCTTGTTCATCGCCCGCCTCTTTGCCGAGGCGGGCGGATTTTGATACTTGACTTTGCTTGTTTGAAAGGCCGCCTGAGCGCAACAGCTCAGGGGAAGCTTATCACATCACCAGTTCGAACTTCTCCTCGAGCGCATCGCGATCCTGACGGTCCTGCAGCGCACCAAGGATTTTTTCGACAAGCCTCATTCCTCCGCTGTACCCGACGCTCGGGAAATAACTGTGGCCGATGCGGTCCAGGATCGGGAAGCCGTATCTGACGAACGGAATGTCTTCGTCACGGGCGATATACTTGCCGTACGTGTTGCCGATGAGCAGGTCGACCGGTTCGTTCTTGATCCACTGGTGGAGCAGGAACATGTCGGCGCCCATGCCGTTCCGGAAGTTCGCGTACGGAGCCCTTTCGAGGATCTCCTGCATGCGCTTCTCGAACCTCATGCCTGGTGTTCCGCTGACGATGTGCACCGGCTTCATGTTCAGGTCGAGCAGGAACTCGGTGAGCGGGATGATCTGGTCGGGGTCGCCGAACAGGGCAACCTTCCTGCCGTGGAAGTACTGTTCCATGTCGGCCATGACGTCCACCAGGCGTCCACGGTCCGCAGTTATTACGGACGGTACCTTCACGCCTGCAGTCTTGCTCAGGGCCATGATGAATCTGTCGGTCGCTGAAAGGCCGATCGGGATGTCGAGCGTCTCGAAGGGCACCTTGCACTTTTTGTCAAGGGCGACGGCGGCAGGTTCGGCGCTCATGCAGCCGAGTGCGAGCGAGAAGCTGCTGTCGCCGGTGCTTTTCAGCTCTTCGATCGTGACGCCGCCTTTCGGATAGAACTCATGCTTTCCGGTCTGCGGAGCGTCGAGCACATCTGATGTGTCCGGGAAGAGTATGATCTTCACGCCCATGAGCTGTGCAAGATTCCTGATTTCGCGCATGTCGGAAGGTTCCATCCAGCCGGCGATGATGTTGATCTGTTCCTTTTTGCTGCCGGTCGATACGGCGAACTGTTCGGTCATTCCCACCACCATGTTGGCGTAGCCGGTAATGTGCGAGCCGACGAAGCTCGGCGTACTTGCATAGATCACATACTTGCCGGCCGGTATCTTGCCGTCATCGCCGGCTTTTTTGGTGATCTGCTGCAGGTCGTCGCCGATCGTTTCCGACAGGCAGGTCGAGTGCACCGCGATGACCTCGGGGTCGTAGACCGAGAAGATGGTCTCGACCGACTGGAGCAGGTTGGCCTGGCCGCCGAATACCGAAGCACCTTCGGTGAATGAGCTGGTGGCTGCCATGACCGGTTCCTTGTAGTGACGGGTCAGGGTGCTGCGGTGGTAGGAGCAGCATCCCTGCGAGCCGTGGCTGTGAGGCAGGCAGCCGTGGATTCCGAGTGCGGCGTACATGGCTCCGATCGGCTGGCAGGTTTTTGCCGGATTGATCGTCAGCCCTTCGCGCTCCTTGACTTCTTTTGGTGTATGACGTAATAACATTACTGTATTCTCCTTATCGTTACTGGGTGACATAGCTGGCTTCAAGCGATCCGGCCTCTTCCTTTTCCCATGGCGCCGTTATCAGCTTCCAGACAGGATTGTTGACCATACGGTCGATATCCCTGTAGAAGTTGACCGCACCTTCGAAACCGGTGTAAGGGCCCCCGTAATCGTAGCTGTGAAGCTGCTTGAGAGGTACGCCCATTTTCTGGACCACGTATTTCTCCTTGATGCCGGCGCAGAAGATGTCGGGCTTGTAAATCTCGATGAGCTTTTCCGACTCATAGTGGCTGAGGTCATCAATGACCAGCGATCGTTGCTTCATCTGCTTCATCATGCCCTGGTAACCGTTGATTTCGAGTCCCTTGGCCTTGAGCTCTTCAAGTTCGGTTTCGATTTTCCGGGGGTTGTAAAGTTCGGGATCTGCCGTTACCTTCAGTTCCTCGATGTTTTTGCTGTCAGCATCGATCTTGATGCTCGGCAGCACTTCACGCCCTTCGTAGTCGTCGCGATGGGCGAACTCGTAACCCGCGGCCACTGTTGTCATGCCAAGCTCGGTGAAGAGGTCCTGGTAGTGGTGGGCGCGTGAACCTCCGACGAAGAGCATTGCAGTCTTGCCTTCGGTTCTCGGACGGATATCGTCGATAATCGCTTTCACCTTCGGCATCTCTTCGGCAATCACCTCTTCGACGCGGGCTTTCAGTTTCTCATCACCGAAGTACTCGGCGATCTTGCGCAGGGATTTTGCGCTTGATTCGGCGCCGACGAAGTTCACCTTCATCCACGGGATGCCGTACTTTGTCTCCATCATGTCACCCATGTAGTTGATCGAGCGGTGGCACAGGATGACGTTCAGATCGGCCATGTGAGAGTTTTCGATCGCACCGACCGTCGAGTTGCCGCTGAACGATGCAACGAGCGTGATACCGCATTTCTCGAACAGCCGCTCGATTTCGAAAGCGTCACCGCCTATGTTGTACTCACCAAGCAGGTTGAGCTTGAACTTGCCTTCGACAAGCGCGTTCTTGCGTCCGACCATGTGCTTGAAAACGCCGTTGTTGGCTATGTGGTGACCGGCCGACTGGCTTACGCCGCGATAACCTTCACAGCTGAAGCCGAATACGTTGCAGTCCCCGAGCTTCTCCTTCATCTCCCTTGAGACGGCATGAACGTCATCACCGATCAGTCCTACCGGGCAGGTCGAGAAGATGGCGATTGCCTTCGGATGGAACAGGTCATAGGCCTCCTGAATTGCCACCTTCAATTTTTTCTCGCCGCCGAACACCACGTTTTCTTCCTGCATGTCGGTTGAGAAACAGTAGGTAATGTAATTTTCAGCTTCCGGGGACTCTGGTCTTGTCTGGTTACGACGTGTAAGCCATGCATAGAAACTGCATCCGATAGGCCCATGGACGATGTTCACGATATCGCGGGTCGGCCCGAGGACCACACCCTTGCACCCTGCATAGGAGCAGCCTCGCTGCGTGATGATGCCCGGTACCGTGCGGACGTTTGCCTGCACTTCAGGGATGGTTTCCGGGTCGTTGATCACGATCGACTTGCTGCGCTTCTTTGCAACCTTTGCCGGGTATCTGTTGATCAGCTCCTCCTTGATCACGGACGGATCTGGTAAATGTAATTTCGCCTCCATTGTTGCGTTCTCCGTTTACACCTTTAATATTTTGGCATACTTGACCTGTTGCACGTTCCGATTACAGCGTTGTACGGTGCTCGAAATCCTCACGTACTTCGCGTACGCTCCGGCTTCTGCACTCCTCTCCCTTGTCCTCGAATCGCTCACGACGGTCAAATTCCATTTTCAGTTAAGCGCCTCGTCGCCCTCTTCTCCTGTCCTGACCCTGATGGTCTCCAGGATCGGCGTGACGAAAATCTTGCCGTCTCCCGGTTTTCCGGTCTGGTTGGTCCTTATGATCGTGTCGATGGCCATCTGGCACTGATCGTCAGGAACGACCACGGTCAGGATCCTTTTCGCCACGAGCCTCGGGGCGTTGCCCAACTGGGCGATAGCCTCGGGATGACCTGCCTCCGCACCCTGCAGGATGTCGAAATGGACCTGCCCTTTCCCTCGTCCCATGACCCTGCCCGTTGCCGTGAAGGCCGGGATGCCGGCGTCGATGAGTGCTTTCTTGGTTTCGTTCACCTTGCTGATCCGAATGACTGAAATGATCTCTTTCATCAGACCTCCCTTGCTGCCAGCAGCGGTTCGCTTTCCTTGGTCCCGGAACTGATGGTATAGACCTCTTCGACTGCCGAAACGAAAATCTTGCCATCACCGAATTTGCCTTCACCGGTTTTTGCGTTATCGAGGATAGCCCTGATGACGAAATCCTTGTCGGCATCGGGCACCACGACGAAGAGCATCTCTTTCGGAAGTTCGTCATACACCACGTCGCCTACGCGCAGGCCGCGCTGCTTGCCGCGGCCGACCACCGATATCTTGGTTACGGCCGGGTAGCCTGCGTCGAGCAGACCCTGCATGACTTCGTGGACTTTCTCCGGCCTCACGATTGTTCTGATCATTAACATGCTTCTGTTCTCCTTTGGTTATAAGTCATTGTGATTCATGGAACTCCGGACTTTTCATCAGTTGGCGATACCGAATTCGATCAGCAGCGATTCGAGTTCGTCGATTTCAAGCGGCTTGGGGATGACGAACATCTTGTTCTGGTCGATCTTGGTTGCCAGGGCTCTGTACTCGTCAGCCTGTGGATGGGCCGGGTCGTAGTCGATCACGGTTTTCCTGTTGATCTCTGCGCGCTGGACGAAATTATCACGAGGCACGAAGTGGATCATCTGCGTACCGAGCCTGCGTGCAAGTTCCTCGATCATTTCGCGCTCGTTGTCGACTTTTCTGCTGTTGCAGATCAGACCGCCGAGACGCACGCCGCCTGCGTCGGCGTACTTCAGGATTCCCTTGCAGATGTTGTTGGCCGCATACATGGCCATCATCTCACCCGAGCAGACGATGTAGATCTCTTCGGCCTTGCCGTCGCGTATCGGCATGGCGAAGCCGCCGCACACAACGTCACCGAGAACGTCGTAGAACACGTAGTCGAGATCCCATTCGTCGTCGTACGCGCCGAGCTGTTCGAGCAGGTTGACCGAGGTGATGATGCCGCGGCCTGCGCATCCGACACCGGGTTCCGGACCGCCGGATTCAGTGCATCGGGTTGCTTTGTAGCCTTCCTTGATGATGTCTTCGAGCTCGACCTCTTCGCCTTCCTCACGCAACGTGTCGAGTACGGTTTTCTGCTGAAGGCCGCCAAGCAGCAGCCGGGTGGAGTCTGCTTTCGGGTCACAGCCAACAACCATGACTTTCTTGCCCATTTCCGCAAGACCGGCAACCGTGTTCTGTGTCGTGGTAGATTTGCCGATGCCGCCTTTACCATAGATCGCAACTTTTCTCATTCTTGTATTTATTTAGGTTATAAATCATTATTCACGAAAATATTCAGGCATTATTATTTATATGCCTAAATAGTTATTGGTAGCACTGCAATTATCGTGCCGAATTGATGATAAGGACAGAGGTTTTCTGACTTGTCTTGAGCGGATAGTCCGGAACCCTTGCCGGTCAAAGGTTCCGGGTCTTTTCCGGTGAGCGGAAAAAGAAGGGGAATGCTTTATTTATTCTGTTCGTACCCGATTCGACGGAAGGGTTTTTGCTACAAACAGGTAGGAAATTCCGTGAAGTTACCTTTTAGTAGAATATCCGGTCACCGGGCTCCGGCAGGGAGGCGCTGCCTTGAGTTCCTCATGGGCGTCCGGTTCCGGTCAGGAGTTTTTCTGCTTTTTTCTTCCTCTCAGGCAGTCCGGACGCCGGTATCGGCAGGAAGATATTCTCTATACATGCGGGAAATGGACGCAGGGGTGTGAGCGGTAGACCGGGGCTTTCATTGCCGCGTGCAGGTTTGCGGGATCCTTTCCTCTTTTGGCGGCTCAAGTAGGGACCTGCAGCCATTTTTCAAGGACCGTGCCAAGGATTTCCATGGTCACCGGCTTCGATACGTAGTCGTTCATACCGCTTTCAGCGCATTTTTTCCGGTCCTCTTCCGTTGCGTTTGCCGTCATGGCGATGATCGGCAGATGCGGGTTGAGCACTTCCGAAGATCTGCTCCTGATGGCCTTTGCAGCTTCAAGGCCATCCATGACGGGCATCTGGATATCCATGAACACCAGCCCGTACGGTTTTCTTGCGAGCGCTTCAATCGCTTCTTTTCCGTGCTGTGCGACATCAACGGCATAACCCATCTTGTTCAGGATGGCTACGGTAACACGCTGATTGACAAGATTGTCTTCCACCAGAAGAACTGCCGGTGTCCTGCCGTCGGCAACAGAGAAGGGTCTTCCCGTTTGTTCTGCAAAGGGAGCTCCGGCGGTTTTTGAGGCCGTTCCGTCCTGCCCTGCAGCCAACGGATCGCTGATGGCGGACTCCTGTTTCTTCAGTTTTTCAACCGGAATAATGATCATAAATTCGGATCCTTCGTTTTCCCTGCTGTCGACATGGATGCTGCCGCCCATGAATTCGGCAAGGCTTTTACAGATGGCCAGTCCCAGGCCGGTTCCGCCTTCCCTGCGGGTTGGGGAGGCATCCGCCTGGGTGAAACGCTGAAATATCAGCTCCTGTTTTGCTTCGGGAATGCCGATTCCCGTATCGCGGACCGACATGCAGAGCATGGTGCTCCCCTCGGGATGATCCTGCAGGCTTGCGGTTACGGTGATGCTTCCCGTATAGGTGAACTTGATGGCATTCTGCACCAGGTTGATCAGCACCTGCCTGAGGTAGACCGGATAGCCGAGCAGGCGGACCGGCATTCCGGCGTTGGCCTTGAAGGACAGGTCAAGGCTTTTTTTTACGGCACTGTTGGCAAGCATCGAGACGATGTCCAGGGCGAGCTGCCGGGGATCGAATTCCGTTTTTTCCTGATCAAGCTGTCCGGATTCGATTTTCGTGAAGTCGAGAATGTCGTTGATCAGCTGCATCAGCAGCCCCGCACTGCTGTAAGCCGTTTCAGCGAATGTCCGCTTGTCGTCGTCGAGATCGGAGTGGAGCAGCAGCTCGCACATGCCGACCACGGCATTGAGAGGGGTACGGATTTCATGCGACATGTTGGCAAGAAACTCGCTTTTTGCCCTGTTCGCGTTTTCAGCTTCCAGGCGCGCCTGTTTCAGGGCTTCGATAAGCTGCCTCTGTACCTGTTCCTTCTTTTCGACATTTTCTTTTTCAAGAGCGAGATGCTCGTTGAGCAGCCGCGAGTTTTTCAGGGCTTCCTCGATTTTCTGTTTCTGTTCCCTTTCCCGCTGCAGGAGTTCCATCAGGTCGCTGTTCAGAACCGTGATGATCTTGTAGAGTTCATGAAGCGGGTGTGCAGGCGAGATGCATGCCGCCGCGGCATCGACCGTTATGTTCCGCTCTTCGAACAGCAGCTGACCGCACAGGGCCGCAAAACTGTCGATCTCCTTCTGTGTGATCACGATGTTCCGGCTCTCTTCTCCTTCGTCAGCCAGGATGCCTGTGTGCAGCGTCTCGAAAGCTTCACTGACCGTCGAGACGAATACGAACTGCTGCTTGACTTTCTTTGAGAACAGGTGCAGCATGGTTTTCAGCAGAAGGGTGGCCCCGCAGATATAGGTGACGGATGGGACGCTGTTGTATTCCCTGCTCAGTCTGTTGAGGGTGTTCGCATACAAGATTCTGGAGTTGATCGAAGCCTTTTCGACACCTGAATAGTCCGCGATTCTGATATAGGTGCAGTTGCTCAGCACTCCGGATTCGAAAATGTGTTGCAGAACCCCGATGATGCTTTCCGTGGCTTCCTGATGAATTTCTCCACCAAGGGAGGTGAAAAAGAGTTTTTCCGGTATGATGCCGCTCCGGTAATAGACTCCGGTATCCGGATCCTCGTATTGCCAGTCAGGCCTGAACTCGATCATGTCGTAGTGAAGCATGGAGCGTTTTGTCACGGGTTCATGCCGATTGCTCTTTTTTTCAACAAACGGGTAACGGGAGACAAGACATACTGCTTCTGCCGCTCACTGACAGGAGCTGCAGGGTGTTTACCGCTTTATTTCAGAATGCCTGGGAGACGATTTCCTCACGTAATATAAAAAGAAAAATGGGGATCAACCATAGTGCGGTTCGGGTCGACAACCCTTCTTCAGGCATGAGCATACGGCGGTGATATCCGGTCTCTTTTGGCGGTGCCGAGAACCATTCGCAGCTTCCCGCTGTTGAAATTATTCTGTGCCGGATACCGCATTCCGCTTACAGTCCGGACATAGCCCTGTTTTCAGGTGGAAACTGCTGCGAAGGAGGGTGAAGATGTCTGCTGCACATGCGAAGATCCTGATCGATGAAGCGATAGAGGCTCATGGAGGTTCAGGTTACTGGGATAGCCTCGACGCCCTGGAAATAAGCCATTCGGCTGAAGGATTTCTTTTTGTTACAAAACATCGGCGGAAACTCGATCATGTCAGGGCTCGCCTCTCTACAAGGGAGCCCCGGCTTACGTTCTACGATTTTCCCGAACACGGGCAACAGGCGGAGCTCCTTGGGGAGCAGGAGGTAAGAATCAGAGACCGTCAGGGCCGGATTCTCGACCGGAGGCTGCAGCCGCGTCTGTCGTTCAGGAGTTTCAGGAGGCAGCTTTTCTGGGACGATCTCGATTTCACCTATTTCGCGGGCTATGCCATGTGGAACTATCTGACGATGCCCTTTCTTTTTGCCCGGGAGGGTTTCCTGTTCGACATGCTTGAACCGGTTCCGGGTGACTTTGAATCGTGTTCACGGATTCTGGTCACCTTTCCTCCCGATCTGCCGACTCACTGCCGGAAGCAGATTTATTATTTCGATCATGAACGGCACCTTCGCAGGCTCGACTACACGGCAGAAGTGATCGGAGGCTGGGCGCGGGCAGCCCACATCTGTGAGGACTACCGGCAATTCGGAAGTCTGAAGGCGCCTGTCCGGAGGAGGGTACTGCCTCTTTTCTCCTTTAAAAAACCATTGCCGGGTCCTGCCCTTGTGGCGATCGATATCCATGAGATCATGCCGGTTTCCCGCCTTTTCGCGAGCGGGAAACCCGAGCGGTGACCCTGCCGGAGCAATCTTCTCAATGAAGCTTGTCATGCGACTCTTCCTGCACCGGAACCCGGACATCGGCGTTCGCCGTCCTCTTCGGTTCCCGGAAACTGTTCACCGGAGCGATCCTGCTGAAGCAGGACGCCGCAATCCTTCATTATCAGGCGGGGCGGCTTTCTGCCGTTCCGCACGACCGGTTCTCGCACTCGGAGCCCTTGCGGCAGGGGCTCTGGCGGTTGGCGCTCTGGCCATAGGGGCTCTTGCCGTCGGGCGATTCGCCATCGGCAGGCTGCTGGTCGGGCGGTCGCATATCGGCACACTGCATATCGACAACCTTCGGATCGGGCGGCTGGATATGCAGGAGCGGGGAAGCGGGAAGCCTGACTTGCCGGAACCTTCGGGGTCCTGAACCCGGTCTGCCGGTTCGGCCTTTTCAGTGACATGTGCGGTCGGGTCCGGTCAGGTCCGGAACTTCCTGTAATCGATGTCGAATTTCTTCATGCGCAATCCCATGATTCTCTCAGACAGACCAAGCTCGGCAGCAGCACGAGACATGTTGCCTCTGGTGCGTTTGAGAGCTTCGATGATCATTTCTTTCTCGATGGCGTCAAGTTTCTGCTGAAGCGAACCGGTGTAGGGTGTGCCGCTCGATTCGGCGGTCTGCAGGGACGGCGGAAGGTGATAGCCGTGGATCACGTTGTCCTCGCTCAGGATGACAGCCCGTTCCATACAGTTTTCCAGCTCCCTGACATTGCCCGGCCAGTGGTAGCGAATCAGCATGTCGATCGATGTGGTGGATATGCGCCTGACCCCCTTGTGGTTCGCCGCATTGTATTTTTCGACAAAGTAATCTGCAAGCAGCAGGATGTCGGTTTTTCTCTCTCGGAGCGGAGGGACGGTAATGGGAAAAATATTCAGCCGGTAATAGAGATCTTCACGGAACGAGCCGGCACGGATCAGTTCATCGAGGTTTCTGTTCGTTGCCGCGATGATGCGGACGTCAACCTTGAGGGTTTTTGTGCCGCCGACACGCTCGAACTCCTTTTCCTGGATAATCCGGAGCAGTTTCGCCTGGACCGTCAGGCTCAGTTCTCCCACTTCGTCGAGAAAGATGGTCCCCGAATCGGCCAGCTCGAATCTTCCCTGGCGCTGTGCGGAGGCTCCCGTGAATGCGCCCCGTTCATGACCGAACAGTTCGCTTTCGACAATGCTCTCGGGAAGGGCCGCGCAGTTGAATCTGATGTAAGGCTTGCCCGCCCTCAGGCTCTTGAAGTGGATCGCATTGGCCACGAGCTCCTTGCCTACACCGCTCTCGCCGAGAATCAGCGTTGTTGCATTCGTGCGGGCGATCTTGTCGATCATCTTGAAAAGCGAGATCATGGGTTTCGCATTGCCGATGATATTGGCAGGTCTTTCCGTATCCCGGTACTCTTCCTCCCTGCCATCCTCGGGGTGCGGTAAGGCTCCCGATGCCTGATGGAGCGGCTTCGGACGGGGCCAGGAGGTGATTTCCTCCGCGGCGAGCTGTTTGAGGCGCACTGCCTGGGAAATCATGGCCCCGATGATGGAAAGCAGATCAACATGGTATTGCAGCAAATCATGCCGGTTTTCTTCGGCCTTCGTCTTTTTCGACTGACTGTCGCGGAGCAGGCCTGAAAGGCGACGGTCGGCGCTGAGCGTTCCGATCACCTCTGTTCCTGCCTTGATCGGCACGCAGATGAAACAGAGTTTCTCCTTTTTCTCCCGGGATCGCGATCCTGTCCGGTCGAGGAAAAGCGGTTCCTCGTTGATACGGGGAACGATGACCGGCTTTCCGGTTTTTACCACCTGTCCGATGACGCCTTCGCCGATCCGGTATCTTCCCCGTTCCTTCTGTTCCTCTGTAAGACCGAACGACTCGTTGATGACGATCTCGCCGGTATCCCTGTTCAGGATGGTCACCATTCCCCGCAGCATGTCCATATGCTCGGAAAGGATGAACAGCACCAGCCGCAGAACCTTGCTGATGTCCTCCTCGTTGTTGACGGTCCTGCTGACTTCTGCAAGCAGGCTGATACTGCTGTGTTCCTGTTCATGGGGTATGAGCATGAATACTAACGGATGATTGACGGTGTCTGAAAGAGTTGCGCATACATCGCTTCGAGTTCTTCGGGTTTAAGTGCCCGTTTGTGCCGGTTTGCAGCGTGCTTCACCAGTTCGAGCAGCTTTTCGGCCTGTTCTCTGTCCAGGAGTCTGCCTGTTTTACGGAAGTAGTGCCTGATCGCCGCGGTTCCCGAGTGTTTACCTATGAGCAGTTCGAACCCCTTCCTGCCTATCCGGTCGGGCAGGAAGGGCTGGTAGGAGAGAGGATCCTTGAGCAGCGCCGCGCAATGAATGCCTGATTCATGCTGGAAGGCGGACCTGCCCACCACCGGTTTCTGCTCCTGGATCGTTCTTCCCGATGCGCAGGAAACCGCTTCGCAGAGCGCTGACAGCAGGTGTGTTTCAACAGGCGATGCAAAGCTTTCCGACATGGCAAGTGCGAGGGCGAGCTCTTCGAGGGCGGCATTGCCCGCACGCTCCCCGAGGCCGGTAACCGATACGCTGACGGCCTTGCATCCGGCTTCAAGCGCGGTGAATGCATTGGCTGTCGCCATGCCGAGGTCGTTGTGCGCATGGAATTCAAGAGGGGCGCAGCTTGCTTTCTGCAGCCGCCGGATCAGGCGCATGACCGACATCGGCGTGGCGACACCTACGGTATCCGCTATCCTGATCCTGTCGGCCCCGCAGTCCGCAGCGTCCCGGATGAACTGCTCAAGCATTTCCGGCGCTGCCCTGGTGGCATCCTGTCCGCCGACACTGACAAAGCCAACATGTTTTTTTGCATGAGGCACCAGTTCCTCCAGCTGCTTCCTCACCCAGGAATAGTTCCTGTCCATCAGGTTCAGATAGAGCTCCGACACGGGAAAACTGATGTGTATGGCACCGGTTCCGCAGAAGCAGGCATGGTCGATGTCGGACCTTTTTGCCCGGGCCCATCCTGTCAGGCGGACCGGCAGTTCCATTGCCGCGATTTCAGTGATGGCCTTCCGCTCGGCAGGTCCCATTGCAGGGTAGCCGACCTCGACTTCATCGACCCCGGCTTCGGCAAGCAGGCGTGCGATACGTTTTTTTTCCGAAGGGCTGAAAACGACTCCGGGAGCCTGTTCTCCATCCCTCAGGGTGGTATCGATGATCCAGGGCCTGATTTTCCCTGCAGGCTGCACGGTTCTCCTTTCACTCATGGGTATCGGTTTTCAGCATGAACAGCATTTATTCACAATTCTTTTATTTAGGTAAATATAATTTTTATCCTAAAAATATTAGGAAATAATAGCATTAGATAAGAATAAATAAGACATTATTGTAATATATCCTGCGTTTTTGCCTGTATCCGGCAGTGTGTGCGTCGGGAGAGAGGCCGTGAAACGGTATGGACGGGCTGATTCAGGGGGGCTGTCCTGTTCTGTTGTGGGGAACCCTTCGGAGGCGCAGCCCCGGTCATGAACGGGTGTGGTTCCGGCGACGCCGTGAAGGGGCCGCCGTTTTCGTCCTGTAAGGTACTTTGTTGTTGAAATGAGTTCCATAATTATGTAGTTTCATGACTTTCAATTCCGTGCCGCCGGTCCTTCCGGGGGAGCTGTTGTTCCGGTATCGTGCGTCGATGCAGAGCAACACATGGCTGTTTGGGCTGCGCGGAGCGGACTCACGCAACCAGAATAACCAGGAGAAGTGCAATGAGTGACATAACCAGCAATGTGGAGCTGAACTGTGAGGGGCTGAATTGCCCTCTGCCGATTCTGAAGACCAAAAAAGCCATTGACGGCATGAACAGCGGGGAAGTGCTGAAGCTGATCGCAACCGATCCCGGTTCGGTCAATGATATGGCTTCGTGGGCAAAGCGGACGGGCAATGAACTGGTTTCCCACACTGAAAACGCCGGTGTTCATACCTTTTTCATCAGGAAAAAATAACGCCGGATTGCGACGAGAGGAGGGGTGCCGTCTGGAAATGCTGACTCTTCCCCGGCTGCTGCTGTCCGCCCCGCAGAAGAGTTCAGGCAAGACGATGGTCAGTCTCGGAATTCTCTGCCACCTTGCACGGGAAGGTATGGCGGTCACGAGTTTCAAGAAAGGGCCCGACTACATTGACCCGATGTGGCACAGGCTTGCCAGCGGCAGCGAATGTTACAACCTCGATCCCTATCTCATGGGGCGGCAGGGCTGCATTGATTCTTTTGTGACCAACAGCGGCCGGTCCGGAGCCCTCTCGCTCATTGAAGGCAACCACGGACTGCACGACGGGATGGACATCGACGGGTCTGACAGTACCGCGGGGCTTGCCGCGATGCTGCAGGTTCCTGTTCTGCTCGTTGTTGACAGCCGCAGGACAAACAGGGGGGTTGCCGCCCAGGTTCTCGGCATGCAGTCGATGCCGCCCCTCGTGAGCATTGCTGGCGTCGTGCTCAATCAGGTGCGCAATTCCCGTCAGGAGGAAAAGCAGAAACTTGCGATCGAAAGGTACTGCGGTGTTCCCGTTCTCGGAGCGATACCTGCGGATGAGGAGCTCGTCATTCCCGAAAGGCATCTCGGACTGACCACGGTCGGTGAAACTGCCGGTGCCCGTTCGTTCATCGGTAAGGCGGCCGAAAAGCTTGCCCGGTACTGCGACATGCCGGCGATCTGCTCGCTTTTTCACCAGGCTCCTCCTCTTGAAGTCCTGCGGCCACGGCAGAGGGAAAGGGTGGAGGACCCGGAGGTGCGGATCGGTCTGTTCTGGGATGCGGCCTTCTGTTTCTACTATCCCGACAATCTCGATGCACTGCGGGCGGCCGGAGCTGATCTCGTCTTCATCGATTCCCTTGCTGCCGGGGCCTCCCTGCCGGACATCGACGGACTCTACCTTGGCGGTGGTTTTCCTGAATCGTTTCTCGATATCCTGAGCAGCAACAGAGGACTGCAGAAGGATGTGCGGGATCGGGTTGAGTCTGGCATGCCGACCTACGCCGAGTGCGGAGGGCTGATCTATCTGTCCCGAAGCGCCGTCTTCGGCGGGAAATCCTATCCGCTTGCCGGCCTTCTTCCTTTCGACATCGCATTCCAGCAGCGTCCCGCAGGGCACGGATATCTGGATCTCCAGAGCAGCACCGGAACTCCCTGGTTCGAAAAGGGGGAGAGGGTCAGAGCCCACGAATTTCATTACGCGTGCCTGCTCAGGCCCTGCGCTGCATGCTCTTACCAGTTCGATGTCATGAGGGGATACGGGGTGACAGGGAAGCAGGACGGGGTGCTTTACCGCAACCTTTTCGCATCGTTCGCCCACCTTCATGCAGCCGGCAACCCTGGCTGGGCAAGGCGGTTTGTCGCTCAGGCATCGGCATACAGGCAGGGAGGATGAACCTCCCGGCGAAAAATGGAAAATCAGCCTCGCCGATTTGAAAAATCGCAGGCAAATTGGTAACTACATAACTGTATGTTTTAACCGTTGCATACCGTTTGCCATTCCCTCTTTTTGCAATTGACCGGTTATCCGGGATGTCACGACTCAGGAAAAGGCTTTCAGCCCGACCTGTATCTGCTCCGGCAAGCCGTGGCTGCTTCAGCCTGTGCAGGCAGGTGGAACTGTCGGATGCCGTGAAAAAAAATGAAAGATTTTTGCATAGACGATTTGAAATATCAGGTGTAAATATTAAACTGCATAACTACATAGTAATATTGTTGCCGCCCGTCGATGTTTTTCCTCCGGTCTCTCTGCAGGGAAGGATACATGAAGCGGCCTTGTGTTTTTTCACCTACTACAACCATCACCAAAGGAGCGAACCATGGGTATCGTCGTCAACGGAGTGAATTACGACACGGATGAGAACGGCTATCTCGTCAATCTCGAGGACTGGACCGAGGATGTGGCTAAAAAGCTTGCAGAAGAGGAAGAGATCGACATGAGCGAAGAACACTGGGCGCTGGTGCGGTTCCTGAGGAACTACTACGACGAATACCAGATCGCCCCGGCCATCAAGGTGCTGACCAAGGCCATTGCATCCGAGCAGAATATCGACAAGAAGGAAGCATCGGAGTTTCTGTACCGGCTGTTCCCGAAAGGCCCCGCACTCCAGGCCTGCAAGATCGCCGGTCTGCCGAAGCCGACAGGCTGCGTGTAAATCCGGTCGCCTGTTTCCTGACCATAAAGTAGTGTGAATTCAAAGGAGGAACTAATGGAAGGTGCTAACGGTGCCGCATCACAAGGGGCACAACCCGGCAAGGAATCCGGTAAGGAGACGAACGGAACGTTTCTGAATCCGACACCCATGCTCGACGAACTTGAAAACGGTCCCTGGCCGAGTTTTGTATCCGGTTTCAAGCGGCTTGCGGAAAGAACGAAAAAGCCTATGCTGCGCGGCGTTCTGGACCAGCTTGAATACTCCTACAAGACCAGGATGGGATACTGGAAGGGCGGCCTTGTCACGGTTGACGGGTACGGCGCGGGTATCATCACCCGATACTCGATGATCAAGGACAAATTCCCCGAAGCCGCCGAATTCCATACCATGAGGATCCAGCCGGCTCCCGGTCTGCATTACAGTACCGCCATGCTGCGTGAGCTCTGCGATATCTGGGAAAAGCACGGCAGTGGCATCATCGCCCTGCACGGGCAGACCGGAGACATCATGCTTCAGGGTATCGAGCAGGACAAGGTCCAGGAGTGCTTCGATGAACTCAACCAGGCAGGATGGGATCTCGGAGGCGCCGGCGCTGGCATGCGTACCGGGGTTTCCTGCATCGGGCCCGGCCGTTGTGAGAACGCCTGTTACGACAACCTCAAGCTGCATCTCAAGGCACTCCAGTATTACGTCGGCGCGCTTCACCGTCCCGAGTGGAACTACAAACTCAAGTTCAAGTTTTCAGGTTGTCCGAACGACTGCACGAACTCGATCATGCGTTCCGACCTTGCCGTGATCGGCACATGGAAGGACTCGATCCAGGTCGACCGTGACGAGGTCAGGGCGTGGGTGGAGGAACGTGGTCTCGATGCCCTGGTCAACCAGGTCATCAATCTCTGTCCGACCAGGGCGATATCGCTCCGGAACGGCGAGATGGAGATCGAAAACCGCGACTGCGTCCGCTGCATGCACTGCCTGAACGCCATGCCGAAAGCGCTTTCTCCCGGCAAGGAAAGGGGGATCGCCTTCCTGATGGGCGGAAAGAATACCCTGAAGGTCGGTGTCAACATGGGTTCGCTGATCGTGCCGTTCATGAAAATGGAAACCGACGAGGATATCGAAGCCTTCCTCGAGCTGATCGACGAGATCATCGACTGGTGGGACGACAACGGTCTCGACCACGAGCGCATCGGTGAAACCATCGAACGTGTGGGTCTCAAGCAGTTCATCGAAGGTATCGGACTTGAAGCGGACATCAACATGGTTTCGCGGCCGCGTGACAACCCGTACTTCAAGGCGGAGTACTGAGGTCACCCGCACGTTATCCTGGCATTAAACTCTCAGCAAGAGAATCTCTTGCACTTCAAAACGAAGGAAGCAACTATGAGCAGTTCTGAAAGAAAGTGGAAGACCATCGAGTCGGGCCCTCACACCTATGAAGAGGCGCTTCACCCTGTTGTCAGAAAAAACTACGGCAAGTGGAAATATCATGAGATTCCCAAGCCCGGTGTCCTGAAACATGTCGCCGAAAGCGGAGATGCCATCTATACCGTCCGGGCGGGGACTCCCCGTCAGGATACGGTGGACATGCTCAGGCTGCTCTGCGACATCGCCGACAAGTACAGTGACGGATATCTCCGGTTCACCGTGCGCAACAACGTCGAGTTCCTGACGCCGAACCCGGAGAATGTCGAGCCGATGATCAGGGAGCTCGAGTCCCTCGGCTTTCCGGTCGGAGGCACCGGCATGTGCGTTTCTTCGGTTGCGCATACCCAGGGGTGGCTCCATTGCGACATTCCGGCCACCGACGCATCAGGCGTGGTCAAGTCCATGATGGACTCCGTCTACCGCGAGTTCAAGGACATGCAGATGCCGAACAAGGTCAGGCTTTCGACCTCCTGCTGTTCGATCAACTGCGGCGGCCAGGCCGATATCGCCGTCGTGGTCAAGCACACCCGTCCTCCCCGGATCAACCATGAGCATCTTTCCCTGATCTGCGAGCTGCCGAAAGCGGTTGCCCGCTGTCCTGTTGCAGCCATCCGTCCGACGGTCGTGAACGGCAAGAAGTCCCTCATGGTGGACGAGGCGAAGTGCATCTGCTGCGGAGCCTGTTTCGGGGCCTGTCCGGCCATGGAGATCAACCATCCCGAGCATTCGAAGTTCGCCATCTGGGTCGGAGGCAAGAACAGCAATGCCCGGTCCAAACCTTCTACCATGAGCATCGTCGCGCACAACCTGCCGAACAATCCGCCTCGCTGGCCCGAAGTCACGGAAGCCATCGGCAAGATCCTGCATGCCTACAAGGAGGGCGGACGTCCCTGGGAACGTATGGGCGAATGGATCAACCGGATCGGATGGAAGCGCTTTTTCGAGGAGACAGGCCTTGTTTTCGACAAGGATATGATCGACAGCTACCGTCATGCAAGAACCACGTTCAACCAGTCCGCCCATGTCCGCTTTTAGCGAAAGGAGAGAGTCATGATGGTAGAATCGAATCCAATACTTGATTTTGCGAACAGCTACGTGTTTCCCAAGTTCAGCGAACTGACGGGAACCGAAAAGATTGTCGCTTTCGGGGACCACAGCCACAAGTGTCCCATCTATGTCAGGCAGATGCCCCCCTGTACGGCAGAGTGTCCTGCCGGTGAGGACATCCGCGGGTACCACCGGTTGCTGACCGGGATCGACAAATCGGAAGATCCCTGGAAAGCCGCCTGGGAGCGTCTTGTCGACGCCAATCCCTTTCCTGCCGTCATGGGAAGGATCTGTCCCCATCCCTGCCAGGGAGCATGCAACAGGCAGTATCACGACGAGAGCGTGGCGATCAACGCAGTCGAACATGCGATCGGCAATTACGGTATCGAAGCCGGGCTGCGTCTTCCGGGACCAGGACCCGATACGGGCAGGCGGGTGGCGGTCGTAGGAGGCGGTCCTGCCGGACTTTCCGCAGCTTACCAGCTGCGCCGCAAGGGTCATGCCGTAACGATCTACGACGCCAACACGAAACTCGGCGGCATGGTGCTGTACGGCATCATGGGCTACCGAGTGGACCGCAAGGTTCTTGAAGCCGAAATCCGGCGCATCATCGATCTCGGCGTGGAAACAAGGATGGGCGTGCGGGTCGGGACCGACATCACCCTCGAAGAGCTTGAAAAGCAGTACGATGCGGTGTTCATCGCCATCGGTGCGCAGGTGGGCAGGGGTCTTCCTGTTCCGGGTTTCGCCGGTACTTCCGGAGTGACAAACGCCATCGATTTCCTGAGAAACTACGAACTCGAGGGTGACGACATAACCGTGGGAAAGAGAGTGCTGGTCATCGGCGACGGGAACGTGGCAATGGACGTGGCAAGGCTCGCGCTCAGGCTCGGTTCGGAAGCAGCCGTCATATCCGGCGTTCCCCGGGAAGAGATGGCCTGTTTCGACATCGAGTTCGAAGATGCGGTGCGGGAGGGAACAACGCCCTATTACCTCACCGGAACGGTCGAGGTTCTGACGGGGGAGAATGGTGTGCGTGGTCTCAGGTGTTCCCGCATGGTGAAAAAGCAGAAGGGAGAGGATGGCTGGAATTCGCCGATACCCTTCCTGAGGTACAAGAGCACGGGCGAAACCTTCGACATCGAGGGGGACATGGTGGTAGCCTCCATCGGGCAGGCAGCCGACATGGCGGGATTCGAATCCCTCACGAACGGGAACCCATGGCTCAAGGTCGACCGGTATTTCCGTATTCCCGGAAAGGAGAATGTCTTCGGGGGCGGTGACGCCATCAGGGTTGATCTGATCACCACGGCTGTCGGTCATGGACGGAAAGCCGCAAACTCGATCGACGCCTTCCTGAAGGGAGAACAGCTGCCTGAACAGGGGTACCGAGAAGTAACGAAAGTCCAGAAGCAGGATATTCTCTATTTCCAGCGCTCCGCCCAGGCAACACGCAATACCGTCGAGCCGCAAGAGATCGTCGGAAACCACGACGAACTGCTTGTCGCGCTGACGAAAGAACAGACGAGGGGGGAATCGGAACGCTGCATGAGCTGCGGTCTCTGCTTCGATTGCAAGCAGTGTGTTTCCTTCTGTCCGCAGGAAGCCGTCACCAGGTTCAGGGAGAATCCTCCCGGCGAGGTGGTCTATACCAATTATTCGAAATGTGTCGGGTGCCACATCTGTTCTCTGGTCTGCCCTTCAGGGTACATCCAGATGGGCATGGGCGATGGCCTGTAGCGAATGGGCAGCCGGCTAATTCAAGAATTCAACATCGTTATGTTCGAAGATCTTATCCGCAGGGTTGAAGAGGCGACAGCCGCCTCGAGGCAGTGGGCTGAAACGGGCTGGCCCGCAACGTTCGGTCCGCGCGGCGTTGCCGTGCCGACCCTCAGGGAGGCGAAAGCGCTTCCTAAGAACGCTGTTTTCCGTGAGGAGGCCGTGAACTACTGGAATCAGGCAAGGCTGATCGGAAACGATGCGGCCGATGCCGGTCAGAAAGCTCTCGATGCCCTCAGACGGGGGGATCTTTCCGCTGCGGACGACGCGCTCTATTTCTGCCAGTACGTGGAGAAGCCGTTCGCCGAGCAGGCGAAGACCTGGCTGCCGCTCTACGAAGCCTTCAGGGAACGGGGGGGGGCCGCTGCGGCCTGAGCCGGTCGATACGCGTTATCATAACCTTTTAATCAGTTGCACCACGGTGAACATAGGAATATTGCTGAAAGAGGGGCCCTACAATCATCAGGCGTCGGATACTGCCTTCAAGTTTGCAGAAGCCGCCATCAGGAAAGGGCACAAGGTCGATGCCGTGTTTTTGTACAATGACGGTGTCATCAATGTCACCAGGCTCATGGATCCTCCCCAGGACGACCGCAACATCGCCGGCCGCTGGAGCGAGCTGAGCAGAACGCACGGCGTCGAGGTGCTTGCCTGCATAGCCGCCTCGAAACGGCGGGGCATCAGCGACGATGTCCTGATCGAGGGCGGCACCATCACCGGACTCGGCACCCTGACCGATATCGCCATCCGGAACGACAGACTTGTAACCTTTGGAGACTGAACATGGCAAGCATGGAATTCGAGGAGAACAACGTGAAAAAGATCATGCATGTGATGCGCCATGCGCCTCACGGCACGATCTACACCTATGAAGGGCTGGAAATGATCCTGATCATGGCCGCCTACGAGCAGGATCTTTCGGTAGTCTTCATCGGCGACGGCGTGTACGCGCTGAAAAAAGGGCAGGACACCGCCGGCATCGGGATCAAGGGCTTTGCCAAGACCTTCATGGCGCTCGACGGTTACGATGTCGAGAAGCTCTACGCGGACGAATCATCCCTGAAGGAGCGCGGCCTGACGGAAGACGACCTGGTCGTCGACGTCCAGGTCATGAGCGCCGCGGAGATCGGCCGTCTGATGACCGAACAGGATGTGATCATCCACCATTGAGAGCAGGAAGAGAACTGAATCAAAGAATCACTAACCAGTACCTATGCTGCATACCGTCAACAAATCCCCGTTCGAAACCAGCACGATGGAAACCTGCATCAGGTTTCTCCAGCCGGGTGATCCCGTACTGTTCATCGAGGACGGAGTCTATGCCGTCCAGGAGGGCAACCGGTTCAGCCCCCTTATCGCAACCGTCCTGAAGAACAATCCTGTCTATGCTCTCGGTCCCGATCTCTACGCCCGCGGCATTTCGAATGTCGCAAAGGGTGTGAATACGGTCGATTACGACGGATTTGTCGATCTTGTCGAGGAGCATCAGGTGAACAGCTGGTTCTGAACTCCGGATTTCCTTTCAACACGAAACCCTACCAGGAATCCTATGAGCACAGCGTGGCAGCAATCGATCAGGGAGAGCAGGCAGGAGATTCTCGACCGGTGGACCGGCATGGCTCTTTCCCTGTTTTCGGCCTCCCTGGGACCTTCTTCCCCGCTGTCCGAGGCCATCGCCGAAGGGTTCGGCATGATTCTTGACAACATCGAGGAAGATGGTGACATGCTTGCCGAGGCCCTGACGCGAACCACCCGGATTCTCGCCGTGCAGAACCTGCCCCCGTCAAGGGCCATGTCGATTTTCCTTTCCCTGTATGCCCTGGCAGGAGGGTTTTACCCGTCAGGCCGCGAGGCGTTTCGCGACCGCCTTGAAACACTCACCCTTCAGGCATTCGACAGCTATATGAAGCATCGAGAAACCATCTATCAGCTCAAGGTCGAAGAGACAGCCCGCAGGATGCACATGGCGTTGAGGAGGGCCGAAGCATGAAGAAAGTGCTCATGCCTCTCCTGATGGTCGCGGTGCTTGCCCTTGTCCCGTACCTCGGAGTCACGTACGCAGGTCTCGGCTACCTGTTTGGCGTGGTCATTCCCTATGCATCGGCTGTCGTGCTCGTCGGAGGTTTCCTGTTCCGTCTTGCCGACTGGCTGAGGAGGCCTGTTCCCTTCCGCATTCCCACGACCTGCGGCCAGGAGCGCTCATTCGACTGGATCAGGCAGAATCCCGTGGAGAGCCCGTCGAATTTCTGGCAGACTGCCGTACGGGTGCTGTCGGAAGTGCTGCTGTTCCGTTCGCTGTTCCGCAACACGAAAGCCGAGCTGCACGGAGGGCCGAAACTTGCCTACGGGTCGAACAAGTGGCTCTGGCTCGGAGGTCTGGCGTTCCACTGGTCGCTGCTTGTGATCGTGCTCAGGCATGCACGCTTCTTTTTCATCATGATGCCAGGTCCCATCCAGCTGATCGACGACTTCGACCGTTTTCTCGATGTGACCGTGCCTGCATTCTATCTTACCGATGCCGTCGTGCTTGCCGCCGTCACCTTTCTGGTGCTCCGGAGGTTTCAGGATGCCAAGGTGCGGGTGATATCGCTTCCGACCGATTTCTTTCCGCTTTTTCTCATCAGTGGTATCGTGCTGGCCGGTGTCAGCATGCGCTACGTGACGAAGGTCAATGTGATGCCGGTCAAGGATCTCATGCTTCGCCTGGTTCAGTTCGGGTTCGATCCTCCGGCTGAAATCGGAGCGCTCTTCTATGTTCATCTGTTTCTCGTGTGCGTGCTCATGGTCTACTTTCCCTTCAGCAAGCTCATGCACATGGGAGGGATCTTTCTGAGCCCGACACGCAATCTGCCCAACAACAGCCGCGAAAAGCGTCATGTCAACCCCTGGAACCCCGACATCAAGTTCCGGACGTATGCCGAGTACGAGGATGACTACCGCGAAAAGATGAAAAAGGCGAATCTTCCCGTCGAAAAGCAATAGCCATGTCGAAATACGCTCCGAAAGTGACCGAACTCCAGAAAGAGTTCGAGGAAAAGCCGAGTCTCCTGAAAGGGGATGCTCCGGACATGCCGTGGTGGGACATTCCGGTCGAATTCCGCGACGGAAACTGGTGCTTTCCGGGTAAGCCGGAAGTGCTCGAGGATCTCGGGCTTGCCAATCCCCGCAAGTGGGCTGCCACCGACGAGGACTGGAAACTTCCCGAGGGATGGCAAAAAACCATCAGGGACGGCTTGAAGAGCCGCCTGAAGCGGTTCCGCTCCTTCAAGCTGTTTCTCGATATATGCGTCCGGTGCGGCGCATGCGCGGACAAGTGCCATTTCTTCCTCGGTACGGGTGATCCGAAGAACATGCCGGTCCTCCGCGCGGAACTGATCCGCTCGGTCTACCGCAACGACTTTCCGCTTGCCGAAAAGATCCTCAAGGGTTTTTCCGGTTCGAGGAAGCTGACCGCCGAGGTGATCAAGGAGTGGCACATGTATTTCCACCAGTGCACCGAGTGCCGCCGCTGCTCTGTCTTCTGCCCCTTCGGCATCGACACTGCGGAAATCACCATGATGGCCCGGGAGCTCCTGAACCTGATCGGCGTGAACAACAACTGGATCCTCGCGCCGGTGTCCAACTGCAACCGCACGGGCAACCATCTCGGCATCGAACCGCACACCTTCGTCCAGAACATCGAATCGCTCGTCGACGACATCGAGGAACTCACCGGCGTCAAGGTCGAGCCGACCTTCAACCGCAAGGGGGCCGAAGTGCTCTTCATCACCCCTTCGGGCGACGTTTTCGGCGATCCCGGCGTCTACACCATGATGGGCTACCTGCTGCTTTTCCACCACATAGGCCTCGACTACACCATCAGCACCTACGCCTCCGAGGGGGGGAACTTCGGTATGTTCACCTCGAACGAGATGATGAAGAAGCTGAACGCCAAGATGTACCACGAGGCAAAGCGTCTCGGCGTCAAATGGATTCTCGGCGGCGAATGCGGCCACATGTGGAGGGTGGTGCACCAGTATATGAACACCATGAACGGCCCCGCCGATTTTCTCGAAGAGCCGGTTTCCCCGATCACCGGAACCAGGTTCGCCAATGCGAAGGCAACCCGGATGGTGCACATCGCGGAGTTCACCGCCGACCTGATCCACCACAAGAAACTGAAACTCGATCCGAAACGCAACGATCACCTCAGGACCACCTTCCACGACTCCTGCAACATCGCCAGAGGGATGGGCATGTTCGAGGAGCCCCGTTACGTGCTCCGGAACGTGTGCAACACCTTTCATGAAATGCCCGAGAACACCATCAGGGAACAGACCTTCTGCTGCGGTTCGGGAAGCGGCCTCAATACGGAGGAGTTCATGGACATCCGCATGCGGGGCGGCTTCCCGAGGGCAGACGCCGTCAGGAAGGTCAGGGAGAAGCACAGGACCAATTCCCTTGTCACCATCTGCGCGATCGACAGAGCCAGCCTTCCGCCCCTCATGAAATACTGGAACCCCGGTGTTTCGGTATACGGCCTTCATGAACTGGTCGGCAACGCCCTTGTCATGCAGGGAGAGAAAAAAAGAACCGAAGACCTGAGAGAGGACCCGATGGCCGGCGTTGAAGAGGGGGAAGGCGATGAAGCGTAGCATCATACCGTTCCTTTCAGCTGCAGGGATCGTTCTGCTCCTGCTTGCGGTTTCCTATCTGTTCATGCAGCAGGGCCATGCGGAGAAGGCTCCCGAACCCCCTGCCCGTCCCGTTCCCGTCGACAGCACGAAATGCATCGCTCCTGTCGGGAAGATGCGGGCCAGTCACATGCAGATGCTCAACGAATGGCGGCATTCCTCGGTTCGCGAGGGAAACCGCGTGCACGTCACGCCTGACGGAAGGCGTTTCGAAAAGAGCCTGAACACCTGCCTCGGCTGTCACGGACAGAACAGGCTTTTCTGCTTCAACTGCCACATGTACGCCAATGTGAAGCCGACGTGCTGGAATTGTCATCTTTCGCCCATGGAAATGCCATGATCAACGAACAACGAAGAGAATTCATCAGGAAAACCGGTCTCGGGGTTCTTGCCGGTCTCGGTGCCGCGTCAGGCCTCTTTCCCGCGCTTTCCCTCGAGAAAACGCTCCTTCCTGCATGGGACGAGAAGCCTGTCCCCGGAAAAATCCGCTGGGGAATGCTGATAGATACCCGGCTGTGCAAGGGGGATTGCCAGCAGTGCACCGCAGCATGCCACCGCGTGCATAACGTGCCCCGTTTCATCAATCGCTGGGACGAAGTGAAGTGGATCTGGAAAAGCCCGTACGAAAACGTCTTTCCTACCGCAAGCCAGCAGTTCGTCGACAGCGGCACGAAGGAACGTAAGGTGCTTGCGCTCTGCAACCACTGCGCCGAACCACCCTGCACGAGGGCGTGCCCGACAGAGGCTACCTTCAGGCGCTGGGACGGCATCGTGTCCATGGATTACCACCGGTGCATCGGCTGCAGGTTCTGCATGGCGGCCTGCCCCTACGGTTCGAGGAGCTTCAACTGGCAGGACCCCCGGCCGGCGATCAGGGAGCTCAGCCCGACCTACCCGACCAGGGAAAAGGGTGTCGTGGAAAAGTGCAACTTCTGTTCCGAACGGCTGGTCAAGGGCCAGCTTCCGGCATGCGTGGAGGAGTGCCCTGAAAAGGCGCTCACCTTCGGCGACCTGAACGATCCCGAATCCGACATCCGCAAGCTTCTCGAGAGCAACCTGACCATGCAGCGGAAACCGGAACTCGGAACCCGTCCGTCAGTTTTTTACATCATCTAACGATGTCCTATGATTGAGAAAGCGCTGAAGGGAAACCGAAACTACTGGCTCTGGATCGCCTTCCTGCTGTCGGTGATCGTTTTCGGCATCTACGCCTACACGCGGCAGATGGCGCTCGGCCTGACCGTTACAGGCATGGGCCGCGACGTGAGCTGGGGAGTCTACATCGCCCAGTTCACCTTTCTGGTCGGCGTCGCCGCCTCGGCCGTGATGGTGGTTCTGCCCTACTACCTGCACAACCAGAAGGCGTTCGGAAAAATCGTCATCGTCGGCGAATTCCTTGCCGTATCGGCAACCCTGATGTGCCTGCTGTTCATCCTTGCCGACATGGGGCGTCCCGACCAGGTGCTCAACGTGCTTCGCTACCCCAGCCCCCATTCTATGGTGTTCTGGGATGTCACGGTCCTGAACGGCTATTTCATCCTCAACCTTGTCAGCGGCTGGACGGTTCTCGGCGCAGAGCGGAAAGGCGTGCAGCCTCCCGCGTGGATCAAGCCGGTCATCTACCTTTCGATTCCCTGGGCATTCAGCATCCATACGGTCACGGCGTTTCTCTACGCGGGACTTCCCGGCCGCCACCTCTGGCTGACGGCCGTGCTTGCCCCCCGCTTTCTGGCCTCGGCCTTCGCCGCAGGAACTGCGCTGCTTGTCCTGGTTTCGCTCATCCTGAAAAGAACAGCCGGTTTCGATGCCGGCAACGAGGCAAGGGGGAAGCTGGCCGTTCTTGCCACCTATGCCGGCGTGGCGAATTTCTTCCTTCTCGGCACGGAATTCTTCACGGCTTTCTACAGCAACGTACCGGCCCACAGGCACAGCCTCCAGTACCTCTTTTTCGGTCTCGAAGGCCATGCAAGCCTTGTCCCGTGGATGTGGCTCTCCCTGCTTTCCGGCCTGGCGTCGGTCGCCGTACTGCTTGTTCCGAGGCTGAGAAAGGATACGGGCTGGCTTGTCGCAGCCTGCATCGGCCTGTTTTTCTCGATCTGGATCGACAAGGGTGTCGGCCTGATTCTCGGCGGATTCGTTCCGTCACCTCTCGAACAGATCGTCGAGTACATTCCGTCACCGGTCGAGATCGCCGTCACGGCAGGCATCTGGGCTATCGGCATCCTTGTGCTCTCCATCCTGCTCAAGGTCACCGTTGCCGTCAAGACGCAGGAGTGAATTCGCAGTTTTCGGCATGCCGGCATCATCCCTTCCGGCGCCCTGCAGGCCCGCACCGTGAGGCGGGCTTTATTCGTTGTCTTCCCTGCAGTTCTCCCGATCCTGATACCGGCGGAGGGAAATCCCCTGACATGGAATTTTCAGGCCTGTCGGGAGTGTTGTGTATGCTGTTTCCGGACACGGACGGAGATCACTTTTACAACGGAACGACATGAAGGTTTTTCTTCCTCTCAACATCAGGGTGGACAACAGGAAGATCCTGTTCGTCGGCGGCGGCAGGATCGCCATGCACAAGATCGGGACCGTCGAGCAGTACACCCGGAACATCACCATCCTCGCTCCCGAGATCCACGAGAAACTGCAGGGCAGGGGGTTCACGGAGATCCGCAAGCGGTACGAGAAAGGGGACCTCGACGGGTTTTTCCTTGTCTACGCAAGCACGAACGACAACGAGCTGAACCGCAGGATCAGGGACGATGCGGCTGAAGCCGGAATCATGGTGAACGTCGTGGACAACCGGGAGCTGTCGGACTTCATCTCGCCCGCCGTCTTCAAGCAGGACGAAATGACCATAACCGTCTCCTCGAACGGAGAGAACGTGAAGAAATCGGTCGAATGGAGGAACAGGATCCGGACCCTCATGCAGCAGGGCGGACTGTGATGAAGAAGAAGGACGCGCGGAACCCATCAATGCAGTAACCAGCCATGACCACCACACCACCTGAGAACGGGCAACCCGCAGACGGACTGAGGGGCTACGTCTACATCATCGGGGCCGGCCCGGGAGACCCGGAGCTGCTGACCCTGAAAGCTGACCGGGTCCTGCACGAGTCCGATGTGATCCTGTACGACGACCTGGTGCCGGCAAGCCTGCTCGAGCGTTACGGAGCGCAGAAGATCTACACCGGCAAGCGCAAGGACAGTCACCACTTCGAGCAGGAGGCCATCAACGAGGAGATCGTCCGTCACGCCCTGCAGGGCAGGACTGTGGCAAGGCTGAAGGGAGGGGATCCGTTCGTGTTCGGCAGGGGCGGTGAGGAGATAGACGTCCTCAGGCAGCACGGCATCAGGTACGAGATCGTGCCCGGCATCACGGCCGCCTACGGCGCGAGCGCCTATACCGAAATACCGCTCACCATGCGCAAGCTCTCCTCGTCCGTAGCATTCTGCACCGGTCATCCGGTCAACAAGATCCAGGTGCCCGATGCCGACACGCTCGTCTACTACATGGTTGCCTCCACCGTGCATGAGGTGCTCGATGCGGTCGTGAGCAAGGGGAGGGCAGAAGATACGAGGGTCGCCGTCGTGCAGAATGCAACCCGCTACAACCAGAAGGTGTTCACCGGAACCATCGGGGAATTCCGCAGGCGGGAAAAGGCCGTCTATTCCCCGGCGCTGCTCATCATCGGCGACAACATCAGCCAGTTCATCGATCAGAACTGGTATTCAAGGAAGAAGAAGGTGCTGCTGACCGGAGGAGGGGAGAGCCTGTACGACCCCAGGGAGTACGTGACGGTGCACGTTCCGTGCCGTCCGGTCGGGGATGCGGACCGCGAACTGGTCCGGAAGGCCATCGAGGGGATCGGCGGCTATACGGTCCTGTTTTTTCCGGACCGCTTTTCCGTCAAGTTCTTCCTGCGGTACCTGTTCGGTTCCGGGAGGGACGTCCGGCATCTTTCCGGCTGCCGGATCTTCGCCGGATCGAAGGCTGCGTCCCTCGAGCTGCATCATTCCGGAGTGAATGCCGAACTGTACGAAGGGCTTGAATCCGGCGGCCAGAAGGCGACCGGGGAAAAGAAGATCACCGGCGGGGAGATCCTGATGCCCTGTTCGGACCACGGGGACGCATCGCTCGTCGCATCGCTCACCGCCCTTGGCAACCGGGTCATGCCGCTTGCCGTCTACATGCAGGGGGTGCAGGAGCAGGAGGAGCGCATCGACCTCGGGTTCATCGACGAGATCCGTTTCTCATCACCCTCGTGCGTCAGGAACTTCGGCACCCTCTACCCCTCGATTTCTGCCGCCATCACGGTCTCCACGGCCGACGAGCAGACCCGTGCGGAGTACCGCCGGGTGTTCGGAGCGTGAAGCCGGCGGACTTTCCCCTGGAATCCCCGCCTGCACCACGGGTTGCATGCTACTGCGCGGCTTTGCGGAAAAGGCAGTACAGGAACTGCTGCACAACTCCCTCAGGCGTCGTGTGCGCTTCCCTCTCGTGGAGCAGGAGCGAGAAGCCGCTGCCGAAAACCGCGGCAAGAGCTTCATGGCCGTACCGCATGACCGGAAGGCCGCTGCACCGCTCGGGACCGTCGTCGGCAAACGTCGCGATGACCAGGTACCCCCCGGGTTTCACCGAACGGAGCACATTTTCGGCATAGGCCTTCCGTTCCTCCGGCGTGCCGAGGAAGTGGAACACCGCCCTGTCGTGCCACAGGTCGAAGACTTGCCGGGGCAGGCTTGTCCGGAGCAGGTCTCCCTGCAGCCATTTCACCTGACGAGCCGTCTTGCCGAGCCTCTTCCGTGAAGCCTCGAGAGCGGAAGAGGAGAGGTCGAGCACCGTCAGGTCGGTGTATCCTGCGCTCAGGAGGTCGTCGACAAGCGTGGACGCTCCGCCGCCGGCGTCGATCACGGCAGCCGATCGGGGAATGCCCGAATGAAGGATGAGGCGGAGCGACGTTTCGGCATGGTTCTGGAACCAGCTCACGGAGTCGGCCGGTTTCGAGGAATAGATCCCTTCCCAGTGTTCCTGATCGTGCATAGGGTTTCCTGTTTTTATTGGGTGCCGGTGTGCTGTCATCCGTTCCCTCTCCATCAAGGTACGTTCCCGGCAGGTTTTTCCGGTACGTTCCCGTGCGGTATCTTTTCTGAAGAGTCGGACATGCAGCTGTTGCGGGTGTACACCATGAAGACGTTCAGGAAAGGCGATACCGCCGCAGGGCAGGCGGCATACCGGAAGGCAGCCCGGCGTCTCGTGCCATTCCTCTTCTGCTGCTACATCCTCGCATACCTCGACCGCGTGAATGTGGGTTTCGCCAAGCTGCAGATGTCTGCCGACCTCGGACTCGGCGACCTTGCCTACGGAACCGGAGCAGGCATCTTCTTCATCGGCTACCTGCTGTTCGAGGTGCCGAGCAACATCATCCTCTCGAAGGTCGGAGCCAGGATCTGGATCGCACGCATCATGGTCTCCTGGGGCATCGTGGCCAGCCTGCAGCTCCTCGTTTCCGGAGAGCATGCATTCTGCCTGCTCCGTTTCCTGCTCGGGGTGGCGGAAGCGGGATTCTTCCCCGGCGTTATCCTGTACCTTTCCAACTGGTTTCCTTCGGAATACCGGGCGCGCATGGTCGCCTGGTTCATGACGGCGGTCGCTGCGGCAGGCGTCGTGGGCGGGCCGGTTTCCGGGCTCATCCTCGACGTGCTGGACGGGTGCGGGGGACTGCAGGGGTGGCAGTGGCTCTTCCTGCTCGAAGGGATTCCCTCTTCCCTGATGGGGGTTGCGGTGCTCTATCGGCTTGACGATACTCCGGCCGATGCGGCATGGCTTTCCGCCCCGGAAAGGGAGTTTCTTGCAAGAAGGACGGCAATCGACGAGGAAGAGTGCCGGAAAGGAGCGACCGGGAGCCACACCGCCGGGTTCGCGTTCAGGAATCCTGTGGTGTGGGGGCTCGCCGCAGTGTACTTCTGCATCGTCATGGGCCTTTACGGCATCTCGTTCTGGCTGCCGCAGATCATCCGGGACACGATCACGGCCGAGCAGTCGGCGATCGGCTGGATCTCCTCCGTTTCCTGGAGCACGGCAGCAGCAGCGATGGTGGTGAGTTCGCTGCGGGATGGTTCGGCATCGTCGCGCTCTCCTTCGCCACGGCCGGCATCATGTCCGCGCTTTCGTGCTTCTGGTCGCTGCCCGCGATGGCGCTTACCGGCACGGCTGCCGCTGCGGGCATCGCCCTCATCAATTCGCTCGGGAACATCGCCGGGTACGTCAGTCCTGAGCTGGTCGGCCTGATCCGCGAAGGTCCGGGGGAACGCATGCCACTCGTGCTCGCCATGTTCTCCCTGAGCCTTCTCATTGCTGCGGTGCTTGCCCTCGCCGTGACGGGCAGCCGGTTCCGCCCTTCGGGAAAAGGTCCGGAGGATCCGTCCGACGACGGTTCGAGCGTTTTGTAGCGGAGCGGAAGGCTCCGTATATTTTTGTTGAATGCAATGGCTTATGCTTCAACACTCTCGGGAGCGGACATGAACGGCACGGTTTTCATCAGCTATGCGCGGACTGACAGTGATTTCGTCGCCCTGCTGGCCGATGCCCTTGCCGGACCCCTGAAGCAGTGCGGGCTCTCCGCCTGGATCGACCAGCGAAACATCCTGCCCGGCGACGACTGGGACCGCGCCATCGACGACGCGATACGCGACTGCGTCCGCTTCCTCATCGTCCTTTCGCCCGCGGCGACCGTATCCGAACATTCCGGCGAGGTCCGGGGCGAACTGCGCCTTGCCCTCGGCCTGCAGAAGGAGATCGTGCCGGTGCTTCATCAGCCGTGCGAGATTCCCCGGCAGCTGCTGCATACCGAGTATGTCGATTGCACTGCCGGGCTGGACGGCCGCACGGTCGAACGGCTTGCCGCCGCGCTGTGCGGCATCAGGCCACCCGAAGCCCCTCCGTCGGACCGCATCGGGTTCATCGGGGGGTTGCGGCGACTGCCGGAAGACGCGCGGGCTTTCGACAGGGAGTTCTCAAGGGAAATGGCAATCGATCTTTCCGGAAGGCTCTCCGATGCACAGTTCAAGGCCCTCCGCGATCTCAAACAAGAGCATGACTCCGCCCATGGCGCCCGGGGGATCGTCAGAAGCCTTGCCCTGGAGTGCATCGGAGGGCAGGAATGGGATGCCGCTCAGGTATTCGACGTGCTTATCCGGTTCGGCTTCCTCGCCCTTTCCTCCGACCCGAAGGAGAGGAACCACCCCGATCCCGGATACGACTACACGCCGCTCTTCTTCGGCTACACCAACCTGCAGGGGTATCTGGGATGCGGCGCCTCATCCGGCGCGACCGATAAGTCCGAATCGGATTTCTGGCTTTCACCGAGGAATGCGGACTGAGACAGTTCCGTTCCGGAAGCCGTTCCGGACGGAATCTTCAGTATGCACCAGAAAAGAGGAGGTGAATCATGAATCCCGTCGTTCATGTCGAGATGCCGTACGACAAACGTGAACGGATGGCGATATTCTACGAGTCGGCATTCGGGTGGCAGATGCAGATGCCTGGAGAGGAGATGGGCAGCCCCGTCATTGCAAACACCGTGGAAACCGACGAGAACGGCCCGAAAACAAGGTGTGCGATCAATGTGGAGGCTTCTACCCGTAACAACCCGGCGATCCGCCCGGTATCCGTCCGTGGTGATCGGCGCAGTTCCCGCCGCTCTCTATCGTGCTTTTTCAGGCACTTGGATGGGCTGTTCGTCAGAAAAACAACTTTTCGTTTTGATTTGTCAGTACAGGATGTCCCCAAGATTTTATTCAGACTTTAACAAACTTTACCGGCAAAGATGGCATGGCTTCACCCTTGAAGAACCATTCCGACCCGTTGAGACGGAACAGTAATCTGTAGCTGCCTTTATAGGAGCATTTTTGGCAACGGATCAACGTCCCCAAGTCTCCCCAAGTCTCCCAAGTCTCCTGCGCCGACCACTCCACCGAGGAGGAGTACCGCAAGATGTTCGGATGAGCGGAGTTGCCACCCACTTATTCCATCTGCGATTTTTTCAGTGTTTGAAACAATCGGTTGCTTTTTGTTGTTGAGTATGTCGGATTTGATATATATTGAGCAATGGTGCGAGTAATTGATAAACCGTTGGTGTGGTTGCATGGTGAGATTAAAACACCTCCCATGTCTTCAAATGCCAGAATTGAGGCAGGGTATCTCTTGAGGCGATTGCAGTCAGGCGAGTTGCTGTCTTTGCCTTGGTCACGACCAATGCCGTCGATAGGTTCTCGATGCCATGAGTTGCGAATTCCTGATGAAAATCAGACTTGGCGCATTATTTACAGGATAGATGATGATGCACTTCCCATTCTTGAGGTCTTCAGCAAAAAAACGCAACAAACTCCAAAAAGTGTGGTTGATATCTGTAAACGCCGTATCCTCGCTTATGATGCCCTTTAAATGTCCTGGAGAACGATGATGGATGTACAGAAACAAAAGAAACTTGAAGCAGCAGGCTGGAAAATCGGCAATGCTGAAGATTTTCTCGAACTTGATCAGGTTGAGTCAAGTTTCATTGCCCTGAAAATTGCCCTGAGCCAGCAACTGAAAACACGCCGTCAGTCGCTTCGGCTTACTCAGAAGGAGTTTGCCGGTATGATTCATTCCAGTCAGTCGCGGGTAGCGAAAATGGAAGCGGGAGACCCTGGAGTATCCCTTGACTTGCTGGTAAAATCCTTGCTTACGCTGAAAACCCCCAAAGAAGATATTGAAAAGATACTGCCGAAATAGTGCGGCAGCATGCGTGATCAACCTGTTGCTTATTTTGTTTTTTTCTGAGACAAGGATGTTATTTGTAGCTTGTCCTGTTGCTTTTTAGGGAACGGATCAACGTCCCCAAGTCCCACACCGGATGAATCGGGTGTGGTGCGCACGGCGGTGTCGCTGCTCAGCCAGGCGGTGGGTCAGGGGCATGTCTGCCTCGACCTCGAAGCGATTGCCGGAGCGGTGGTGCGGATTCCCGGAAGGGAGGAGCCGCTGCTGCTGCCCGATGCCGGACGTCTCATTGCGGCGCTCCGGTCGCTGCCCACGCTCGGCAGGCCGGGGGAGCACCGCCCGCTCATTCTCGACGCCGCCGGGCGGCTGTACCTTTACCGCTACTTCCGCTACGAGGCGCAGCTTGCCGGAGCCATTCTCGCCCGTGCTGCAACGGAGACCGGCGACCCCGCCGAAGCCGCGCCTGCCGAAACGCTCGACCGCTACTTCGTACCCGTCGAAGCGGGGGAGCATCGCCAGCGGCAGGCTGCGCAGAGGGCGCTAAGCCGGCGCTTGTCGGTGATCTCCGGCGGCCCCGGCACGGGCAAGACCACCACCGTGGTGCGTATCCTCGCTCTGATGGCGGAACAGGCCGACAGCGGCCGGGAGCGGCTCCGCGTCGCCCTGGCCGCGCCAACCGGCAAGGCCGCCGCACGTCTTGCCGCCTCGATCGCGTCGCTCCGCGGGAGGCTGCCCTGTTCCGAAGAGGTGAAGCGGCTTGTGCCCGAGGAGGTCGCCACCATTCACCGCCTGCTCGGCGTCATACACGGCTCGACCGGCTTCCGGCACAACAGTCGGAATCCACTTCCGTACGATACGGTGATCGTCGATGAGGCCTCGATGGTGGATCTGCCGCTCATGACGGCCCTCGTCACGGCGCTTTTGCCGAAGGCCCGGCTCATCCTCATCGGCGACCGCGACCAGCTCGCCTCGGTCGAGGCGGGAGCCGTGCTCGAGCGCAACTACCGCTTCGGCGACGGTTCCGGCATTGCCGCCCTCAGCCGCGCCGTCAACACCGGAGACGATGGCGAAGCGCTCAGCCTCCTTGCGGACCAGAGCAACAACGGCGGCACCATCACCCTCGAAGCCACGCCGATGAGGGAAACCATGAAAAAGCGTCTCGCAGCACCGGTGCTCGACGGATTCCGCCCCTGTCTCGAAGCCGAAACGCCTTCAGAAGCCCTGCGCCTCTTCGACCGCTTCCGCATCCTCACCGCACTCCGCGAAGGCCCCTGGGGAGCAAGCGGCATGAACCACGCCGCCGAAACCCTGCTTCACGAAGCAGGCCTCCTCAGAATGGATACCCCGTTCTACCGGGGCAGGCCCGTGCTCGTCACCGAAAACGACTATAGCCACAAACTCTTCAACGGCGACACCGGCATCATCCTGCCGGACCCGGAAACCGGCAACCCGAGAGCCTGGTTCGCCGCGCCTGACGGCTCCGTCCGCGCCATCCCGCCGGAGTTCCTTCCAGCGCACGAAACCGCCTTCGCCATGACGGTGCACAAAAGCCAGGGGTCGGAATTCGACCGGGTGCTGATGGTGCTGCCGCCGGAGGATACGATTCTGCTGACAAGGGAATTGATCTATACCGCGATTACCCGAGCAAGAGAGACCGTCACGCTCTGGAGTGACGAAGCTGTTTTTTCGGCTGCAGTGAAGCGCCGGACGGAGCGGAGAAGCGGATTGCGGGAGAGGCTGGCAGACTGACTATTGGGTTAACCCAATCCGCTTCAAGAATAGCCGTTGTTTTGTCTCAATGCGTTTGAATTGACGGGAATATGCGGTATAATTAATCGTGCGCAGTTGTGCTATCCATCTGCTGGAGTAGGGAAGGGAGCAGACCTCAGGTATATTCAGGAACTTCCTGGATACAAAAGCAGCAATACCACCGCGATATCTATACCCATGTTTTATAAATACGCAATTTTGTTGTGCTTATTTGCCTGATAAGGAAATATAATTCAGTACGCAGCGCGGAAAGGCAAAACGTATCTCATACAAAAAGCTTAACAGCATATTAAGGAAGATTAGGCTTTGTCTAAACAATATCCAACTTAAAAAAAAGAGGCTTAATTTTTTTAATGCTAAGAATTTAGTCGTAATAATAAATATAATGAATGAATGAATGAATGGACTCTTTAAATATTTCTTAGATTTAAAGTCTAAATCAGCCGATTATCTTTCTAAGGAGTATCATATTGATCATTTCTCTCTGACTGAGTTTGAGTTAATTAATTTGTTTTTATTGGATCGAGCAATTGATAAAAGATTGAACTTATTTATCAAAACGCAAAAGAGGGATAATGAATGCGAAACATATCTCCCCACTATTATATCCGTAGCTATTTCTCTATTCTTTAAAAATTATTGCGAATCAGACAGTACCTATAAAACCGGAGATGTTCTTCAAAAAAAAGGTGTTCGGTATGTGATAAAGGATATTGTGAATGATCAATATACATTAACATTTACTAACAATGGAACACAGGCAACTCTCGAAACGACTAAATCAATACTTGATAAAGAATATCTTATCATAAATGCAGAATTCAAGAACCAAAAAGTAAAGACCAAACTCACAGACTATAGAAACTTCTTTAAAGAAATCTTCAATACAAAAAATTTCCCTTCGGTTTTTTCAAAAAAGGCAGTCATCATTACAGAGAAAAAAGATTTTCTTAATGAGTTGAAAACTCAAGACTTTTCTTCCAAAATAAAATTGGGCAAAGCAATCCCTTATCAATGGGTTAATAGGAATGGGAGATTTGAAGTTGCTTCGATTCCTATTGATCCGATGATTTACCTAGTGCCTGACTATGAGACATTTAAGAAGTACATTTATAATAAGAGAATAAATGTGGATATTGTGGTTGCGATAGGAAAGAACAAATACCAACCAGAGACTCTCAGAAAGATAAAACGAGATTTAAAGGAAGAGGAGATTCTGAATGCGATTATTATTGGGAGTGAATACATTGAAGATGAATATGAAGTATTCAAAAAATGGAACTGGACTATTCCAGAGGTGGCAGAACTTCATGACTCTGAGCAGGCTTCTATTTTAGTTACCCCGGTTCCAAGAAACGAGTTTGAACACCAAATAGGGTCTTTTGATAATTACATTAATGAGATCAGCGAAAAATATGACATAACTCTACCGAGTTTCAGAGGCTTTAAAAAACAGCTTTACTCGTTGGTGCTGCCTTCAGAAATTAGTCGCCTAAAAAACCAGATTGAGTATCTAAAATATGCCATCACTAAACGCTATTCAGAGGAAATAGATACGGCGCTTTTCAATCAGGGACTTGATTCAAAAGATGAAATCGCTCAATTGCGCGCCCACATAGAGAAGCTTATCGTAAGTTTTACGAATATTAAACGTTCTCTGCTCGATCAGGTTCAATTTGACTTTTTGGTTATTCCTACAATTCCAAAAGATGCTGCTGAAATATGGAAAGAGGAGTACAAGTACAAAAAACCATTGAGTTACAAGGGTTTTTTAGAGAAACTGAATAGTATGAAAACTCGAAAAACCTTTCTGCTTTTCAGCCCATTGGGATATAAGATGCCTCAGGAGCTTTTTGATTTTATTAGAACAACGTTTCATAATTACATTTTTTTAGCTTATCCAGAAGAAGAACAAGTGATTGCTCATCTAGAAAGGGAATATGAAAATTCACTGGCTGTTGAGCTAAACTCTGATGATCGAAAATTCCTTTCTGAAGTAGAATTTCCTTATACCGAAAAGCCAGAAGAGGTGCCTGACTTAATAGATAGGATTGCGGAAAAGCACACTGAGCAGTCTGACAGATATTGCACGTATAAAGAAGACGTTTCTCATGTGAACTATGAAATCAGCTTTGAATCTGGGGACCGACTAGTTTTGGAGGGCAACAAATCCGTTCTTCTCGAAAGCAATGGACAAAGGAATAGAATCAAAGTATCTAGTCTCCTTTCTAGGGATAGGGTCCACATTTATTCAAATCTGACAAAAGAATTGCTATTCAAAACAGCAACCAAACAGGATACAAATGGGCGTTTGTCTGAAATAGAAGAACATTCAAGATATTGGAAAAAATGTCTAAATGACCATTTTAACAAAAAAAGCCATATTCGTTCGGAAGAGGAACTATTGAAAAAACTTCAACAGGAAGGAATTTCAATAACGAGTCCCATCACATTAAAGAATTGGATTAATCTTGAAAGCTCAGTTAAGTTCCCTCAAAAAGAGCGAGATCTTTTAGTAATCAAAAAAGCCATTGGAAACGATGAATTAGATAAGAAAATCAACGAAATTCTCAAGAGCAGAAAAGTATTCAATGGTATTATGATTGCTCTTGGACGTGACTTGAGCGATGAAGTAATGGAATACATTACGAATAAGAACAAAGGTAGGATTTTGAGTTCATTTCCAGATTCAGAAATACAAGCACTTGCGAACACATCGGCACCCCTTAGAACTGTTCTTTCCATTCACATAACAGAAGAAGATGAGTCAGAATAAACGAGATAACCTGGCAAGAGAAAAATTTCAGCAACGGATTGCCAAAGGCATGATTGGGCCTGGATCTGATATCTGGGGTTTGCCTGACGACGAAGAAATTATTTCTAACGACACACCTATACAGCGCTATTTCTCAGGCATATTGTTCCCTGAAAAAGACCTTGCATCTTGTAAAAATCAGAATGATTTGGATGATGCCGAGGTTCAAAACCTGTCAGAACCCACGGACGTTGATGACCAAGAGAAAGATACTGACCCAGAAGAGTCGAAAGAAGGAGAACAGAAAGCCTCTGAATCAGATGAAGACCGGGTAAGTAAAACGAGCTTTTTCCCAACCAATATTGGTTTGTCGGTATGTCTGCCTTCTAATATCTCTGAAATTGCTGTGCTGTTTTCATTTGGATTGTATTACCAACCAAAGAATAAGGAAGTCAAAATAAAAATTTCCGAAGAAGGCTATCATTCTTTTTTCAACGAGAAAATTCCTTATCAGCTTCTTTTTAAAGAAATCTTAAAGTACGAGAATGGTTTTATGTTTCTTGAACGTGAACTAAAAGGCAATATGGGAGGCAAAAAACCGAGAAGCGAAGAATTTTTGGTATTGGATCAATTTATCAAACATGAAAACTTGAAAGATGCAAATGCACAGTATTTCACAGACTACCTGGAAAAGCTCTCAAATATCGGTCGTGTATGGAAACGCAAAGACTTCAAGATAACACTTTCCATTCCACTCAGGGACACTAACAAGCCAATTGAAATTCCTTTTAAAAGTGATGCTCATTCTAAAACCAGAATTGGGTATAACGTGAAAATTGTTAGGAGGGAGGATAAACAATATGTAAAAATCCAATTGGTTAACTTAACAGAAAAACACCCTGCAAACAGCTTCTCCAACAGAAATGAAAGCCTGAACCTTAAAAGTATATTTCAGGCAGAGATCAAAGTTTCATCAGGCAGTTTCTTGCCATACAGACACTTTAATTCTAGCAAACCACATCTCGATGATGAAGCTAAGGAGATTGATTTCATATACCGCTCAATAACTAATTACGCCATAGGTAACAACTGCTCAGCATCATGGAATGATGATCATACCGAAATCAAAACCACTTTTTTGCCAGTTCAAAACCTCAAAGATATAACAAACGCTATTGGTCAGCAAGATACAAGGCTTCAGAATGTGCTCAATCTTAGGAATTTGTCGGTTTGGGGACTGGATCAGCAACAAGCCATCGAAAACCTAACCTACTTTGTTGAGCAATATGGTGATTGGATTGCTAATCAGGAAACTCAGAATAGCAAAGAGAATGAAAAAACAACCGGAAAACTGATAATAAACAGACAGAAAGAGAATTACAATAGACTTAAATCCAATGTTTCTTTACTGAAAGATAAACAGATTTTTAGAGCCTTTCAAATTGCCAATACTGCGATGTATATCCAGCTTATCATTTCAAATGATGCTGATTTTGGAAACAGGGAAAAAGAACTTTCAGAAGCCTCAAAAGTGAACCTGAATAATCTGGACTTCTTTAAAAACTATGATGCTCAATACAGAAAAGAAGCTAGTAAGATTCCGTTCGTTCCTGCCTATCGCCCATTTCAGTTGGCCTTCTTGTTACTAAACATTGATGGTAGTGTAAATCCTGAAAGTGAATCCAGAAGAAGCATTGTTGACCTGATTTGGTTTCCTACTGGCGGCGGAAAAACGGAAGCTTATCTGGCTGTTACTGCATTCACCATAGTTTTTAGGCGGCTTTCTAATAATTCGGGCTATGAAGGCACCACCGTCATCATGCGCTACACCTTGAGATTGCTCACAGCCCAACAGTTCGAACGAGCCTCGAAGTTAATCACTACGATGGAGTTTCTCCGCAAGCAGAAAGAGTTTACAGATTTCTTAAAAGAAGAACCTATCACTATTGGCCTTTGGGTCGGAATGAGTTCTACCCCAAACCAATTAAGTGATGCTAAAAGACATATTGAACAAATTGACAAAGAGTGTGAAAAAATAAACCGAAAGGGCGAATTAATTGGTAACCCTGAAGAGAAAAACACTTTTCAAATCAATAGCTGTCCCTGGTGCGGAACGAAGTTAGTTACAAAGAAAATTACCAATAGTGGGAATCTTGTTTGGACTCATGGTTTTAAAGAATCTAGGAATTATTTAACAATCAAATGCAATAATCCGAATTGTACTTGCTCGGAAAATATTCCAGTACAAGTGGTGGACGAACTTTTGTATGAAAACCCTCCAACCCTGCTTTTTGGCACGGTGGACAAGTTCGCCATGCTTGCCTGGCAGGAAAGAGCTCATCGGTTTTTTAATTCATTAGACTCAGATAAACTACCACCAGACCTGATTATCCAGGATGAGTTACACTTGTTGAGTGGCCCTCTTGGATCCATCACAGGGATCTTTGAAAGTGTCATAGAAATACTTTCTACGAGGGGAAGAAGAACTCCTAAAATTATTGCATCAACCGCAACGACTCGAAATACAGAACATCAGGTACAGAAACTATACGGAAACCGAATGGTCAACATTTTTCCACCTTCTGGTATCGGCTACAATGACAGCTTTTTTGCCCGTCAAAATGACACCAGCAAACGGAGATATTTAGGCTTCATGCCAACCGGCAAAACAAACGTTGATACGCAACTCCAAATCCTCGCACACTTGTTGGTAGCCCGACTTGAGGTATTTACTGACAAAACACTCAAGACCTCACTGAATAACTACTGGACAATTGTGTCTTACTACAACAGCCTGAAAGATGTAGGCAGGACATTCAACAAAGTTGGGGATGAAATTAGCTCCTTTACTTCATCTCTTCAAAACCGTCTTATGAATCTATTAGGGCCTGACAGACGTGGGCTTTCATTCAATTATAGCCGGCTATATGACCGGACAAAAGAACTGACAAGCCGTGTTGAGAGCAACAAGATCAAGTCCGTTCTGAATGAAATTGGACGGTCTTTTGATGAAAGCCGGATAGAGCGAAGTGCCAAAGAAAATACATATATCAATGATGTAGTGGATTTGGTATTGGCAACCAACATGATTTCCGTTGGGATTGATATTGGTCGCCTGAACATCATGCTGATGAACGGAATGCCCAAAAACGTTGCAGAATACATCCAGGCATCCAGCCGTGTGGGGCGAAGTACCCAGGGACTTGTGATTTCACTCATGAACCCAAACCGTGCAAGAGAAAAATCTTATTTTGAAAATTTCAACAATTTTCATCAAGCATTTTATCAAAGTGTAGAGCCTCTGAGTATCACGCCATTTACGGAAAACACGATTGAAAAAATGCTGCCCAGTCTTATCGTGTCTTTTGTTAGAAACAATGTTCCCGGAATGTCTAGTAATCGAGATGTAGTAAATTTCCAAAAAGAAATGCTTGATCCATTGAAGCAAAGTATCAAGACTAGATTTCCAGATGATCCCAACTCCCTAAAATTGTTTGAAAAAGAATTGGACAGGCTGGCCTATGATTTGTGTGACAGAGTCCAAAAATTAGGAATCAAGGAATACAAACAGCTACTAAAATGTCCTGCTGAAAAAGACGATGAGCAGGATTGGGTAATTATGCAATCCATGCGTGAAATAGATGCAAACACCTTCATAAGCATTAAAGAAAAATCCTTTAGCCATGCCTAAGTACACGGAAACACAATCAAGGAAAGTCATTAGTTCTTATGGCGGGGTAGAGTCAATTATTGAAACTCCCAAAGGCGCATTAAAAATAGAGCTGTTTGATCAATGGCCTTTTTTCAAGGCAATCAAAGAAGGAAAACTTGATCCTCAGAAATTCATCATTGAAGACAATCGCCTGTTAAAGCGCTTGCAAAGCATTAATGGCTTTCCCAAGCTAAAAGATTTTTTAGAGGTTCCTACAAACAATTCAAACCCAAACAATAAATCAGTTCCGACAGATACAGACAAAGTAATAAGTTCAATATACTTCCCAACCTGGTTTTACTGCAATAATTGTGAGGGATTCAATAATCTGAAAGGTTGGTGGGATTTATGGAAAAAGGTGGTACAAAAACATGGAGAGAAAGCAGTCAAAGAAAAATTCATTTCTCCAAAATGTCCCTATTATTATGATAAGGCTAAAACAGAAAACAAAAAGGATGGTAAAAGTAAGCGGTTTTACTATGAGTTGGAGCAGGTTCGTTTCGTCATGACTGCTCCATCCGGAGACATTCGTGATATTCCTTGGGAAAGATGGAACAAAGTAACCAAAAGCGATTCAGAGGTTGAGGATTTGAAAGAAAATGGCAATGGAATCCAGTTTGACTTTGATAATCTATGCTGTGATAATCAGGAACTTCAATACTTTAAATCGATGAAATTTTCCGACCTTACAGGGATTAGGATTACTTGTAAGAATTGTAAATCCAGCAATACATTATCCGGTATATTTGGGATGAGGTTACCGGTTAAAGACAAAGTTGGTGTTTATTTCAAGCCGGTACTTCGCACAAGTAATAGCTGCTACTATCCCATTTTGATTAGTAGTATTTACCTTCCTATTGTAAGAGAGATAGATCCAGAAGATGAAAGAAAAATTTTGAGATGGTATGAAAAAGGTAAGGATGTTGAATTTATTTGGGAGGCACTAGAGGAAAAATATGATAAAAAAAATATAGAAGGTTTTATAAAGGGTCAGGCTAAAGGCGAATTTGAACCTGAAAGTGAATATCGTTTGAAAGAATACAATTTCCTTTTGGATGAAAAATCAGAAAATGAGAACCTGATTTATGATCGGGTTCCATTTAATGGATTAGATAGTTTTGGATTCAGCCATCTAATTGCGATTAAACGCCTCAAGGTAACTACTGCTCAGATCGCCTATACACGGCAAGAGCCTTTGGAAAATGACCAATTTCTGAGCGGAGAACAAAGTATAAGTAACATTGAAGCAAAATATACTTCTGAATGGGGAAACCAATCCGAGTATTTGCCTGCTGTTGAGAGTTTTGGTGAGGGAATATTTCTTGCGTTGGATTCAGAAAAAATTGAAGGTTGGATTTCGGAAGCCATTAAGAATCATCACTTAAAAGGGAGAATTTTTCAGCTATTCCAAAACACCAAAAACCATGAACGTAGGAGCGTTCAAAAGAAATTTGAAAGTGAAAGGCATTTAACGAGGTTTGTGTTGATTCATACACTGTCTCATATTTTGATTAAGGAGTTAGAATTTTTATGTGGTTATCCTTCTACATCCCTAAGTGAAAGACTTTTTGTCGATCAAGGGTCAATGAACGGTGTTATGATCTACACAGTTGCTGGAACAGAAGGTAGCTATGGCGGCTTGGTTTCTCAATGCAACGAACCTTCATTTACTAAACTTCTAAAATCTGCTTTGTATAGGGCTACTGATTGTGCATCAGATCCGATTTGTTATAATACAGAAGATGGGCAGGGAATTGGAGGATTAAATATGGCGGCTTGCTATTCCTGTACGTTGCTTCCAGAAACTGCTTGTGAAGAATTTAACAGCTTTCTTGATAGATCAATTTTGATTGATAGTGATTATGGGTATTTCAAAACAATTATCTAAAAAGAAATTTTCGGTGAGTGTTGATCTGTTGCAAAAAAATCTCGACTTAAGTTAGCGAAGCAATGTTCTTTTACACCGTTCGCCATGATGCCGTAACGGTTTTGACGGAACTTGCCCCCTTTACTGTACCACCAGACTTAGAGAAAATTCTTGCTGCTGAGCCGCAAATTCAGCAGGTGTCAGACGATTCAAGGCACTATGAGGCCTGATGTTGTTGTACTTCATTCTCCACTCTTCGATGACTTCACGGGCATGGCTCATGCTCAGAAACCAGTTGTCGTTCAGGCATTCATTCCGGACAGTTCGATTAAAGCTTTCGATAAACGCGTTGTCCACCGGTTTTCCAGGTCTGCTGAAATCGAGCTTTACGCCGTTCTTCCATGCCCAGTTGTCCAGTACTTTTCCCGCAAACTCCGGTCCGTTGTCGACATTGATCACCTCCGGTAATCCGCGCATCCAGCCGAGGTAGTCAAGCACCTGACCGACTCGCTGGCCATTGATCGAGGTGTCGGCAACCATGGCCAGGCTTTCCTTGGTGAACACATCCAGAATGTTGAGCAACCGGAATCGCCGGCCATCTGCGAGGTTATCGCTCAGGTGAGTAGACTAAGCGGACTTGGGGTAAGTAGGCCGGGGGAATTTCACCCCCAGCCTCTCGCAGAACCGGACGTGAACGTCTCCGCTCATCCGGCTCCGCTTAATGTCAACATAGATGTCGCCGGTTATTGAAAAAATCAGCGCTCTTTATCGGGATTCAGCGCGACCTCTTTCGGTGAAGCCCAAAGTTTCGCTGGTCGTGCTCCCCATCGTTCCGGATATGCCGTCCGCGCTTGCTGCATTACCTGGTTTCTCCTCTCGAAAATCCGCGTCGCTTCCCCTGTTCGTAACTGGTGCGGTGTCACATGACCAATGGCCGAATGCAAGTGCTCCGTATTGTACCAGTTCACGAAGGTTGCCATCCATTCCCGAGCATGCATCAG
>Ga0233422_10000081_pt1 | contig 53312 bp, 55 predicted proteins | sample Watercolumn_Mata_2_FD_182724 | JGI IMG/M metagenome (GOLD analysis project Ga0233422, IMG submission 182724) | Freshwater microbial communities from Lake Matano, South Sulawesi, Indonesia - Watercolumn_Matano_2014_110_MG | ecosystem: Environmental > Aquatic > Freshwater > Lake | place...
GCTGTCTTCAAAAAAATGACAACGATGTCGATATCTGCGACAACGACCCTGCTTATAACAAGATTAAAAACGATACGCAAGAAGTACGATGAATGCCAAAATGCATGCGGGCAAGATGCTCAGTGCCTTGCTGGTTGCGATAAATACAAAAAAATGCTTGGCGAAATATCGCAGGCCAAAGTGGACGCCGGTTTTGTGACCGGCAAGCCCCCGAAACACAGCAAGCCTGCCCTGCCGCATGATTTTACGGAAGAATTTCAATCATTGGCCGGCGGACTGTCGAGGCCGTTTGACGATATATATTGGAAGGCGAGAATGTTTCCGAACACATTTGTCACGGATAAATCCGGTCATGCTCCCACAACGTGGGAAATTCAAAATAAGGGCTGGAAAAATTCGACTCCCGTGAAAACCGAGGTTCCATTTTCAGATGTGCAAAGCGGCGACGTAGTAAGCACACAAATGCCCCAGGGCTTGCCTCTGGGCAAAATGGTCTTTGCCGCCTATGATCCTGTCAAATACGCCGATGCGGAAATAACCATTTACGACGGCAAAACAACCCCTGAAATTCTGCGCGAGACGAACGGACCTCTGGGCAACGACGACGTGCAAACACCGGATCCGAAAAAATACGACATCGGCTTTTATTTCCGAATCGGAACGGTAGTGCGGGAAAAAGACGAGGAAATCCATCCGTTTGCCGGAGCGATGTTTGAAATCCTTCCTTGGATGACATTTGATTCTCCGCAGTATATTCGAAATTTGCGTGTAATCCGGTGGGATAGAAGCCAACAAAGATGGGATGAGCTGCCCTTGAACCAGGAACCGGGCTGCGATTACGGCAAAGGCTGCCGGGTTTTCGCCAAATCTCCCGGCACCAGTTATTTCGCGGTTGTCGCCGAAAAACAAAATTCATGGCTGACGGTTTTGAAAAAGGCTTTTCTTTGGATTTTGATTATCGCAGAAGCAATTTTTTGGGCGGGGATAATTTTTCTCGTCGTGTGGTTTGTCCGCGGAAGGAGGAAAAAACGATTAAAAAATAGATATTAGGTATAATTTTTCTTAAAAGCAGTCCCGATGCAATGCCGGGACCGCTTTTCGTGTTTTATTTCTTCCCGCGAAGCGACGTTCGATTTCCCACCCCCGGAGCTGAGAAATTCCACCCTTGTTTTTCAGGGTGTTTTTTGTAAAATAAAGTTATGGAAAAAGAACCAGTGCCTTTTGAAAAATATCCCTTATCAACCGTTTTGATTGCGGGCGGTGTTGCCTTGCTTGTTTTAGTCATTTCTGCTTATTTGGTCTGGCAGGTGAATATGTTTTTGGGATTGTTGTTTATCTGCTATTTGCTGGGACTGGAATATTCTATTTACAAACTTGGCTGTTCGTGCTGCTACTATTCTGGAAGAATTTGCTGCCCATCATTTTAGGCAGTCTAATTCCGGTGGTTGCCGGCGTGATTTTGCTGATTAAAAGTTTCAGCTGGTTGATTTTGGTCTTCGTTGCTATCCCGATAATCAACTAGTTTTTCCTCAACCCGCTGATTTTTGGCAAACTCGTTTGCCTTCACTGCAAGCAGGGCCGCCTGTGCTGTCCGGCCAATGATTTTTTTGGCAAAAAGTAAAAGTAAAGGACAGAGAATTTAGAGAGCCTCGTCTCTTTTTTGCTAAAACAGAGAAACTGGGAAAAATTTCTTTGCGCTCAAGTACTTGTGTGTTACAATAAGAACATAAACCACTAAAAACAAAAGAATGAAAACAAAAACAACCCTGCTGGGAGTACTGGTAATTTTCCTGGCGCTGGCCTGGGCGGGGAACGTCGAAGCTTTCGACAATCCAGTCGAGAGCGATATTTTCTGGGAGACACTCTCCGCAATGGACAACCCGAATGACGTTGACGGATGCAAGGGAAAAATTGACGAGCTCTGGTCAACGGGCGAATTAAACAGGTACGATGTGGAAAGAAGAAGAGCGGCAGGGCAAGATGTTCCCGATTCCGAGCTGTATGATATGAGCGAAGAACACCGGGTATCTATGACTTCGGGGTATTACAACACCTGCGAAAATTTCGACGAGGGATTTGAGATAATGAGGGCGAGTATGGAGCAGTACGGCAAAACTTCCAACATCTGGGATATGGCCGACTGGCACAACGTGAGCGGGCTCTATTTCATGAGCGAGGGCGAAGGAAGAATCTATTTCGACCGGACGATCGACTTTATGTCCTACCGCTTCCAGATATTTTTGCAAAACTTGCCAAGCCTCTTGACGTTTCAAAACGGCTATATCAGCCTCAATGCGGAAATGGTGCCGGATCTTCGGGATTTTGGAGCAGTGCTGACAATGTACGGTTTGGACTTTTCCGAAACGCCCGACATTTATGTTGACGGGATACTGGCCGACCCGTCCGAGCTGGGAGCTGTTTATGACATTGCCACCGGAACGCTCACCTTCAACGCCAGTCACTTTAGTTCCTTCCGGGCCGTCGCGAAAGGAAGCCAAGTGAGAGCGATGAGGATAAAATGGAACAATCCTCGAAGCCTGAAATACAATTCGAGGAAGAGCACCTTTAAGGTGAAGGTGAAAGGGATGGGCCTGCGAAACTCCAACGCTTCCACCGTCTGCCAGTTGGGTTTCTACAGCGCCGCGAAAGTGAGGGTTTCGAAAAACGGAAAAAGCGCCACTTGCACATTTGATATGAGCAACTTCACCTCAACCGGTTATTATCCTTTGACGATTTCCATCGCCGGCGCGGGCGAAGCCACCCGCGAAAACGCAGTGAGGATCAGGTAGCAAGTTTGTCAGCGGTACTAATCTTTTCTCCGCTGATTTTTGGTGCGGGGTAAAAATCCTGTTTTGCGGTGCTTATTGAAAAATTACGTAATTAATTACGTAATTTTTTATTTCAAAATTTGTCCTGGGGCCGTTTCATTTATTTGATTTCTTGAACGACCCGGAACTTGTCACTTTCCAGGTGTACTTTTTGCCGCGGCTGAAGCGGGTGGTGAATTTATATTTCGAAGGCTCTGTTGAAATAGTCACCGATTTGTATTTTTTCTTTATCTTCACTCTGACCCTTTTCGTCACCGCCGCTTCGCTTCCCCGGACTCTTGCCAGCGTCACATAGGCTTTTTTCGTGACAAGCCCCACGGCGATGATTTCATGCCAGGCGTCGCTGAAACAATTGAGGTCTGTGTACGCGACCGTCGTCGGGTCAACGCCGAAAAAATCATAACTGCTTCCGTTGACGGAAAACCAGCGGCCGCTCGAAGAAATATCAGCCGGGTCGTTTGAATTTGCAACGTATCCGTCCGGCGCAGTAAGCGAACAAACAGAAGTTGTTGTATTCGCATCCCCCAGTCCGTCTCCGTCAATGTCCCGGTAATAAGTCTGATTGGCGGAAATCGTCGCGTCATAGTCGTTGCAGTCAGAAGTATAATCCACGCCGTCTTCGTCCGCGTCGAGGCAAGTGATCGGATAATCCGTATATTTCGTGATCACTCCCGTGTCGTCGTTGGCAACGTAGACGTCGGCCGTCCGTGCAAGGCAATTCGTTTTCATCGCAAATCCCTCTTGAGCCGTGCCCAGGAGCGTATAATGTTTGACTATCCCGTTTGAGGAATCGAGCTCCAGGAGCGCGTCATAGTTGTCATAAATTACATAAGTGAGACCGGTGTTTGAATTGTATTCTATCCCGGAGATATCCCAGCTGTAGGGCGCGTAGGGCGTGAAAGTATCAACATGCGAAACGTCGCCGTTTTGAACAAGATTGACGTTGAAAACATAAATCTTCCCGTCTTCCTGAAGGCCAGCATAAAAATATCCGCTGCGGTAGGCCAAGCCTTCAAGTCCTTTATTGGGATCTGCACTGGCCATCCAAGTGGTGAGATTCCACGATTTCCCGGTGAGCACCTCTGCTTGAAGGTCAAATTCCACAATACTATCCGGGTCTTCAATGCCGATATACAAATAGCGGTCATTTTCAGCCAGAGTAATTCCTTCAAGGTCGCCGGCCACCGCCCAGGAATCTTTCAAGTTTCCGCTCGTGTCAAGTTCGCGGAGCGTCCCCGTGTTCTGGACGACAAAAAGGGATTGCCGGTCCTCGTGCCAAACCACACCGCTCGCGTCCGAATAGGTCGCGATGTTTGTTCCCGCTCCTCCCGGCCAGGCGTCAATGGCAAAACAGCCGAGAGGAAAAACGACAAGAAAAATGACAATGCCAAAACGGACAACTGAAGTTTTCACTTTTGTTTTTAGAACGGATGCTTACTGAACGCTTGGACTATTTTGCGGCGGAGGCAGCAGCTGATTTTGCATTTCCTCCGGATTGGGCAGGCTTTCCCGAAATTCCTCCGATTTCTTTTCCCATTCTTCGGCTTCTTTGCTCCACTTGTCGGCGTTTTCTTTGATTTGTTCGAGATTGGGCGTGATTTTCTCGAGTTCTTTCTTGGCTTTCCGCGCTCCCCACCACCCCAAAGCTACAAAGGCAACAATCCCGAGAATGACAATTCCTGCGCACCCGCCCAAAACCCAAATCCAGGCGTGGCTTTTCTTTTGAGCCGGCGGAGCTTGTCCCGCTGGCTGCTGCGGCGTCTGCGCGGGCGGCATCGGCGGCGGTGGCGGAGGCGAGACAGGCTGAACGGGAGCCTGCGGCGCCTGGGGTGGCGTTCCCATTGGCTGGTCCATAATTTTTGGTTTAGTTTTTATCCCGGTTTTATTATAGCACAAAACCGCCTTTCCAAGTGGTGTTTGCCTGAATTTAATCATTTCCCGCGCTGTGGTATAATAAAACCGCCTAATCCGCAAACAAAAATCTATGAAAAAAATCATCATTGTTCCGGTTCTTGTCGCGGCCGCCGCGCTTTTGGCCGGCTGCGTGAAACAGGGCCAAAAAACACAGCCGGCGGAAACGCCAACTGCTCAACAAGACGAAACTTCCCAATCTTCCGAAACGCCTACGAGAAGCGCTCCCCCGGCTCCCCAAGCGGCGCCGAGCGATTTGCCCAACCTCTTCACTTCCCAAAAATTCAAATTCCAGGTTAATTATCCCAACGGCTACAAAGTGCTTGACCCTAGCCAGTCCCCTCCGCCTCAAAACCCGGGCGCCGGCTCAACTCCGATCGTTATGGAAGCGGCCGTCCAGTTCCTGAAAGAAGGCGGCGTCCAGAACGCGATCGGTGGTTCAATGATAAACGTTATCCGGCACACTAATGCGCAAAAAAAATCCGCCGAGACATTCGCCAAAGATTATCTGACACAGTTTGGAGGCAATGTTAGCACCAAACCCGCGAAAATTTCGGGTCTAGATTTCGCCGTCGCGACTTACGAGGTCACGCCGGACATTCCAGGCGGAGCCGGCTTTCAGCCAGGGACCAAAAAAATTCAAACAAAATCATATTTTGTCGCCCGCGGTCAGGACGTTTTCGAGTTCAGCTCGTCCCACGATCAGGAAGCTCAAAATTCCGTTGAAAAAATGATTGCCACCCTTAAGTTTTTGTAAAAAACAAATGGATACAGAGCAAAAAGTTCAGCCAAATAAAAATAGCAAAGGAAAAATTATCTGGGGACTGATTGGGGCTTTGATTATTTTGGCTCTGGCCGGGATTTTCTGGCTGGGCAAGTGGTACGGAACAAAAAATTGTCCCCCATCATTTCAGAGTCTCGGCGAAAAAAAAGTCTCGGTCCAGGAGTCAGGGGCTGTTGCCGTTGAACAACCCGTTCCGAATCAAGGAACAACTGGAAGCGGAGCAACGGATGCGGAGAAGGACAAAGAGCAAACCACCGGGCAAAAAATCCCCGCCGGCTGGAAAACTTTTACTAACCAAAATCAGAACTACAAAATCAGCTACCCCGAGAGCGGACAAATCGCCCAACTCGGAACGAGCGGCCACGAAGCTGACGTTGATCCAACTGACGGGTCTTGCGTCTCCCTGAAACTCAACGGCGGCTACGTTCATATTCTTGGAAAAAACAAAACCGACGAGCAAATGGTGATGTGTCTGCGGACGGGAGTGGGAACCGAATGGGGAAATATTCCGGACATTGAAGTGAAAGCCTTCGGCAAAAAATACACCGCTCATGGAATGGAAACCTCATCGGCTTCAGCTGGATACAAAAAAGAATTCTATTTCTTTGAAACAAGCGCCGGCGAAAAAATCGAGTTCGGGATCGAAGTCAACGAAAAATACTCGCCGGAACTGACATATGAGAAAGCCAAAGCCGAAGTCCTCGCCGTCCTCAAAACTCTCAAAGGAATTTAGCCGGGAAAATTTCGAGAAACAAAAACAATCACGAAACCACGACCGTATTTTCGTGATTGTTTTTTAATTTGCCCCTTAAGTTAATTTAGGAACGGTTGAGGTAACGTAGATTGGTACGTTACTCCCCCCCGGCGCGTTGGCGGGAGAACGGATTTTCCTTACGTTTACAAAGTCAAGCTTTGGAGAAGCTAAATCAGGCGCTCCAGAGACTGGTGTTGACAAGGTCGGATTGATATGCTTTTTTTGTCTTATCATGACTAAGGCAGATAGTGCACTTTTCCAATCTAAACTAGGGAGGGCAAGGCTTCATGTATGCAGAAAAATGGTTTTCAATGCCGCTTTGGAAACTTCGCATCCATGCTCAGCTCTCCCAAATGAAAATCCTAGGAAGGGAGATCTGGAGAAGAGCAGTGGAGGGCGAAGGTTGGCTTGAGCTTGGAGCACGCATCCTGCGCTACGTGTTCCTGACGCTATTCGCGGTAGTTTCGTGGCGATTTTGCATCATATCATCGGTTTACGCCTGGTTCCGCCTAGCGGATAATTTGCTCGACGGAGATGTCCGACTTCAGCCGGGCGAAAGCTTGGAATCTTACGCATCCGAAAGGAGCCAAACGCTGAAATTTTTCCTTTCTTTCGACTTCTCCGGTGCAAGAGCCCGGCAGGAGGATATTCTCCTCGCCTATTTTGTCAGAGAAACGCAAGGCCTTTCCGTTTTCACCAAGCTTTGCGATCAAGTCAAAAGATTATGGTCGCTCATGCAATCAGATGCTCTGCGAAGGAAGACAATGCCCCTTGTGTCCCGCCTCGAGCTGGAAGAATTCGATTTTGAACAAGATGCAACTATTCTCAGGTTCTGCGTTATGGTTCTCGGCGGGAATGAGGAGCAATTGCAAGTAATCGTAGAGGCGCTTTGCGGCCTCTTCAGTAAAACCGACTGTTTTCTGGACTGTTTCGACGATGTCCAAAAGGGGATCATCCACATACCCAAAGAAGTGCTGGAGCACCATGACATAAGTCTCAAAATGTTGCGGGATTGCCGGGAAGAAAAAGAGTTATTTGCCCTGCCGGGAATTCAGGAATGGCGTCGGGAAGAGGGACGGCGAATCCAGCAGCAGTGGCTGGCAGCAATGAGGGTTGTCGGCGGTAATTTCTGCAGTGTTTTTTCAAACACGGCTTTAACTAAGACCGTTCAGTTCGTTATATACATGCGCTTCCACCGTTCGGTTCTTAATTTGTCCGTTTAATTTGAATTTACACTCCGCTGTTATTAATTGGCGGAAAAGAGGGCCACTGGTTCATCAGTGGCCCTTTATACTTGGGATCGAAATATTCACCCAGTTATGCAATTTAGTTTGGACGTCTTTTAATTATCATCTCAAAGACATTTTCTTAAAAACCGACGTATTTTGGATTAGTTTTTTTCTCCCCTACGAATTTCATCTCCTTCCCCCGGCGCGTCGGCGGGTGAAAAAAATTTGCATTTTCGGACGCTTGGCGGTTTTTTTGTTTTCAATCCCCGGCTTGCCACAAAAGTGAGGAGCGGCCGGATTGAATATAGAAGCTTCTATAGAGGTCTCTAAAAAAACTGGCTGATTTTCCAAGGCTAAGCTTTGGAAAAGTGCTATTGCAGAGGTATTGACGAAAGGATACTCATAAGGTATTTGTAAGGCAGAGCCATCGGCTCCGCTTATATCACAACAAAGGAGGAATGCTCATGAAAAGACATGAGAAAGCCAAAGTCGAAGTCCTGGCCGTCCTCAAAACTCTCAAAGGAATTTAGCTTGAAATCTCCAGCCTGAAATCATCATCTATCCCGGAAGTGTCAATCTGGCTTCTTGGTTCGCTTCAAAAAGCCGCCAATCTGCCAAAAACTTGCCCTTTCACGGGGTTTTTTGGTATAGGTTATAATAAGAACAAATTTCTAAAATAAGTTGATGGCGATTGAGAAGGAACAGGGCAGGGAAAAAAATAACCGACTGACAGTTGCATCGGATATCGAAACATTTGACGAAAAACCAAGAGAAATTGAGGTTAAGTTAGATTCTAATGGATTTCCCAAAGCCGCAGCATTTTTCGATATTGACGGCATGTTGGGAACATTCGGACAATTTCACGGGGAAGCCGTGAAATTGCTTTTCCCAAAAATTGAGGATAAAGAGGAATTAGCCCGGGTATTTATGAGAGGCTTGCACCTAGGAACGACTTATCGCGTTTTTCATCGCATGATCGGGATTTATGAGGAAGGAAAGGAAGAATGGAAAGATCCAGACAACTACTCGAAATGGCTTCATGAGAATCCCGAGCGCCAAAAAGAAGTCGACGGATCCGGGCCGATTCATGAACGGGCGGCTCGGTTTTCGATGTTGCACAGCACGGAATCCGCCAGACTTGCCGAAGAAAAATATCGAGAAAATCCGCAAGTATTCGAACAAATCAAAAATAAACCAGTTTTTCATCTAGCCAAACTCTATCAGCGACTGGGCATTCCCATGTCAATTATGACAACAAATGATGAGCCTTTCGCCAGATCGATTTGCAAATGTCTGGGTCTCGCCGATTCTTTCATTGCCATGGCTTGTCAGAAAAATTTTCCCAAACAAAGCAAAGAGGGAGCGATAGATTTTCTTATTAATAGATTAAAAGAAAAAGGAATTCCCATTCCAAAGAACTTGATTGTGGTTGGGGACTCGCTCACTGGTGATATTGGCAGCGGAGCAAGATTCGCACGAGGACAAAAAGAATATTCAGTAAAGGGAGTTCTAATAACGGAAGAAAGCGTTAGAAAGGCGAAAGAAAGAATCGAAAATGATTCTCAATTGGCAAATATGTCCGTCGAAGTTTTGAATCCGGAAATGGTCATAATCGATAAGAAAGGAATGTCTTCCCTGGCTCGTTACAGAAGAGAATACAGCACGAAGTGATTATAGTTTGCAGAGAAATATGAAATTCTACACAAAAAGGGAATATCAATTGATTTCCGACATGTATGACCTGGGAAAAGTGCGCAGAATTTTCAAACTTCACATAGGTTACGGAATGTCAACAAAAGTGGCCGCGCAAACGTCTTTAGGAAAATTTATTATTTCGAAAAATATATTATCCGACAAAAAGGACATTGTCAGTAAATCCAAAGAATCTTTGCAGTACGAAATAGATATGCTCAATTTGATGAAAGAATTGCCGGTGCCCAATTATCGTCTTTCCTTGAAAGGGAATTTCATTGAAAAATTTGGCAATGACTGGATAACTGTTTACGATTTCATACCGGGAAAGTCCCCGAAAAGAATCACAGCCAGAATGGCTCATGAGATCGGAGCGTTTCTAGGAGAATTTCACAGGCAGGGTTCAAAGTTCGAGAAAGATTTAAAATCCAGGAGAAAATTCTATGATCTGAACCGGCGAGTGATGAGAACAATGGACTCGTATGCCAACCGTCAGACTAATCCGAAACTGAAAGCCGTTGTCACGAATATCAGAAAAGGGGTGGTCGGAAACCAGCCGCTCGCTGATTTGCCCCGGGGGCCGATTCACGTTGACATAGGACATACCAACGAGCTTTTTCAGGGAGAAAAATTAACGGGTATCATAGACTTCGGAAATTTTTATCTGGGTCCCTTTATGGTCGACGTCGGGAAAACAATTATGTGGAATTTTTGCTCCAGAGGCAAGATTGATAAAAAGCTTCTGAAGGAGTTTCTGGCCGGCTACGCTAGCAAAAGAAGATTCAATCGTAAAGAAAGAACGTACCTCGAAAAGTCTATTCTTTTTGCTATCTATAGCCATATTTGGGTTGATTTGTACCATGTTCCGATAAAATACGTCCCGGAAAGCTGGCCCTTGTTTTTGATAAAAAGCTTTCTGCCGGTGGCTAAGGATATCGAGAAGAACGGTCTGTGAAGAAAACTATTGTTTGTTATGAAGAAACCTAACAAAATCATCATCTGTCCCGGGAGCATCAACCCAGATTTCGTATTTACTTCCCAACATCGGATGTTAGGAAGAAGTAAATCAAACTAAAAGTCAATAGCGGCGCAATAGCCCAATAGCCTGGAAACGCTTAAACAAGCCTTGTTATTCACCCCAGCATTCAATGCTAGGGTAAGTCAGGCTGACTTCTTTAATATACCAGTCAGAAAGATCTGTGGTATGGTATAATAGGCTTGAGACAAATTCGTGATTTTTTTGAATCTATGGAGTATTTGGGACCCAAAGAAAATCCGTTTGTTTTCCGCCGGTTTGAAGCCTCCCTGCATTCGGAAAAAGACCTTGAAAATCTGAAAAACCGACTGCGGCCCCTTCTCGGAGAAGAAGCTTCGGAGCAGTGCGCTTTTGTCTTGCGCTCGCTGGCCGATGAAAACTTCCAAAATGATTGTGAACAAGCCACCCAGGAATTCGGCCGGCGGCTCACCCACCGCTTCGGTGACGAAGAATCTTTCTTTGATCTAGCTCCCCGCGCCAAGTTCAGCGACGCGAGAAGCTACAAATTTCTCTCCAACAGCGGAAAAATTCTGGATCACCACAGCGTGGGACTTCTCGAATTCAATCCGCCTAAGGGACGGCCTTTCTCTTTGGCTTTTGATTTGACTTACGGCGATGTTTTCGGCAGTCTCAAAAAAGATCCGATTTCGGTTTTCTGCACGCCGGGAACGCGTGAGCGGACTCTCGAAGTTCTCAAAAATCACTACGGCGGATCATGGAAAGTGGAATATGAATTTGACCCGCGAACCGGAAATTTCGTCTCCCGCCGGGAAAAATAGACAAGAAAAAGATTTAATATAATTAGTCGCGATCATTTCAAGGAGGGGAAAGCGATGGAAAAAATAAAGGACCTGCTGGGCCTCGTAGTCCATAACAGGCTTACCGAAGACAAGTTCGGAATGGACTTTATAGAGTTCGTGAAATGGTTGGAGAGGCGCATAAATAAAAAACTAGGCAGCGAAGAAGGCGTCTCTGTGGCAGAGGAAATGGGTCCTCTTGAGTGCAGAGAACGGAAATCGGCTGATGAAAAGGAGAAGGTCTATAAAACAGCCTTGCGCCTGCTAGCCGAAATCAGACCGGAATATAAAAAACACCTGCCGAAAGCGCCGAAGAGAAGTAGAAAAAAGAAAGTCCCCAAGCTTCCCAAGTTGCTGAAAAGGAGAATCCGCCTGGCTGTCTGGGTCGGGACGGGGAATAAAATTCCCGACAGGGAGCTGAATGTGATCAAAGTCTTGAATCTCTTAAAAGCGAGGGGTTACACCTACCGGAGAGGCGAGCTGAAGTGGTATCGCGGCAATCTGCTCGCCGGCAAAGACCTGTTTGACGCCTTGGAGCATTTGGAAAAACTGGAAGCGGTTGACAGAAAACTGCTGACGATCAGCTTCTAGAATCGAGGGGGAAAAACTTGCCGAAGTAAAATCGGCGACCAAAGTTTCAAAAAGGCTGGGAAATTCCCCGGCCTTTACTATAACCTATTTTTTATCCCGCGGGCGGGGGTTGGCCGCGGCAATTGACTAAATCCCCATATCCCCTAAGATAAAAATATGAAAATTGTCAAAGATAAAATTTCCAAAAACGAACTTCAAAAAATGGCCAAAAATATGTTTGGCAATTTCGTGAAAGCGGTAGTTGATGTTGAAAAAGAAATTCTGGCCGTTGATGCGGAGCTTCATGCTGACCTTGAAGCACTGCTTCTCGAGCGCGGGTCGCGGCAGGAGAATCTCTGGGGAATCAATCTTTATCCGGAACTTAAAGGCGATGACTCTGTTGAATTTGATTCAATGATAAATATCAAGCCAAGGCAAAACAACCGGAGCCGCGATGTGGAAAGTTCCGAAATCCAGGAAAAAATCATTGTCGTTGTAAATAAACTGATTGCCGAATGAGTCATCAACACCAACAACTCGCCGCCGGACGCTGGAGTAAACTTTCTTTTTTTGAGCAGATGGCCAACATCGGATCAGAAGTGGAAAGAGCGATCCGGTGGAAAGAAAGGAAAAACGCGGATTATAGTCAGCAGGCTTTCGAGCGAGCCCTGGAGCTTTTGGATCTCACTATTGCTGACGAAAAAAACAAAAAAAAATTGCGCGAACTCTTGAGAACGCGCGAAGTTCTGGCTGATTACTTTGTCTTTGGAAATTCCTACAAGTCAACCGCAAAGAGCTGGCGGAATTATTTTCTCGCTTTTGGTTTCGCGGCAAGGGCTAATCAACAACTTTATACCTTGACATGAATTATCTCAACGCCTTTCTCAATAGCTTCAGTCAAGTATTTTTGATTGAAAACCAAATCTTTGGATTGCTTATTTTTGCTTCTATCATAGCCATTCAACCCAGAATGGGGCTCTATTCAATTGTCGGAGTCGCCACCAGTTTTCTTATGTCTTCGCTTCTCGGAATTGAAAATTCGATTGTGAACGCGGGTATTATGGGATTCAACTCGGTGCTCATTGGCGTGGTCGCGGCAGTGCTTGTTCAAAGAATGGATCTGGCGATATTCGTGACAATTGTAGCTTGCATCGCAGCTATTCTGGTTCAACACGCGGCTCTGAAACACAAAATTCCAGTCTATACCGGGCCTTTCGTCTTGGCGGCTCTTGCCATTTTCTTTTTGAAGTCGTATTTCAAATTTTGAGTTCCCAAAAATTCTCCCGCTTGAACATCCCCGATTTTTCGGAGTTTTGTTTCCCGATTGACTAAATCCCCATATCCCCTAAGATAAAAATATGATAGCCACCTTTGTCATCGTCATTTTCTTTGTTTTTTTTGTCATTGTCAGCCTTTTGTATCTGCTCGGCTGGCGTTACAATCCGGACAGCAACATCATCGGCGGGGTGATTTTGATGTGGATCACCCTGTTGCTCCTTCTTCTCCTCACCATTCTCGCCGTTCGGAACCGCCAATCCTCAAGCCAAGCTGTACCTCAAGCGGCTTCCAAAAGTATTTGTACTTCCTAAAATAAAATCGTCAAAAATATCTGACGCCGCTCCCGATCTTTCGGGGTTTTTTGTTTTAGGGTATAATAAAACTGCAGGGGTAAACACAAAAACAAAACAATGAAAAGAGCGAATTTCATTTTTCCACTTTTTTTCCTGGCGGCGGTTTTTTTCTGCGGCGCGAGCGCGGGGACGGCCGAAGCTAAAAAAACCAAAAATAACTACAAAACCGCCGACTTTTTCAACGTTTCCGGCGACTAGACCAATGCCGACGCGGAAACAAGCACGCTCACTTCATTTGGAATAACCTACCAGGGTTACTACAAAAAAATTGCCGTTCCGGGACTCAAGATTTCCGATCCGCTCCCCCTGCGATTATTCAGAAAAAATCCCGCTTCCTATTTTTACCCCGAAGGAAGCTGGCTGGGAAGATCAAATTTTTCAATCACCGACGGGTACCTGTACTTGCAGTACGGGTCGGGATGGTACTATACAGACTGGGCATACAGTTTCAATGACACGGGAGACTACCGGCTGTTTACTTACTACGGCGGGAAAAGCGCGAAAAAAACCAAACGTCAATGCGCCCAGATTTTTGATGTCTCTGTTTCCGGCGACGCGTCAGATGCCGACGCCTCGATCGTCCCGTACAGTTACAACACCGGTATGGTCAATTACTATAGAAAAATTCCTGTCAAAAAATTGAGAACTACGAGCCTTCCTGACTACCGGGTGTATAAAAAAGATACGTTCGGATCCGGATTGGGAGCAGAATCCTGGGCTTCGTCGGGCATTTCTTTTTTTTCCAACGACTACGCCTGGATTACCTACGGGTATTCAGCCGATGGGCAGTATCACGATTTAGCCGAGGGAACTTACCGGATCTGCTTCCCGGAAAAAGTTTCAAAATCAAGAAACCACGTAAAGCGGTATATTTTCTCCGTTTCCGGAGATGAAGAAAACGCTGATATTTCAATCAATTATTCTTCAACCAAGTATTATTATCGGAAAGTTCTGGTCCCAGGTCTCAAAACTGACAATATACCGAATATGCGTCTTGTGAAAAAAGCTAATTTTGTTTCCGGATTTTCCGAAGAGGCCTGGACTGGCGGATCATACCACGTGGAGAACGGATTTATCTACATTCTGTATGGCTATAGGACGAGTTTCAATAACACCTATTACGATGTTGGAACAGGCAATTACCGCTTGTTTATTTATAAATAAAAATTATGTCTAATGGGATGACCAAAAACAAAAAAGAAAACAAAACAAAAACTCCCGCCTCCGCACCCGCAGCCAGCGAAAATCAACCCGAGAAAAAGAAAAGCAGCGCCTGCCTGCCGCTCCTCATTGTCGGAGTAATTTTTCTCCTTGCCGGAATCTTTCTTCTTGTCTGGATGTGGCCGTTTATTTTTTCTTTTATTATGGATCTTCGAAGTGGCGATTTTTCGCTCCCGAAAATTTCCCAGACTCCCCGAGGCACTCTCCGCGGGAAAGATCTCTCAAGCCTTATTGACCCTTCGCAGACCGTCACCAAAAGAATCACTGCCAAAGACGGCGGACAGATCACGGCCCGGGCCAAGAGCGGATTGTACTTCACCCTAAATATCGCTCCGGGCTCACTCGAAGAGGACACGGATATTTCCGTCACGCCTGTCGGTGAATCGCCGATTGAAAACTACGATCCGGACGACCCGGGCGTCGTTATCGGTCCGCCGGGAACGAGCCTCGGCTCCGGCTCGTCGGTGAGCGTTTCCGGCAATCAGCCCTCCGGCTCCGGTTCGCAACCCGGGGCGGGAGTAGGAAGCGGCACGGCTTCCACCCCGCCGGGAACGCCCCCGGAAACCCCGCCAGAGACACCACCGGGCCTGCCGCCCGGGACAACCGGCAACGTCCCTGATCTGGGAAGCCTCGCCGAAATTTTCGGAAATAATCCCTCAATAGCCATTCCGGGAAATATTCCGTCCGGCCAGGGCGGAGCAACCGGAAGCGGCTCAAGCGACAGAAATGATAACGGGCCAGCCGGCTCTTCGGGAGATCAGCCGAGATTTTCTGACAGGGACGTGATGATTTTTGTTGATTATAACGGTGGAGTGCATACTGTACCGGCCACTATTTCTAACAAAGGAAATTGGATTATGGGCCCGATTGACGAGACCGGCGCAACGTCAACGGATGATCCAGACGAGGAGGAATCGGAAAGCATCGCCGACAATGCCGCCTCCAATTCCGGCGCGGCTTCGAGCGGCGCCTGCACCGGCGAATACATCGAGGCCCTCGCCCGGACAATCGCGACCGCCAGCGCTGCCGGAGACACCGCCGCCGTTTCGAGATACGAAAGCGAGATCAGACGATGCAACAGCGAAAGCGCCAATCATCTTCAATATCTCTGCGACAACAACCCGACTCAACTTCGCCGAAAAGATTTTCAGAATCGCCTGGCGCTCGCCCGGGCCCTGCCGGCTTCGGAAGGAGCGGCCACGGTAATCGAGTGGCTGATGAACGACTGCCAGAACAAATACCGTTTCCGCGGCGAGGGCACCAATCCGCAAGCCGCGGCCGGCGGAGTGAGACTCCTTTCTTCTCTCGATGCGAATGTTTGCGGCTATCTTGACGACGAATGGGAAGGAACCCAAACTTATGAGATGTCTCCCGGAGCGAATACTTTCCACCATTTCGAGGGCCAAGCGAAGTTCCGGCTTCCTCCCAACGGCGGCTCGTTTTCAGGAACCTCTCGGGGGACCCAAACTTACGTCGTTGCCGGAAGAGGCGTCCCTCTTCCCAACATTGATTTTGGCTTCATGGGAAACTTCGACGGCAACGCGACGATCGCCAGCCTCAATCTCTATCCGGAAGTGATTCTTTCCAATATTCCTATTACTCTTGAAGAAATGCACTGCGTTTCTCTTGCTCCGATGCCGAGATAAAATCCATAGTTTCTATGAAAGAAAATTATTTCTTGCTTAAAATTATCAATGCGAAGAAAATTATTTCTTCATTTCTCCGTTTTTATTTTAGTCTGTAGTTTTCTGTTTTCCGCTGAAAAAGTTCTTGCCGAAACAACCGCCCGCAACGGGCTTCTGGACGGCGCCGACTGCGAAGTGCGGGGCGTTTGGGTGGATGAACTTGATAATTCGGAAAAAGTGGCGGCGATTGTGAATAATATCACGGCGGCCAATCTCAACACCGTTTTCGCCGTGAGTCCGCCCATCGGTCCGAACGGCGGCTGGTCGAACAAAAAACAATTTGCGAATTTCGTGAAACTGGCAAGCCGCAACGGCTTGAGCGTCCACATCTGGGTTCCCAATATGTACCGCAAGAAAAACGGCGCCCAATCCGATTTCCGGGACCGCAAAGAAAGGAAAAACCAGAAAAAATGGGTTTTGAGCTTGCTTAAAAAATACAAGCGCTACGTCCGCGGCATCCACTTCGACTATATTCGTTACTACGACTGGGAAGATGTAAACAAAGACCAAAAAATGGAGGCTGTCTCGCAAGTGGTGAGCGAAATGGCAAGCGCGGTGCGAAAAAAATACAAACAGATGTTTGTCACCGCGACCGCGATTTCCGCCGCGCCGACTTGGGCTGATTTCAGCTCCGAAGATATTCCGGCGTGGTTTCGCAACTGGTACAGCGCCCATCCGGGAAACGTTTACGAAACATCCTACAGCTATCCGACCGTTCCCAATCATATGAAATACCAGCAGGATCCGGCCACCTGGATTCGAGAGAGCAACTTGGACGCGGTGATGCCGATGCAATATACGACCAGCGACACGGATTGGAACCAGGAAGCCGACTCCTGGAAATCATTTTTGAATTATGTCGGAAAAGAGCCGGCGCGGATTCTCATGGGAATCGGCTGGCTCGAAGAAGAAGGACATCTGGAATGGGGATATGACGCGGCAGGAGTGGCACGAAAAATCGCCTATGGCCGGTCGCTTGGCTACAAGGGTTTTGTGATATATGAGCTGAACGGCGGCGCGCACGATCAGGATCTCATAAATGTCTTAACGCAGGACTCTTCCGAAAACAGCTTCGACGCGCCGTTTGAAGACCAAAAGTCAACTTGTTTTTTAGAGTAAAATTAACGTCAGAAAACCTATGAAAAAAATTATGATTATTGTCACCGCTTTGGTCGCCATTGCCCTGGTAATCGCCGGAACATTTTTTCTGGTGAAGAAAAGAGCCAGTGAAGACGTCTGGCTCTGCCGAAATGGCATCTGGGAAAAGCACGGCAATCCGTCTTCGCCGATGCCTATGAAGCCTTGCCCCGCAGGGAACGCTCCCGGGCAATTTGAAGAAAACAGCGGCAAAAAGCTCATTGGCGGCGACCGGGACGAGCATGGTTGCCTTACCCCCGCCGGCTACAGCTGGTGCGAAACGAAGCAAAAGTGTCTCCGAAGCTGGGAAGAAATCTGCCCGCCGAATTAGGAAAACTACAGGGACTGGATAGAGCAGCTTGTTTATTTTGCGCCCCTAAACAGGAAAGGCTATAATAAAACTAACTAACGAAAACAAAAAAATGAAAAAAAGAATTTTCCTTGTCTCCCTCGCGATTTTGGCGCTTGGGCTGGGGATTCTCGTCTTCCCAAACGCCGAGGCCAAAACCAAAACAAAATCGCTCCCTAACATTATCACCAAAAGCAAATACGGATTTTTGTCGGCCGGGAGTGATGACACGAAGTACATCAAAAACTACGGCGCCCGCTGGGTGCGTCCCCATCCGGGTCCGTTCCTTTGGGACAGCTCGCAGAGTTCGGCTGGTGCGGCTTATGACTTTTCCGGAATGGACGAAATCGTCAAGAAATATTCAAAAAAGAAGATTGGAATCCTTGCCACTCTTTGGCCGTTTGCCGAATGGGATCAAGAGACTCGTTCCGACTACGCCTCCTGCGCCGTTTCCGAAAGCGACCAATTCCTGCAAGGCACGCGGGACAAAGAGGGAAAAAGTGAAACGGGGAGTTATCTCCCCCGCCACCGCTGCAACCCGGAAGACTGGTATTCTTACGTCGCCTGGGTTATGGCCGTTGTCGAGCGCTACGACGGGGACGGGGTGAGTGATATGAAAGGACTCAAATATCCGGTGAAATACTGGGAAGTGATGAACGAACCGGATCTCGATGGAAACGAAACTCTTGATTTTTATGTCGGCGGCCCTCACGATTATGCCAACCTTCTGCTGGAGACGTACACCGCTGTGAAAGCGGCTGACCCGGGCGCGAGCGTGATCATCGCCGGCGCGGCCGGAGGAAACGACACATTTCTCGATTTCTATCGGAGCGTATTTTCTTATCACCCGGAAGTGCTCACTTCTTTTGACATTGCCAATGTCCACTGCATCTCAAACGACAGCTATTCGAGCTTCAACGTCGAGCCGTACAAAAACATGCTCGCCGAATTCGGGCTGGATTCAAAACCGATCTGGGTGACGGAAGCGGAAGTCATAATTTCGGATGACGCGGCAACGAATTACACCCAAACTTACAATTCAACCCGCCAGGCCCTGACTTCGGGCGCAAGTAGAATATTTTTCACCCGTTACGGCTTTCCCAAAACGGACAAGCAAACAAAAAAGAGATATAAAAGAATAACGAGGTTGAAATAATGATCAAAAAAATCAAAGGTCTCTACGTCGTCCTCTCTGAAAAAACCGGCCGCCGGTTTGGAAGTTACAAAAATTTGGTTGAAGCCAGAAAGAGGCTTCGGCAAATTGAGTTTTTCAAGCACCGGGCCAAGAAGGGGAAATAATCACGCTTTTTGGGATAAGAAAACGGAGCCCCACTCCCCCAGGCAGGTCTCCGTTAATTTCCAGGAAGGCAAACATTATCTATTTGCCTTCGTTTTTGATTCTTTTGCGGACTTCCTCTCGTGCACGGCTTATAAAAGTCTCAATCTCAGCTGCACTGTGTCCCAAGCCGTTCAAGACCGTTCCAATCTCGTCCAGGATCTCCGCAATCCACTCTCTATGGCCTTGAATATCCAGTTCAGTTATTTTCCCATCGTCTTCTTCTCCTGAAATGGGTGGTACTCTATCCAGAATTTGCTCCAAAAGGAGCGCTCTCTGCAGCTTGTCCCTTAGCTCCTTGGAAAGATTCACGCTTCCTCCTTCCCCACTTTTTTCTTAATTTCCAACCTAGCACGCTTCGGGCCGAAAAATCAAGCCGCGGGCAGAATTTGATTTTTCAGGGAAAAACGGATAATCTTGAGTTATGAAAAAAATTTTCTACCGAAAACTGATTCGTGACAAGATTCCCGCCAAGATGACGCGAGTGGGAGCGGCGTATCAAGTCCGAAAGCTCGGCAAAAAGGAATTTGAAAAGGAACTTCTCAAAAAGGCTAGCGAGGAAGCGAGCGGATTGCTCACGGCAAAAAACAGGAACGAGCTAGTCGAAGAATTGGCCGATGTTTTGGATGTGGTCGAAGAAATCAAGCGGGTGAAAAAAATAAAGACCAGCGAAATTCAAAGGATGCAAAAAGAAAACGCCCGCCAAAAAGGCGGATTCCAAAAAAGAATTTATCTCGTCTGGTCGAAGGATGACGGATACAAAACAAATGAGAGGAAAGGGTAGATATTTTTCGAAATTTTTGTTATAAATATAAAGGCTATAAATATTATGGTTTTTATATGGCAAAGAAACCAAAGTACAAGCGAATTCTTCTCAAACTCTCCGGCGAGGCGATGCGGGGAAAGCGCGAATACGGAATTGATCCGGAGTTTATTTCGTACCTCGCCAGTGAAATCGCCGAAGCCCACAAGCTGGGAACTCAAATCGCTATCGTTACCGGTGGCGGGAACATTTTCCGGGGCGTGGCCGGGAGCCGAGCTGGGCTGGATGAGGCCACCGCCCACTATATGGGAATGCTGGCTACCATTTTCAACGCGATGGCTCTTCAGGACGCGCTCGAAAGAAAAGGAATAATAACAAGACTGCAAACCGCCATTGAAATGAAGCAGATTTCGGAAATGTTCATTCGCAAAAAAGCCATCCGCCATATGGAAAAGGGACGCGTCGTGGTTCTGGGCGGCGGGACGGGGCTTCCCTTCATCACCACCGACACAACGGCCGCCATGCGGGGGCTGGAACTGGGCTGCGACGCCGTTTTTAAGGGAACAAAAGTGGATGGAGTTTATTCGGATGATCCCCAAATAAACCCGCGGGCGAAAAAATACAGCACTCTGCCGTTCAAAGAAGCTTTCAAGAACGAAAAGATAAACGTCATTGACAAAGCCGCTATCGAGCTCTGTATGAGGAACAATCTTCACATCGTCGTTTTCAATATCTACAAAAAAGGCGCTCTCCGGCGAGCGCTTCTTGGAAAAAAAGTGGGAACCGTGATCGAATAGCAAAAATCGCCTAACTCTAGGCGATTTTTTGCAGTGTATGGTACAATATCCATAACTAAAAACAAAAGTTGAAAAATGCTGGATTTTTTCAGGCAATTTGCCAAGCGGGAAAACGTCACGGCTCTCGGTATGATCGCCGCCATAGGAGGAATATCTCTGGTTCTGGCGCTGACCGCGACTGCTTTTTCCCGCTATCGGAGTCTTGAGCTGGCAAAAGAACAGCGCCACTCGGCCTACGAAGACGAACTGCGCCGTCTTTCTGGGATAACAACCAATCTCAAGCCGATGCCCGACCCGACGGCTGACTGGAAAGTTTACGAGAACAAAAAATACAACTTCTCCATCAAATATCCTCAAGACTGGCAAGCCCCGCGCGAAAGCTCTGCCGCAGGCGGAGAAAATTTTATCTCAAAAATTTCTTTCAATGAGAAGGGAGTTTCCGGAACAAACGGCGGGAAAGGCCTCGACGTTTTTATTTTCAGCTCCGCCAAATTCCCCGGCCCGGTTGGAACGGACAATCTGAAGAAGAAAAATGAAAATATCGCCAGCGAAGACTGCCCCAAAATAGATGACATCACTCTGGGAGGAAAAGGATATCCGGCCAAAGAAGTAAATATCTCTCCGGACAATCCCTGCTGGGAGGAAACTTTCTTCTACAGCCTTACTAAAAGCGGGCATACATACAATATCGTCCCCCGGCAGAACGAAAGCGCAAATGTTCTCGAAGACGCAAAAAAAATCGGCGTCTCGAGATATTTTCCCGAATTCTACGACGCTGTTTCGACTCTTGACCTCGCCGAGCAGCAGGCAAGCCTTGTCCAAGTTCCCAAGAAGATTGTTCAAAAAGCAGCCGCTCCCCCGAAAGTGAGATATACCACTGGCGCCAGCTGCGCCCACAAAAAGGACAAACCCCGCAAAAGCAAAACCAAAGGCAAGCATATGGACGAGGACTGCTGTCCCGACCCGGACGAGTGGCCCAATCCCCGCTGCGCCCAGTCCGCCGGCGGACTGGGACTGATGAGGTCAGGACCGAAGTAATTTCAGGGCTTGAAAAATAAAAAAATAGAAAAGTTTTATAAAAGGCATATTTATAGATGTTGCAACTGGTATTTTGACAAAAAAGCACTAATGTGCTTTTTTTTACACATTGAGGGATCAATTAAAATTCGAACACTCCAAACTACAGGAGGGCTGTCATGGCTTTAGACGGACCGGAATACACCGATACATGGTTTTCGCTGTTGTTTTCTGGTTTGGTTTCGAAAGTATCCCTGGCGCGGAAATTACGCTGGGCATCTTTTCCGAACGGACCGGGATTCGCCGCGTTTCTGGCTATTTTGCTTCTCATGCCGGCCTTCCGCAAATCGCGGCTCGTGAGTACGGTGATTGAAGAACTCACCAAAGCGGGAAAGTTCCGGGAGGCAATTGTCGTCACCGACACGGTGTTCCAAGAATGGTTTTGGCGGGCGAGTGAATTTGAGAGGATTGCCAAAGCCGCGGCCGAAGCTGGTGACTTCGTCCATGCGGAACTAGCCGCCGGCTTGATCCCAGCCGAAAGTGCAGGTGGACGGGATCATGCCTACTGCGGAATAGTCCGCTGCCTGACGGAGAGCAGTAACATCAGCCTTTCTGAAAGGTTTGAAAAGGCTTGGGAGATAACCGACCGCATCAACGATAATTGCTGGATAAGCTTTGCGCTTAACCATATCTGTCGGATGTTTATCCGGGCCGGAGACCCGGACCAAGCTCGGCGCATCGCTCTCGCCATCCCGGATTTTTCCGGCAGGGTCAGCGCTCTTCAAAACGTCGGCTTCGCATATCTTAAAGCATCTCATCTGGGCGATGCCGAGACGGTGCTTCGCTTAATGCGTGGCCAGACGTGTCAACTCTTCCGGCAATCCTTCCGGACATCAGAAGAATTCCATCAACGGTTCCTGGACAGCCAGCCGCCGTACGCTTCACCTAACTGGGATATCTTTGAGATGGGGCAGGATGTTGGAGCCTGTGCTATTGCCGCGATGGAAATGGATAGCCTGGCCATGGAATTGGTCAAAGCGTTGATCGATCGCCGGCCACAGAGGGCTTTCCGGATCGCCAAGACGTTCATTTCAGAGGGGCAGCGCGACATCGCTATCTTTTTTTACAAGCGTGGCCACATCGAAATGGCCGTTGCCCTTTACCCGCCTGAGACGCTCTATACCGATGACGGCGAGAGATATCCGGAAATCGGAGAAGCTGTCCAGCACAGGTGGAAAACAAGATGGGCTTAGAATCCCAACCCGGGTGTCCGCCATCGGCGGCCCCGGTTTTTTTGTTGAGCGGATTTGATTTTTATCTTCCGAAACTTTAGTATAATAGATAATGATTGCGTGAGTCTTCAATAATTAATACTAAAAATTATGGAACAAATGGAAAATATAGAGCAAGAGAAAAGTTTAGAAAATATTGCTAGAAAAGTAGCCGGGGCTTTGTTGAAAATTGAAGCCGTTGGATTTACGCCCGATAATCCAAGAGTATTCAAGTCAGGAATAATCTCTCCTGTTTATGTAGACAATCGGCTTCTCACATCTCATCCTAACGAATGGGAGGAAATCATGAATGGTTTTCAGGAATTAATAAAAGAAAAAAAATTGGATTTTGAAGCAATTGCTGGGATCGAGTCCGCCGGAATTTCTCACAGTGCAGTTCTTGGTTATGTTCTAAAGGAGCCAATGGTATATATTAAAAAGGAAGTAAAGGGCCATGGAACAAAGAAAAGAATAGAGGGAGGAAAAGTCACAGGCAAAAAAGTTCTCTTATTGGAAGATTTGGTAAGCACAGGAGGAAGTAGCTTATCCGGCGTGAGTGCCCTGCGTGAGGAAGGCGCAAAAGTTGACGATTGCGTAGTAATTGTTAGTTACGATCTCACTGAGGCTCGGGAAAATTTCGAAAAGTCAGGCGTCAACTTACATAAGCTAACAACATTCCCAATTATTTTGCAGGAAGCCATTGAGATGAAAATAATTACGGAGGATGAGAAAAAAATCATTGAGGATTGGTATACTGATCCTTGGGGTTGGGGAAAAAAGCACGGATTTGATAAAAAATAACTTCAAAAATATGCCAATCATTGACAAATACAACGCGCGCGTTGACAAGGTGAATTCGCTTGTCTGCGTGGGGATTGATTCGGAATTTGAGAAACTGCCGGAGCGGTTCAAAAAAATGAAAAACCCGCAGTTCGAGTTCAACAAGTGGATTATTGACCAGACGCAGGAATACGCCGCCGCTTTCAAGGCCAACATTGCTTTCTATGATGCCCGGGGTGATCAAGGTTTAAAGGAACTGAAAATGACAATGGATTATCTCGTTGAGAAATATCCCGACATTTTCCGGGTTTGCGACTCAAAGCGCGGCGATATCGGGAACACGAACAACGGCTACGTGGAGGAAATTCTGGATTGGCTCAATTTCGACGCGATGACCCTTCATCCCTATATGGGAAAAGAATCGCTTCAGCCCTTTTTAGACCGAAAAGATAAAGGTTTGATTGTTTTGTGCCGCACATCCAACCCGGGCGCGGGCGAACTCCAAGATTTGATTGTTGACGGAAAGCCTTTATGGCAAATCGTGGCTGAAAAAGTCCGCGATGAATGGAATAAAAACGATAACTGCCTGCTGGTTGTCGGCGCGACCGTTCCCGAAGAAACCAAAAAAATCCGCGAGCTTGTCGGGGATATGACGTTTCTTATGCCCGGAATCGGCGCCCAGGGCGGCGACGTCGAAGCGGCGGTGAAAGCGGGCGTGAATTCCGAGAAAAAAGGTCTCATTATCAACTCCTCGCGGGGAATAATTTTTTCTGAAAACCCGGCCGAAGAAGCGAGAAAACTGCGGGATGAGATAAATAAGTATCGGTAATCAGGGATTGATCGTGAGAATATTTTCGGCCGTGAGCGTTCCTTTTTCCCAGGAGCGCTTTCCTGTTTTTAGTTTGTAACTGGCGGAGAACGTATAGGCTCCAGGTGGCAATTTTTTGTATTTAAGGCGGAAAGAAATCAAAAAATCATCATTCAGATTCATCACCTTCATTATTTTCACTTTCCTCTCCCCCAACCTGCCCTTCACCCAGTTTCTTTTTTGGATATCAAAATTCCGGCTGTGAAAAATGATGTTGATTCTTTTTGTCGCCCGGCCCTTCTTTTTATAATTAAGTGTCGGCGTATCGGTGGTGATTTTTCCCGTTTCATCATCGTCTTCGGGAACAACTGAACTTCCCCGAATAGTGAAATGAATCGTTGTTGAGTTGCCGGCCGCGTCGGTCACGACCAAAACATAATCTCCCGGTTCGGTTACTGCCGTTCCCGACGAAACAGGAACACCGTTGAGAACAGCTGTTCCCTCGTCAAAAGTTATCGTCACACCCGGATCATAAGTGATTCCTTCCGCCACTCCTGAAACTTGAGGGGGCGTTATGTCGCCGCAAAGAGGAGCCGTCCGCGCCTGGCCACTGCAGCGTCCTCCCTGGTTCATTTCCGCCGCCTGCAGAGCCTGCCGCACATTCAAACAATCGCTGCTCCCCGAGCCGTAAAGGTCACTGCAAGCCGAATTGAGAACGCTGTAAGCCGAATTAAAACTGGTGGATGAGGTAAAATATTGAGTAAGAGCCCGATAAAAAATTCTTTCCATCTTGTCGCGCCCAACGGCCGAGACAGAACAGCCGTTGAAACTTCCTCCTTCGACCATCAGATAAGCCGCGTGGGAGACCACCGAACTGTTCGTGTGGACTCCACCGTAATCCGAATATCCGCAATAGAAATTTGAATCATAAAACCTGGCCGGATCACCAAGGCTGTTCGGATTGACCGCGCTCCGGATGGGCCCGGTGAAGCCGCCAACGTCAATATCCTCGCCCATTAGCCAGTCGCACGAGCCGGTCCGCTCGCGCTCAAGCGTTTCGCCGAAAATATCCGCGTATCCCTCATGCAACGCACCCGACTCATAAGAATAAGTGAGTCCGCCGGGCACCGAAAAGTCAACAATGGCATGGCCGTATTCGTGGCCGAAGACGTCGTCATAAACCAGCCCTTTGCAAAAATTGACAGAGAAGCCGTCCCAGAAAGCGTTGGGACAGCCTCCCCAGTAGGCGTCGAGGTAGGTGTAGACGTCCGTATTGGCGGCGTCGGAATAGTAGTCATCGCCAATGCCGCCTTGGTTGTTTCCGCCGTTTCGCGAAAATTCGTTCTGGAGGTAGCTGTGCATAGCACCGGCCATATCGTAGGAATCGTCCACGTCCAGACCTCCGTTTATCGGATTGGCGCCTCTAGCCGGCTGCCCCTCGGAGCGGCCATAGGTATAGCCCCCCACCAGGCTGTCCAGATAACAAGGCCAGTCGCCGTTGGTGCAGTCATAAACTTGCCGGTTTAACTCCTTGATGCCCGTAATCTGGAAAACTATTTTCCCGCTTCTCGCATCAACGAAATAAAATTCATGGCTTCGCGGATCATTTTTGAATAGTTCCACCAGCCAAGTGAGATGATTCTTTCCTTTCGGATCATTTTTGGTCAGCTCTTCGCTGAAGATGACCAGCTCGGATTTCATAACCTCCGGATCCCGGCCGTCGAACTGCTTTTCCCATTTTCCCACCGCTTCTTTTCTGGATTTTTCTTCAGAAATTTTAGGAGAAGTATCAAGAGAAATTTCAGGAACCAGATCGGCGTTGGCTGAAATTGAGTCCAGATCCTCTTTTACGTGGACGATCATCTGGGCTCCGAAAATCGGCACTCCTTTGTATTCTTGATTGTAGCGAAGATGGGTCATCCCTAGTTTATCCTTGCTTTTTTTCAGCAGTCTTAATTCCTCTTTTGGCTTCTCGATGCCGAAATAGTCCCCGTAATCTTCCAGAAACTGACTGGCAATTTTTTCTTTTGACTTCTGGCTCAATTTGTGAAGGCTTTTGGGAACGCTTGTTCCTTCCAGAAAAATATCGCTGAAGTTTTTAGTCTTTTCATTCACAGCGTACCAAGCTTTGTCTTTTCCCGCTCTGCGAGGATTGGATTTCTTTTCCGGGACCAGTGTTTCTTTCTCTTTTGAGGCGGCAAGGTTGAGGCGAGTCAATTCCAAATCCTCAAGAGCGCTTCCCAAAAGCGGCACAATAAAAAGAGCAATCGCCAGCAAAAGCGCGGCTATCAGCAAAGCTATAGTTATTTTTCCTTTTAGCTCAAACAACTTTTGTTTTTATATTTGATTTAGATTTAGGCGAATTTTTGTCTTTGTAACTTTTTTGGGTTAAGATTAGTAGTACTGGATATATTCTAACACTTTCTTGAAATAATGCACGAAATTTTCAAAAAACGAAAATCCACCCGCCGTTTCGCTTCAAAGGAAGTCGAGAAAGAAAAACTGGATGAAATTTTGGAGGTAGCCCGCTCGGCTCCTTCAGCCGGAAATTTGAAAGCGCGGGAAATCTCGGCAGTGACTGATTCGAAACTAAAGGAAAAATTGGCCGAAGCCGCCCTCGGCCAGAATTTTGTGGCTGAAGCGCCGATTGTTTTGGTTTTTTCAGCCGTTCCGAATCAGTCCGCAAAAAAATACGGCCAGCGCGGCCGGGACTTATATTCTCTCCAGGACGCCACCATCGCCGCCAGTTTCGCCTGGCTTCAAGCAGTCGCCCTTGGACTTTGCGGAGTCTGGGTCGGCGCCTTCGACGAAGAGGAAGCGAGAAATATCTTGAATCTGGGTGAAGATAAAAAACCAGTTGCTCTTTTGCCGATCGGCTATGCCGGTTGAAATAAGCTAGATTTATGAACACAAAGAAAATTTTTCTCCTGATTCTAGTACTAATAATTGCCGGAGGATTGGGTTTCTATTTTTCGCTGCAAAAAAATAATCAAACTGCAAAAACCCCAAATTTAAACATTAATTCCAAAAACATTATGAGGCTCACTAGTCCCGCTTTCCAAAACAACGAAAACATCCCGCCGAAATTCACCTGCGACGGGGAAAACGCGAGTCCCCCGCTCGAAATTTCGGAAGTGCCGGCGGAAGCCAAAAGCCTGGTCCTTATTGTGGATGATCCAGACGCGCCCAGCGGAGATTTTGTCCACTGGACGGTTTGGAATATTTCCCCGGAAATAAAATTGATCGCCGAAAACAGCTTTCCGGAAAACACCTTCGAGGGTACGACTGATTTTGGAAAACCAGGCTACGGCGGCCCTTGCCCGCCCTCCGGCACTCACCGCTATTTTTTCAAACTCTACGCGCTGGATACCCTGCTTTCTCTCGACTCGTCCGCTAAAAGCGAAGACGTCGAAAAAGCAATGGAGGGACACATTTTGGATCAGGCAACTTTGATCGGGCTTTATCAGAGACAATAAAAATGAAAAAACTCCTCAAAGTTAAAATCCTTGGCCGGGTGCAGGGCGTTTTTTTCCGCGCCGAAACGAAAAGAAAAGCCGACGAGTTGGGCCTGGCTGGATTCGTACGAAACGAGCCCGACGGGACGGTCTACGTTGAAGCTGAAGGTGAAGAAAAAAATTTGCGGGAATTTTTGAAATGGTGCCGAGAAGGACCAGAAATATCCCGAGTGGAAAAAATAGAATCGGAATTTTCAGAAAAACTAAAAAACCATCAGGGATTTAAGATAGCCTATTAGAAGCAAAAAAGTGTGCGAATTTTTTCACGTGGATTTTTTTGCGCACTTTTTTACCTCAAAGAATTTGGTCTTATGGTTTCCTATTTCGGCGGTTTGAGCATTCGGGATAACTGCTCGGGAGTGTAATGACAGTGGGGATTAGGCCATTCGTCCGGATCGGGACAGCACTCCATATCCATATGCGGCTTGCTTGTCTTTTTGCTGTCGTGCGGCTTGTCGTTTTTCTTTTCACAGACTCTTTTTCCGTTCGCTCTCTCGGTCGGCGCACTGGGAACCGGCGCGGCCCGAAGGAGCGCCTCTTTTGCCGCCTGCTCCCTGGCAAGTTTTTTGGCTCTGGCCGCCCTGGCCGTCAAATTCTTCACTGACCCGGCCGCGTCAGCCATCGCCTTGGAAACTTTTTTTCCTTCAGGGGAATTATTTTCTTCAGTGCCCGCGGTATTTCCAGTTTTTTGATTTTCCGCCGCGAGAACATTTCCCACAGCATAAATCTCCGCTCTTTTCTCCCTTTGATTGTAATCAAACAAAACCTTCCCGCTCGCAAAGGCGGAAAGGCCGAAAATTCCGAGGCAGATAAAAATCAGAGCGATTGCCTCTGATCTCTTCCCGCTCAATTTCACTTCTTGAAACAATTTAATCTTGCTTTTTCGCAATGGCATACCCGGTAGTGAAAATTTGACTGGCCTTTGGCCGGCAAGATTTTGTAAGCGACTGCAAAGGCTCAATTAAAATTCACTGTTGATTAAAGAGTTTTGCCCGGATTATTTTAAGTCAAATTTCTACTACCTGGCATACTGGAATTATAGCAAAAAATACCCGATCTTAACAGGTCCTATTTCCCGTAAATCCTCAAACTATTCACCACCACCGAGACGGAGCTCGCCGCCATCGCGGCGGCGGCGATGATGGGATTTAAAAGTCCTGCCATAGCTAGAGGTATGGCAATGACATTATAACCAAAAGCCCAAAAAAGATTTTGTTTGATGGTTCGAAAGGTCAACTTCGAGACCTTGATGGCCTCGACAACCTTTTTAAGATTATTTTGCACCAAAATTATCTGCCCGGCCTCTTTGGCAATATCTTGCGCGCTCCCCATCGCGATCCCGAGATCAGCTTGAACGAGACTGGGTGCATCATTGATGCCATCGCCGACAAAAACAACTTTCTCTCCCTGCTCTTGAAGTTTCTTCACCTCACCGGCCTTGTCAGACGGCAAAACTTCCGCCAAAACATCTTTGATTTTGAGCTGTCGCGCTATGTACTCGGCCGTCTTTTTGTTGTCTCCGGTGATCATTGCGATTTTCAGCCCCATTTTCTCGAGCTTTTTAACAATTTCCTTCGCCTCTGGCCTCAATTCATCCGCGACGATAATTGCCCCGACAACCTCGTTGCCGTGCGCGACGAAGAGTCGCGTGCCAACTCCATATTTTTCGTCATTGATAATCTCATCAGCCCACTTGGTATTCAAATTATTGTCTTCCAGCAATTTTTTATTCCCCATTAATAATTTGGTTTTATGCTCTTTGCATTCACCGACGATCCCTTTCCCGCGGATTTCCTTGAAATTTTCCAATTCTGCAAATCTAATATTTTGTTCTTTGGCATAATCATAAACAGCCTTTGATAACGGATGTTCCGAGTGTTTCGCCAGACTCCCGGCTATTTTTATAATCTTTTCTCCGCCGAAAGTAGAGGTCGGACCGCTTACCTCATCAGACTGCGGTCCGACCTCTACGGCTTCCGGATTTTTTGCAATGACATTCGTCACTTTGGGTTTGCCCAAAGTAAGTGTTCCGGTTTTGTCAAAGACAATCATTGAAATATCTTTCGCTCTCTCAAAACTTTCCCCGCTTTTGAAAAGCATTCCGCTTTTCGCGCCTCTTCCCGTTCCGACCATAATCGCCGCGGGTGTCGCGAGGCCCAAAGCGCAGGGGCAGGCAATGACGAGCACCGCCACCGCATTGATGGCTGCCAAAGTGAAATCAGCACGAAAAAAATACCAGCCGAAAAATGTGGAGATTGCCAAAGCTATGACCACCGGTACAAAAATTCCGGAAATTTTGTCCGCCAATTTCTGGATGGGAGCTTTGGCGGCTTGGGCTTCCTCGACGGTTTTTATAATCTGCGCGAGAACAGTATCCTCCCCCACCTGCGTTACTTTGATTTTCAAAACGCCGTCCTGATTGAGGGTCGCCCCAAACACGGAAGAATATTTTTTCTTCCCGACCGGCAGGGATTCGCCTGTGAGCATTGACTCGTCAACATCCGACTCGCCCTCAAGCACAATTCCATCCAGCGGAATTTTTTCTCCGGGCTTCACTAAAAGCGTGTCCCCGACTCTCACGTCGTAGATATTGACTTCTTCCTCGCGCCCGCCCGCCTGGATAAGGCGGGCCTTTTTCACCCCCAGCTCCAGAAGTTTTCGCATCGCTTCGCCGGCCTGTCCGGTGGACTTGGCTTCAAAATATTTTCCAAGCAGGATCAACGTAACGATAATCGCGGCGGTTTCAAAATACCCGTCTTTTCCGGAGAATACGGCCCAGAGGCTGTAGAAATAGGCGGTAAGAGTGCCCAGCGAAATCAAAGTATCCATATTGGCCCGAAATTTTTTGGCTTGCAAAAAAGCCATCCGGTGAAAGCGCCAGCCGTACCCGAAAACGACAACCGTCGCCAAAACCAGATGGAGCCACATTGCCAAATCAATGCCGACAAAACCAACTCCTACCCTGATTTTATAAATCATTTCAAGAAGAAGCGGCAAACTGAAAACCGCCGACCGCATGAAAGTTCTCCAATACTGGCTGACATTTTCGTCTTCGTGATGATAATGCATATCACCAGCCGTGTCGGCACTTGTATCTGGTATTTGCCCGCCTGCCGGCGAGGCAGGGTACCTGGTATTTGGTATTTTTCGATCTTTTTGAGACTTAGAATTTGGAATTTTATTAGAAATTAGAAATTGGGAATTGGAAATTTCTATATCGTATCCGTTTTCTCTTATCACTCTTTTCACATCCTCTTCATTTAAAACATCCGGGTCATACTTGATGTAAGCTTTTTTGACCGCGAAATTCACGGTCGCGTCCAAAATACCCTTGGTCTTCAAGAGCGCTTTTTCGTTCGAGACCGCGCAACTGGCACAGGTCATACCGGATATACCTATCGTTATTCTTTGAACACTCATAAGAAAATCACGCTCTATTTTACAAATTATATCCTCACTTCAAATTTCCAATTTCTAAATCCCAATATCCAATAAAAATCCTAATGTCCAATGTTAAAATTCAGATTTTGGATTTAGGGTTTTATCGGAAATTGGATATTGGATATTTGGATTTTGAATTCAATCAAGTTACTCTGCAAAAGTACCTTAAAAAAACCTAAATTTGCCTTTACTCCACGACAAATCTTCCCCGCACCATTCCCATCCAGCAGGAAAAGGCAACCGGGCCCGTTTTTTGGGGAGTGAACTCAACTATGTTCTCCCCCGACTGGATATCTTTCGCAATGTTAAGATCGGGCACGATGATTTTGTTCGTGCAACCCGTTACGCTGTCCCCCATTATTTTCCAGCGCACGGGGATATTTTGTTTTATTCTGATAATACTCGGTTCGAAGCCGCGGCTGGTAACGGACATTTCGACGACCTGCTCGTTCCGGCTGGAGATGTTTTCCGGATTATCCTTCACCGCGACTTGCTCTTTATCCGCGGTGCTCATCACGCTGTTTTTCACTCCCTTGAGAGCAAGAGCCGACTTGAAAGTGAAAACGGCAAAAACCAAAATCAAAATCCCGGCCACTTTTTGAAACACTGCAAATTTTCTCTCCCGCGCCCAAGCGGCGGCGACCCCCAAAGCGAGGAGTACCGGCATCGTTCCCAGAGCGAAAAGAAAAAGAGAGAAAGCGCCTCTCAAAAAACTCCCCGAAACCAGGGCCAAAACCTGCATGCTCTGGGTAAAACCGCAGGGAAGAAAAAAAGTAAGACCCCCCAAAAGAAAAGGAGTGGCCTGATGTTGGGATTCTTCTAATTTCACTATTTTTTTCGTCACATTGGGAAAAAATCTGACTCCTATTTTGGAAAGCGGGGGAATAACCCCCAAAATGGAAAGACCCAGCCAGCCCATGACAGCGGCGATGATGATAGTATAAACCGAAACAAAATTTCCGCTGATGTTGATTGCTCCGCCGACCGCTCCCAGCAGCCCGCCGAGCAGAAAAAAAGTGATCAGCCTTCCCGCGTGAAAAAATAAATTGGGTTTGACGGCCCCGCCAAAAAAATCTTTCCCGCCGCTCTGGTATTTTTCCGAAAAAGCAATGACTATTCCCCCGACAACCGCCAGGCACGAAGAAACTGACGCGACAAGGCCGACCAAGAAGGAAATTCCCAAAGTAGCGTTGGAGCCCTGGGCGTTGATTTTTCCCGACCAGCCCGTATTCTGGAATTCCTGATATAAAAAAATTGCGACTATCACAATTAAAACCGCCCAAACCCAACCCGGCCAACCCCCCTTATTTTTCAAATTTCCCTCTTTTTTATGATCAGGAGACTGCATCGAGAAATGTTTATGACTTGTTTTAGCTAATACGCCAGGGAAAAAGAAAAATTGCATGAAAGAGACCGGGCATCAGCCCGGTCTCTTTGTCTAAAAAATACTCAAAGCTTACTTCTTTTCCGTGCTTTTGGCCGGCGTTTCTTTTCCCTGCTTTCCCCCGCTTTTTTTCACCACCAAAACGATTATCAAAACCGCGATCCCTACGAAAATCAGTCCGCCGACTGCCAGCGCCGCCAAAATTATCCACCCCCAGCCGGAAGAGGACTTGTCCTCCCCGCGGGCAATGGCTTCCTGAGATTTGGTGATATAGCTCTGAATGTCAAGATTGTCGGGGCAAAGATTTTTGGCCTTTTCAAATTCTTTGAGGGCATCGGAATATTTTTTCTGGCTGAAAAGATCCAGTCCCTTCGCCCAAGCGGCCGTAGAAAGACTTTGAGCGCTTGTGTTGACGTTGTTTCTTGAAAGCAGCCTCTTCACTTCGTCCACTGAAATCAAAAAGTTGAAGCCTTCCCCGCCCGGCTGGTCGCCCAAACTCCAGGTGGTGACGCCAACCACTTTCCCGGCCGTGTCCACCGCCGGCCCACCGGAGTTCCCGTGGGTGATGGCCGCGTCCGTCTGGAAAGCCTCCGTCCCGTCAGTTAGTTTCTTCTTGGCCGAGATGACGCCCTTGGTCATCGAGGGCTCGAGCTGCGATCCCTCGTCGGTCAGCTGTCCCATCAGCTCCTGCACGATTCCCGGATAGCCAATGGCATAAATTTCTTTTCCGATTTGGATGTTCTGGGCGTCGCCCAGCTGAACGGTCGGGAAGTTGCTCCCCTCCACTTTCAAGATTGCCAAATCGTTGGAATTAAATTCTCCCTTGTAAGGCGAGTCAATGGACCGGGCCGGTTTCCCGACCTGCTCCACTTTTTTCTGGCTTCCGAAAGCGTATCCGGTTTGGATATAATTGGATTTTTTGATGTTGTCAATTTTCAACTTTCCGCTCCGGTAATCCTGAAAGAGATCATCAGCCAGTTTTTGGACATCGCCCCCGTAAGTTGACTGCAGAGTTTGCTGATAGGCCTGCTCGACAATATCCGCGGGAGGATTGTATCCGAGCGTCGCCGCCGCCACCGTGCTCACCGCGTCCTTGAAGATGGTCGGGGCCATATCGGAAAGAGCGTAATAGGCTGTCAGTTCATCCTCCGGATTGGCCACGTGCCCGTTGGTGACGAGATAGCCGTCGGGGCTCACGAAAAATCCCGAACCGGTCGCCGCGAGCGTGAAAGGATAGCTTTTCCCCGCCAGGGCCGGCGTGTTGAGCTCCATCGCCGCCGCCGCCTGGATGATGATTTCTCCCGTCACGATGTTGGTCACCTGCACCACGGCGGGTTTGGCCAGAAGCAAATTCATCTGCGCCGCGTCTACGCCACTCGAAGCGTTCGAGGCGCCAAGGCACATCACGGGAGAAAAAGAAATTAAAAACGCCATCAGCAAAACTCCCAACTTCACCGACGGCCTGGTTCCTAGGTTCTTCATTTTTGTTTTTGTTATTTGATTATGAGCCCAAAGGCTTGATTCTATTATACATCACGCGGAAAATTGGAACAATAGAGCAGAAAAATGGCAAATTTTTGGATTTTCGGATTTTGTGGTATTATTTCAATATCACTCGCAATTCGTTGATTGGCATCTATTAGTAGATTAGCATCGTTTATTAGATTGGAGGTGACTTATGGATCCAACCTACAATTATCAATATTCGGGCAATGTGCCGCCGGAGGCGGCGGCTGGGATGTTCGCTCTCGCGGGCGGAATGTTTTTGTTTGTGATGCTGATCATCCTCGTTGTCTATGTCATTTGCGCTATCTCCCTTATGAAAATCGCGAAGCGCACCAACACGGACAACGCCTGGTTTGCCTGGATTCCGATTTTGAATTTGATTTTGATGATTCAAATCGCCCAACGGCCGATGTGGTGGCTGATTTTCTTTCTGGTGCCGATCCTGAACATCGTCGGGATAGTCTTGGCTTTCGTGATTTGGGTAGATATCGCCAAAAGACTCGGAAAATCACCTGTTTTTGGAATCCTGGCCGCTCTTATTCCGATTATCTTTATGCCATATCTCGCTTTTTCCAAGAGCGACACCCCCGCGGCATAAAAAAAATAAAACCACACAATTCAGCGTACTAAAACATAACCGAGTTCGCTTGGTTATGTTTTTGTCTTTTGGTGCTATAATGACTTTATGACCAAAAGAGTCGTAACTATTGTCATTTTCGTCATTTCCTTAGCCGTCCTCATTAGTTTGGCCTATTTTCTCTTTGTCCCCAAGCAAGCCAAAACAATTGAAAACAGTCCCGCGGCAAACTCGTTAAGTGCCCCTAAAATCAAATCCTTCCGGGGCGTTCTGGCGGACGTATTAAAAGACGCTGAAGAAAAGGTTGAAGAAGTGAAAAAAGAAATCACCGAAGTTATTCCCAACCCGTTTGTTCCGAAAACGGAAAACCCGGCGCCCAATCCGGACAACAGCCTCACTTTCGCCATTCTCGGTGATACGCAGTACTTCACTCCCGGGAATTCAAAGGGTAATTTTCAAAAAGCGGTGGCACAAATCACCAAACAAAATCCCGATCTGGTTCTTCAAATGGGAGATTTGATTCGCGGCTGTGAAGGAAAAAGTGAAGACGCCCGGGATTACGCCAATTGGAAAAATACTCTAGGGGTACTCGCTTCGAAGACTTACGCCGTGCAGGGGAATCATGACCGGGTGGACAATGTTGACAAGTGCGACCGGTTTTGGACGGACACTTTCAGCTTTCCCACCAATGGGCCGGAGGGATTTGCCGAATTCGCCTATTCGCTCGACCTCAAAAACTCCCATCTTGTTTTTTTGGACAGCAACAAGCCGGACGCCCATCAGATAAACAGCACCCAAAGAGACTGGCTGGAGAAAGATCTAGCCGCCAACAAGAAGGAAAACATTTTCGTCGTATTTCACGAGCCGGCTTATCCGGTGAGCGACAAGGCGAAAGAAAGTTTGGATGTTGACCCGTCGCAAAGAAACGCCCTCTGGGAAATTTTGGATCGGCATAACGTGACAGCCGTCTTCAGTGGACACGAGCATATTGTAAGTCGGAGAAAAATCACGAGCCAAGTCTCATCGGTTGCCAAAAACAGCATCTACCAATTCGTTTTCGGGAACACTGATTCCTTTGATCACGTCCTTCCCGCCGCCGGAGTGGCTGAATACGCGAATCAGGGTCAGGGCCGATATGGCCTTGTCAAAGTGAACGGAAAAGAAATCACCGTCGAAGTCTACGACCCGAATGGAAAACTATTAAACTCATTTACCTTTTCAAAATAGCCGCTCAAAAAATCCACTACAACTAATTGTAGTGGGCTTCTCCGTAAAAATTTATCGACCTAACTTTCACTACTATATTATAGTAGTGAATTTATTATTCCCCGCCGGAATTTGCGAAGAGGGAAACTTCTAAATTTAGCAAATCACTGACACTAAGCAAAGCATTTGATAATTTTCTCGTGAATTTCTGTTCCGTTGGAAGCCAGAAAAGCGTCATTTTTGTCATCTAGGTCTTCCTCCCCCGCGAGATCAGTCACTTTGGCCCCCGCTTCGCGGGCAATCAGTTTCCCCGCCGCGTAATCATAAAATTCATTCCGGTCATTCACAATGGCTTCAATTTTCCCAGACGCCAAAAGACAAAAGCCGGCAGCCGGGGACCAGTTTAACAGGACCCTCTTTACGTTAATTTTATGCAAACCGGCGATTGCCTTATCGAGCACTTCACGCGTAATTTTATATCCGCAGGTATAAAGAACTGTTGATTTTTGAATATCCCTTTCTTTGTTCACTCGGAGTTTTGTTCCTTTGAAAAAGGCTCCTTCGCTCCTCTTGGCATAATAGGTATGCCCGAGCATCGGGACATTAATAACCCCGGCAATTGCTTCGTCGTTTTTGAACAGGGCAATTGAGACCGAAAAGTCAGGAATCCCAATGACAAAATTGTTTGTTCCATCCATCGGATCAATAACGAACGTGTATTCCGAATCCTTATCGGTTTTTCCATCCTCCTCGGAGAAAATATTAAAACCCGGAAACTCCCTCCGTAAAACGTCCAGAGTTGCCCTTTCGGAATCCAAATCGGCCTTGGTATAGAAATCTGAGGCCACTGACTTTTGAACTGCGTCCATTCCCTTACCAAAATAATCTTTCAAAATTTTCCCTCCTGCTTCAGCCGCCTGAATGATTTTTTTAATATTCATTCTTTATAATTTAGCTTATCAGCTATTTTATCCCCCACGGTTTTCAAAATTTCCCGGTGAAAATTTTTCTCACAATGCCAACTTCTCCCAACTCTCTTCCTTGAAATCTAGAAGTGATGGTAGCACGAAATCAGCAATTGCCAACTTCGGATTTTTTAAATGATCTTTTTCCGGAACGCAGACGCATTTCATTCGAGCGGCTTTGGCAGCTAACACTCCATTGAAAGAATCTTCAAGGGCAAGACACTGTTCCGGTGCGACATCAAGCATTTTGGCAACCGTCATGTACACTCCTGGATGCGGTTTTCCGTGCTCTTCAAATTCCGCGGAATAAAGCTCGTCGAAATATTTCCTGATCCCGAGTTTTTTCGTCGCGGCATCGATTATGGTCATGAGCGACGAAGAAGCCAGGGCCATTTTGACGTTCTTTTTCTTCACCATCTCGAGCACCTGTCTCGCGCCCGGCATTTCGGCGCCTCTAGCTTTCACCCGTGAAATAAGATCCGCAACTAGCGCGTCTTCAACCTCTTTCCTGGGCGGCTTTGTCCACGGCTTTTTATGAAACCAATGATCCACGATCTTATCAACTCTTAGACCAGTTGTTTCAAGAACTTGAGTTTTATCCAGGTTAAGACCGACCATTTTTGCAGTCTCGATTTCCGCTTCCCACCAAAGAGGCTCCGAATTAATAAGAAGCCCGTCCATGTCGAAGATGACTGCTTTGATATTCATAGTTCGGGTTTTTGGAATTACGCAATTAGGTAAGTAATTAATCCCCAAAGGCTAAACTTTAAAAAAAACCGCTATTCACCGCCGAGATTCACCATATAAGTCCTGATGAATTTTTCTGTTCCCAAAACCACGGCATCTTTGAGTTTGGGATTGCTCTCGGCCACCCACTTGGCGAAATTATAGAGCTCCTGATTGTCAACTTTCAGCCATTTCTTATTTTTGTGGAGAAAATAAAAAAGGGTGGTCATCGCGATTCTTTTGTTTCCGTTGGCGAAGGGATGATTTTTTATCACGAGATAAAACATTATCGCCGCTTTCGAAACAAGGCCCCGGTACAAAACTTTTCCCCCGTAGGTCTGAAACGGGGACACAAGACAGCTTTCCAGAACATTCGGATATCGCGTGCCGAAATCCGGAATCGGCTCGTCCCACTCCATAAATTTTCTGGCCAGATAAACGGCCACGTATTCCACCTCGATGATTTTTACGGGTGATATTTTCATTCCCGTCCCAAAAGTTTGAGAGTTTCGCCGTACTCGCTGATTGTTTTGTCAACCGCTTTTTCGATTTGCCGCTTTTTGCCTTCACTCAACACCTTCCCCGAAACTTGCGGAAGGTCGCTTCGGCTGATGACAAAATTGCGCCCGACTTTTCTGGCTTTGATTTTTCCGGCTTTTATTTTCTTGAAAACCGCCACGCGGCTGATTCCCAGAATTTTAGCCACTTCAATTGTCGAAAGGGTATTATTCTTCATATATATGAGAATAATCTATGTTAACCAATACGCCAATGGTTAACATGACACACATCCCCCGCCGAAATTCGCGGAAGTATTTTCAAAATTCAGCATTTTGATACGGCCGTGGGAAAATGCTAAGTATTGTTGAGCAGGATTTTTAATCCCCCGCGGTTTTCAAAATTTCCCGGGCGCGCCATCTCACGTTTTGAAATTTTTTCCTGTTTTCCAAACCCCTTTTTCCCGAAAGGCCGGAATGGACTGCCTTCTGGCTTTATTAAGGAGAATTTGCGGCGGGATATTTTTTCCCTTGGCGTATTCCGTAAGTCTGATTATCTCTTCTCCGCGCAGGTAAGTTATGCGTTTGTGAAACGATTCGAGAAGGGCCAGCGAAAACAATCTGTCCATGGTCGCCGTTCTCTTCCTGTCACTTCTCTCGTATTCCTCAAAAGACCGATAATATATTTTTTTTTCTTTATCGCGGATGATGATTGACGGAAAACCGAATTGCATCAGCTGGTAATTTGCGATGACCCGCCCTATTCTTCCGTTGCCGTCGCAAAACGGATGGATGCGTTCGAATTCAAGGTGAAAGCGGGCGATTTTTTCCAGAAAATAAGCGCTTTGATTGCCCGAGTATTCAAGGAGCGCCTCGTCGATCATCGCTTCGACGCGTTCCGGAACGGGAGCGACATGCGTCCCGATCCGCACGTATTCACCCTTTTTCCTGAATCTGCCGGAGACATTCTCGTTTATATTGAAAATAAGCATTCTGTGAAGAAGCAGAATCAGATCCTTGTCCACGTTTTTTACATTTACTTTTTCTTTGATGTATTCAAAAACGCGGGCCAGATTCTTCGCCTCGAAAATCTCCCTCACGGACACCTTGCGGAACACTTCCATTTCAAGAAGGATTTTTTCCGTTTCGGAGATGGAAAGAGTCGAGTTTTCGATCGCGTTGGAGTTATAGACGGATTCGGGGAGTTCAGCCTCAAAGACCATGTTTAAAAGGGATTCTTTCCCCTTTTTTAGGGAATCATATTGCTTCTTCAGGGCATCTATTTTCAGTTTTAATTCTTTTGATACGGCCATGATATTATTTGTATTGTATCATTTTAACGCCTAATTGTCAATATAGCGTTAATTTTATAACAAAATTGACTAAATTAACGCTATCCCCCCGCGGGTTTCAAAATTTCCCGGGCGGTTTTATGGACTGTCGAGTGACTTTCTGACTAGTCCAACCAACTTTTTGTGTAAATTTTTTTCTGCCGAGATAATTCCCCGATCGCCGAATTGCCAAGATTTTCCGTATATGTTTGTTACTTTGTGTCCCGCTTCTTTCAGAAGCAAGACACCGGGTGCAATATCCCAAATCCGCGGATTATAATTAACATACCAATCCCCCGCACCACGCGCAGTAATCATAGCATTATAACCTGCACTTCCTGTTGCCATCGCTTTCAATTTTTCAGCTTCTTTCACAAGCAGATTAAATAATTTTTTTTGTTCCTCCTGAAAAACCGAACTAACGGTGCCGATACTGGTCCGAACATCTTTGCAGCGCGAGGCCTTGATTCTTTTCCCGTTTATCATGGCGCCAAATCCATGCCTGGCAAATGCCAATTCATCATAGATGGGATCATAAATGGCGGACATAATCAGTTTCTTGTTTCTGAACACCGCCAGCATCGAAACGAAAAAAGGAATTCCGCGGGAAAAGTTCAATGTCCCGTCCAGAGGATCTATGACCCAGATATATTCCGAATTATTCTGATGCTTTCCCGTTTCCTCGGAAACAATGCCGTGATCAGGAAAATTTTTCCTGATAGTGTTTAGAAGCATCCTGTTTACCGCAATATCGGCTTCAGTTACCACATCAAGGGCATGAGACTTCGTGTATTTCACACCAGTTTTCCTGAATTTTTTCCGCAAAATCTCTCCTGCCTGCGGAAGGATCTTTTTGATAAGTTTTTCAATTTTATTTTCTGTGATGTTTTTCACAATTTATCTATCCCCCCGCGGTTTTCAAAATTTCCCGGGCGGTTGGTTTTTATGAATCCCCTGTTTACCTTATTTATAGCATTTTCAAAGGCATTGACAGATTTACTACACTTTGATAGTATAATGTTAATAGAAATCCCGGCCAGGAGTTTATACACTCCACATAGGCGGGGATTTTTATTTATCCTGGTGGAAAACAAGACATAAAGAATTTTCTTTTCCTCTTTTTATCTTCTTTGATTTGAACATAAAATAACTCTTTCTCCGCTGTTAAGCCACCGAATCTGTGCACAATTTCTCCGACTTTATTAGGATTTGATTTGCTGATGGGTTTATTTCGAGAATTTTTTATCAAGTCTATCGCCGCTCCAAAATATCGTAGACGTTTGAATCTGTCATTTGGAGGCTTGTGTCGCAAGTGATTCCAATAGTAATCGAAAAATATCTTTTCTCTTTTAAAATAGGCAGATCGAACATAAGGACGCCTCTTTGTCCTGCGTGAAATTTCCCTGAATAGTTTATCGGCATTTTTATAAACTTCAGCTAAATTCGTGCCTGGCAATTTTTTCAATTTTGTTTGATACGGAATCATTTTTTTGTTTTTACTTCCCCGCGGTTTTTGGAATTTCTATTCTTCAACCCAGCACGCAAAAATACCCTATCGGCGTTTCGGTAACTTTTCCTCCCCAAGAAGCAATTTCTCCTTTAGAATACCGCTTTACGCTTGAAAAATTTTTCATTATAAATTGGTTGCCCTCCATATGGTCAATTTCTAGATTAATTGACCTGAAATACTTCCTAGCCAAATCATCATCAAATTTCTCCCCGTAAACAGAAATGATGACAATATTGCCGAGTTTTTTCATGTTTTCGACAGCTTTTCGCTGTTTCGGAATATAGCCCAAAGTGTTGTTGAGACAGATGACATAATCAAAATGGGAAAGAGACGGCGGGCTGACAATATTACCTTGGACGAAATTTATACCGACATTTTTCTCTTTAACCTTTTGTTCCGCGACATCCACTAAGTCCGCGTCAATTTCAAGCCCCGTGAGTTTCAAGTCCGGGCGCGCCTCAAGCAGGCGAAGGGCTCTTGCGCCATTTCCGCTCCCGACCTGCAAAACACTCGCGTTCCGAGGAAGCTCGGCCGCCAGAAGTTCTATTTCTTTGAGCCAATTTTCTGCATTTGGCTTCGGGATGCTGTCAAGGACGTCGCAATTGGCGTAAACGTCTTTGGGTAGTGGCATGCGAGAATGTTAACGATAGAATAAAATGTTGGAATCCCCCGCGGGTTTCAAAATTCCCCGGGCTGGTTGGTTCTATCCGTTCCAGGTAAATGGCAAAAGTTTCTCTAACTTTATCTTTTTATTATCCGAAATTATCACCTCTGTTTCAAGATTTCTTTTGTCAATCAGACTCATCAATTCCCTACAACGTCCGCACGGGGGTATTACAGATTTGCCAAAAACAGCAACTATAGTTTTTACGTGTGTCTCACTGGTATGCGTTACCATCGCGGCAATAGCCGAATGCTCCGCACAAAAACCAATGCCGCAGTACAAATCCAGGCTGACGCCTTCAAATATTTTGCCTTTTTCAGTCATCAAAGCACAGCCAACTTCTTTTATAACTCCGCCTCTGACTTTCTTTGTTCCCAATAATGACTTCGCCCGCTTTATCAAATCTTTTTCTTTTTTCGTGAGCATAAATGTTGGTTACTTAATTAGATAAATATTATTCCCCTCCGGTTTCTGAAATTTGGCAAAATTCTACGGCCGTAGAATTTTTCTGTTTTTATGATCCGTACTTTCAGTCGGTTCAATTCAGCATTTTCATACGGCCGTGGGAAAATGCTAAGTATTGTTGAGCAGGATTTTTATTCTCCCCCGCGGTTTTCAAAATTTCTGATGTTTAAAATTTAACTGCCAATATCCTTCCTCACCACCTCCGCGATGTTTTCGTTCCAGTCGTGTCCGGCGTTGACTTTGATTAGCTTGATATTATTCTCCCTAATAATTCTCACTGCTTCTTCATCGCAGAAAAAATTGCCTTTCTCTCCCCGAATAATCGTAATTCTTCACGCTTTGAAACCCTCCGGGAAAAAGCGTGATTTTTTCTTTAACGCTTCCTGGTTCATTTGTTTCTGTGATCTCGAACTACAAATCCCCCTTTAATCCGCCTTATTTTGACGCGTTGTTTTTCCCGCCAGCCGAGAGCGCGGACGATTTCAATCGGAATCGTGACGGCGAGGCTGGTTTTTCCTATCCGTGTTATCTTTCTTATGTTTTTGTCTTTGAGTTTCATAGGTACGTACCAAAGTAAGTATTAAAGTAAGTACTTCCTTTCCCCTATCCTACCCCACCCCGCCGGATTTTTCAAATGAAAAAGCCCCGGTCGTGCTGGGGCTCATTCAAAGATTCTTCCTCCGTTGGTATTTCTTAGTTTTAGGAAGCTACGCATTCCATCACTAAAAAATTCGCGGGCGGCGGCTTCAGGGCTCGTCGTCATTAGGGAATATCTATCCCCCAAATCATAGCCATTTAAGTCACTTTCCAAAACCTCGAGCTCTATGTCCAGCTCGAGCGCCAATTCGCCTAAAGTTTCCAGAAATTTGTTAGACCACTCATTAGCTTCTTGGAAGCTGGGGAAAAAGGAATAATCCTCGGAAACGGCAAGAGGGTAATTCCCAATGAAAAATTCAATATTAACGAACCATGCCCAGGGATTGAAAAGAAATTCTCTTTCCATATCCAATCCTCCTCGAACTTTTGTCCCTATCCTATCCCAAACCGCTTTTTTTCTCGACAAAAAAAGGCAGGGGCTTGCGGCCTCTGCCATCGAAGAATCCAATAATATTCGAGACTTTAGAAAAGGAACAATTCATCTTGGAACTCCTTGGGGACGCTCTCCTTTTCCACCAGACAAAGCAGCCCCACAAAATCCTGAAAGAGCCCCTCCCGATGGAGATACCCGATGGGTTTTCCATCCCGATAAAATTGCGGCCAGGGACCAGGCGCAAGCTGGACAGTTGCGCCCAGTATTTCCGCAATTCTCCAAGGCGACAACACCCTGGAGTTATACCGAATTATCGGCATAATCTCATCACCCCCTTCTGATCAGTAATGCCCGGATTGATACTACGGACGGCCCGGTTCACAGGCATTGCACAGCTTTCTCCCCTGCCTTTGCCGTGACTTGCTTAGGCCTTTCCCGCACCTACCGCAGGTTCTCTTCCAAGTATTTTTCTTGGATTTAACTCCCTTGGTCGGTCTTGCTCCTCTCCTCCTCTTGGACATAAATCACTCCTTTGCGGTCTTATGGAATAACAATCATTTCTTTTCTCACAAGATTTGTTCGGGAGCTTTTTGATGAGGTTGGCTCAAACCGGAATCTTTTTACCATCTCATCGCACCGTACGGAGGCCGAGGCAAGCTGGAGGCGCTATCCCTGAAATGCTGCCAAATGTCGTCACCTAAATAGCGATTCAGCAAATAAGGAACTGCCTTCACGCCACGAAAGATATGCTCCCGAGTTTCCGGAGAAAACCGGAGAAGGTGCAGGAGGATTAAATTAAAATGCTCGACGTGATCCAGAAACTGCACTCCGATTCCCGCGGGCATAAGCGGCGGAAGGCCGTGCTTCATTCGCCTTGCCCGGTGGTGGGCTTTGAGAAAAAAATAGCGCCTGGAAAGGTTTTCGGCCCTGTACTCCTCAAATCTTGGAGCACTGGTGAAGAGATACCCTGTTTTCCAATTTGCATCGTTGCGTTCCCTTTCGGTGGGAAGCCAACAGACTACATTCTCGTGAAGAAGCCGAGCAAATTCTCTATGAAAGAGCTTCTTCACGGAATCCTTTACCCTGGAAATATGCCTTTGCATATCCCCAAAAGCGGAAATGAGTTCAAACATTTCCTCTAGGGCTGCATTAGTTTTCACGGTCCATTTGCATCTTGGCAACCCCTGGCCGAGTCCCGCGGTATGCATCCTCCTTTTCCTCCTTAACTTGGCGGTCTTGCTCTTATCCTATCCCACCCCGCCGGATTTTTCAAATGAAAAAGGGGATACGCCGCGCTAGATCGGCATATCCCCAAACAGCAAGAGCTCCCGAGAGTGGGGCCTCCAAAAAATTCCTCGTTCACTCTGCGGCCGAGAAATGCCGTACCTTAGCGTTCAATCTCCCAGGAGGTCAAAGGGAGAACTTCTTTGACGCGATCCATTTGGGAACGGCTACTTCGCCCCGATGGCGAAGCTCCTCCGTTTTTGCCAAGAATGGCAATCGGGCACGGCGATTTCTCTCCTCAAGGAGCGACTTTGCTGAATGGCCGCTGATGAGCATAAGCGGCTGGCCGTCACTCTCCTCAAGTTCCTGAATAAAAGAACGGGATATGATAACTAACTCGCGCGGATATGTCAAGAGGAGGTCTCTTCTTACTTGTATTTTACCTCAAAATTTCCCTATAAAAAAATCTAGAAACTAAACACTTTATACATTATACTTTATATATGCTTCAATTTTGGCAGCACTTGCCCGAAAAAATTAATCCAATTGCCTTTCATCTCGGCCGGATTGAAATTTCCTGGTACGGGATTATGTACTTGGTTGCTTTCGCGATTGTCTATTTTCTGGTCCGCTACCGGATTCGGACGGAAAAGTTGGAGATTTCTTTTGAGACCGTTCAGGAATTTTTTCCGTGGGGAATTCTAGGATTATTGCTCGGCGCGCGGCTGGGGGATGTTTTCATTTATGACTGGAGTTACTTCAAAAATAATCCACTGGAAATATTCTTACCCTTTGATATTTATAACCACTGGCAATATATTGGAATTTATGGAATGAGCTATTTTGGAGGACTCATTGGATTAACTGTTACTTTCGTAATCTTTTCATTTTTAAGGCTAAACCTTAAAAAACATGAAATTTTAGAATTTTCGGATTTGTTCGCTCCCGCCGTTCCACTGGCTTTCACTTTCGGCCGGATCGGGAATTTTTTGAACGGTGAATTATACGGGCGGGCAACGAATGTTTCTTGGGGAATGTATTTCCCGGCCGATTTTTCCGGCCAGCTCCGGCATCCCTCGCAATTATACGAAGCGTTTCTCGAAGGAATTTTTCTTTTTGTGATTTTGTGGAGTATAAGGAAATATAGATTTCCGGTCGGATATCTCACTTCTTTTTATTTAATAGGTTATGGAATAGCCAGATTTGTTTCCGAATTCTTCCGCCAGCCGGACAATGGGTGGTTTTTTTTCTCGCTTACCATTGGGCAGTGGTTTTCAACTGCAATAATAATCTTGGGGATTATAATTGTGAACTCAAAAAGAAAATCCCCAGGCACAAATAACTGATCAACAATAAAATTGCTATAGCATAATTATTGTCGATGTAATTCTTCCCCGTTCAAAATAAAAAAGCCCCGGAGGAACTTCCCGTTTCCGGGAAGATCCTTCGGGGGAAATTAGGGTTCGGCAACCTGGCCGGCAGCCGCGAGTGCTCTCGCGTTGCTCGCCTGCCAAGCCACGAGGCCTCGTGACCAGATGTGTAGGTGCTCTTGGGACTTTTCCATGCTGGCCTTTTCCGGGCAATAAAGACAATTGGGCCCCCCATCAATCTTCTCAACAATGCAGTTGCCCTTGTAAAGCAAGAAGATGACGTAGCCGTTGATATGGCGTGCCACGCTTTTGATTACCGCCTGCAGGTCCTGGGACAGAGGACCAAAGAATTGGCCGCTATAGACCACCCGGGAAAACATCCGGGAAGTAAAATCGAAATACAGGCGGCGATCGGCGTCTATGTCCATCTCAATTTGTTTCTGGTAGGCTTCCGCCAGGACTGTTGCAGCCGGTGATTCGTAAACGCCCCGGCACTTCATGCCGACGACGCGATTCTCCACTTGGTCGATGCCGATGCCGACGCCGTGCTTCCCGGCGATAGCATTCAAGGTCAAGAAAATGTCCACGAGATCCATTGCCACGTCGTTCACCTTGACGGGTCGACCCTTGGCGAACTCAATTTTTACCCGTTCGCCGGCGTCAGGCGCATCGATAACGTTATTTCCCATCAAAAATTCGACACGTAAAGTCCCGGTCATCGTGGACTCCAGCACACCCGCTTCATGGGTGAGTCCAGGAAAACACGCGTCGGTTGAATAGGGGCTGTCCTCGGTCGCCGTGATAACCAGTCCACGGCTGTTGCAATACTCGATCATCTGTTTGCGTCCGCCGAGTTCCGCGACGAAGTCGGGATCCCGCCAGGGGACGTACATCTCGAGATCCGGCGCCAGCATGGCAAGTGCAAGCTCGAAGCGGATCTGATCATTGCCTTTTCCCGTGGCTCCGTGAGAGACAGCGTCAACGCCCAGCTCGCGGATCTTTTCGAGTGCGATTTTTACCGCGGCCATGCGCGCTATGCCAGTCGTATTCAGATAACGACCATCGTAATAAGCCAGTCCTTGGACTACCAGGAGCATGTACTCGGCAAGCTTTTCCCGGCCGTCTACCAGATAGGCTTCAACGGCTCCCGCTACCTTCATCCGCTCGGGGATAGCCGAGATGTCCGTTTCATCCGGCTGGGCAAAATTCACCGTGATGGCGACGACGCGGATACCCTTTTCGGTCAGCCATGCGATGATCGACGTGCTATCCAGTCCGCCAGATACCAAAACCGCGATGGTTTTGCCGACATAATCTCTCCAAGTTTTGAACATAACTGCCTCCTTAAGAGAATTTCACCCCTCTCCGGGGATGGTTTTTCTTCTCTCGAAGTTAAATCAGTTTGTCAGGAAAGCCAACTACTCGCACTCTGTGAAGCCCTTCGAAAACTTTCTCCTTGGCGGCCTTTCGGCTTTCGAAAGTCAGGACGTAGAGATCATGGAAGCCGAGATACGCCATCTTGACATAGATATCCCCGTTGACATGACACAAAACTGTAGCGATATCCACCACGGGGATCATCACTACAGCCATGATGCCATTTTCGGCCAAGAGATTTTGAACGTCCCGTTGATTCAGTTCAAGAATATCTCTGGCTAATTGTCTTTCTTCAAGGGTTTTGGTCTTTCTCCCAAGAGGACCGAAATCAATCTTGATTCCTCTGCGTCTGAATTCCTCATTGATTTGGCTGCCCCCGCCGACACAGATGACTGTATAATGGGTCTTAGTGAGCGATCGAATCCATTCAATCACCTCCGGCCTGGATATTAAATCGCCCGAAATCTTCACAAGTGCGTTTTTTCTTTCTTGTTTCATCCTGATGCCCCCTTGTCTTCAGCCCGAAGCTGTTATAGATTGGTAAAGAAGTGGATATAAGGTAGCGCAAAGGTTCTAATTTATCAAGTATTCTATTGAATGAGCAATATTAAAATCCGCAAAGCGAAAAAGGCTGACCGGGCAGCCATCAGCCGACTCACTAAAAAATATCCGGACACATTGGACCGAAGTCCGCGCGAAATCACCAAAATGATCGGCAATTTTTGGGTGGCGGAAAATTCGCGCGGGGAAATCGTCGGCTGTTGCGGAGCAAGGATGTGGGGGCGCGACGCGGAAATAATCGCTTGGATAGTCGCGGAAAAACATCGGAGAAAAGGAATCGCCAAAAAAATTCTTCTTGCGCTTATCAAAAACCTGAAGAAAAAAAAGAGTGTCCGGAATATTTTCGCGCTTACCGTTCCGCCGCTCGATAAAAAGTATTTCCGCCCTCTTGGTTTCCGTCCAACCGGACTTCAGATGTTTTCGGCGAAAGTCATTGAAGAGTGCCAGAATTGTCCCAAAAACCGCTTCCGAAATGGACGCTACCAATGCAACGAAATCGCGTTGGTGCTGAAAAGATAACTTTCTTATCTAGCAAAATCTGCAAAATATAATCCTATCATATATTAATATATGATAGGATTTTTTAATTGGTAAAAAAATAGGGCCGCCCGCACACAGCGGGAAGCCCTGTAAAATTTCGGCAGTTTATCCATCTCCCTGTTATTCTTCGGGAGGTGATAGAATAATCCGCTCATGTCCAGGAGGTTCAAAGATTACTTTCCGTTCGCCTTCCTCGACGATCCCGGCTTCCCAAATGACATAGCCCGCGGTTTTGCCTATCAGAAGTGTGCTGCCCACCGAATCTTCCGGGACGAAGACATAGTAGCCTACACCCCAGTTGAAGGTGGTCAGGCAGTCCTTGTATGAGACGCCGATTCCGCGCATGAACTGCATAATAAGCGGAATTTGGTCCGGCGCCAGCCAGGTGTGAATGCGATAAGTATACGGCCGATGATCGAAAGCGATCTTGCTCACACCACTGCCGGTGCCTGGCAGCAAAGCATGTATCCTCAACCCTTCAACTGCCTGCAGGGCCTCGACCAGGGCGACATAGGACATCGTGGGGATCAGGGCTTCCTCGCCGAGTGTCCGGCCATTGGGCAGTTTAGTCATAAATTTCTCCGGAAGACTCATGGCGCGCTTGATTATAAGCGATGCGCCGTTAGCGTGCCAACCGGAGGACATAACTGCGATGATTCGATCACCGGGCTGAAGCTTTTCCCCGGTAATCAGCCGGTTAGCTGGCGCAATAATCCCAGTAGCACATCCGCTAAGAGACGGTGCACTCTTAACCGGGGGTTCCGCTTTGATTAAGTAGCGAAGGGATGGGGATTCACCCGCTGGCAGAGCCATTCCTGCCAGCTTGCAAACCTCGTAATAACCTTTTGCAAGATCTTTAGCCCTCGCTTCATCTTCAAACCAGTCACTGTCACCGGCAGCCACCTCATCGGTATAAACCACAGGTAATGCACCCTGTGCGATAACATCATTCACCGCCATGAGAGCAGCATCAATGCCAATACCTTCATAGTAGGTTCTGCCGGTCCCCGAAAACTGATACATCCATTCCGCGATCCAATTTTTGTTGCCTAGGCCCTCCTGGGTCTGACACCAGGAGTGAGGCAAACTACCCCTGTACTCGAAGTTGCCACCGTGGGCATGCATGACTTTATCGTTGATGTAGACTCCGCGACGGTTTGGGAAAGTTAAAGTTTTTTTACCAACCTCGACCATTGCCCTTTTGAAGGGCCCGATCTTGGTATAATCCACACCAGCCTGCGCATACTCACTAGTCATACCCGTCACCTCGTAAAGTTTAAATAAGTTTTAAAAGAAGGCCCTCCGAGCCCTCCTTGTTTCTTGGTTTCACACTAACAAATATGCCTGTTTTAGGCAAGAAAAATCCCCGCCGCAGGCTCCTCCAAGCCCGGGCGGGGGTAAATTGTTTCACGCATGCGATGTTTCGCGCGGAGATGATTGTTCCACGCCGTTAGCGAACGGCACGGACGCCATTCTCAAACACAGGGAATATGTCGTCCATGCGCCGTTCCTGATGCGGGAACCAGCCGAAGATATTCCTGTTGCAGATCCCCGCCACCGGATCCCCGCAAGGGCTATCTGGATAACCGGACTTGCCCTCCAAGCTGCCATAGGTCGCGGCCACTTTCCATGAATATTCGCCCTCGGGAACTAGGATTACTTTTCTGCCTTCTCCAAAAGCAACGATATCCTTGAATTCCATTCCATCCAGCCCTTCAGTCCAAATGCAACCGGGGTGATGGTGCATGAAAACCTGGACATACATGTGTTCGTAAGTCCCTGAAAGATTCCTGTCCAGAAGTAGAGTCGGATTTCCGAGGTTGCGGTCTAGAAGACCAGCGCCGGCGATTGCTTGAAATCCGTTGCATATACCGGCAATCGGTTTGTCCTGGTCCAACATGAGCTGAAATACTTCAGCGAACCTGTAGATGAAATCAATGGCGGCAATAACGCCAGCTCGGATGTGATCGCCCCAGCCGAAACCGCCGGCCAGCACCAGGATGTCGCAGTCCTGAATCCTCACCTTTCTTTTCATATGCTGATAGATGGTGAGGATTTTTGCTCTGGCGCCAACTTTTTCGAATGCGTATTTGGTCTCGTGGTGGCAATTCACCCCTGGGTACCAAAGAATATGCACAAAGGGTTTACGCATGGATCGCCTCCCTGAAGGTCTTGCCCCATTCTTGGGACAGGTCATTGATTGTGGCACTGAAAAGTTTTTTGCCATCACGTTCGGCGGCAATTATCGGTTCATCCGTCACATGACCGAGATGTTGCCAGGACTCCTTGGGTAAATTCGCCACCCATTCATGTTTTTCTGTGGCGAAAATGATACCCGGAGCTTCGGAAAACAGAAGCTCCGGAGAAATCGGCAGGGAAATGCTGCAGCCGAGGTTATTGCCGTAGCCCATCTCGAACAGCCGACGCATGATCCCGCCATCCGCGATGGAACTTGAGGAATGAATAACTCCCGTGAGATCTTCCGTTTTTCTGCAGGCTTTGTGAAAAAGATTCATTCCTCGCAGTTGTTCATCGAGGTCAACGATTGGCAACTTGTTGCCTTTTTGTCCCAACATATCGAAAAAGATGGAACCACCGAGTCCGTCTGAAACCAAGCCGGGTCTGAACAGGAAAATCGAATCCCCCGGCTTTGTGAATGGCTTCGGAATCGTGCGGCGCACGTCCGGCAGTCTTCCGATAGCCAGAACATTGATCGTGAGAGGCGCGTCATAGCGCACATCCAAAAGATAAATTGTGCCGCTTGAGCTGTCCTTTCCGGAAATCACGTAGACGCGCAGTTTTTTCTCGGCGTGGAGATAGCCATGGCGGATGAGTTGCACCAGATTCCAGGCATTTTCCGGCGAATCGGTGACACGCGGCGTATAGACATTGACGCAAGTTGCCATCTCCGCCGGATTAAAACCCGCCGCCACCAGTTTCATAATAGACTGCGAGTACGCCAACTGCCCCTGCAGAGCCGGATCGATCTCGCCGTAGAGTTGGTTGAGCAGATTGGATACGCCTAGAGCGTAAGGTTTGCCGTAAATCGGCGCCATAATTGTCAGGTCATCCGGCATTCTTTGGTCTCGTCCGCCCACGTACATACGATAGGTACGCCTTTGGACGGTCATGTCAAACTGCCGCTTGGCGATAACCTGATCGCAAATGTTGTAGTGGCCGAGGAATCGGGTAATGATGTCTTTCCAAAACTCATGGCATTCTGCGTCACCGGAGCTGGGCAAAGCCGGGACAAAGGACTTGAGTTCTCTAACCGGCTCTTTCACCTCAATGTGCGGAAGCGGAATATCTTCAAGAAAAGAATATTCCAGATCAACCGCGATTGTTTCCGGTTCCATAACCGGCTTCGGATCGGCAATCCAAGCTTCGTGGTCAATATCCGGATTATAGACAACCTGGCAGGACCCTGAGCTGGTGAACACGCCGATCACTGCATACTGCACGCCATAATCCTCGAAGATTTTAAGGGCTCTTGCGAGCTTGTCTCTGCGGATGGCAATGGTCATGCGCTCTTGGGATTCAGAGAGATAAATCTCCCAATTGTCCATATCGGCAGATTTCAGCGGAACCCAGGCAAGATTCAGCCAGAGTCCGCTAGTAATTACGTCTTCCTGCCTTTTTCTCACCTTGGAACCTTTTTCACCGGCGCTGCAGGAAATTCCAGCAGCCCCAAGATCAGTTATGGCAGATACGCACCCCTCGTCACGCAGAATGGGAATTACTTCCATGAAGGTCCGTTGGACGATCGGAAAACCCAGTTGAACATGAGCCTTGTCCGCTTTCAGAGTAATTTGAGAAGCGGAATCACCACTTACCACGGCTCCATGAAGACCATCGCGGCCGGTGTATCCCCCGAAAAGCACATAGTAGTCCCCTTCGTTTGGGATTCCTTTTTGTGCGTATTTAGTCGGGATCAGGCTAATGCAGTGCCCAAGTGAAAAAGCTTTCACGTTTCTGGGGTGGACAACAAACTGCGACCAGCCCATAGAGATACCCATGGGATTGCAGTAGTCCCGAGTGGCTTGGATGGCTCCGCGGACCAAGGTCTTGGGATGAATGGTCCCGAATAGATTTTCCCATCCTATTCTCGGGTCACGGGTGCCAAAAATGGCTGACCCTAGAATCGGCCAGCCGCCGAGACCAGTCCCCTTGCCATCTCTTTCAACTCCGCCGTGCAGAGTCAAGATAGCCATAATAGCATCCAGAAGCCAAGGGCTGATATGGGTCTCGCCTTTGGCGCCGATGGACCACCCGCCATAGAACTTAAAAACCCCGGAATTATCCTTGAAGCAGGAAACAATCAGGGGATGCCGGGCGGCTTCCGTCGTCCGCTTCAAATCCTGAAGCAGGCCCAGGGAAAGCAGGGTCGTGTGAGCGCAGTGATCGCCGAACGCAGCCGCGATTTTTTCAATTTCAGTTTTACTTGCTTTGCGGCCTTTTTTCCGGTAGTAAGCCTGAATCTTGACCCACTGGTATTCCTTGAGGAAAATCCGCCAGTCCTCGGAAAGTTTCAGCAACTCCCCAAAGGACATATTGGCGACGTCAATCCAGATTTCGGGTTGGCGATCTCCCTGCGGCATCAGGGTATCCCATTGAAACCCCACCGGGATAATCATTTGGCTTTGCGGGTTGTAGAGATATTTTTCGGCAATCTCATCAGCCACGGCGTCATTGATGCCCCGAAAAAGATATCGGGTCGAGAGCCGCGCCCATTTGAGGCGCTGAATGTTCAACGCGCTGCAGGCATGCATGATTGAGGGTAATTCCGGATCGGTCCAGCCACGCTGATAGCCAATCTCACGCACCACTCCTTCGTTTCCATTGAAAATGGTGGTGAGTGTTGCCCGATCAGCGCCCGGATAGGCAAACAGCCGCATTAGCTGACGCGTTTCATCCAATCCGATTGATTTGCGCTCAACCCTTAAAACCCGCTCAATTCTCACGCCTTGCAAAGCGGGATAGAGAGGCGCAAGTTCCTGATACAAAAGGTTGGCAACTGGATCATCGCT
>Ga0233422_10000089_pt1 | contig 50849 bp, 47 predicted proteins | sample Watercolumn_Mata_2_FD_182724 | JGI IMG/M metagenome (GOLD analysis project Ga0233422, IMG submission 182724) | Freshwater microbial communities from Lake Matano, South Sulawesi, Indonesia - Watercolumn_Matano_2014_110_MG | ecosystem: Environmental > Aquatic > Freshwater > Lake | place...
TTTCAGAGAAAGGAAAGAAAAATTTTCCGTTTTGAAAGTCAATCGCAGATTGACGCGGAAGCCAGGGCGAAAATCATAAATCCGGATTTTTCTGAAAGTGAGTTCGAACTTTTTCCAATAAACACCAAAAGAAATTGGTGCGGGGTGAAAGTCGGGATACGCCCATAAAAAAATCCGCCCGAAAGCGGATTTTTAAGATTTGTATTCCTCACGCCTTTTCCGCCGCGGCCGCGATTTCTTCCTGTTTTTCGGTCTCGGGGACTTTTTCAATTTGGGGCTTTTCCACTTTGGCGATTTCGCGGAAAAAGAGAGCCCAGGCAGTCATTTTGTAGGTGAGGAATACGGAAGAGACGAAAAGTACGACCAGCAGAAAAAGCAGGACCGCAAAAACCAGGAAGATTCCAAAGACTATTTTATTCAGATAGTAAAAAAGGATGCCCGTCGGAATGAGGATTAGAAGAGCTAATCCGGCAACGGGCAACAAGACCAATCCGGCGATTATACTCACGATTAGAAGAAGCAGAGAGAAGACCAGCGAATTGAGAATATTCTTGAGAAGCAGATTATATCCGGCCTCGACGGCGCTCCGGATTTTGAGATCCGATAGGATGATATAAAATTCGGCGAAAATATTGGTGAGTGCGATGATAAAAATAAGGGGAATGAAAATAGCAACAGCCAGAAGGCCGACCAGAACAGCGCCGACCCACGAGCCAGCAATGGCAAGATAGATAACTGGAAGAGCCAGGACTAAAACGATTATTATCGTCGCGAAAAATACAAGGAAAAAAAGTCCGAACAAACGCCACAGGTATTTTTTTCCTTCCCGCCAGCCTTCTCTGAAAGTTGTTTTTTTATCTTGGGCGATGAGATTGACTGATCTTACCAGTCCTGCTTTCCCAATGAGAGAAATCAGAAATAAAATTATTCCGATGGCAAAAAGAACAAGAGCAATGACCAAAACAATTTGCCAATGAGTCTCAAAAAAATTTTTCACCGTGTCACTTTGCCTGTTCCAATCTTCGCTTCCTCCGACATTGAAGCTTCCTGGTGAGCCGAGAGCCATCAGCACGCCGAACCACAGCAAAAATTTGTTTTGCCAGACAATCCGCACAGCTTCTTTTAGGATTTCGATGAAAGGAATTTCTTTTTTTGCAGGTTTGTTTGTTGTGTTCATTTTTTTCGGAACTCTTTTTATTAATAAAGCATTTTTGGCAGACAAAATTTTCTGCAAAATTTTTAATCCCTTAGCTCTTAGTGCTTCCCATCAGTTCATTGAACTCCTCCTGCTCAATCGTCTCTTTTTCAAGAAGTGTTTTGGCGATTCGCTCGAGAATTTCTTTCTTTTCGGTGATTATTTTTTCGGCTGTTTTCTGAGCATTGTCGATAAAACGGGAAACTTCCTGATCTATTTTTGTCGCCGTCGCCTCGGAATAATTTTTTTCTTCGCTGATTTCTTTTCCAAGAAATATCAACTCTTCTTTTCGCCCGAAGGTGCGCGGGCCCAGAGCGCTCATCCCGAATCTGGTGACAAGTTTTCTGGCGATGTCAGTGGCCTTTTCAAGATCGTTCGAAGCTCCAGTAGTCACATCGCCAAAAATCATTTTTTCGCTGACGTATCCGCCCAGAAGCACCGCCAGCTCATCGATGAAGTAGGCACGCGAGTAGAGCCTTTTGTCTTCTTGCGGGGCGGCGAGAGTGTAGCCGGCGGCTTGGCCGCGAGAAATGATGGAAACTTTCTGAACCGGATCGGCGTTGGGAAGACTAGCTCCCACGAGAGCATGGCCGGCTTCGTGATAGGCGGCAACTTCTTTTTCTTTAGGGTTGAGGACCCTGCTTTTTCGCTCCGGGCCCAGAATTACTTTTTCAATCGAAGTTCGCAGTTCATCGTTTCCGATGATTTTCTTGTTTTTCCGGGCGGCCAGAATAGCTGCTTCATTGACCACATTGGAAAGATCAGCGCCGGAAAAGCCGGGAGTGCGCGAAGCAATTTGCTTCATATCGACATTTTTTTCAAGTGGTTTGTTTTTAGCGTGAATTTTGAGGATAGCCTCGCGTTCCTTGATGTCGGGAAGGTCAAGAACGACCCGGCGGTCGAATCTCCCCGGGCGCAGAAGGGCCGGATCCAGAACGTCGGGGCGGTTGGTAGCGGCGATGACAATGACATTAGTGTCAGTTTCAAAGCCGTCCATCTCAACTAGGATTTGATTGAGAGTTTGTTCACGCTCATCATGCCCGCCGCCCAGCCCCGCTCCTCTGTGTCGTCCCACAGCATCAATTTCATCAATGAAAACTATAGCTGGCGCGTTTTTTTTGGCTTGTTTGAACAAATCCCGCACGCGGCTGGCGCCCACACCCACGAACATTTCCACAAATTCCGATCCGGAGATGCTGAAGAAAGGAACATTGGCTTCCCCGGCCACAGCCTTGGCAATAAGCGTTTTTCCCGTTCCTGGCGGGCCCAGAAGGAGAACTCCCTTGGGAATCCGCGCTCCGAGATCCAAAAACTTTTTCGGGTGCTTCAGAAACTCAACAATTTCCTTGAGTTCTTCTTTGGCCTCCTCGGCGCCGGCCACGTCAGCAAAAGTAACCCTTTTTTTGTGGTTTTTTTGGGGCGGGATGAGGCGGGCTCGGGAAAGCCCGAAGGAAAGAGCCTGGGTATTGCCGCGCTGGGCCGAGCGCATCATAAACCACAAAAAAACGCCGATGATTATGAAGGGCAGAAGAAAAGGAATAATTGTATTCACCCAAAAAGCGGCCGTGGTTGTGTCTTTGATGCTGACGCTCACCGCGCGCAATTTTTCCGGATCAACGCCGTAGTTTTTCAAAGATTCGGAAAGCGAAGACTCGGCTTCTTTGCGAGAGCTTTCTTTGATGTCGTCCTGGAGGGTGATGTTGAGCTTTTCCCCTTCCACTTGGATTTCTTTCACTCGGCCGTCGTTTATCTGATTGGCCAGTTCGTTTAGGGTAATACTGCTCACCTTTTGAACGGGGGTGTTGTAGACCATCACAATGCCGGAGATGACGAAGAAGACCAGCAGGATTATTATTAGGTTTTTGATGAAATTTCTCATGAAATTCTCTACGAACTACGAATCAATTACGAATATACGAATTATAATTTTCTGATAATTAGCTTATCACCTATTCGGTTTACTTTCAAACTCTTAAAGACAATTTTTTGTCGCTTACTTTTGCTACTCTTTAGTATCTTCAAAACTTCCTCGATATGGGCTGACTCAATTTCGCGAAGGTTTGGATTATGTCTTTCAATTACCAGACGAATGACTTCTCTTTCAATGGCTGGATGGAGTTGGTTTAGCCTAGAGACTTTTATCATTTTGTTTACGGCAAGCCACTCTCTCGCGTAGCGATTGAGGAAATCATAATCGTCGGCCATGGATTGAGAAAGTCTGTATAAGGTTTCTTGGATATTTGGATTGAAATTTTTTTCAAGATTAGGCAAAAGCTGGTTTCGGATTTTGTTTCGCGTGAAATCAATTCTGAGGTTAGTCTTGTCAATTCGATACGGCACTTTATTTCTAAGTAAATGTGCTAAAATATCTTTTCGGGGAATGTTTAATAGCGGACGGATGATTGGCGGTCCGTCCGCATTCCTTTTCGGTCGCGCGGTCGGACCGCTGGAGGTCGAAAATTTGATGGCGCCCAGTCCCCGCAGGCCCGTTCCCCGCAAAATTCGCATCAAGACCGTTTCGGCCTGGTCGTTCAAGTTGTGACCAACAGCGATGGCATTGGCTTTGTGTTTTTTGCGGATTTTTTCGAAAAAATCGTAGCGAATTTGGCGAAGGTGATCCTCTGATCGTGTAACTTGTAACTTGTAACTTGTAACTTTTTTGATCTCGATTGGCAGGGAATATTTTTCTGCCATTTTTCTCACAAGTTGCTCGTCTTTTTCCGAATCTTTGCCGCGCAGGTTATAATTTACGTGCGCGACGGTGATTTTGAAATTATATTTTTCGCGTAATTTGCAAAAAACATCCAAAAGGCAAACTGAATCCGGCCCGCCGGAGACACCAACCACGATTTTTCCGCCAGAGGCGGATCCGCCTTTGGCGGACACCCTGCGAGGAAACAATTCGTGGCGAAAAATATTTTCTCGGATTTTTTTAACGAGGTTCATTTTTTATGATCTCCACCACCTTTTCAATTGCCTCGTCAAGCTTTCCTTCCTCGTTGACAACTTTGTAATCATAGATATCCTCATGTTTCATCCACTCTTTTGTATAAGCCATTCTTTCTTTCAAATATTTCCCCGAAACGTTTGGATCTCGACGCAAGATTCTCGTTTTCAAAATCTCGAGTGATGGAGGCACGATGTAGATAGACTTTATTTCTGGGTATTTATTTTTTACGCTCATTACGCCCTTATATTCAATTTTCCAGATCCCAATTTTCCCCGATTTTTCAACGCGCCTGAGCTCATCTTTCGTAACGCCGTAAAGATTGTCATTATACTGAAGTGCCCATTCAGCCAGTTCGTTGTTTTTTATCTTTTCTTCAAATTCGTCGCGGGAAAGAAAATAGTAAGGTTTTCCTTGTTCTTCTCCGGGGCGCATTGAACGTGTTGTTGAGGTGATAACTTGCTCAATTTCAAAATGTTTTTTTAACCCCTCGATAATACTATCTTCTCCAACTCCCGAAGGTCCGGAGATGATAAAAATTTTGGAATTCATTAACTTTTCACTTTTCACTTTTAACTTTTAGCTAAAGCGAGTCCCATCCGGTGCTCTCTCGGCTCGATGGAAAGAATTTTCCATTTGTAGGTTTTCCCGATCTCGAGGATATCCTCGATGTTTTTCCCCGGATTTTGCTCAAGGAGTTCGCTGACGTGAGCCAGGCCATGAATATCATCGTCGAGATACACAAAAGCCCCGAAATGGTTGATTTTCCGAACCTGCCCAGCGTAAGTTTCCCCCACTTTGTATTTCTCTCCCACCTCCGCCCAGGGATCTTTCTGAAGAGCCTTGATGGAAAGCGAAACGCGAGTGTCGTCAATGCCAATGATTTGGGCTTTCACCCGATCGCCGGTTTTCACCACTTCCCGCGGGTTGTCAATTAGTTGCCAGGCCAATTCCGAGATATGAACCAATCCCTCCAATTTATCCTCTTCATTTTGGGAATCCTTTTTGCTGGGCGGCAGAAATTTCACAAAGGCTCCGAAGTCAACTACGCCGCTCACTTCTCCTTCGATAACGTCTCCCACTTTCAGTTCCGAGATGGCTTTCTTCTCCTCTTCGGAGTAAGCTGCTTTTTCACTGACAATCAGTTTTTGGCCTTCGCGGTCGGTGTCAATCACGCAGACTTTCATTTCCGTTCCGATGAAAGCCCGAAGTTTTTCCAAAATTTTGCTTTTTTCCCCTTCTTCGACGCGGGGGTAGTGCTCGTTCGTGAGCTGCGAGACAGGAAGGAATCCGCTGATGCCGTTCATTTCCACAATCAGCCCGCCCTTGTTAGCGTCAAGGATTTTCGTGGTGAGCGGTTCCTGCTTGACCTGCTTTTCTTCAAGGTCCTGCCAGGCCCGCTCAATAGAAGCTTCGCGGATGGAAAGCTCAACATAGCCGTCTTCATTTTCAAGATCGGTGACGGTGGCGGAAACCTTGTCCCTGATTTTGAGTTTGTCGGTTGTGCCAAGGCCGTCCTTGATTTCCCGGCCCATTACGATTCCGGTCCCGAAATTGCCGAGATCAAGATAAATAGCACTCGAGTCGATAGTAATCACTTCTCCTTCGATTACATCGCCGACTTTGGGAAGAACTATTTTTTGCTGGTTCAAAAAATCAGCCATCACGGAAGTCTGACTGATTGGTTCGTCGGCTTTTTCTTCTAATTTTTCTTCTTTTGGGGTTTCTTCGCCCTTGATTTTTTCTTCGGACTTGTCTTCAGAAATCTTGTCGACCTCTTGAGCCAGAGCGTCGAGAATATCGTTTGGCATTTGGGTTAATGATTAGGTTAATGATTATTACTTGGGAAGTATATAATAATAAAGGAATTTTGGCAAGGAGTAATGAAAAAGGCGGCTGCGCTGCTGCGCGCAACCGCCTCGGGTTTTTCTTGGGTATCGGATTATTCGAAGCCGGTATCCGTGAAAGTGCTCACTATCCAGGCGGTTCCGACTTGGCGGAATCCATCCATGGTCAGAATAACATTGTGTCCTAACTCCTCACCCAGAAACTTCTTTCCCTTTGGCACAATTACTACCAGTGATTTTGTTCCATACTGCGAGGCCAGGTGAAAATTTTTTTTGGCCACCCACATTTTCTCCAAGTGGGGTGACCCGGCAAGGGGTGAGTGATAAAAATTTCCTATCTTTCCTCCCCTTGCGATAAAGCCATCCAGCCAGGCCTTATAGTCAGCAACGGTAGCCGGCCGGAGGCAGTAATGCTTCACTAGCCGGGGAACGCCTGCCGTCAGCATTTTCTCTATCAGCTTTTTGGCCTTCGGATTGCCTGCTTCGGCCAGCTGGATCAGTTCGCCAATGGCCTGTTCCATTTCCTTCTTGTAAGATTCTGCCCAGGTAGCTTCGTGGCGACTACCGCCTTTGACCGTCCAGATTTTGTCATTCACGACTTTTTCGTAATACATCCACCGCTGGTGCTGGGCGGAAGTCTCGGCAAAAGAGGGGTAAGAGTAAGTCAGAAAAATAGCCATTGAACACGCCATTAAAAGAGCTATTTTTTTCATTATTCATCCTTTCTTTTCGTTTTTATTTTAACCCCCTATTTTATATCAAAAAACGGCAAATGTCAATACCCGTGGTGTTTCGCGAAACAATCGCACTATTTTGCTTTATATAAGCCGAATATGGCATGCAAATATATCAGTAAATCCTATTTTTATTATTCTCTGTCTCTTTTTCGTGCGAAATTCGTGCGAAAATTGAGAGCAGGCAGTACTTTAGAAAGGGATGTCTATAAGCATTGAATTTTTCTCTTCTCTATGCTATTATTCTATTATGAGAAAGATTGAAAAAGGTGCCAAATTTTGGGACTATGACACGAAAAAAATGGATTTCAGGAATCCAAAAGTGCTGCTTTGGTATTTGAATCGGAAGCTGAAATTTGGGGACCTGAAAGGAATCAAGAAAAGTGACCTCAAAAAATGTTTTTCAAAGCTGAATGTCAGCGATTCTTTGAAAGAACTGCTAAAGAATTATTTTCACAAAAGTGCCTAATATTAAACTTTCAAAATTACAGAAAGACATTCTGAAATTTTTTGGCAAGCATTCTTTTGGAAAAAACTTCTACTGGACCGGAGGAACACTTCTTTCCTGCAAGTATCTGCATCATCGGGATTCGATTGATCTCGATTTTTTTTCCGAAGAACTTTTTTCAGATGATGAGTATCTGAAATTCATAAACGATTTGAAAGTTGCCATTGGAGTGAAAAAGGCCAAATTTAATTTGGATAAGAACCGCCGAATTTATCTCATCAAACGCGGCAAAGAATCGGTGAAGCTGGAACTGGTATATTTTCCGTTTCGCCCGATTGAGAAAAAAAACAGCCTGAAAGAATTTTCCCTGGAAGTTGATTCTCTGACGGATATAATGGTGAACAAAATTCTCTCGGCTTATCAGCGAGAAGAACCGAAAGATGTCTATGATTTGTATTGCTATCTTTCCCGAAAGCCAAAGTGTAGTTTGCAAAAGCTGGTTGGTCTAGTTGAGAAAAAATTCGGGGTGGAAATTGAGACGACTTTGCTTCTTGCGAAAATAAACGAACTGGCGAATGATCTCGACTCAATCCAACCTCTCCTTCTGGCACCGGAAAAGAATTTATCAAAAAAGGCAAAAAATTTCTTTCAGGAAATCTTTAATTCGGTTGCGAAGAAATATCTGAAATGAAGATGTGTCGTCTTTACCATATGGGTAAATTGACACTCTTTTTTGTTTTGATAGGTTTCTCGAGTTTTTTCTAAAGAAAAAGAGCATTTCGTAATGAGTTTTGCAGTTTTAAAGCCTTGAATTTTTCTCTTCTCTATGCTATTATTCTATTGTTATGACCATTCAATGGTACGGACACGCGTGTTTTAAGATAACCACCAAGCCGGAAGGGCGGGGGTCGGGGGAAGACGTGGTGATTTTCACCGATCCGTTTGATCGCTCGATTGGTCTTCGGCCGCCGCAGGGGCGGGCTGACATCGTGACGATAAGCCACGATCATCCCGACCACAACAATCCGAACGCGCTCAAAGGCGAGCCGGTTGTTTTGGGTCTACCCGGGGAGTACTCAATAAAAGGCGTCTCAATCGTCGGCATTGAGTCTTTTCATGACAAGGTTCTAGGGGAAAAATTCGGCCTCAATACTATTTTTGTGACTGAAAGCGAAGGGATTCGTTTCTGTCATTTGGGCAATCTCGGGACGCTCCTTGATAAAAAGCAATTGGGGGAAGTGAACGGGGTCGATATTCTGGCTGTCTCGGTGGGAGAAGCCGAATGGCTCACTGCCAAGGATGCCAAAGCGCTGGTGGATCAGATTGAGCCCAAGATTGTTCTTCCGATGCACTACAAGATTCCAGGGCTCAAGCTTAAAATTGGGGATGAGAAAAAATTTTGCAAGGAAATCGGAATTTGTCCGCGGGAAAGATTGTCAAAATTGATTGTCAGGAAAAAAGATTTAGGAGAGGAGAAGATGCAGGTGGTGTTAATGGAAGCAGTCAATACATGAAACACATAGCATGGAACATGGAACAATTTATTTGATTTCTTGCGCTCCATGCTCCATGCTCCATGCTCCATGAGTCTCAATGATTACATTGAAAAATTGAGAAGAAAGCCCGAGCGAGAGCGGGAAAAAATTGCGGTGATTGCGACGGGCATTTCTTTTGCGATAATTTTTCTTATCTGGCTCGTTTCCTTCAACGAGATAGAAAGATCTGTCCAACCGGAGATGGAGAATCAGCCAGCTCAACTCGAGGACCTCGAGAGCAATTTGGAAAGCGGAAAAAGTTCGATTGAGGAAATGTTCCAGCAGCTGCCGGTGGAGGGAGAGTTAGAGCAAGATGTTGGTAGTGAGGAAGAAACAGGAGAGGCGCAAAATGGGGATCGAAATGCAGAAAACAATCAAGATGATCAGCCGGAGATCCCAAGCTTGCCCTGATAAAAAACCAAAATGCAAAGACCAAAGACTAAAAATGCAGACTAAAAACTTATAAATGTTTTTATTTTTAGTTTGTATTTTTGATTCTTGATATTTGGTTTTCGATTTAATCTTATGGAAATAGGTTACATAAAACCCCGCGAAATCACGTCCGAAATGAAAGAATCGTATCTCGCCTACGCGATGAGCGTGATTGTAGCGCGGGCACTTCCCGATGTTCGGGACGGCTTGAAGCCGGTTCACCGCCGGATACTTTTTGCTATGCGCGAGCTGGGCCTTACGCATGCGGCCAAGTTCAGAAAATCAGCCACCGTCGTCGGAGAAGTGCTTGGAAAATACCATCCCCACGGAGACGCGGCCGTTTATGATTCAATGGTGAGACTGGCTCAAGAATTTTCGATGCGCTATCCGCTGGTGGGCGGACAGGGAAATTTCGGTTCGATGGACGGGGACAGCGCGGCGGCGATGCGCTATACGGAAGCCAAACTCATGCCGCTCGCCGAGGAAATGATGGTTGACATCGAGAAAGATACGGTGGATTTCATCCCCAACTATGACGGATCACGCCGGGAACCGGCCGTTCTTCCGGCTAAGGTTCCCCAGTTGCTTCTTAATGGCACGATGGGGATCGCAGTGGGAATGGCGACTAACATTCCTCCCCACAATTTGGGCGAGCTGGTAGACGGGATAACGCTGGTCATTGACAATCCCGATTGCGAAGTGCGGGACCTGGCCAAAATTATAAAAGGTCCTGATTTTCCGACTGGCGGAACGATCTATAATCAAGCCGACATTAGCCAAGCCTATCTCACCGGCCGGGGAAGTATTGTCACGCGGGCGGAAGCGGAAGTTGCGGAAACGAAAAGCGGGCAATTCCAGATTGTGGTGAGCGAGATGACTTACGCTTCCAACAAGGCAGCGACCATTGCCAAAATCGCCGAACTCGTGAAAAGCGGAAAATTGGAGGGAATCCGCGACATCCGAGACGAATCCGACAAAGAGGGCGTGCGAATTGTGATTGAGCTCAAAAAAGAAGCCTTCCCTAAAAAAATTCTCAACAAATTGTACAGCCTCACCGATCTTCAAAAATCGTTTCACGTGAATATGCTGGCGCTCCTCGATGGAATTGAACCGAAAATTCTCAATCTCAAGGCGATTCTGGAGAATTTTATCGAACACAGAAAAATTGTCGTCACCCGCCGGACGAAATTCGATCTCGCGCGGGCGAAAGACAGAGCTCACATTCTCGCAGGCCTCAAGAAAGCGCTTGACCGGATTGACGCGGTTATAAGCACCATCAAAAAATCGGCCACCAAGGAAGCCGCTCACCAGAATCTGATAAAAAAGTTCGCTTTGTCCGAAAAGCAGGCGACAGCAATCCTCGAGATGAAACTTCAGACTCTGGCCGGACTCGAGCGGAAGAAGATCGAAGACGAACTCAGAGAAAAAAAGAGACTGATTACCGAACTCGAAGAACTTCTCAAGAGCCCAAGGAAAATTTTAGGAGTAATTAAAAAAGAGCTGACGGAACTCAAAGCAAAATATGCCGATGAGCGGCGCACCCGCGTCGTGAAATCAGCCATTGGCGAGTTTAAGCAAGAAGACCTCATTCCCAATGAAGAAACGATCATCGTCCTCACCGAAGACGACTATATCAAGCGGATGTCGCCTTCCTTTTATCGAGTTCAGAAGCGGGGCGGAAAGGGCGTGATCGGGGCGACGACCAAAGAAGGAGACACGATTGATCGCGTGGTTTCGGCGATGACTCACGACGACCTCTTTTTCTTCACCGACAGCGGAAAAGTCTTCCAGTCGAAAGTTTATGAGATTCCGGTATCGTCGCGAACGGCCAAGGGCCAGGCTATTGTGAATTTTTTGCAGATCGCACCCGGTGAGAAAATAACAGCGATGATCGCGACGAGTAAAGGAAGCCAAGCTCAATATCTTTTTATGACCACCAAGTCCGGAACGGTCAAAAAGACAGCCATTTCGGATTTTGCCAAAGTCCGCCGGAGCGGCCTTATCGCTCTCACGCTCCAAAGAGATGATGCCTTGCGCTGGGTGGCGCCGACGACCGGGCGTGACGAAGTGATTGTTACCACTGCTCAAGGACAAGCCATTCATTTTCGCGAATCTGACGTGCGTCCAATGGGTCGCGGCGCGGCTGGAGTGCGGGGAATAAAGCTCAAAAAGAGTGACGAGGTGGTGGGAATGGACGTGGTTCTGCGAGCCCAGAAGGGAAATCAGCTTCTTGTTCTCACCGAGAATGGTTTTGGAAAGCGAACGGATCTTAAATCATATAAAATCCAGCGGCGGGGCGGGAGTGGAATAAAAACGGCTAAACTTACCTCCAAAACAGGAAGGTTGGTTTCAGCGCACGTTGTGAACACAGATAGTTTGGAAACGGATCTCATCACCAGTTCCGCCAAAGGCCAGATTATCCGCGTGCCCTTAAAAAGCATTTCGGTGCTCGGCCGGGCAACCCAGGGCGTGCGGGTGATGAAGCTCAACGCCGGCGACAAAATCGCCGCGACGGCGGTGTTGTAGAGTAAAAGTGTAGGATATTTAAAAATTTAACCAAACCGATATGCAAACAAAAACAAAAATTGGCGTTTGGGTGCTGGTGGCGGCACTCGCCGCCGCGGGGATGATTTTCGCGGACTCCGCGCAGGCCGCGACGATCACGGACGTGAGTCCGGAAAATATCTGGACCAACCAGGCAAACACCGTCGCCATCACCGGCAGTGGCTTTGACGATACAACAGGAATGACTTTGTTCCGGCACACTGACTATACTCCTGCCGACGAGATCCGAACGGTGGATGTGGACTTCGACGTTTTCAGCGATGACCGCGCCGAGATATATGTGCCGGCTGGATTGCGCACTGGCTGGTACGATCTCTGGGTCGCTGGAAATGACGGCGGAGGGGAACTCGAAAACGCCCTTTGGATTGGATCGGTCGTCACACCCAGCGTTTCACAGCTGAATTATACCGTCTCGAAAAAAGTCAAACGGACAATCAACCTCACGTTTGACGGAGTCGTGCTTGGGAAAAAAGCGGCTTGGGCAACCGTGAAACTCAACGGACGCAAAGTGAAGGTGAAGCGAGTGAGCAAAAACGGCAACAGTTCAACGGTCGTGATCGAAGTGAAATACGGCAGATGGGCGCGGGGATCATATAATGTGAACTTGAAGTATAAAAATCGCGTGCGGGAAGAAATAGACAGCGGGGACGACGTGAGATACCGCTGGCGCTGGGACAGCGACGATATCACTTATGAAAATGTTTTGGAGATAATATAACGTGACGATTGGCAGGTTGACTCTTTTCCAGATCTCCGTTTTTCGTTGTTTTTTTGACAAACAAGCCAAAAAGTGATAGAATAACATTAAGACGGGTGGAAAGCCCGCCTTTTTGTTTTCTTTTGTGCCAAAAAGCGCGAAATATACTTTATTTATAATAAAAAAATGAAAAAACAAACAACAAGAGTTATTGAAGACGCAGGAATTATTCTGATTTGCGCAATTTTCTTGTTTCTCTGCGTCAGTACGGCCAAAGCCGAGCCGAAGGCGGTCATGCAGGCAGCTCAAAAAGGTGAAGGTGTCTTTGGTTTCTCCGTGGGATACGGCGTTCAGCCCTACCCAATCCCTCAATTTACCATGCCTTCAGTTCAGCAGAACGAAAATCCATCTTTTTGGGAACGCTTCATAGATTGGACGGGCTTTAGTGATTTTGGTCGAGGCACAACAAGAATAGACAAAAACGGGACAAGAATCGACACGTTGAAAGTCGACGGATATATCATAGAAGATCAATTTAATTTAGAAGGCGGAAATTTTGTCTTGTCGGAAAGCAAGGTAAATGGAAGAGGCCTAGATTATCTAGCAAGATACGGCGATGACGGCAAATTGATATATCAAAGTGTCACTCAGCCGGATAAATCGGTTTTTGAGTACAGCGCAGCAATGCCTAACAGCATCACTTCATACTTTAAGTCGCCCGACGGCATAACAATATCGAGAACCATGGATTCGGAAAAGGGAATCACCGAGACGGCTGTATATATGGAAAAAGGCCCGGTGAGTTCTCAAATAACCCGGGTAAATTCAGACAATGAGATAATTTTTTCAAAAGAACGAAAAACTGACGAGACAACGACTGTTACATTCCCGGATCCAAGTGGTAACGGCAACACGGTAAAAAATGTCTGGAGCGGCGACAGACTTGTCTCAACCATCGAATATGACGACAGCGGAAGGGTTGTAGGTGGAAAAATTTCTCCGAAGGAGGACGACCCGGGGGCTCTAGCCGCAAAACTCGGGCAATCCATACAGGAAAAAGAAACAGAACCCTCAAAATTCGAACCGCTGGTTGATTCATATTCAAGTGAAAAAAATGATTTAGATTCAAGTGGAAAAAGTAGCGTATCAAAATATGTTTCTGAAGGTATAGATTCCGAAGTTGGGCAAGAAATGTCTGACCAGTATGGAAAAACAAGCGACGGAAAAGACGTTTTCCAGGGTAGCGACGGGACTTGGTACGATGGAAATGGAAATGTATATAATGGAAAAGATGAGCGGTATTTACTGAAAGAGCCCGGCAATACGGAGCTTAGCGGAGGAACCTCCCAAACAATCGATTCCGAAGCCAACGGGATCAATCCCGGGCAGACAGATCGGTGGGAATGGACCGACAGCGACGGAAAAATTGGCAGCACGCGAGTTACAACCCTGGATGACGGAAGTCAAAGGGTAGTTGATCAATATCCTGATGGAACCGTGAAAGAGAGAATTGAAAAACGAAATGAAGACGGATCAACGGATATTATGTTTCTTCGTATAATATAAACGAAGTCCCGGATGCCATGGGTGGCGGAGGAGATTACAAAGCTCCGGATCCAACCAAAGGAGGAATCTCCAGCGACAATTATTCGGGGGTAAATTATAATCCTGACAATGATTTTGCTTCGAATAACTCATCTTCCCAAAATTTTCCAACTGGAAACAACGACGATCCGTGGGGAGCTTCAAAGATTGCCTATCAATTTGAAGGGCAGCAACAAGACAATTTCGGGAACGGCAATGGAGAGGATAACTCTGATAGCCCGGCCATGGAAGAATTTCAAAATTTTGCGGAAGGCCAGAATAAAAACGCTTCAGGCGTCATTGGCCAAGAAATTCCTAGCAATTCGGAAGAGGATGAAAATTCCGCGTGGGATAGCTTCAAGGATTGGGTGTCAGGCCAAAAAGAGAATACTGACAGAGAGACAGGAAACAGTACTGAATCAAGCGGCTCGAATGTCGAATCTGTTTCAGAGGAATCGAAAGTCGCGGAAGACAATCAGGAAAACAGTTCGGCTTGGGGTGACTTCAAAAACTGGCTGTCCGATCAATACGATGAGCATTTCGGCAACGAAAAAGATGACGCGTCGCCTGAAAACGAACCGATTCCGGTGAATGAAACGAGCAATGGCAACTCCTGGCAAAATAATTACCAAAGTGAGGAAAGCACCGGGTATCAGTTTCCTGAACCATCCAATGATCCAGGGCAATATTTTCAAGGGGAAAGCAATCAGAATAGTGCGTCCCCATACTTTGATTCCAGCGGAGGATACTACAGTGAACCTTCCCAGGACTACGATTACGGTGCACCCCAATATGATTCCGGCGGAGGATATTATGACTACGGAGGCGGGTATGAGGAATACTAATCTGAATCCAAAGGATTTTACACAAAAACGGACCTTTTAACAAGAGGTTCGTTTTTTGTTTGTTGATTTTTCATAATTGTTGTAAAATTCCCAATAGAGAAAACTTCGGATCGCCTCTTCGGCCCGCCTAGACTCTCGCCTCGATTCGGCGAAGCGGGCGGCGAGGCTGGCGGGCAAGCAAAAACAAACATGAGAAAATACATACATATCTTTGCCTCTTTTTTTCTCCTACTTTCGCTGGTCTTTTTTTCCGGTTGCAGTTTGTTCAAGACCCAGCGGACAACCTATCAAGTAAAACTTGAGGTGTGGGGACTCTTTGACGACTCGGACACTTTCTCCAAGGCAATCAGCGAATACCGGAAAAGAAATCTGCGGGTGGCGAACATAGAATACAAAAAGCTCGAGGTCGAATCGTACGAAACTGAACTTCGCGACGCGCTGGCTTCCGGGAAAGGACCGGACATATTTTTGATTCACAACAGCTGGATGACCAAGCACCGCGACAAGCTTTCTCCCGCTCCCGACACGGTGCTGGGCGCCAAACAAGTTCAGGATCTTTTTGCCGACGTGGTCACAAAAGATTTTGTAAAAGACGGAAAAGTCTGCGCTCTCCCTCTTTCGGTTGACTCACTGGCTCTCTATTTCAACCGCGATTATCTAAACCAGGCTGGAATTTCAACGCCTCCCCGCACCTGGGCGGAGTTTGACGCGGCTGTCTCAAGACTCACGAGGATTGATTCCTTCGGCAACATTGTGCTCTCGGGCGCGGCGATGGGCGCTTCGAGCGAAGCGAGCGCCGGCGAAGGGAAAATCAATCGGGCGACGGATATTCTCACTCTTCTTATGATGCAGGCCGGGGCGGAAATGTATGACTATACCAATAATCTTGCCAGCTTTGCCAAATTCACTCCGGGGACGCTCCAGAGCGAATCGCGCATTCCTCCCGGGCAGTCGGCTCTTCAGTACTACACAAAGTTTTCCAATTCCAGCAGTAAAACGTACTCATGGAACTCAACGATGCACAACTCGGTGGACAGTTTCATTGAAGGCAAAACGGCAATGATGCTCAACTACTCCTGGCTTATCCCCAAAATTCAATCCAAGGCTCCTAAGCTGAACCTCGGAATTTCGCCGGTTCCCCAAAACATTGACAATGAAGGACGGGGCGTGAATATGAATTTCGCCAACTACTGGGGATTTGCGGTTTCCAAAAATAAATCCGGGGAAACGGAAGGCACGGTGGAAAAAGTTAGTGTTCCGGCGACGAATGACCAGAGGATTTTTGAGGCTTGGCAGTTTATTCGCTACCTCACAATGCCGCCGGCCGCGAGCCAGAATTTGCCTCAAGCTGCTTCCAGCGAGGAAGCGGCCAGGTATGACCCGGCAGCGGAATATGCTACAACTCAAAAAAAGCCGGCTGCCCGGCGGGACCTCATCGGTGCCCAAGCCAACGACACACTGCTGGCCCCTTTTGCTCAAGGAGATATGATTGCTCGGTCTTGGCCCCAGCCGGATGACTTGGCGGTGGAAAAAATATTCAACGATATGATCGACAGCGTAACGCTCAAAAGCGGCGAACCCCGCGCGGCGCTGGAACAAGCCCAAAACGCGGTGAATTTGCTTTTGGGGAAGAAGTAAACAGGGATGTTTTTAGGTGCCCGGCCAAAAACCAATTGTATGAGAAATGGCGAAAAGAAAACACGGCGAATTCTAAAGAGTTTTTTTTGCGTGTCGGTTTTCACCGCAATATTTTTTTTCGCCGCTAGCGGAGTTTTGGCTTATAACGTTGGAGACAGGTGTAGTAGCGATACGAATGCCACTTGCCAGAAACAGGAAGGTGGAATCATTAGCGGTGTGTTCAGCGGAAGTTGTCCTTCCGGATACAGACATGCCAGCTCCTTAACTTCCAATTTTGCCGATTGCGGATCCGGAATGGTATGTTGCATTTCTGACAGCAGTATCAAAGACCAAAATTACCAAACACCCAGTGATCCATCGGTGTACAGCAAGAGCGACTCCTCTGCCTCCGCCGTCTCCTCCAGCGATCCGGGCGGACTCGTTCCCTGTGACAATTGCACTCTCTGCCATATTGTCATCGGTTTCAAAAGAATCTATGAATTTTTTCTGAAGCTCCTTTTTGTAGCGACGATGCTGGCTATCACCGTTTCCGGAGTTTTCTATATGGTCTCGGCCGGGAGCAAAACGCTCACTGAAATGGCCAAAAAAGCGCTCACTTATTCCCTTACCGCTTTTGTGATCGGAATGGCGGGGTGGATTATCATCAACACGATGATGACGGCCCTCGGCTACCAGCATCCTTACGGCGGCCGGTGGTGGGAATTCACTTGCGACACGACTCCTTCCAAAGGGCCGGTATCGAGCGGGCGGACAATCACCGGCTCGGGCGGAGGCGGAGTTGCCCCAGGTGATGGAACTTGTGGAGGGGTTTCAGTCGCTCAAAATTCAGGTCAGTGCAACTCGGCTTCTAAAGAACTTGAGAACACATTAGCTTGTGTTAAGAATAGAGTTTCAGGCATATCTTCTTCGAAAAATAGCTTTGAGGCCGTATATTTTTTGATGGGCGCAGCTCAAGCAGCCTCCTCTCTGTCAATTTTAAGTCTTGGTCAAAATCAGAATAATGGCAATTGGCAGGCTTGCGTGGGCGAAAATTGGAATTCGAGTAATTGTCCCCATGTTAAGTATTCTTGTCATTACGGAGGCAGGAATTGTCAGGGTCAAATAAATGCGGCGGATCTGACAGGGAGTAATTTGAGTAGCATCGCCGCGGCGGCTAAAGAATGCAATTCCACCGGGACTGTTCTCTTTGGAGACGAAGATCACAAGAATCATGTTCATGTAAGTGTCAATAACGCTGCTTGTGGTTGCCGATGAGAATTTAAGTTATTCTATGAATAAAAGCACGAAAATTATAATAGCCGTAGTTTCGTTGTTTCTTGTTGTTTTTGTGGTTCTCTATTTGCTCAATTCTGCAAGAAGAGAAAATGTTGCTCCGCCTGCAGGTCAGTCCCAGAGTTACATACCAGATCTTCCAGATGAAAATCTTATTAGAATCGCTGATGATAAAAGTTCTGATGAGATAAGAAACAATGTCAGTAATTTATCCGCAGGGCAGCAAATGAATTTTACGGGCAATTTGGATGTTCAGGAATTAAGGCTGGTTAGCGAAGAAAATCAGCCGGTAGACCTGAAAAGTTTTCAAGAAGCACTCGGGCTAAATATAAATTCAGTCATTGAAGGGATGATCGACAGCAGCTTTTATAGCTTGATTTCTTGTCCGAGAAATGACGGCGATTATGATTTGGGGATAATGTTAAACGTTAAACATTTTAGTCAATCTGAAAAAATAAATTTTTCGACTTTATCTGATCAGATAAGTAAAGCAATGAAAGACTGGGAAAAGACAATGCTAAAAGATTTACATCCCTTTCTCTTCCCTCGGGAAAAATTCAGCGAAAGTCAGATCAGTCAGGAGCTTGTATTTCGAGATGGCAAGTACAGATTCGCCAGTATTATTCTTCCCAGCGGCCGGAAAGGTTCGATAAACTATCAGATTTTTGGCGATCCCATGGTCATAGCCACCAGCCCGGAGTGTTTAGATAAAGTTTCCTCGTCTCTTATCGATGAATAGGAATATAAAAAAAAGGTTTATTTTACTAATCGCACTCTATTTCACGGTGGTACTTTTTAACGTTCCCGTAGTCTTCGCCGCCAATGGCGTGGATTGTCAGGCGCGGGGAGGATGGTGCGACAAGGCCTGTCTCACAAAACCCAGTATCGGAGGCTATGATTGCCCGTCTGGTTGGCAGTGTTGCGGCGATCCAAGCCAGGCCGGCCAGATTATTTTCGGCACCGGTCAGGGATCAGGAAATGTTCCGGGCGAAAAAACATCTGTTTTTGACAACCCCCTCGGCCAGAATATGGGAACGGTGGACGCGGTTTTGGCAAGTACCTCCGGATATCTCAATGCGGTGGCGGGAACAATCGCGATAATTTTCGTGCTTGTCGGGTCGGCCTTTTACATCGTGGCGGGTTTCGGAAAGAAGGAAATGGCGGAGCTCGGCAAAAAAATGATTGTCGTCGCCATCGGCGGCTTCGCGGTGGTCGTGGCTGCTCCTGCCATCTGGCTGGAGATAAAAAACATTCTAGGAGGAGGTAGCCCGGAACAGTTGGTACAAACATCGCCCACGGTGACAATCGTAACGAGAACATTAAGAGGCTTTCTTTATTTGGTGGGACTTTACGCGATATTGGGATTTCTTATTGGCGGAATTGCTTATCTTATCTCTTTTGGGGACGAAAAAAGGATGGATCGAGCGAAGGCGATTCTTAAATTCGTAATTATCGGATCACTATTTGCAGTTGGAGCGCTAGTACTCGCGAGTCAAATTGCTCAACTATTAGGGGGATGATATGAAAAAATCATTTTTTATGGCTTTTATAACCCTTATATTTTTAATATCGCTTTATGCAAGAGCTGTTTTTGCAGCCGAACCTCCCATCACCAATCCCATCTCCGCCGAATCTTTCAGCCAGCTCTTCGGGCAAATGATGAACTATTTTCGAACGATCGCCGGAACAATAGCAGTTCTCTTTATTATAATCGGGGGTGTAATGTACATGGTTTCGGGTGCTAACAAAACCGTGACGGAGAGAGCCAAAAAGACCATAATATTTGCCATTGTGGGACTTGTGATTGTTATAGCCGCTCCCTTGTTTCTTTCCGATATTCAATTGGTACTGAAAGGCAGTGGCGGCAGAGGAACCTCGGCCCTTCTAGTAGTGGCTATAAATGTTCTGCGTGTCCTTTTGGCAAGTGTTGGAATTTTTGGTATAATTGGATTGTTGAACGGCGCGGTTATATTGTTTATTTCCTCTGGCGACGAAAAGACGATTGACATGGGCAAGACGGCCATCAAATACTCGCTTATCGCCATTGCTCTCGCAACCGGATCACTGGTGCTTGTCAAGGCAATCGCGGGAATAATTACTGGTTAGAATGTATTTTCCAGTTATTTTTGAGAATTATTAAGGATGAAAATGAAAATAAAAAAGACTCTGGTAGTTATCTCTTTCTGTTTTTTTCTGCCGCTTTTTGCGCTGGCGGCTGGCGAATCAGCCAGCGCTGGCGATCAGCTTTATTATTCCTTCTCCGTTACTTGGGATTCGGAAAATAATGTGCTTACTTTCGATGGAGGCAAAGATGTTGTGAATCTCACCGAGGAAAATCTTCTCAAGGACACTGGTTCGGGCTCCCAATTTTACGCGAGAGTAATAAATTTTGACAACAAAGCAAAATATTTTTCGAAAGGCAACGCGAAACTTTATCTTGGCCAATGGAAGTTGGAAGGTTCTTCTAAAAAGGGCGAAGTGAAAATAACAGCGCCTTATTTTGCGGACGGAAGCAAAATAGTCATTTTCAAAACCAGTGACAAAAAAGTTGCCTTGGTGATTGATGTTTCAAATCTTGCCAAAACAAAAACGTCTTCGGAAAATGGCGGGGCAGTGAAGGCTAAAAAAAAGACAAATGGTCAATCCCAACCTGCCGGAGTGCAGACGTATCTCATTGGCGGGCACTCCGCAGCCTACTGGTGGACAATAAGGATTGTAATTTCGCTTGTCCTAATTGGGATAGCGGGATATTTTGTTTACCGCTGGCGCAGGAAAAAAGAAGCGGCACGAGCCGGCGATGTGACAAATTTAGTAAAAGGTCAAAAATAATTAGCATAATAGTCTAGATCGGAGGTGAGGAAATGAAAAAAGTAAAATCAGTTATGCGAAAAATTGGAGCGGTTGCTTTGTTTTTTCCTCTGGCAGCTTTGGCGCAGTTCAACCCGCCTTCCGGCACCAATCTTCCCAGTGCTCCAGTTTTCGAGATTATCCGAAAAATAATGCTCTGGGCGCTGGGACTGCTTGGTTTTTTTGCCGTCATCGGGTTCGTGATAAGCGGGATTATGTATCTGGTGGCTGCCGGGGACGAGGAACAGCAGAAAAAAGCCAAAAAAGCGATGTATTATGCCATCACGGGAGTAATTGTCGGACTGGTGGGCTTGGTAGTCATCTATGCCGTCCAGAGGATGCTTGGAGCCCAAACCAGCCAATTCTAAAATTAGCCTATTTTTTCAGCGCTTTTTAAAAGTGTTCAAAAGCGCTGGCTAAAGTTTGCTAATTGATTCTTAGTAAAAATAAAAATGAGAAACAATAAATTTCTGGTAGGACTGGTAATCTTTTTTCTTCTGGTTGGACTTCCAGCCTTATTTGGAATGACGCAAAATAAAAGTTTCCGTTTCGTGGGGACAAAGTTTGCTTTAGCAGATGATGACGAAGATGGTGGCGACACATACGAGCCGGAGTATTTTGAACCAAGCCCGCCGGAGGATAGCTTTGTTTATAGAGACAATCAGCCAGTTGATAACCCCGAGGCAGGCTTTTATACAGATGTCAAGGATAATATGATAAAAGTCAATGAGGATGGGACCAGACAATATATTTACGAAGACTATAAAAGAGGACTTTACACCCAGGATCCGGAAACGGGAGAGAGGCAATATCTGAACCCGAGTGAGATACCCGCTTATCAAGCCGCGGGCGGTGAATTGCCGGCGGGGGAAGGAAGTGCTTCTGCTGCCATGGCAACAAGCGAGCAAGCTGCAAATTCAAGTTCTAGCGGATTAATTAGCGTACCGCAGGGTGGGGGCGTTTTAGCCACAGCTCAAAAAGGATCTGATGGACAATGGCACTATCTCAATGACGATGGATCTCAAGGGGCTGCGGTGAATTGGTCGCAGGTTTCAAGCGACGCAGCTTCAGGTGTCTCGGGCGGCTGGCAGGCCGGGGATGGTTCCTATTTGACAAGCAGCGGCCAGACTCTGACGAAGAGTCAGGGTTCGACTTATATTCAAAACGCGGATGGGACAAAAACAAATGTCGCCGTTGCCAGCGACGGAAGGATTGTAAATCCATCGACCGGTCAGGTGATTGACAGTATTCCCGGGGCGGGCGGCGCGAGTTCCGGCGGCGGGTTCTGGAACGGGGTTAGCTCCGTCACGGGCGCGATCGGATCGGGCATCGGCTCTGTAATCGGCGGAGTGGGGTCGGCGGTGGGCAGTTTTCTTGGCGGTATTTTCGGGGGAGCTGGCGGCGGAGGCAGTCCGGGCGGTTATTATCCTTCAGGCGGAGGATACCCCGGTTCCGGAGGGGGCTACGGAAGTTACGGCGGACTGGGCGGCGGTTATGGCGGATACGGAGGCAGTTATTATGGAATGGGTATGGGCGGCGGCTGGAATCCGGCCAACTACTTAAGCACCGGACTTCCGGCTGGATCAATTTATCTTATCATTCAGAATTTGATGATGTGGGTGCTGTCCGTTTTTGGATTTATCTGCATCATCGGATTTGTGATCAGCGGGATTATGTATCTCACTGCCGCGGGTGATGACGAACAACAGAAAAAGGCCAAGAAAGCAATGTATTATTCAATTATGGGTGTTATTGTGGGACTGATTGGTTTGGTGATAATCTTTGCGATAAACGCTCTTCTTTGGGGCTCTTCATTTTTCTAATGCTGGCTATAATTCTCAAAATTAAAGTGCAATGAAAACAGGAGAGACAAGAAAAATGTTTTATCTATCCGCGCTGTCCCTCGCTTTCCTGTTTGGTTTGGGTGCTCATGCGGAGGGCGTTAAACTTCCCACCGACGTTGGGCTTCCCTCGGCGAGCATCCCTGTCATTTTAGAGGGTTTAGTAAGATGGTTGCTTTATATCTTTGGCTTTTTGGCTATTATTAGTTTTTTGATTTCGGGAATTCTGTATTTAACCTCCGCGGGAGACGAAGACTCGCAAAAAAAAGCGAAGAATCAGATGCGCTGGTCCATTATTGGAGTTATTGTGGGTCTGGCGGGACTGGTCGCCATCACAGCCATTGACCGATTGCTCCGAGGGGGAGGATGGTTTTAGCTTCCAGTTATCTTTGGCCCTGGGAAATTCCGCAACGCTTACCCCAAGCGTTGCAATTTTTTCTCGGGGGTGATAGAAGTTATAAACTGGGCAGGTGGTGGAACGGAATACACGCATGGCTTAGGACCATGTGCCGCAAGGCGTGAGGGTTCAATTCCCTCCCTGCCCAATGAAAATCATTTTCCAGAACGAAGATTTTATTATCATCGATAAGCCAGCAGGGTTAGCGGTGCATCAGGGCATAAACACCAGCGAATCAACTCTCGTTGATTTTTTGCTCGAAAAGTTTCCGGAAATTAAAAATGTTGGAGATGCACCGGATATTCGTCCGGGGATTGTTCATCGCCTCGACAAGGAAACTTCCGGCGTGATGATTGTCGCCCGGAATCAAAAAACTTTCGATTATCTCAAGAATCTTTTCCGAAATCGCAAAGTCGAGAAAAAATATCTGGCGCTGGTTCACGGGAAACTGAAAGAAAAAGTGGGAAAAATCGAGGGCGAGATGGGAAGGTCAAAAAGGGATTTTCGCCGGCAGTCTTTGGCGCGAGGAAAAATCAAAGTGAGGAAAGAAAGATACTCGCTGACTTACTATAAGGTCAAGAAAGAGTTTGATGATTTTTCACTTCTTGAAGTTTTCCCGAAAACCGGCCGGATGCATCAGATCCGGGTTCATCTCCACGCCATCGGCCACCCGATTGTCGGGGACAAAAAGTACACTTTCAAGAAATACCTGCCTCGCCGGCCCGCTTCGACGCGAGGCAAGCAGGCGGGTAAAAAAGAGAAATATCCAAGGATGTTTCTTCACGCAAGTAAGTTAAGTTTCATCGACCAAAGCGGAAAACCGCGAAAGTTCAAAAGTCCTCCGCCTGAAATATTCCAAAAATTCCTTTCTTGCAAAAACACCTCGCAGTGAGGTGTTTTTCTTTGAGCAAGTGGGCGGAAGCAGCGCGGTTTATAAAGGAAAGTTGTGCTTGCCCCCAAAATCCACCCAGCGCGCACAACACTTTTCTCCCAAATTTAACTACGGACTATGTTTATATTTTCCTTCAACGATTTCCTTCAACTTTTCGTTTGCCTGATCCGCGCGAATAAATTCAACTTGCGGAAATGCTTTGGAAAGTTTGTCTATCGCTTCGTAATAAGCGTCGTTTACTAGAACATACTTTATGCCACTTTCAGATATCATTTTTTTATACTCACCCAATATAATGAAACCTCCAGTATCAGTGGCGGTGCCACCAGCCGATTGCGCACCTTTGGCGTCATCTTTCCTTAGTCTGAGCGGCGCAGTATGAAATGGCCTTTCCGGATCAATTCCTTTTTGCAAAAAATTTAGCAAAGAATCGAGCTGGTTTAATTCGCTTTCTTTTCCTTTTGCTATTCCGTGCGCATCAAAATTTCTTCCTATCTCGGGATCAATTTTAGCCATCATTAAATCAATATTGTAATCCCCAATACCTTTTCCTTTCATTTTTTTACCTGCCTCGTTTTTCATTTCCAAGATATCCTGCTCAGATAAATTTTCACTATGATTCTTTCGCTCTTGATCTTTCCCGTAAGTACTTTTCCACTTTTCAATATCAAAATCTGGTGTCCATTCAGTTTTTGTCAATCTCTTGAAATCTGGTAAAAGATTTTCAACTGTGTCACCGGCTTTCAAAGGTTTTCCGGCTTGAGCCGCCGATAATCTTTCATGATATTCTTGAGTTTTCGCGATTGCGCTTTCCTTAACACCGCTGCCCATCATTTCAAAAACCTTTTTTATTCCTTCAGCTTGTGAACTAGTAGTTTCTTCCGTTTTTTGCCTGGGATGCGCAACTTCTTGATGTTGTTTTTCTAGTCCTAATTTTCCGCGAATTTCGTCAGCTTTCATTTGGTCTTGCTGTTTATGTCCGTGTTCCTTGACTACAAGCGGCAAACGATGCAAAAGATTATTGTATGTTTGCAAATCCTGCGGATTATCAAATTGAAATGCAACGGGCTGATCAGGATTCACGGTTTTTTGCTGGTCGTATAAAGTTCTCATTTTCGAAAGCAAAGTTATTTCACCTCCATGCAAAAGTTGCGCGGGTAAATCGAGTTTTCCTTGAAAATGATCGGCGAGTATTTGCGATGATTGCTCTCTTTCCTGTTGCGCTTTCTGTTGCTCGGGCGTCAGTGTTTTCGGAGTTTCGGCTACTTGTTGTTTTTCTCCAAGACCGCCTTGCTCAACTTTATCAATTGATAATTTTCGAACAAGATTCTCTAATCTTTTTTGATCAAGGACTTTTCCCGGCTTTACATCTTTCAATCCTGGATTGGCTTTGTGCAAATCTTCCAACTGTCCGATGACTTCCAGAGTGTGAGGATCTTTTATCAAGCCTATGTCCATTGTCTTTTTTCCGCTCACATGATCAGCTATCATTTGCGACACTTCAGCTTGAGCCTGCGGGAAAATTGCCTGTTGATCTTTTGATAACGAGGCATATTTTTTGTTAATCTGATCTGTTTCCACTTGTAGCCGCAATTCGTCGGTATTTTTGAGATTTTTGTTTGGGTCTTCGTAATTCATAAGAATTATTTGAAGTTAGCATGAAACTTGTCCAGCAAAAAATAAGCAAAATTTCTCATTTCTCGCTGGTATTCAAAAAGTCGGTGGGCATGAGCGATTTTTTCATTTTCCGAAATATTTTCATCCACCATTTTATAATCTTCTCCGCCGTTGTGAATTCTGAACATATCAGCAAATTCTTCAATCTCAAGTTTCATATCTTCATTATAATGTCCTTCCCGATTTTTATAAAATTCGTCCAGCAATTCTTTAACTCTTTGAAGAAGTTCCTGATTTTTTTTATTCCATTCCTGAAATTCGGGAGTTTCGCCTTGTTGCGAAGCTTCTCTCAAGGCTTCGCCCCAAGCGTCAGCATTATCCTCATGTTTTAATTGTTTAAGAGTCAAGTTATATTTCTCTGCAACGCGCTTGAAAATTTCATTTTGATTCTGAAAGCGTTCTTCCGGTTGATTCGGTTGCTCGATTTGCACCCATGGCGCTCCAAAGCCGCCTTCTTCTTCTCCATAATGACCCTGACATGATTGAGTCGTGTCAAATCCCAACAAATTCAAAGCAACAACTGCCTCTTTAATTTCTTCGTCAATTCCTTTTCCTTCCGCGTCCGCAAATTGATCGATTTCATTTCGTTTTTTTGCAATCGTCTCTTTTATTCTTGCGGCTCTGGCGATATCCTCCTGCGCCGGAAGAATCGGGCTATTTCTTTTTTTCCAAATGATATATACGAGATGCTGATTGTATTCTTCTTTTCTCGGTTCCTTGGCTTTTTCTTCATCCGGTGGAATGGCAATAACGGCAAGCGGGCGAAAATAGCTCATTTTTCTTACTTCGCCTGAATCAGGAATTTCTTTGCGTGCAAGTTCGGGATTGGCAAAAACTGGAGCGAATGCATTCCTGTAAATATATCCTGAACAATTAGTAATAAAAAATCCGTTATCTTTGATATAGTTTCGCAAAACTTCGTAGTTCGAGTGTTCTGAAATTCCTCCAAAACTCAAGAGGTAATCAAATTGTTTTTCCGGTTTTATTAGCTTATCAATTTCTTCGACATTGCCTTTTATATCCGCTTCTTCGTGCGCTAAATCAATTCCCGTAACCTCTGTGTCTTTGCTCTCTATTTGAAGAAACTTTTTCGGTGCGTTGTCACCACAAAAAATATCCAGAATTTTTTTGCCTTTCATTCGCGGTTGAAGCAAAGCCAAGAATTTGTCATGTTCGCTTATTGGCGCACCTTCAATCTTCCACGATTTTGGAATTTCGATATTCTCAATCGGCTGATCATCAGAACCCGGATTATCAAGGATATTAAAAATGCGGTTTTGAATTCCTTGAATCTCACTTACATTTCCAACACTTTCAGTATTTTCCGGCGTTGCAATTTTTTGATTTTCTGTTGTCGGAATCTCCATTCCCATAATTCAATGTTACCCCAATAAAAATGCATAGTCAAAGAAAGCATGGGAGTTCCTATATTGCCGCCAGCGTCCCGCCCAGCCCAACGCTGGCGGCAAGAAGGAATTCCCTTTTTCGTTTTGACTATGCGGTTTTATTGGGGTAATATTGAAGCATGAGTTTAGAAGTTCCAGAAAATATAACACAAGAAAAATACATACAATCAAAATCGTGTAATGGTGATGCAAACCCCAGAAATTCAGATGAAAATCAGGAAGTAATTCAAGAAAAGATTAAAGAAATTGAGTCCTTGAATATAGGACCAGTCCAGCAAGCGGAATTAATTCTAGTTTTATTAGGTGCAAAAAAAGCAACTAATCTTTCCTTGTATCAATGGAACGATACACCAGAAAAGATAAAGGCGACATTGGTTGATAAGTGCCAGATATATTTAGCAGAAATAAAAGGAGAAAAAAACAATGCAAAAGTCCTCGCGGAATACGCCGCTGCACTCGACAAAGAAACTGCAGAAAGATTAGCAAATCTCGATCCAAGTAAAGACCATAAAGAGTTTGGAGAACTTATGAGTTTTCCGCAGAGTGCGATTGAGGCGTTTGATACTCCAAAGGTATTAGAAAGGGAGAATTATCCGAATATGAGCGGGATAATTTTTCACTTCTCTCTTTCGAAAGATAACTGGCAAGAAGAAATGAAAGTGTTGAAAAATTGGAGCGAACTTATTCGAACATATTCTCCGCGATTATATGAAGAATTGCAGGGAAACCAAGAATAAAAAATGGATAATGAAAAGCCAAAATTACAAATTGACGATTCCAACGAAAGAAAACCTGTAATTTCTCCGAAATCTGATGATTTACCCAACAAAGGCCCTGTACGAGAATGGAATCTTTGGGAACCAAGAATGCGTAAAGGCTCCGACGGGCAAATGATAGAAACTGGTGTGTGTGCTCCTGACGGAAATTATTACCAATTGCAAGATGGTGAAAGATTTGTTATTCGCGATAAAACAAAAGACGGCGATTACGAAGCCGTTGTTATTGATTCACAAGGTCAAGAGAGATTTTTAAGAAAAAGTCTCGCGCGAAGAAAAGCCGACCAAGAACAAACTGACAATAATAAAATGAAAGAATTGAGAGGACAGTTAGGATTGGAACACAAAGATACGGAAGGTCAGCCGAACTTGTCCAGGGCGATTTTTGAAAATGTTTATGACCAAATCAAACCACAACTCGGTCAAAATGCTGAAAAAGCTGCGAAGAATTTTATTAATGACCTAGAAAAAGGTCAAAATTATCACCTCGAAAAAATTGACGAAAATTCTCCTGTCGATCAGTCATTGGAAAAAATATGGACTGAGGGAATAGCAGTCAATCTTAGACGCTGGTCAGCTGATCAAAAGGAATTTGAAAAAAGAAAAGGAATCTATACCGAACAATACCTTAAATTGAAAGAACATGTCGAAAATGCAATCAATTCAGGAGATGTTGAACCCTATGTCGCTAAAGTATTTTTGGAAAATCTGCGTGTTCTAAAGTCGAGTATTCATTACAACGCCATTGTTAGAAATGCTGAAGAAATGAGCGAGGCTGCCCAGAAAAAATACCGAACTGCTTTTGAAGATATATATTCCGACTATGGTGAAGATAAGGTTATTGAAAAAGGAGGTTTTTTTCACTTTAATCGAAAAGAAAATAAAGGTGCAAAAGTAAAAAATAGGTTTTATTTAGGTGCTGATTTATCCGGTTCTCCCGATAATCTCATCAATGCCTGGAAAGACGCGCTTGCAGAAACAGGCCTGCAAGATAAAATTTACTTTAAATTATTGGGACAATTAGCCAAGCGCCACGAAACAATTATAGTTTACCAGACAGAAAACGTTTCGGACGAAGATATGGGAAAAGTCATGGGAGCGTTCGACAAGAAATGTCCTCAAGAAGCTCGCGCAAAGAAAAATATGCCAACTGGTGCACCACTCGCGCGAGGAATCAGTTATGCACCGGAGCCGAAGAATATAAATGAGCTATTTAAAGCCATGAATCTAAAGGAGGCCGATTTCAAAGATGAACATATCACAATTTCTTATAACAATATGATTTCTGGTTTAACTGAATTGTCTTTTGAATTGGCGTATAAAGATTTTGTTTCTACCGAAAATAGAAAGCCAATGCCAAAAGATTTGAAAAGCGGTGCAACTAAATATTTTGAGCAATTAATCAGATTGGCTGGAATAAATCCTGAAACAATGGTACCGTATTCTCAAGGAGGCAAATTGCCGGAATGGGCAGAGCGAATGACACGCGAATAGTAAAGGGAGTAATGTGTTGTGCGCGGATGGGTCGGGATGGGCCCAGCACAACCTACCTTTATATACCGCGCTGCTTCCGCCTTCGCTTGCGCGAAGTTCAAAATCCGCAAAATTTTCCTTTCATTTTTTTCAGAAATACGCCCGCCCGCAAAAAAGAAAAAGAGTGAAAAATTTTTCGGAATTTTGAAGCCAGTTACAAACTGGCGCGGAAGCAGGCGCATACGAAAGCAGAACCAAAGGTTTTTTTGGAAAAAGGTTCGAGCTTGGTTGTAAATATGCTCACCTAAAAACAACGCTTTATATAAGCGTTGTTTTTAGGTGAGCGAGCGAGCGGAATCGAACCGCCGTATCTAGCTTGGCAAGCTAGCGCACTAACCACTGTGCTACGCTCGCTTCTGGTGCCGAGGGAGAGAATCGAACTCTCGACACAAGGATTTTCCTTGCTGCTGACTTGGATTTCTCCAAGAGTCGGACTATTTCATCTTCCCACTTTTCTGAAAAGTGGGGAGTCGGGCGCTCGCGCGGGATTATTGTTGGGACTCACCCGCTAGTCTCTACACCTGCCTCCGCTAAAGCTATGACAGGCAAGCCTTCTAAAATTGGCTTGCTTGCAATCTATAGCCTCCCGGCGGAGGGTTGGCTCGAGATTGCCGTACTCCGATATCGATCGGAGTTTAGGTTTCCTCGAATTCACCCGATTTTTCTTTTCCGCATTGCTGCGGAATGGACCGAAAACCAGTCCTCTGCTCTACCACTGAGCTACCTCGGCTTATTTATTAATTTTTGGGCGCGAGAGGACTCGAACCTCTGACCCTCTGTTTGTAAGACAGATGCTCTAACCAACTGAGCTACGCGCCCGTTGCCGGTGCCGTGGGGGAGACTCACCCGCCAAAATTTGCTTCGCGAAATTAAGGCGGGTAAAAATTCCCATCATGAATTTCTAGAATTTCCGTGGGGATAGAGAGACTCGAACTCTCACGCTCTGACGAGCCACGCCCCTCAAGCGTGTGTGTATACCAATTCCACCATATCCCCCCTTAAGCTGGCGTGCCTGCCCCGCGAATTTCACGCAGTGAAATTTTGCGGGGTCTACCAGTTCCAGCACTGCGGCATTATTTTTAGGACGATAGAAAATTAATTACTTTCTTTTTCTTTATTTTCTTCCGGTTTCTTCTCCTCTTTTTTCTCTAGTTTTTCTTTTTCTTCCCTATTCTCCGCTCCCTCTTCGACTTGTTCTTCTTTTTCTTCTTCCGCCACAAACTGGGCCAGTTCTTTGGTTTTTAACTTGGAAACTTTATAGTCTTTTTTTCGCAGATAGTACAATTTGGAACGTCTCACCTTGGCGTGTTTTATAACTTCGATTTTTAAAATAGCCGGTGAATAAACCGGAACGGTGATTTCAACACCAACGCCGAAAGAAACCCTCCTTACCGTGATCATCGGAGAGGAACTTTGCTTGCCTTTGACGGCAATAACAATCCCTTCAAAAATCTGAATCCTCTCCTTGTTTCCCTCCCTTATTTTCCGGTGAATTTTGACGATATCCCCCGCTTTTATCTCCGGTCTTTTCAAAGACGCGCGAACTTTTTGGTTGAATTTCTGCAGTTTCACCATAAACAAAAAATGACTTCTTAAAAGCCCCCTTATATTATAATTATTTTCCCCGCCCGTCAACCTTGGAGGTGTCGAGATTCTGTGAAACACTGGGAAAATTCCGTGAAACAAATGCTCCCGGCAGGACTTGACTTTTCCGAACTCGTATGCTATACTCCCCTGTTAAGTCCTGAAAAAGGGCTTTTTATTTTGAGAGCGCAAGCTCAAAAAATAACCCCGCTCCAATCCTGTTCGCAATCGTTAAGGTAGCAGAAAGAAAGGCGCAGCCGTTTCGGAGAATAATCATGAAAAAAGGAAAAACGCGGCTGGGATTGGGGCGGGGTAGCCCAAACTAAGGATTTGGCATTAACAATTTATTTTTTGCGCTATGCGTATTTTGGTGACTCTGGCTCTTGTGGCGAGCCTGGTCTCGGCCTCCCCTGTTTCAGCGGAAGCTAAGACGAAAGGAGCTTTGGACCAAAATATAAAGCAAAAAGTAGAAATTCAATTAGATAAAGTTGAAAAAAACAATTCAAAAGATAAAGATGTTGACATCAGCGTTGCGAGGCGTGACGGAAAGATGACCTGGGAAGACAACATCGTTGTTGCCGTGTATGTTCCTCACATCTTCAAAAAGAAAGCGAACAAGTCGGTTCGCGCGGACAGCTCGGCCAAAGCCAATCTTCCTGAGGGCGATTTCATCATCAATGCCTCGGCCTATACGGCTGCGGCTGACGAGTGCGGAAAATCTGACGGAATCACGGCTTCCGGTGTCAAAGTCCATCGCGGAACGCTAGCTTGCCCTCCGGGGTATAAGTTCGGAACCCAGGTTGAGATTGACGGAATGGGGACTTTCACCTGTGAGGACCGCGGCGGAGCGATCAAGGGAAATCACTTCGACATCTATATGCCGACTAAAAAAGAAGCTTTCGCCTTTGGTCGCAGAAATCTCGTAGCAAGGGTTGTGAAATAAGAATTAAGAAACCGGGTTTCCTCTTGAGAAACCCGGTTTCTATTTGTTTGTGAGAGTTATTTTATGATCTTATCCACTACTCCGTAGTCTTTAGCTTCTTCCGCGCTCATAAAATAGTCGCGGTCGGTGTCTTTTTCGATACGAGTCAAGGATTGTCCGGTGTGCTTGGCCAGAATTTTGTTGACCCGGTCCTTGATCTTGATGATATGCTTGGCATGAATGGCGACATCGGCCGCTTGACCGGTGGCGCCGCCCATCACCTGGTGGAGAAGCACTTCGCTGTTGGGAAGGCAAAATCTTTTTCCCTTGGCCCCGGCGGCCAAAAGCAAAGCGCCGGCGGAGGCGGCCAGCCCTATGCAAATGGTCGAAACATTGGCCTTCACATACTGGATGGTGTCGTAGATAGCAAGTGCCGCGCTCACCGATCCGCCCGGCGAATTGACGTAAAGACGAATATCTTCTTTTGAATTCTGGCTGTCCAAAAAGAGAAGTTGGGCAATGATGGAGTTGGCCACATGGTCGTCAATCACCCCGCCCAGAAAGATGATTCGCTCTTTTAGAAGCCGGGAATAGATGTCATAAGCCCGCTCCCCGTGAGCGGTTTTTTCAATGACGGTGGGAATAAGGAGCTGATTTTTTATGTTCATAATGATTTACTGTTGCAAAGGAATATCAATTTTTCGCAAACCTAGACTCGGCTGTGATTTTTGTTCCCAAAAATTTCCCTCTCGCAGGTGTTCGCCCGATGGAAATTTTTGGACAAAGATTCACAGCCTCAAACAATAGATTTGCTCAAAATTAATATTCTTTTGCATTTTAAATTATAATTTTTCCAAGAACTCAAACACTTTTTTATTCGTGAGGACGCTTTTTGTATAATTGTACAATCTCTCCATATCCACATTTTTCTCCGCGTCTCCCTGGTTTTTGAAATAAGCGAGCGTCTTGCTCATCTCTTCTTCGATCTCAGCGCTTTCGGGGCTGATGTTTTCAAGGCGTGCGATTTCGACGAGAGCCAAGGCGGCTTTGATTCTTTTTGCGGCTGATTCCTCCCAATCCTTTTTGATTTCCTCGCGCGTTTTTTTGATATTTTCTAAATACTGGTCGAGATTCATTCCCATCCCAGCGATGTTCCCTTCAAATTCAGCTAACATTTTTTCGAGCTCCGCGTCAAGGAGAACATCGGGAATTTCCATTTGGCACTCGCTGGTAATTTTTTCTATCACCTCGTTTTGCCATTTAGCCTCGTTTTTCTTTTTTTGTTCCATCTCAAGCCCCTCTTTGATACTACCTTGGAGCTTTTCCAAACTTTCGAAACTCCCGAGGCTTTTGGCGAAATCATCTCCGATTTCGGGGAGTTCTTTTTCTTGAACGAGATTCATTTTAACCTTGAAGCGGGCCGGTTTTCCAGCCAGTTCTTTTTTATGATAATCTTTTGGGAAGGCAAGATCAAACTCTTTTTCATCTTTTTCTTTCATGCCAACGAGGTTGTCTTCGAATCCAGGAATAAAGTAATTTTCTCCAATGGTGAGGGGATGATTTTTGCTATTTCCACCCTCGATTTCTTTTCCATCGATCAAAACCTGAAAATCAATCTCTGCTCGGTCTCCTTTTCTTGCTTCTCGTGAAACAGTGATGAGCTTGGCCCGGCTTTTTTGCAAGTACTCCAATTCTTTTTGAATCTCCTCCGGCTTTGTCTCTTCCAGTTTTGCTTTCGCGACTGATTTGGCTTGTTTTCGATAATTAGAAAGGGCAATTTTGGGCATTATCGCCACTACTGCCTTGTATTCCAGATCGTTTCCCGGAGCGATCTTGGTGATGGTGATTTTCGGCTCCCCAATAGCTTCGATTTTGTTTTTGACGATCGAATCAGCGTAGGATTTTTTGACCGCGATTTGGGCGGCGTGAGCGAGAATATTTTCCGATCCCACTTTTTGCTCCACGATCTTCCGCGGCGCTTTTCCGGGACGAAAACCCTCAATTTTTATTTCTTTTGACAATTCCTCCGCCGCCAAATCCAAAAACTTTTCCAGCTCCGCGGCGGGAACTGAAACTTGAATTTCAACTTGGGATTTGGGAAGTTGTTTAATTGTCATTTCAAAATAAATCCGGCGATCAAGAGCGCGACGATGTTGATTATCTTTATCATCGGGTTAATGGCCGGTCCGGCCGTGTCTTTGTAAGGGTCGCCGACCGTGTCGCCGGTAACGGCCGCTTGGTGGGCCGGGGAACCTTTTCCGCCAAAGTGTCCTTCTTCTATATATTTTTTGGCGTTATCCCAGGCGCCGCCGCCGGAAGTCATCGAGATGGCGACGAAAAGTCCGGTGATGATTGAACCGACCAGAAGCCCGCCCAGCGCTTCCGGACCAAGCAGGAATCCAACCAGAATCGGCGCGGCCACCGGCAGGAGGGCCGGGACAACCATTTCGCGGATAGCCGCTTTCGTCACAATATCAACGCTCGTGGCGTAGTCGGGCTTAGCTGTTCCCTCGAGAAGCCCTTTTATTTCCCGGAACTGCCGGCGAACTTCTTCAACGACGGCGCTGGCGGCTTTGGAAACGGAGCGCATACTGATCGAGCCGAAGAGATAGGGAATAAGCCCCCCGATGAAGAGACCAACCAAAACGTTGACGTCGTCGAGTCTGAAAAAAATGTCTTTGGCGCCTTTTTCCGAAAGCTCCTGGACGTAGGAAGCAAAAAGAACGACGGCTGCCAGTCCCGCTGAAGCAATAGCATAGCCTTTTGTCACAGCTTTGGTGGTATTGCCGACCGCGTCCAGCGCGTCAGTTACTTTTCGCACCTCCTCGCTCATCCCCGACATCTCGGCGATTCCGCCGGCATTGTCGGTGATCGGCCCGAAGGAATCAATAGCCACGATTATTCCTGTCATCGAAAGCATGCTCATCACGGCCACCGCCACCCCGTAAAGTCCGGCCAGCCAAAAAGAGCCCAGTATTCCCGCCACAATCAGAATCACCGGCGCGGCGGTTGACTCAAGGCTCATGGCGAGACCCATAATTATGTTCGTTCCGTGCCCAGTTTTGGAAGCCTTGGCAATTTCCTTCACGGGGCGGTATTTTTTGGAAGTGTAATATTCGGTGATAATCACCATTCCGGCCGTTACCAAAATCCCGATTGCCGAGGCAAGATACAATTTTTGAAAATCAAACAGGCTGTTCGCGCTCATCAAGCTCTTTGTGAGCGGATAAAAAGCAACCAGGGCGATGACAGACGAAGCGGCCAGTCCCCTGTAAAGCGCTCCCATAATATTTTTTTTCGCGCCCAGTCGGACGAAATAGATTCCGATTATGGAGGCGACAATGGAAACGGTTCCGATAAGAAGCGGATAAAGAACGGCGTTGGGGAAATTCGCGAAGGTAAGCGAGCCCAAAATCATGGCGGCGATAGCGGTGACGGCATAAGTTTCAAAAAGATCAGCTGCCATTCCGGCGCAGTCCCCGACGTTGTCCCCGACGTTGTCGGCGATCACGGCCGGGTTGCGCGGGTCGTCTTCCGGAATTCCGGCTTCGATTTTTCCGACCAGGTCCGCTCCCACGTCGGCCGCTTTGGTGAAAATTCCCCCGCCCAGCCGCGCAAAGACACTTATAAGGCTTCCGCCGAATCCGACTCCAATAAGGGCCTTCAAATCATTGGTGAGGAGATAAAATACCGAAACTACCAAAAGCCCGAGACCAATCACAAGAAGTCCCGTTACCGCTCCGCCCTTAAAAGCAACATCGAGCGCGTTTCGCAGTCCCTTTTTAGCGCCTTCGGCTGTTCGGACGTTGGCTCGGACAGCGACATTCATTCCGACATATCCGGCCAGAGCCGAAGCGGCCGCTCCGACCAAAAATCCGATGGCTGTTTTCGCGCCCAGCGCAAAGTACAGGATTGCGGCAATCACGATGGCAACATAGGCCACAGTCCGATACTGGCGGTTGAGGAAAGCTCTCGCTCCTTCTTTGATAGCGGCAGCGATTTCAACCATTTTTCCTTCTCCTTCAGAAAAGCGGCTGACTCTCCAACTCAAGTAGATCGCAAAAGCGATGGCAAGGAGAGAGACGGCGATGGGATAGTACTCGATGTTCATTTTACGTGATTTATGATTTAAGATTTATGAATTAGGAATATTTATTCCGATTTCCTTGCTTCCGCTTCTTTGCCTTCTTCTTTCTTTTCTGGCCTTGTTTCCTTTTCGGACTTCCCTTTTTTCTTGGTTGCTTTCTTTTTTGGCTTTTCCTCTTTTTCGGATTTTTTTTCAGTTTTTTCTTTTTCAGACTCGGTTTCTTCTGAATCTTTTTCTGTTTCTTTTTTCTCCTTCTCCTCTTTTTTCTCTCCAGCCACTACGTCAATTTTCCACCCCGTCAGTTTGGCGGCTAGGCGCACATTCTGCCCTTGTTTTCCGATGGCGAGCGACAGCTGGTCAGCTGGAACAGAGACGCGGGCCTCTTTTTTGGCTTCGTTTACCTTCACATTCAGGACTTTGGCCGGTGAAAGAGCGTTGGAGATGAACTTGGCCACGTCATCGCTCCATTCGATGATGTCAATTTTTTCCCCGCCCAGCTCGTCAATGACGGCTTGCACCCGTGTCCCCTTTTGGCCGACGCACGAGCCGATCGGATCCACTCCTTCTTCGTTGGAAGCGACGGATATTTTTGTCCGAAAGCCGGCCTCGCGGGACATTGCTTTTATTTCCACCGTCCCGGCGAAAATTTCCGGCACTTCGATTTCAAAAAGTTTCTGGACCAGGGCGGGATGAGAACGGCTCAAAGTGATTCCCGGACCTTTCGGATCGGCCTCCACTTTCATAACATAAACTTTCAAGCGCTGGCCAATGCGGTACTTTTCACTTTCAACCTGTTCCGAGGGAAAAAGGACCCCAGTTGACTTTCCGAGGTCAACAAAAATGTTCCGCCCTTCGATTCTCTGGATGATTCCGCTTACGACTTCCCCTTCTTTCTGTTTGTATTCATCGTACATCGCGTCCCGCTCGGCCTCGCGGATTTTTTGGATGATAACTTGCTTGGCGGTTTGAGCGGCTACCCGGCCGTAATCTGCTTTCGACTCGAGCTTAGTTTCGATTATATCTCCCACTTTGGCATCCGGCTTAATTTTTTTTGCTTCTTCGAGAGTCAGATCACGCTCTGGATTGTAGCGGGGGATTTTTATTTCCTCCTCACCCGAGGCCTTTTCTTCTTCGTCTTTCTTTTTAGTAGCTTTTTCTTTTTTCTTGCCCGCCTCAATTTCCGCCGCAGGCGGAATTTGGGCGGGTTCCTCCATTTCAAAAACACGGGTTGTCTCATCAACTACTTCTTTCACCAAATAGAAGTCAGCCCCGCCGGTTACCTCGTTGAACTCGGCCCGAATATGCTGGCCGCGTTTGCCGTAGTCTTTTTTGTAAGCCGCGGCGAGCGCCGATTCAATAGCTTCAATCACTTTTTCTTTGGAAATCCCCTTTTCCTCGCAAATTTGGGCGATGGCGCTTCCAAACTGCCCCAGCCGCCCCGCCGGCTGCGGATCCTCGTCCGTTTTTATTTTTTTTCGTTTAGCCATAAATTTAGTTCAAAGTTTAAAGTTAAAAGTGAAAAATTTATGTATCTCGCTTCGCGAGATTTTTTATTAAAATTTTAGTAAAGTGAGCGAAGCAAACACCAAAACTTTTAACTTTTCACTTTTAATTTTTAACTAAAAATGTCCGCTCGCACGGACATCTCAAATCAGTTCAGGTGATTGTAATTTAGCAAGGGATTATTTTTTTGTCAAATTTTTCAATTTTTTCATCTTTATGAAAAGGGCACATAGTTAACATTGAAAGGAGGGAGCTTTATAAAAATGTAATTCCTTGTTTTCTTCTCCGCTTTCTTCTTGGCCTCTTTTAAAGTATCTCCCGCACCCAGGACTTTTTTGTAATCCGGAGACAAAGTTGCCCATTTTCCCTCATAGGGCTTCAATTTTTTGGTGAGATCCACGAGTTTCATACATTTGAATTTAATGACAATAGTATAGTTTACTAAATTTATACGAATAAATCAAGAGTTTCTTTTCTGCTTGCAATTATACATCAGATTTAATAAATCTCCAACATCCCGCAAAATAAAAAAACGGCCTTGGGCGCTCGCGCAGCGGCGCAAGGCACCCAAGGCCGAGAAAATTGATCCAATCCTATCCCTGGCTTGTTTAAGCTGGTTGATAGTCACAAATTGTTCTGGTCAGCGCTCGATTAATGGTGGCTGACCTTGATTTTTTCCGCTCTCCTCGTAATTTTTAGACTGAAAAAAGGGTGCTATCTCTTCCCAGTCTGATCGGGAGATGCGTACCTGAACTCCCGTCAGGTAATCAGAGTTGACGTAGGAAAGTTTGTCTTCCTCTTTAATATAACAACGTTCCGAATACTTATATGCCCAGGTATCATTAAAGACAAACTTCACGGTGGGCACCTGTTTGTTATCGTCAAGCATGAAGGAAAATTTTTTGAGAGGCAATGTGGTGACAACAGCGCCCCATGGACTTTCCCAATAGAATTCCAGAAGATGAGTATGGGGATGGGAAAAGAGCTGAAAATATGAAGCTTTGTCGTCTACCCTGATTTTTTTAAGCTTGCATTCCCCGAATTGAAGTTGCATGTGCAAGGGCGGTGTACACCCCAGCAACAGCATCCAGAAGCACATAGCCTTTAGAAAAAAGACTCTTTTCTTCATTCTATCCTCCCCTCCCTATCGCTGATTAAGTAAAGGTGCGTGGGGCCCAATTGTTATTTGGGCAAGATTAGGGTAAATCAGGATGGGTGAAAAGTCAAGAAATGGAATAAAAATCCCCTCGATTGTAGTCAAGGGGATTTCTTAAGTATATGCTTTTCTACGGATTCGGATTTGGCTGTTCCTGCGGCTGGTTCTGCTGATCCGGGCTCTGAATCGGTGTTTCGGGTGGAACAGGTTCCTGTTCGCGCTGGACGGAAGACGAGCTTGAGCCCTGGGCGCCGCCCTGGCCAGTAGTCGTTTCTTCCAATCCCTCAAGGGCCTTTTTCCCGGCTTCTAGGTTGGAGGTTATTTTCTTCACGTCTTCGTTATCGGGGTTGAGGTCAGCCACTTTTTGGAATTGCTCGAGCGCTCTTTTCTTATCACCCAGTTTGTCATAAGTAAGGCCGAGGAAGTATCGAGCGTTGGAATAATTTTCCGTCAGTTTCACGGCTTGTTCCAATTCCGCGCGAGCTTGGTCGTATTTTTCCGCTTTGTAATAAAACACTCCGAGCTGGAAAAGGATTCCGACATCCTGTGGGTTCATTTTTTTGCTTTCTTCGAGCTTGGCGATGGCTTGGTCAATTTCCCCGAGCCGGTCAAAGCAGACGGCGATCATGAATTGAGCCGGGATATAGTTGCTTTTTTCTTGAACCGCCTTTTCAAAATTCTGTCTGGCCAGAGCTATGTCCTCTTTGGCTTTTGCCGGAAGCTGGCTTTGTTTGCTTTGGCCCGTCTGCGCCCCGGCGTTTTTGGCCGTTTCCATATCCGCCATCAGAAGATAGACTTGGCCGATTTGGTAGTACAGCGACGGGTCTTTCGGGCTCAAATTGAGCGCGTCCCGGTAGGCTTTCACGGCCGCCTCATCGGCGCCGTCTTTCGAGCCGATGACATTCTGGTTGATTTGAGCGAGTTGCACTAGATTATCCGGATTTTTCGGGTTCAGTCTGATAGCCGCGTTGGCCTGCTCCTCGGCGGCGAAATACAAATTGCTGATTTCAGCCCGGTCATTTTCAGAGAGGTTGGCAACTCCTTTGTCGGAGACTTTTTTGTTGAGAAGCGCGAAGATAGCCACCGACAAATTGCGGTGGTACAAATCCCTTGATGGATCAAGATTCGCGACTCTTCCCAGTTTGCCGACCAAATCTTCAAGATCTCCTCCTTCCCTGTCGCTTACCAGGGCCTTGTTATAGGCCATCGCCGCGGCATATTTCTGGCCCTCGAGGAAGATGAGGGAAATGAATCCGACAATAATGACCACGAACACGAAAGAAAGAAGGAGAGAAACACGGGGAGATGAAGTTTCACTGATGATTTCTTCTTTTTTCTGAAAGACAAGAGTAGTGAGAACCACGAAAGCGGCGGTAGCAATCCACCAGGCAAAATCAAGAGATATATTCGAGGGATAGACAAACTGCAAGATGGTGAGATAAATCCACATTGCCGTTACACCGACGAGAAGATAGGCCCCTTCTTCTTTTTTGCCGAAAATTTTCACGAGTGATGAAAACATATAGACCAGGATCGAACCAGTGAGGAATAGAATTGCGACCGTTCCCAAAAATCCGGTCGAAGTAGCCAGGGTGAAAAAACGGCTGGCGGCTTCATTGAATTTGACCGTCCAAAAATTAGTGAGATTTATTTCCGAAGGCTTCCCCTTGAGATAATCCAGATCATAGGTGGAAAGGCCTGACCCCAGAAGGAATTTGTCTTTCCAGGCGGATTTGGCGACATCATAAGACGCGCTTTGGGAAAGCCCCACCTCGACCGGCAGTTGCACTTTCACAATCGAATTGCTTCTTCCAATAAGAACAGCTAGAAGAATGAGCGTCAGGACAACCATCGGCAGAACAAGAGCCCGATTTTTTTCCTCACTTCCACTGGTGATGATGGAGAGTCCTAAAAGAACGGCCATTCCCACCAAAAATGCCACCAACGTTGTTCTGAAGTTGATGGTTACTAACACGAAAATGAAAAGCACGGAAAAAACAACAAGAGCGATTTTTATTGCCGTCGGTTGCTTTTCGAGCGCGGTAGCTATGGCCAGAATCAGAACCGCTCCGACAAGGGCGGAAAAGGCATAGACCGAACCGATGCTGTTGAAAGAAGTTTGGGCGAGAGCCGGGTTTTTGAAAATAAATTTCCCGAATATCTGAAGAATAGCGTAGGCGGAAGCGAGGAAGGTCGAGGCAATAAGAGCCAGCAAGAGGCCGGAAACTTTCTTTTTGGTTTCGAAATTATTGGTAATGACCAAAAAGAGAGCCACGAGCGCGATGATGGTAACAAGCGACAGGCTTTCCGTCCCGAAAGCTCCCCACATGCTTTGGTCCCGATAAACAGAGAAGATAGTGTTGAGGGAAAATAGAAGAAGGAGTACAATGACCGGAACCAAAAGGAAGTTTTTCTTTATTCTGATGCGCCCTTCCCAAGCCATTTTTCCGATCCAGGCTAAAAAAGCGATGCCTCCCAGCCCGATGAGGAGCATTTGCTTGTTGAGTTCCAGGATACTGGGCACGTTCGGCAGAAAGAAAATGGGCAGGAGAAATGCCAGGATATAAACGGCCCCAACAATTATCCAGTTAAGGATCTTCGGCGCTGTTGAGCTTCGGGTCGTCTGTGGTCTTGGCGCTTCTTTTTGTATTTGTGCTGGTGTTCTCTGAAGCGGTGCAATTCCACCGGGAGTTCTTTGAGGCATTGGTCCTCCACCCCTTCGCAAGTCAATTTTCATTTTCTTTTGCAGGTTAAATTGTTATGTTTCTTTCCAAACAATGAACTCCGCTTTTCTTGCCCCGCACAAAATTTGAAAAATTTGGTGCGGGGTTCGCGCTTGCAGCTTGGAATATAGAATAAAATTATTTTTATTTCTTTTTTGCGACCAGCGCGATTTTTGGCGGGGTTTGGTTTTTTCATTATAACAGACGGAAGAAATTTGTCTAATTGCGAATTCATGTAACGTGTAACACGAAACATGTAACGAAAAATGTGGGAGTTATTGACGGCTATCCGGCGGAATTTGGTTTTTCGATGCCTCCCATAATTTTCGAAAATATAACAGCCAGGGCGAAAATTATCATCCCGGTTTTTATGTCCCAGAAATAATGGTCGAAGAGAGAGATGACTATGAAGGCTAATATTATAACACAAAAAAGATTATCTGTCATCCGTAATAAACCCGTATTACGGTTCTTACGCTTTGTATTTATACAACAATTGTGTAAAATTGTCAATATAAACAGCAGAAGCAGGATTAACCCAACTGTCCCCAACTCGGAAGTTATCAAAAGATAAACATTATGAACCGGTTGATAATGCCAGCCCTCAAGGTTCGAATAATTTTTGTACTCGCTCAAAATGAATTGTCCTATACCTACTCCGCTGATTGGATGCTCGGAAATGATTTCACGTGAAACATCTAAGTAAAGGTTTCGCTCGGAGAGAGATTTCGAGGAAAATAATATTTTTCCGGCTGGTAGGAAAAAAGCCACAAGAAAAGAGATCATGACTAACATCACCAGGAGAAGCAGAAGCCTTTCCTTTAGGTGAGAAAACCTAAGGGTCCTACCCAGCAAGTTGAAGTTTAGCCCGAAAAGCAATAAAAACCCTATCCCTAGTCCTAAAAAAGCGGAACGGGATAAGGCTAATACAAAACCCGCCGCTATAAAACAAAGAGCGGCGAGTAGAAAACCTGTTGGCGCTCCTTCTAAAATTGTTTCACGTGCAACATCTTTCCCTCCACCAGTCCTTAGGGCAGTTCGCTGGACAAGTTCAGAGACGATCAAAAAGGTGGGGAGGATAAGAAAGCCGGCTAGGATATTTGGGTGCGGAAGGGTGCCGTAAGCCCGGATGTGTTTTCCGCCGGCGAGGATGATTTTAGCTACGCCGGGCAGATTCTGTGAAACGATGCTTTCCCCGATAAGGCGTAATCCAACGGAGCCGTTATTTATAAATTGGGTTATCCCGAGCGTAGACTGGAACACCCCATTTAGAATAAGAGCGAAAACAGCCATTTTAAGCCATTTTTTTTCTTTAAGTTTGGCTATTAAAATTAAGGCAAAAATCACTACTAGAAATAGGCCAGCTATTTTGTAGAAAGCTATGGGCTTGTAGGTTGACCAAAAAATAGACAAAAAAGTCCAAGCTAAAAAAAGAGCCAGCCAAAATGTTTCACCCCATACCACAATTAGGCTCGAGAAGGCACCTTTTAGTAGTTGACATAAGTACCCAATTGTGTTACGGGGCAAGCGTGAAACATTGTGTAACGACCGTAATAAACCCGTATTACTTGACTTTTCTATATTATTATTGTGTGGTGTAAGACCCTTAGCTTCTCTTCCTTTTAGTTGACTATACAACAACTTTGTTGTATAAATAAGTATTACCGCCAGCATCAGCAGATCCGCCCAGCTGAAACTCAAAGTCAGGTATTCATTAAATTCCCCGTTAAGGTAGGAGTAGGGGGTCAAAAAGACTTTGCGGATGTTGAATGTAAAAGTAGCCAAAAAAATGACAATAAGGATTCTCTCCGCATTTTGCCAGAACCAAGTCAAATTTTGTGTGAAACTGTTTCTCATAAAATCATTTTAGCACACAAAATGAATTGACTGTTAAGACGAATAGAAATAATATGAATTACGAAGCGGGCTCATAGCTCAGCTGGCCAGAGCGCTACGATGGCATCGTAGAGGTCGCGGGTTCAAGTCCCGCTGAGTCCAATGTGATTATGACTTCGTAGTAATTTTAGGTCTAAGTGAATGTGATGATAGAAACAGCAATACAAAACAAGGATGACATTGATGTTTCCATTATCTGATGTTATAATGAATGCATGCGAGTGCATTCTCTTTCAAAAATAGAGAAGTTAAAACGACTCAGGAAACACGGGCACAGTATAAATGAGTTGGTGGAAGAGTTACAAATTCCAAAGACCACAGTCTGGCATCACGTACAGGGTGTTAGGATTTTGTCGAAATACGTAGCGTCGTTAAAAGCGAAACGAGGAGGTAGTATAAAAAGAAAGCAAAATAGTATCAAACTGGCGAAAGAATTGGCAGAAAAATTGTTGAATGGGCCAGATAGGGAATTGATTATCGCTTTCTCTATGCTTTATTGGGGGGAAGGGAGTAAAAGCACCTGCGAGTTCATAAATTCCGATGGAAGAATAATACAAGTTTATTTAAAAATTTTAAGAAAAGTTTTTAAGATTGATGAAGATTTAATAAAACCGACGATAAGAATTTTTACCGGAATGAGTGAGATCAAGAGCCTGAATTACTGGTCGAAAATTACAGATATTTCTAAAAGAAAGTTCAGAGTTCGTTTAAATGATGGAGGTACGCGGGGGAAAACAAAATACGGTATGTGCAGAATAACAGTTTGTAAAGGTGCCAAAACATTAAAACTGATACACTCTTTAATAGATCAAATTTATAAAGAAATTATTAAGTAAGTATTATTGCCCTTGTAGCTCAACGGATTAGAGCAGTCCCGTCCTAAGGGAAAGGCTGGGGGTTCGATTCCCTCCAAGGGCGTAAAATTATATGATTAAAAACGATGAATTTTTGGATTTAGTTGATAAGAACGACAATGTCGTTGGCACTGAACTGCGCTCGAAAGTTTATTTGAAGGATTTCAAGAATATCAGAGTCGTAAATGTGTTTGTTGTGAACTCAAAAGGCGAAATTTGGTTTCCAAGGCGAGTTGCAAGCAAGAGATTCTTTCCGCTTTGTCTTGATATGAGTGTGGGCGGGCATGTCGGGAGCGGAGAAACATACGAGGATGCGCTGAAGCATGAAGTAAGAGATGAAATAAACATTGATATCGAAAAAACGCCGTTTAAATTTCTGGGAAAGCTGTCGCCTTATGAAAATGATGTTTCCGCTTTCATGAAGGTATATGAAATCAGGTCTGACGAAGTGCCGGATTATAATAAAAAAGATTTCTGTGAGTGTTTTTGGCTGACTCCCAAAGCATTTTTCGAAAGATTGGCCAAAGGCGAAAAGACAAAAGAAGACCTTCCGAAATTGGTAAAGTATTTTTATTGTGAAAATTAAGTACTACAACTAGTTGTAGTGAAAAATATATGCTTCTGGCTCATATTATCATTGGGGCCTTGCCAGTAAAAGATCATTCTTTTTCGCTGTTTTGGTTTTTGGGTTCTGTGATTCCAGATGTTGATCATGTTCTAGTAATTGTAAAGAACAGGTTCTTTGCTTTGAGAAAAATCATTGATAGCATCCGCTTTGAAAAGAAATATAATATTCAGTATAAAACCAAGTATTTCCATTCGTTGTTGGGCGCAATCGTGATCAGCATTCCTCTTGCAATCATTAACCCAGTGAGCGCGAGATACTTTTTATTCGGCTATATTTTCCACCTTCTCATTGATTGGTTGGATATAGATGAAAAGCAGTTTCTGTATCCACTTAAAACAAAATTTAAGGGATTTTTGCCGATATTTTCCAAAACGGAAATGGTTGTTACAATTATATTAGCTATCTCTCTGTTTGTTTTTTATAATTAGAACAATTTTATGGCAAAGAAAATTAATCTCGCCGTTGTTTTTGGAGGAAGGTCAGGGGAGCATGAAGTTTCGCTCTCCTCGGCGCGGGGAGTGATGAAAAATTTGGACAAGAAGAAGTATAACGTCATTCCGATTGCGATCACCAAAGGCGGAAACTGGCTGATTGGAGAGAAGGCCAATGAATATATGAAAATGAATGAGGATAAAATCGGAAAAGAAGGAGCCATCAGTCTCGCGGAGTCGCAAAAACTCGTGACGACAAAGGATGAAGAGCGAAATTTTTTCAATTACGCCGAAGGTGAACTCAAGGAGAGAATTGATTTAGTGTTTCCGATTCTTCACGGGCCGTATGGCGAAGACGGGCGATTGCAGGGAATGCTTGATATGCTCGGCGTGCCCTACGTTTTTTCGGGAGTGCTGGCTCACGCCATTGGAATGAACAAGCCGAAAGCCAAAATCATCGCCGCGCGGGCCGGCGTGCCGGTGGCGAAGGATAGAATTATAAAAAAACACGAAGATATAAATTTGGAAGACATTATTTCCGAGTTGGATTTACCAGTGATGGTAAAACCGGCGGAGCTGGGCTCCTCGGTCGGCGTGGCGCTTTGCAAAACGAAAGAAGACTTGGAAAAGGGGATTGAAGATGCCTTTACTTATGGAGATGAAGTGATTATTGAGCGATATATCAAGGGCAGGGAACTCACGGTGACGGTAATGGGAGATAAAGATCCCCAAGCGCTCGCGGTTACAGAAATCATTCCCCTCATTTCCGAATTTTACGATTACAAAGCCAAGTACGAAGATGGGGGATCCAAGCATGTTTGCCCGGCGGAACTTTCCAAAGAAGACGAAGAGAAATTGAAAGGCTACGCAGTGGCCGGGTTCAAGGCTATTGGATGCAAAGATTTGTCGCGCCTCGATTTCATGTGGAGCGAGCGCGACAACGAATTCTATTTTACCGATATTAACACCATTCCCGGAATGACCCCGACCAGTCTTGCTCCCGAAGCGGCGGCCCTCGCCGGAATGAACTTCACCCAGTTTTTGGATAAGCTCATCGAAGGGGCGATGAGGAGAATAACTTAAACCAACTTAAAATAACTGGGTTTAGAAAACTTCATAGACAATAATTATGCTATAGCAATTTTATTGTTGATTGCCTATTTAGGATTTTCTTCAAAAGAAAAACCCCAACCGCCGCGAGAGGGAAATTGGGGACATTTCACATTTGATTATTTTTTAGCTGTGAGTACCACCAGAGGAAAAGTTATTTCCGGTCCCTCGGCAGTATGAATTATGCCAAGCAAGTTGTCGACTCCGGCAAAAACATTCATTTGGAAAAGTTTAGCATTGAAAACCTTTCGAGACTCGCTGTCCAGAAGTTCGGTTCTGAAGTAGTTGATTTTGCTTTCGGACAGCATTTCGATCCTAGGTTTGAGATTCGCTTTAATCAGCATATCAACTATTTCACCCAAAGTAGCAAAGTGCCTCTCGGATTTGTAACCGGCTAATTCATCCTTTTGGCGGACGATATTGTTGTAGTGAGTTTGCATTTCGCGGCTGGGCGAGAAATAGGCAATGAGAATTAATATACCATTTTCAGATAATAAAGATGGAATTTTGCAAAGTGTGAATTGTTGATCTTCTCTCGGCAAGTCATGGAGTCCGAACTTGAGAACAACGAAATCATAGCTATCTTTAATTTTTGCATGTCGGACATCGTCGACGATTTTTCTTGCAAGGATTCCCTCTATGAATCCCGTAGCCTCCAGCATTGCTGGTGAAAAATCAAGAATGTCCATTTCAATTTCATTGCCGAGGTTTTTAAGGTGGTTAGCGAGATAGAGCTCGAATCCGGCATCTCCAGCCATTAAGCCGAGAATTTTGATGTGCTTGGAGTTGGCATCAAGGCTAGAGGTAACGATAAAAAGAAATTCGTTGTACATATCCGGACGGCGGATTGGTCCGAAATCCTGTCGCCATCTTGGACCAACATTTTCATAGCGATCTTTCAATGTCTTCATACCATCCCCCCTTGTTTTTAAGGTGCTGGGTCAACTTTCCAGGTTGACGGGGGATGATAGTAAAAATAGAGAATATAGACCATTAATAGGGACTTATTGTTGTAGTCTAATTGACGAATTACTTTATAATAGCTAAAATATGGGCATAAAAAGTGTCCATTATTGTCGACATTTTATGAATTTAGTTCATGAGAATTTGGAAAAATTGGGAATTAACGGTAAAGAGATTGAGGTGTACTTGGCGGTTTTGAAAATGGAAAAGGCAAGCGTTATTCAACTTGCAAAAGCAACGGGGCTGAAGCGGACGACGATATATCATTGCTTGGATGATCTTCTGATAAAGGGGCTTGTAACGAAAATGGAAAAAGATGGCAAAAGGTTCTTTTTTGCGGAAAATCCACAGGAAGGTTTTGAAAATATTGTACGAGAGAAAAAGGAAGCGGTTCAGGCGATTTTGCCGGAATTGAAAAGTATCTTCGGCGCGGGGGTTTTCCAACCGGAAATAAAAATATATCGTCACAAGAGCGGATTGCGAAAATTGTTCGATGAAATTCTCGACTCTATGGAAAAGGATTTACCTTACTATATTTCCGATTTTAATCTCGAAGAACTACTTGGAGAGAAGTATGTTGATGATTGGGTGAGGCGGCGGATCAAGCTGAGACTCAAAAGTCGATCTTTGAGATCTTTTCAATATAAACCATTGCGCGAGGAAGGAATGCTTCACTCACAACAACTCCGTGAAGTGAGGTTTCTTCCGGAAAAAGTACAAATTAAACCTTTTGTATGTATTTATGGAAACAAAGTTGCTGTTATATCTTCAAAAGAAGAAAATTTGGGGTTTGTAATAAATTCGAAGGATTTCGCAGAAGCGCAGAGGGCAATATTCGAATTACTTTGGAATGCAATTGCGATTTGAAATAATATCCTGGCGTGATAACATGAATTTATGGTTAGCAAAATTCCCGAGCCGGTTATAAATATCGTCCGCAAACTCGAAGCCGAAGGCTTTGAGGCTTTTATCGTGGGTGGGTGCGTGCGGGATTTGCTGATGGCCCACCTTCGCCAAGGCTACGGCGGGCAAGATATCGGACCCAAGGACTGGGATGTGACAACGAACGCGAAGCCGGAAGAAATTGTGAAAATATTTCCGGATAGTTTTTATGAGAATAAGTTTGGAACGGTGGGGGTGAAAATTCCGAAGAATTTTTCTAAGGTTCGGCCTTTCCCTCCCGACAGCCCCGCTGTCGGGATTCCTCAAGACCAAACCTTGAAAAATTCTTACGAAGTTGTCGAAGTTACAACTTACAGGATCGAATCGAAATATTCCGACAAGCGACATCCGGATGAAGTTAGGTTTGCGAAGACGCTTGAAGAAGATCTTTCCAGGCGCGACTTCACGATCAACGCTCTCGCGTTGCGAGTGAATTTTTCTAAGGTTCGGCCTTTCCCTTCCTCGAGCGAAGCTCCCGGAATTCCTCAAGGCCAAACCTTGAAAAATTCCGAATATGAAATCATTGATTTGTTCGGTGGCCAAGAAGATTTGAAAAATAAAATCATCCGGGCAGTGGGGGATCCGAATGAGCGGTTTGATGAGGATGCGCTTCGGATGATGCGGGCAGTGCGCTTCGCTATAACACTCGCGAATGAGAGCGAAGTAAAGCGAATAAGGGCGAATGCTGGGCCACGGAAGTTAGGGGAGAAAACGCCGTTTACAATTGAGCCGAAGACCTTTGAGGCGATAAAAAGGAATGCCAGAAATTTACGCTACATTGCCATTGAGAGAATTCGGGACGAGCTGAACAAAGTATTGCTATCTGACTGCGCGGCGGAGGGGATTGAACTCTTAAGAGAATTGAAACTGCTCCAGTATGTTCTTCCCGAGCTTGAAAAAGGCGTGGGAGTCTCGCAAAACCGGCATCATATTTATACAATTTATGAACATTCGATTTTGTCACTCAGAAATTGTCCTTCGGAGAAACTGGAAGTGCGACTGGCCACTCTTCTTCACGATATTGCCAAACCCGAAACGAAGCGCGGCGAGGGCGCCTATTCCACTTTCTACAACCACGATCACGTCGGCGCGCGGGTGGTGGAAAAGATTTTGAGACGCTTGAAATATTCTTCCGATATTATCCGCAAGGTGAAACTTTTGGTGGACAATCATATGTTCTATTACAACGTGGACGAAGTGGGGGCATCCAGCGTGCGCCGCCTGGTGCGAAAAGTGGGTTTGGAAAACATTGATGATCTCATTGATCTTCGGATCGGCGATCGCCTGGGAAGCGGTGTTCCCAAAGCCGTGCCGTATAAACTGCGCCATTTTCGGTATATGGTGGACAGAATTTCCAAAGACCCGCTCTCCGTCAAAATGCTCAAATTGAACGGCAATGATTTGATGAAAGAGTTGAAACTCCAGCCCGGTCCCAAAGTCGGAGCGATCCTGGATGTGCTTTTGTCGGAAGTAATGGATGAACCCAAGAGAAACAAGGAGGATATTTTGCTCGCGCGGGCGAAAGAGTTGCAAAAGGAGAACCTCGAAAAACTTCGCGAACTTGCCAAAGAAAAAATTGAAGAAAGAAAAGAAGAGGAAGATAAAGAAATCAAAGCGAAATATTACGTTAAGTAATTTCTAATTGACCTAATTTCTAATTGCTCTAATTAATTTCCAATTCCCAATAAAAATTCAAATGTCCAAAATCAAAATTTAGATATTAGTCATTTAGTCATTGGGATTTGATTAGAAATTAGGAATTGGAAATTAGAAATTTACGCCTGTGGCTTCTCAAGTCGCTCACGTCGTCTATGCAAAAAAATACCTTGACCTGCATCCGGCGATGGATGCGGATCTCTTTATGCTGGGGACGCTTCTGCCAGATGTTCGGCGGGTGACGGACGAGGTGAAAAGAAAGGACACGCACGTGATTTATCCGGAACTCGATTTGGAATTTAGAGGGTTGACTCCTTTCGAAGCGGGATATCGGTTTCACCTTTGGTGCGATATGCGGCGGGAAGAAATTCTCAATAGATACGAATTCTATAAACTGCCCTATACGGCGGATCACGACGTTCCGACAAAGCTTTTGGAGGACGAGCTGATCTACGAAAAATACCTCAACTGGGAGAAGCTGCGGTATCTTCTGAATAATCCTCCGGAGATAAAAATCGACCTTCCTGTTTCGCAGGAAACTATCGGACGCTGGTATGCGATTTTGGCCAAATACTTCGAAAAAAAGCCGGACGACAAAACAATAAAAGCCTTTCTTTGGAAGCAGAGAAAACTTCGCGCTCAATCCGAAGAACTCGTTGACTTGGTGAGAAAATTGAGGAATAATTCAAAAGTTGTCAATATTTTGAAAAAGGTTTGCGAGGAGATATTATAGCGGGCAAATATAACGGTATTATACTGCGCACGTTCGCCCGCCGAAATTTTCGGGATATAGTGTAATGGTAGCACGAGTCCTTCGGGAGGATTTAGCCCGGGTTCGAATCCCGGTATCCCGACCAATCTAAACATTGCGAATTTTGCGGGCAGTTTGTTGGCTCGCTCGCCCCGCCTGTGGCGGGAGCGGAGTTTATCCCGCCTTGGCGGGACTCGCATTTTTCCGTATATTTCGGCACAAAATCAAACGGACGGACAAAATCAAAAATCAGTTTTCTGTCCAGCAGGCGGCGGTTCGTTCCAATTTTTTCCGCAAACGACCTGATTTCATCAAATTCGTTTGATGAAGCCAGTTTTTCGGCGTGGTGAGCGGATAAAATCCACTCTTTCAATGGTTCAATCCAATTGTTTCCCTTTCGCCCAAAATCAGCCCTCTTTTTATTAAGGTCTGTTTTTGTTTTGATGAGTTCGTCCTTTTTAACAAGATAGGTTTCTTTTTCAATGCTTCCGTCCAAAAAGGCGTTAACAAGTTTGTCTAATTTTTGCTCGGTTTC